>WNGL01005666.1_pt1 | contig 17268 bp, 15 predicted proteins | sample 5400591 | NCBI WGS metagenome assembly WNGL01 (sample SAMN13153377, study PRJNA577476) | soil metagenome | isolation source: 80 cm soil or saprolite under Garry oak tree replicate 1 | place: USA:California | collected 2016-06-15 | reverse complement strand
ACATGTCAAGATTTCGCGTAAAGCCCATCGCCCCTGTCGCGCAAAACGCGCACTGAAGGGCGCATCCTGCCTGCGAAGAGATACAGAGAGTGAGGCGCGACCCTTCGGGTATTGCGACGGTCTCGATGAACTCACCGTCTTCGAGGCGGAACAGAAATTTCTCTGTGCTGTCGCTCGAGGTTTGCCTCATGGCGAGCGTCAGTCGCGGTATCGTGAAGTGTTCGTCGAGCAAAATCCGAAACGCGACCGGAAGATCCGTCATCGCCGCAAAGCTCTCGACCGGGCTTTGCCATAAGTGCCGCAAAACCTGCGAGCCGCGAAACGGCTTCTCGCCGTGTTCAACGGCAAAGGCCCGGAGGAGTGCCTCGGCGTCCGAAGGCAGCATGTTGAGGAGGTTCTGCTTCGACGGCAGGTCCTCCCGACGCGTGTTTTTTTCTGACATGCTCCTTCCACCAAGTCTATGCAACTACTAAATTTAACCCCTCTCGATGGCTTATTCGACCCACACGTCCTGGCGCTGACCTCCACGGCTTCGACTTCCCGCTTCGCGACGGCCAAGCGCACACATCTGGGCGGAGAGCTCAGACCGTCCCACGTCGGGGCCAAAGTCAAACTCGGCGGGTGGGTACACCGCACACGAAATCTGGGCGGGATCGTTTTCCTCGATCTTCGTGACCGGGCCGGGTTGGTTCAGGTTTCGTTCGACCCAAAGTGGACACCGGCTGCAGTGATCGAGCGCGCCGGCAAGCTTGGTCTCGAGACCGTCATTACGATGGATGGGGAAGTTGCTGCGCGTCCTCCGGAGATGAGGAACGCCGAGATGGAGACAGGCGACATCGAAGTCAGAGCGCGCGATTTCCAGATTGTTGGGCCGGCGGAGACTCCCGCGATTCCGGTTGCACGGGGGAAGGGAGAGAAACTTCCCGCGGAAGAGTTGCGGCTCAAGCACCGCAATCTCGATCTCCGTCGCTCGGAGTTACAGCGGAACCTGATTCTCCGCCACCGACTCCAGCAAGCGGCGCGTCGCTTTCTCGACGACCAGGGCTATCTCGAGATCGAGACTCCGATTCTCACCAAGCCGACGCCGGAAGGTGCTCGCGACTATATAGTGCCGAGTCGGGTGCACCCGGGCGAATTCTATGCGCTCCCTCAATCGCCACAGCTCTACAAGCAGCTGTTGATGATCGCCGGCTTCGATCGGTACTTTCAGATCGCGCGTTGCTTTCGCGACGAGGATCTCCGGGCCGACAGGCAGCCGGAGTTCACACAAATCGACATCGAGGCATCGTTCGTCGAGCGTGAGGACATAATCGCGCTCGCTGAGGGGTTGATCGCGGCGTTGTTCAGGGAATCCGGCATCGAGATTCCTTCGAAGTTCGAGCGTCTTACCTACACGGACGCGATGGAACGGTTCGGTTCGGACCGACCAGACACGCGTTACGAGCTCGCGCTGTTCGACGCCAGCGATGTCTTTCGCGGCTCGGAGTTCGCTGTGACCAGTTCGGCCTTGGCCGCCGGCGGTCGGGTTCGCGGAATCAGGGTTCCGGGCGGTACGGCGCTATCGCGAAAGCAGCTGGATGAGATCGAGGCGCTAGCGAAATCGGCAGGGGCCGGTGGACTGATTCGACTCAAGCGGGGCGCGAGCGGGATCGAGGGACCTGCGGCAAAGTTTCTGAGCGAGGCTGCGACGCAGCGCCTAGCGATTCGCGACGGAGAGCTATGTCTCCTCGTCGCCGGCGCGGAGCAGGTGACCAATCCCGCGCTCGACCGTGTACGCCAGGATGTTGCGCAGCGGCTGTCAATTGTGTCCGAAGGGAAGAGATCTTTTCTATGGGTTACCGATTTCCCGTTGTTCACCCGCGAGCAGAATGGTGCGCTCAGCTCAGTGCATCATCCATTCACATCGCCGAACCCTGAAGACATCGCCCTTCTTGATTCCTCACCTGAAAAAGTCCGTGCGCTGGCCTATGATGTCGTGCTGAATGGCCTCGAGCTCGGCGGAGGCAGCATCCGCATCAATGACCCGGCGCTACAGCGAAAAGTTCTCTCGTTGCTGGGTATAGATGCGAAGACAGCGCAGACCCGTTTCGGGTTTCTCCTCGACGCATTGAGTGCCGGTGCGCCTCCACATGGCGGTATCGCGTTCGGGTTCGACAGGCTGGCGATGGTGTTGGCCGGGGCATCTTCACTTCGCGATGTGATCGCGTTTCCAAAAACCACTGCGGCGAGAGCGCTATTCGAGGATGCGCCCTCCGCCGTTCCACCCGAAGACCTGAGGGAACTTCATCTTCAGAACATGACGAGTTGACGTGAGCGAAGAGACAACCATACAGCGCCTCTCGACGGAAGGGGCGGACATGCTGACGCTGGCGGGAGTAAACGACGAGAATCTGGTCGAGTTGGCGCGGCAAACAGGAGCGAAGATCGCCCTTCGCGGCGACACGCTGGCGATCAGCGGCATGATCGACACCGCGAAACAGCAAATGCCGCTCACCGCGGATGACGTTCTGCGCATGAGCATCGAAGGCCCGCGGGGCGGTGACGGAAACGGAAACGGTGTCGATAGCGAGACGCGAATCGTTCTTCCCGGCGTTCGAAAGATCATCCAGGCCAAGACCAGCGGTCAGGCTGAGTACATGAAGCTGATGGCGGAGAACGACATCGTTGTCGGCATTGGACCTGCCGGAACGGGCAAGACTTACCTCGGGGTCGCCGCTGCGGTGGATGCCCTCTCGCGAAAGCGTGTTCGTCGAATCGTGCTGGCGCGGCCCGCAGTCGAAGCCGGGGAAAGCCTGGGCTTTCTTCCAGGTGACATGCAGGCGAAGGTCGATCCCTACCTGAGACCACTTTACGATGCGCTCGAGGACATGATGCCGCACGAACGCGTGCAGAAGTCGCTCGAGACGCGCACGATTGAGATCGCGCCTCTGGCCTACATGCGCGGGCGAACACTCGCCGATGCGTTCGTCATTCTCGACGAGGCGCAGAACGCCACCACCGCGCAGATGAAGATGTTCCTGACCAGACTCGGCGTTAATTCGAAGGCCGTAATCACCGGCGACAAAACACAGATCGACCTGCCAAGCCGGGAAGATTCAGGACTGGTGCAGATCGAGCGCATTCTACCGGGCATCGAAGGCATCGGGTTCCATTATCTCACCGATGCTGACGTCGTTCGGCACCGATTGGTGCGGGAGATAATCAAGGCGTACGCCGAGGATTCGGGCGCCTGAGCCGACTCGCGGCAGTGACCGCATGAAGGGTCATGCGCGCGGGCTCGCGATAGACATTTCATCGAGCGTACGGCGACTCAGCGTCTCACGCGTACGAGTGAGAGAAGCCGCCGTCGCAGCGCTCAAGGCCGAACGGGTTACGGATGCGATGGTCTCGATTACCTTCGTCGGGCGAGCAGCGATGTCAGAATTGAACCGGCGCTACCTCGGACATCACGGTCCGACCGACGTCATATCCTTCGGCCTCGGCCGTCTTGGTAAACGTGGCGCGGTGATAGGAGACGTCTATATCTGCGCTGAGATCGCCAGGGAAAATGCGCGGCGGCAGAGAGTTCCGCCCGGAGAAGAACTCTTGCGATTGGTAATCCACGGGACTCTGCATGTCCTTGGTCATGACCATCCCACTGGCGATGGCCGAACTGCGTCGCCGATGTGGCGTAGACAGGAGAGGATTCTCGCACGTGTCGTCTGACCGCCTGATCGACGATTTCAACGCCGGCAAAGGGGCGGCGCTCGCGCGAGTAGTGAGTATCGTCGAGAACCATCGCGAGGGATTCGAGGAGATACTCGGCGATCTCCATTCGCGAACTGGACGCGCGAGACGCGTCGGCCTCACCGGTCCACCTGGGGCGGGCAAGAGCACGATCACGTCCTTGGTGGCCAAGAGGTTTCGCGAAGCGGGTCTGAAGGTCGGCGTAATTGCAGTGGACCCGACTTCACCCTTTACCGGCGGTGCGCTGCTGGGCGATCGGGTGCGAATGGAAAGTGTCGCGCTCGACCCCGGCGTTTTCATTCGCTCGATGGCGACCCGCGGCTCGCTGGGCGGACTCGCCGCGGCGACGCGTGAGGTTGCCGACGTGTTGGACGCGTTTGGATTCGATCGCTTGCTGATCGAGACCGTGGGAGTGGGTCAATCGGAGCTGGATGTTGCGAGGACCGCCGATACGACGCTGCTGATTCTCGTTCCCGAGTCCGGCGATTCCATCCAGACCCTCAAAGCAGGCGTGATGGAGGTGGCCGACATTTTCGTGGTGAACAAGGCGGACCGTCCTGGCGCCGACAGGTTGCGCAATGACGTCGAGCTGATGCTCGGTCTCCGCAAAGGCGTCTCGTTCGGCAAAGTTCCCGCGCACCATGGTGTTGATCTCAAGCGAGTGAATCCAGCGCGCGTGGCGCGGGAGGCAGCTGCAGCTGCGAACCCCATCGACTGGACTCCGCCGGTTCTGAGCGCGGTTGCAACCAAAGGCGAAGGAATCGACGAGATCGTGGCCGCACTTGACCGTCACTTCGCTTATCTTGTGCAGAGCGGGAAGCTTCGCGCACGCAGGCGCGAGAGAATGCGCGAGCGCGTGATGGATGTCGTGGAGCAAAAAGTCCGCGGCCGGCTGTGGAAAGACACTGGCACGATGAGTTGGCTCGAGCAGCAGCTGCCATCAGTGGAAGAGGGAAGCGCGACCCCGTTTGCCATCGCCGACCAGCTGTTGCGGCAGAGCGGTGAGCTCGTACGTGGAGAAGAGGATAAATGACGAAACTCAAAAGCCCCGCCTCCAAGACTGGACCCAACAGTGAGCTCATAGAGACGATCGAAGAGCAGAGCGCTGAATTGCGGTTGCTCCGTAAAGAAGTCGCAGAATGGCGCAAGAAGTACGAAAAGGGTGAGCTGCGCGACATCGGCTTTAACAACTCTGAAAAAGAAGTTCGGCCGATCTACACGCCGCTCGATGCGGCCGAGACTAGCGCCGAGGCGCTCGGCATGCCTGGCGTCTATCCCTACACGCGAGGCGTTCACGCCACGGGATACAGAGGCCGCCTGTGGACAATGCGCCAGTTCGCCGGGTTCGGGAGCGCACGGGACACGAATGAGCGTTACAAGTTTCTGCTGGCGCACGGCCAGACCGGGCTTTCCGTAGCATTCGATTTTCCAACGCTGATGGGATACGACTCCGATCATCCGCGGTCGGAGGGAGAAGTCGGCAAGTGCGGTGTTGCAATCTCGAGTCTCGCCGACATGGAGATGCTGTTCGACGGCATTCCGCTCGACCAGGTTTCCACCTCGATGACGATCAATGGGCCCGCCGTCATTCTCTATTGCTTCTATATCGCCGCCGCGGAGAAACAGGGAGTCGATTCGAGGAACCTGCGTGGAACGATCCAGAACGACATCCTCAAGGAGTACATGGCGCAGCACGCGTGGGTTTATCCCATCGAGCCGGCGCTGCGACTTATAGTCGATTGTTTCGAGTGGTCAGCCGAGCATGTACCGCAGTGGAATACGATCTCGATCTCGGGTTACCACATCCGGGAAGCTGGCGCCACCGCGGCACAGGAGCTGGCCTTCACTCTCGCAGACGGATTCACCTATGTAGAACGCGGAATTGCACGCGGCCTGAACGTCGACGCGTTTGCGCCGCGTCTTTCTTTCTTCTGGGACATCCACAACGACTTCTTCGAGGAGATCGCGAAGCTCCGCGCCGCGCGCCGCATTTGGGCGCGCCATATGAAGGAGCGCTACGGCGCCATGGATCCGCGGTCGCTGATGATGCGCTTTCATTCGCAAACTGCCGGTGTCACGCTCACTGCCCAGCAGCCGATGAACAACATCATTCGCGTCGCATACCAGGCAATGGCAGCCGCACTCGGCGGCACTCAGTCGCTGCACACCAACTCAATGGACGAAACGCTGGCGCTGCCCACCGAGGAATCGGTGCAAGTCGCGCTTCGCACCCAGCAGATCCTTGCCTACGAAACGGGAATCCCGAACGTCATCGATCCCCTCGGCGGCTCGTACTACGTCGAGACGCTGACGACCGAGCTCGAGCGAGAGGCGGAAGAGCTGTTCGCGCAGATTGAGAAGGTTGGCGGCGTGGTACGTGGACTCGAGACGGGCTGGCTCCAACGCCGGATCAACGAGTCGGCAGCGAGGCAGCAGTGGGAAATCGAGCAGCATCGGCGCATCATCGTTGGCGTCAATGATTTCGTGACGGACGAGCCCGAGCTGAGGATCGAGCTGCTGAAGGTCAGCGAGCAGACGGAGCGCGAACAGAAGCAGCGAATGGCGAAGATGAGAGCCGAGCGTGACAACGCTCTCGTTGAGGAAACACTCAGGGCTCTACGCGAAGCTGCGGCGACTTCGAAGAATCTCACGCCATATATCCTCGATTGCGCGCGCGCGTACTGCACCCTGTACGAGATCCGCGCGGCGATGGAAGCGGTATTCGGCGCCTACCGAGAGCCAGTTTTCTTCTGAAAAAGGCGAGCGAGTGGTGGGAGTCCGCTTTCGACGACCACTATCTCCTGGAGTACGGAGCACTTTTTAGTGCCGAGCGCGATCGGCAGGAGGCGGCACGCCTGGTAGACATCCTGGGTCTGCCAGTTGGATCGCGCGTACTCGACGTCCCATGCGGGCGAGGACGTCATACCTATCTGCTGGCTGAGGCGGGATACGACGTCGATGGTTACGACTACTCGCGAAAGCTGCTCGACGTCGCTCGAAAACGGGGCACTGGTTCAACCCTCCGCTACACTCGTGGCGACATGCGAAAAATGCCAACCCGCTGGACCAAGCGCTTCGATGCCGTCCTCAATCTATTCACATCGTTTGGCTTCTTCGCGCACCCGTCGGACGATGAGCAAGTGACCAAAGAGTTCGCGCGGGTGTTGAAGCCGGGCGGACTAATGATCTGGCATGGTGCCAGCAGAGACGGAGTCATGGCGCGATTTCTTGCACGCGACTGGTGGACTTCTGGGACGTCTCTGTTCGCGCAGGAACGGGAGTTCGATCCGTTGTCGGGGGTGTTGACGGTTCGTTCAAACTGGAGGCGCGGATCCCGAACGGGCACTCGCGAACACAGGCTCAGGCTCTACACCGCAACGAGACTGTCAGAGCTCTTCGCTGCAGCGGGCTTGATGATCGAGCAGGCGTTCGACGGATACAAAGATCGGCCGCTCAGAAGAACTTCTTCCGAAATGCTGCTCGTGGCGCGCAAGGAGTGATGTCCCGATTGCCGCTCTTGCTTCGCTGCCGCTAACTTTGTTCTCTCTATGAGACCAATCAGAGTTCTCGTCGCGAAGCCGGGCCTTGATGGACATGACCGTGGAGCAAAGGTCGTCGCCGCCGCGCTTCGCGACGCGGGGATGGAAGTGATTTACACGGGGTTGCATCAGACGCCGGAAATGATTGCCACCGCTGCGATCCAGGAAGATGTCGATGTGATCGGCCTGTCGATTTTGAGTGGTGCTCACATGACGCTCATTCCTCGGGTTCAGGAGCTGGTTCGCGCGCAGGGTCGAGACGACATCCTCATTACCGGTGGCGGAATCATTCCGAAGGAAGACGTCGATGCGCTGGAACGTCGCGGGATCGGACGACTCTTCGGGCCAGGCACTCCTACCACCGAGCTGATCGAGTACATCAAGGAGTGGTTCGCCACGCGCGAAAAGCAGGAAGCGTAGTGAGCAATCGCCTGCGCGAGCTGAGCGAAGAGGTGAAAGCGCTCGAGGCGAAGGTCCGCGAAGCGGGTGGCGCCAAACGGCTGGAGAGGTTGCATCAGCAAGGCAAGCTGTCGGCGCGCGAGCGAGTGGAGCTCCTCCGCGACAAAGCCTCGAGCATGCTCGAGATTGGGCTTCTCGTGGCCTACGATCAGTACGACGGGCAAGCTCCGGCTGCTGGAGTCGTCACAGCCATCATCCGAGTACACGGTCGGGAAACAGTCGTCGTTGCGAACGACCCGACTGTGAAAGCGGGATCGTGGTGGCCGGAGACGATCAAGAAAATTCTTCGGGCGCAGGAGATTGCAATGCGCTGCCGGATCCCGATCGTGTACCTGGTCGACTCGGCGGGCGTGAACCTGCCGTATCAGGGCGGTGTCTTCCCGGGCCAATACGGAGCAGCGCGCATCTTCTACTACAACTCGATCATGCGTCGCTATCTGCACATTCCGCAAATCGCCGCTGTGATGGGTCAGTGCATAGCGGGCGGAGCATATCTTCCAGCGCTCTCCGATGTGATTCTCATGGTCAAAGGCACATCGTTCATGGGACTCGGCGGCCCGAACCTCGTAAAGGGTGCGACCGGACAAGTCGTTGATTCGGAAACGCTGGGTGGCGCCTCGACGCACACTGAGATAAGCGGCGTGGCACATTACGCTCTCGACAACGACGTGGACTGCGTCGCCAAGATTCGCGACATGATAGAGCGTTTGCCAGTTTCGACGCGCGAGATCGCGCTCCTGCCACGCGGTACCGGAGACAACGAAGGGCGGACAGCGAAGGCGCGCAGTGGTGCAACTCCCACGAAAAACAGAGTCGTTTCCAAATCAGCAGGCAAGGGCGAGGATTTGTACGATCTTTTGCCGGCCGATCATCGCATGTCCTACGACATGCACGCAGTGCTCCGTTCGATTCTCGACAACGGCGAGATTGACGAGTTCCAGGAAGGCATCGCGCGGGAGATGATCTGCGGTGACGCGCGCATCGATGGCATCACGGTCGGTGTCATCGCGAATCAACGCGGTCTGATCAAGAGCCGAGAGGGAGAAAAGCCGCGATTTGGCGGCATCATCTACACGGAAAGCGCAGAGAAAGTCGCCTACTTCATCGATCGGTGCGACCGGTTGGGAATTCCGTTGCTCTTCGTGCAGGATGTGTCGGGCTTCATGGTCGGCACCGAGGCAGAGCAGGAAGGAATTATCCGGGCGGGTGCAAGGTTCGTCGAAGCAATGGCGACAGCGCGGGTGCCAAAGTTGGTTCTCACTGTTAACCATGCATCGGGCGCAGGCTACTACGCGATGGCTGGTCAGGGGTTTGACCCCGATTTCATCTTCAGTTGGCCGACCGGACGCATGGCAGTGATGGAAGGCGAGTCAGCCATTCAGGCGGTTCACGGCCCGGCGCTCGAAGCCGCTAAGAAAAAAGCCGGCACAATGGATCCCGATGTCGCCAAAGCGGTCGAAGAGATGCGCGCCGATTACGAGCACCAGCTCGATGCACGCTACGCGGCAGCGCGAGGCTATGTTGATGCGATTCTTTATCCCGAAGACACGCGCGAGATGCTGAGCCTCGCGCTCCGCGCGACCCTCCACAATCCAGGACCACACCTCGGCCCATTCGTCTTGCCGCCCCATCTCTCCGAGGAAAGCAGTTGAAGAAAGTGGTTCGTGTTGCCGCCGGTCAGGGATTTTGGGGCGACGATCTCGAGGCGCCACGCCGGCAGGTAGAGGGCGGACCGATCGACTACCTAATGCTCGACTACCTCGCCGAAGTGACGATGTCGATTCTCCAGAAGCAGAAGGAGCGAGACGCATCGCTTGGGTACGCACGTGATTTTGTTGGCGCAATGGAGAGCGTTCTGCCAGCTGTTGCCGAGCGTGGTGTAAAGGTGGTCGCTAACGCCGGCGGTGTGAATCCGCGGGCCTGTGCTGCGGCGGTGAAGGTAATGGCGGGGGAAAGAGGACATCGCCTGAAGATTGGAGTCGTCACCGGCGACGATCTTCTCGGCCGCCTCGACGAGCTCATTGCAGCTGGCCACGCACTGGCGAATATGGACACCGGCGCGCCGCTTTCGACTGTCGGGGGTAAGGTTCTCTCTGCCAATGCCTATATCGGCTCTGAGCCGATCGTCGAAGCGCTCGAGAAGGACGCGAGCGTCGTCATCACCGGGCGCTCGACGGATACTGCGCTGACCATGGCACCACTTCGCTACGAGTTCGGATGGGGCGGATCACAATGGGATCAACTGGCGGCGGGGATCATAGCGGGACACATAATCGAGTGCGGCGCCCAATGCTCAGGCGGTAACTGCCTTTACGATTGGCGCTCGATTCCGGATCTGGCGAATGTCGGTTATCCGCTCGTTGAAGCGAGTCCAGATGGGAGCTTCATTGTGACCAAGCATCCAAAAACTGGCGGAAGGGTTTCGGTTCAAACGGTGACCGAACAGCTGGTTTACGAGATGGGTGATCCGCATTCGTATATCACTCCTGACGTCGTGGCGGACTTCACGACGATCAAGCTGAAGGCGGCAGGTGACGATCGCGTTCTCGTGTCCGGAATCAAAGGGAGACCGCCGACGGACAAGCTCAAGGTCTCCGTCGCTTATCGCGCCGGATTCAAGGCAGTCGGCACCCTTGTCTACGCCTGGCCTGACGCGCTCGAGAAAGCGCAGCTGGCGGACCGGGTCTTACGTGAGAGGCTGGACCGGCTTGGACTCAGCTTCGATCACATCCTGTCGGAGTACGTTGGCGCCACTGCCACTCACGGGCGTCTGGCGGGAGATCAGCGCAATGCTCCGGAAGTGCAGCTTCGCTTCGGAGTGCGCGGCTCAGATCGCGCGGCAGTGGAACGATTCACGCGGGAGATCGCACCGCTGGTGCTGAACGGACCGCCGAGCGTCACCGGATTTGCTGGCGGCCGCCCGAAGGTCGAGGAGATCGTCGCGTACTGGCCGGCCCTGATCGACAAGTCCGTGGTGAAAACGAAAGTGGATCTGATGCAGTGAAAGTGCGTCTCGTCGATATCGCGCACGCTCGCTCCGGCGACAAAGGCGACACTGCAAACGTCGGCGTGATCGCGCTGGAGCCCCGGTGGTACTCAGTTTTGGAGAAATTCGTGACGCGCGAGCAAGTGGCTGATCACTTTCGCGGCATGATCGAGGGTGGTGTCGATCGTTATGAGCTTCCGAATCTCAACGCGCTCAACTTCCTGCTTCACGGCGCCCTCGACGGTGGTGGTACTCTGTCTCTCAAGACAGACGCGCAAGGCAAGGTTTACTCGACTGCATTGCTTCGCATGCTGATCGATGTTCCCGATACCGAGGCGCGGCGTCTCGAGCTACCGGTGGCAAAATGAAGGTGCGCCGCCATTCTCAGCTTTTCTCATGAGAAAGCTGCGCAGGGGGGCAGCGCGTTCGCGATGAGAAATATTCGGATGACCGCCGATGGGCCCATAGGCAGGATTACACTGGCGCGGCCCGAAAAGAAAAATGCGCTCGACCGCATCACTGCCGACGAGCTCGCGGAGGCGCTATTCGCATTGAGCGAGGCCCCGGTGCGAGTCGTCGCAATTGATGGAGACGGTCCTGACTTTTGCGCCGGCGCTGATCTGACGGCGCTCGAAGAGATGTTGGACGCCCCTCGACAGCAGCATATCGACGACGCCAAAGCGCTCGCGCACGTCTTTCATACGATCCGTCGCATGGAGAAGCCGGTAGTCGCAATCGTCAAGGGTCGGGCGTACGCTGGCGGCGCTGGCCTTGCTACCGCGTGCGACATCGTCCTGGCACACGAAGAGGCGCGCTTTGCGTATCCTGAAGTCACGATTGGTTTCGTGCCGGCGATGGTCATGACGATGCTGCGGCGGTCTGTCGGAGAAAAGATTGCTTTCGATCTGATCGGTACCGGACGAATTCTCAGTGCGGGCGAGGCAAAAGCGATTGGATTGGTATCGCGGGTATTTGCCGCGAGAGAATTCGACCAGCTGTCCATGTCCGTGCTGAATCAGCTCGCCGACGCCGCACCAAGCGCGATGGCAGCAACCAAGACCCTGTTCTACAAGCTCGACACACTTGGATTTCTGGACGGAATTTCGGCCGGGATCGTTGCCAACGCCGATGCGCGGTCCACTCCGGCATTCCGTGAGGGTGTGAAACGATTCATCAGCCGAAAGAAGGACAAACCGTGACTCCATTCACAATTGCCAAGCTGGCGCTGATGCTGATAGCCGCGATTCTGCTCGCGTGGGGAGTCAGAGCAGACGACAGCGCATTGCGGTGGGCGGGAATCGCGTTCCTGTTCATCGCACTGATTCTCCGATTCTTCAAGCCACGCAAGCCTCGCGGTCTGCCGTGACGTCAGCAATGCAAGCACCGCGCGTTCGTGTGACTGGCCCACGTCCGACGACGATCATCGATGCGCCGCGACTCTCCAGAAAACTCAAGGTCGATCTGGTGCTCGCCAGCGAGACGTTTCAGTACACTGGCAGCTTCAAATTTCGTGCTGCTTACAACGTCGCCTCCAACGTAAGACAGACACACATCATCACCGCCTCGTCCGGCAATTTCGGGCAGGCAATCGCGTACGCCTGCTCCCTATTCAATAAGCGCTGCACGGTGGTCATGCCGGCGGCAGCGCCGAAAATAAAAGTCGACGCCGTTCGGGAATACGGGGCGGAAGTGGATCTTGTCGATGTGAAAAAGAAAGGCAGGCTGGAAAGGTTGGGCGAGCTTGCGCAACAGTTCCCGGAGGCATACGTCGCCAGTCCTTACGACGATCCGCTCGTGATCGAGGGAAATGCCGGCCTTGCCAACGAGCTCTTCAAGCTCGGACTCGATCTCGATTTCATCATCGCACCGATCGGGGGCGGGGGTTTGACGTCTGGCTTAGTGACAGCCGTCGAGAAGAGCCGAAAAAAGACGCAGGTTCTTGCCGCTGAGCCGCTGCTCGCAAACGACGCGGCGGAATCTTTCCGCGCTGGCCATATCGTGTCGCAGCCCGACGAATCCGCGACAATCGCTGACGGCGCGCGCATCCTCCGCCTCGGCGATCGGAATTGGGAAATCCTCAGTCACGGCCTTGCCGGGGTCATCGAAGTCACGGAGGATCAGATCAAGGAGGGTGTGCGTTTACTGTTCGCGCTCGCCAACCTGAAAGCCGAACCGACCGGCGCGCTTTCGCTGGGCGCAGTGATGGCCGAGCCCGATCGATTCAGGGGCAAGCGCGTTTGTTGTGTGATCAGCGGCGGAAACGCCGATCCCGCCCTTTACGCCCAGCTCGTCGAAGGAATCTGACAAGCCACTCCGCAATAAAGGCTGCCGCGCAACAGTTACGGACGCGCTACCCAGGCACCTCATCCAATCGTTGTTTGCTAGCTTTCACCAGATGGTGAAGCCAACGATTCAGGACGCGCGTAAGCTCCTCAAGAGCGCGTTCGATTACGACAATTTCCGACCGGGGCAGGAAGCGGCAGTGTCCGCAATTCTTGCGGGCCGGGATACGGTCGTCGTTCTGCCGACTGGCGGAGGCAAATCGCTGTGCTTCCAAGTGCCCGCGCTGCTGATGCCGGGTCTGACCGTCGTCGTGTCACCACTCATCTCGCTGATGAAGGATCAGGTCGATGCTCTCGTCGCGAGGGGACTGCCGGCCGCCTTCATCAATAGCACGTTGACTTCGGGACAGGTCTCGGACCGGCTCGCGCGCGTCGACCGCGGCGAGATCAAACTGCTGTACGTCGCTCCGGAGCGCTTCGACTTCGGTCGCACCGCCGAGCGCTTGCGAAAGGCCGGCGTCTCACTCCTCGCGATTGACGAAGCGCATTGCATCAGCCAGTGGGGACATGATTTCCGGCCCAGCTATCTGAGAGTAAAGAAGGTACACGAGGCCTTGGGGTCTCCGACTACGATTGCCCTCACCGCCACCGCGACGCCCGAGGTCCGCCGTGACATTGTGCGCGAGCTCGCGCTGAGAAATCCCGAGACGATCATCACCGGCTTTGACCGGCCGAATCTCACCTACTATGTCGTCCCAGCGAAGAATGACGCGGAAAAGGAGAAGCGACTCGTCGAGATTCTGCGAACGCACAGCGGACTGGCGGTGATCTACGCTTCGACGCGACGTGCGGTGGACCATTTGACCACTGTTCTCGAGAGCTCGAAGATACCGGCCTCCGGATATCACGCCGGCCTGGATGACCGCAGAAGGCACGAGGTGCAGGAAGCGTTCATGACGGAAAAAATTCGCGCGATTGTCGCGACGAATGCCTTCGGAATGGGAATCGACAAACCCAACGTTCGGCTCGTCGTACACTACGCGATGCCGGGCTCGCTCGAGGCTTACTATCAGGAGGCAGGACGGGCAGGGCGCGACGGGCTGCATTCCGACGTCTTTCTCCTCCATTCCTTTCCCGATCGCTTCACGCACGAGTTCTTTATCAAAGGATCGTATCCGGAACGAGCGGTTGTCGAGAAGACCTACGACGCGCTCAAAAAACTCTCGGACGACCAGGGATTCGTGAGCGCTGAGCCCGAAGATCTCGCTCACGCGATCAAGCCAAAGCCTAATAGTCGAGAGATCGAAGGAGCGCTAAGAATTCTTACGCGTGCCGGCGCCGTGACACTTAGCGGCGGCGAGCACGCTCGCGTGCACGTGCGCTTGCTCGCAACGCCTGATCGTATCAAGCGGGAATTGACCGGCGAGAGTAATAGCGAGCTTGGACTTCTTCGCGCACTGTGGCGTGGCGTCGGGCCGGCTCTAGGCACGGGAGCGGTCGTCGATCTCGACGGGCTGCCGCCCGGTCTCGGCGGCTCCGCCGCTGCGACGCCCTTACTCGAGGCGCTTCAGGATCGTCAGTTCCTTGTTTGGGATCGGTTGGGAAGCGGGCTCTATCTGTCCGATCGAACCGCTCCACTTTCGAGATTCAAGGTTGACTGGGTCATACTCGATCGGCGCCGGGCCGCCGAACTCTCGAAGCTGCAAGCCGTGCAAAGGTATGCATACACGAGAGAATGTCGTCGCGGGTTCGTGCTTCGCTACTTCGGCGATCCGGCGGCAAGCGCAGCATGTGCTGGTTGTGACAACTGTCTTGGCATTCGGACAGTCGCGGCCGTCGAAAATGAGTCGCCCACCAGGCAGCGACCCGAGAAGATGTCGAGACAGTCAAGATCTCGGGTTCCAGAGCTTGCCGACGACTTGACTGTAGGGCCGGCTGAGGAGCGGCTCCTCGCAACCCTTAAGACCGTTCGAACAGCGATCGCCCGTGAGGAACACGTGCCCCCGTATATTGTATTCTCTGATCGAACCCTTACCGAGCTTGCGGTAAGGCGCCCGCGGTCGCTGACTGCTTTTGAAGGCGTGCGCGGAGTGGGTCCAATGAAGCTCGAGCGGTATGCTGCACGATTTCTCGACGCTATTTCGAAGGCTGATGACACTGAGGCGGCGTGAAGCATTACGCCACCAACCACTGACGGCGAAGTAATGAGAACTCGAATCCGATTAATCCTTGCGTTTGCTTTCTGCGCAGCGTCCTTCGCGACCCTCGCGGCCGGCACACCCTTGGTTGCGTCCGCGCAACAAACATCAAGCGCGGCCGCTGCTTCGCTGCCGTTCGATCCGGCCGTCACAGTCGGGACTCTGCCGAACGGGATGCGCTATTACATCCGAGAGAATCACAAGCCGGAGAAGCGTGCCGAGCTGCGACTCGTAGTCAACGCTGGCTCCGTCCTCGAGGACGATGACCAACGGGGTCTCGCTCACATGGTCGAGCACATGGCGTTCAGAGGTACGAAACGGTTCGCCAGGAACCAGATCTCCAGCTACCTCGAGTCAGTGGGGATGCGGTACGGGCCAGACATCAACGCATTCACCAGCTTCGACGAAACGGTGTACATGATCACCATTCCTACCGACACGGCGGTGATTGTCGACAAGGGATTTCAGATCTTGTCGGAGTGGGCACACAACGTCGCGTTTGAGCCGTCCCAGATAGAAAAGGAACGACCGGTTGTAATCGAGGAGTGGCGGCTGGGGCAGGGCGCGGAAAACAGGATGCAGAATAAATGGTTCCCGATTCTCTTCTCGGGATCGCAATACGCCGAGCGGCTACCGATTGGGCTTAAGTCCGTTCTCGAGACTTACACGCCGTCGACCTTGCGGCGGTTCTATGACACCTGGTATCGACCCGACCTGATGGCGGTAGTCGCCGTCGGTGATTTCGACAAGCGACAAATTGAGAGCCTGATCAAACGCTATCTCGGTTCCATTCCTCGCGCGGTCGATCCGCGAGCGCGTGCACTTTTCCCTGTCCCGCCGCACGACAGCACGCTTGTTTCGATCAACAGCGATAAAGAGGCGACGCGCTCGGTCATCCGACTCCTGTACAAGCAGCCGAAACGCTTCAACACAACCACGGCTACTTACCGCCAGCATCTGGTGGAAGAGCTTTTCGGCTCGATGTTCAACGACCGCTTCTCTGAGATCACGCAGAAGCCCAATCCGCCGTTCATCAATGCCTCCGCTTCGCAGGGTGATCTCGTCCGATCGGCCGAATCGTTCTCACTCACTGCGATGGTAGCCGATAATGGAATTCAGCGCGGTCTCAATGCTCTTCTCACCGAAGGCGAGCGGGTAAAGCGGTTTGGATTCCTTCAATCCGAGCTGGATCGCGCCAAGAAAGATTTGCAGCGTGGAATCGAACAGGAGTATGCAGAGCGGGACAAGACCAACTCGGACGTGTACGCCGAGTCTTACGTATCCGCATTTCTGCAGTCGGAGCCATCCACCAGCATCCAGTACGATCTCGACGCAGTCGCGCGTCTGCTGCCCGGAATCACACTCGCCGAGGTCAACAAGCTGACGGGCGAGTGGATGACCGATACGAATCGGGTTTTGGCGACGACATCGCCCGACAAACCTGGAATTGCCAATCCTAGCCGCGGCGAGTTGCTTTTGGCGTTCGATGCCGTAAAGGGTGCCGACATCGCGGCATACTCTGAGACCTCGCCGTCCCAACAGCTAGTGGACAGAGACCCGACTGGCGGCAGAGTGATTTCGGAGCGGCAGATCAAGGAAGTTGGAGTCACCGAGTGGAGGTTGTCGAACGGCGTCCGCGTTTTGCTCAAACCGACTGACTTCAACGCCGATCAGATCACCTTCACCTCGTACAGTCCTGGCGGAGCATCGTTGCTTCCTGACGCTTCCTATATCGCCGCCAGTGCTGCCGATCTGATTCCCACCACCAGCGGCGTCGGCAAATTCACCGTGATCGATCTGCAGAAATTCCTTGCCGGCAAACAAGTCAGCGTGTACCCCTCGATCGACGACCTGAGCGAGGGAATTTCGGGTAGCGCCTCGCAGCGCGACGTCGACACAATGCTGCAGCTGGTTTACCTGTATTTCACGCAGCCGAGACTCGATACATCGCTGGTCAACACCTTCATCGGACGCTTCAAGGGCGTTCTCGCCAATCGCAGCGCCAGTCCGGAGGCTGCATTCAGCGACACGCTCCAGGTCACGATGGCCCAGCACTCGGTGCGAGAGCAGCCCGTCTC
>WNGL01009487.1_pt1 | contig 17273 bp, 17 predicted proteins | sample 5400591 | NCBI WGS metagenome assembly WNGL01 (sample SAMN13153377, study PRJNA577476) | soil metagenome | isolation source: 80 cm soil or saprolite under Garry oak tree replicate 1 | place: USA:California | collected 2016-06-15 | reverse complement strand
AGAACACGGCGGCCACGGCGAGCGCGAGCTCCGCGGACACGCCGAGAACGAGCTGGGCCGGCGCCTCGCGATCGCCCTGCTGCAACACGCCGGGCGTCGAGAGGCCGTGGACCGCGAAGATCGCAGCCATGCAGGCGAACCCGAGAGCGATGAGGAGCGCCCGGTAGTGGCCGACGCCGAGTGCGGCACGCGCGACGAGGAACGCGACCAGCGCGGCGACTACGGAAACGTTCGACGTGATCACGAAGTGCTCGAGCCGGATGACGATCGGCTGGTTGCGTGCCGGATCGCTCAGGTACCAGGAGAGCAGAGCCGTGGGCAGGAGCGCCGTGACCATGACCGCAAGCGGCCGAACGGGCGACGCCCTCACGCCGGTGATGCTAGTAGTGCGGGAGGTCTAGGCGGCGGAGGCGACGCGCGCGATCTTGGGAAGGAGCTCGGCGAGGTCGAACGGCTTCTCGATGATGTCGGCCGCGGCGAGGGCCTTGGCGTGGGTCGCGAGGTCGCGTGCGGCGGACAAGAGGACGATCGGGATGTCTTCGTCGCCTTCGTCGCGAGCCCGCAGCTCGTTAGCGAACTGCCATCCGTCCATCACCGGCATCATGAGATCGAGCACGATCACGTCCGGTCGGAACGTCTGGATGATCGCAAGCGCCTCCTGGCCGTTCCCAGCGGGGACGACCTCGAAGCCCTCGTCCTCTAAAGCCGTGAACAGGAGTTCCCGTATATCGGGATCGTCGTCCACGACAAGCACACGTTTCCCAGCCACCTCGCGCGGTAGATTGCCACACGTTCTCGGGTCGGCGTTCAAGCGAGCTACTGCGAGCTGCGTAGTGAGAACGCGAAGACGGCCGGAATGAGTACGAAGCCGACCGCAAAGAGTGCGACCCATAACAAGATCGCCTCGAGGTGGCACGAGACCCCGGGCGCGCACCCCTCCAGCGACCGCGCGCGCTCGACGAGCAAGAGCGGCAGGCTCCCGGGAGACGCGACTACGGAAGCGGCCGCGAATGTCGTCGCGATCGTGGCGAATCCGCGTTCAATACCGCCCGCGCGACGGTCGATCACACGCGCTTGCCACCTGGCCCACGCAAGCGCGAGCACCGTGGTGACCGCGGCGAGCGCGATGGAGAGCGGAAACCGATCGGTAAATCCTTGGTCTAAAAGTCGTGGCAGTGCCAGCTCGATCAGCGTGAGGGCGGCCCAGTAACCGAGCTTGATCGTGGTGACGCGACCCACGAGGAGCGCGAGGGTCTTCTGCCGAGGGAGCGGCCGCTGCTGCTCGCCCTCACTCAGCGATACTCGCTCCGCTCGTCCGCCTCGTTCGTGCGCCAGCGTCGGCTGCGGCCGCTGCTGCTCGCCCTCACTCAGCGATAGTTCGTCCACCACTTCTGAAGGAAGTACATGGCAGCGATCAGGATGAACACGGTCACGAGGACCATGTAGAACTCGTTGGCTTCGCTGACTTCGGCGATCACTTCAGGCTGTTCAGGTATTCGATTATCGCTCTTATGTCGGCGTCGCTCAGCGTGCCTCCAGAGCCCGCCTGCGCGCTGAAGATCGGCATCGGTGTGTCCGGTTTGATGGACTTCGCGTTCGCGATCCAGTGGAAGAGCCAGTCGGTATCGCCCGCCGCCTTCTTCGCCTTGTTCTGGTCGGTGATCGGGCCTTCGCTCGCGTAGTGGCCGAGATTCGGCGCCTGCGGCAGAAGGCTCGGCGTCCCCGGCGTGAAGCTGTGGCACGTGACGCAGGGCGCGGTCGGGTTGTTCAGAGTTAGCTGCTTGCCGAGTGTGGCACCGGTGAGAACTTCGGGCTTGGGCGGATTCGGCTCCAGCGGCAGGTGTCCGTCCTCCGAGCCATCGGTGTGCAGGCGCACCGTGACGACGTCCGCCCATTCCTGGTCGGTGCCCTTCATGATGAAGTTGACGATCTGCTGGATCTGTTCGTCGTTGAGCGAGCCACCCTCCTGGTCGCTCCACGCCGGCATCGAGATCTGACCCGGGGGCTTCTGCCGGCCGCGCTCGATCGTGAGCGTGATCAGGTCCGTGACGAGCTTCAGCTGATTGGGGTCGTTCTTCAGGTTCTCGTACTTGAAGGTCGGCTTATTGATGGGAAGACCCGGCAGATCCTTCCGGGTGGGATCGCTTTGGCCGAGGCCGGTCTTGCCGTGGCAATCGAAACAGAAGTTGGCGTAGATGTTGCGGCCGCGCTCGATCGACTTATCGAGTTGCTGCTGCGTGGCGACCTTATCGCGCCAGCGGTCCGAGCTCGCGTCGGCGCGAACCACGAAGAGCGTGAAGAAGTAGCCGCCGACGAGCGCGAACACGGCGAACAGCATTCCCGCGCCGACCAGGATCTTCCGATCCAGGTTCGCGCTGATCTCTAGTGGGTCGGGTGCCGCCGGGATCGGGGCGACGTAGTACGGCGTCGGCTGCTCGATCGTCTCGCCGGCCGCGTAGTGCTGCTCGATCAGCTCCGCCCCGGTCTTCTCGCGCGGCTCCATGGACTGCTGGTGGAAAATGAGGTAGCCGAAGAACGCGAGGAAGCCCGCGAACATGAGGATGCTCGCGGCCGCGAGGACGAAGTTCAGGTCGAACTGCATCTACTCGGTGATCTCGAGGACCTTGGGGTCCCAGACGTTTGCCTCACGATCGATGACGTTGAGCGGGTTCGTGTCGACAATGAGAGTGCCGCTCGAGTCGGCGATGTGGAACAGCTGAAGGGGCTTCGGCGCGGGCCCGCCCTTCACGACCGCGGTGTGCTTGTCATAGAGCGAGCCGTGGCACGGGCAGTGGAACTGGTCCTCGGCAGCATTCCACGGCACGCTGCATCCGAGATGGGTGCATTTGCGGTACGCGGCGATGATCCCTCCGGGCGCATGGATCAGGAAGAACTTTCCCTCGAGGTTCAGGATCGGAGTGTCGTTCGTCGAAGTGAACCGTGCGAGGACGCTTTCCTTCGAACCGACCGCGAGTTTTATCCCGAGCCCCAGGATCTTGTTCACTTTGATGAAGGGGACGACGAGCGCGGTGATCTCGGTGACCGCGAGGAGCGTGCCGGCCAGAAACCCGAGGCGGAACAGATGCCGCCGCTTGATACGGCCGATGAGTCCCTGAGGCGTCGAGTCGGTGTGTGGCCGGATCATGCTTTCGGCTCGAGGCACTGGTGGGTCGCAGGAACGGCCCACGGAGCGAACAGGTCCATCCCGGGACCGCGCATGGATGTACCCACGACCGTGAGCACGAGGTATACCGCGACGAATCCCGTGTAGATCGCGATCATCCACTCGCGCGTGTTGGCGGCGTACAGGCGCTTCACGATCAGGACGAGCAACACCGAGAGGCCGATCATCAAGACGATCGGGATGATGTAGTTCGGGAATAGCTGCTTGCCGCCTGGCAGATACCGGGTCGCCTTCTCGATATAGCCGAAGCCGCCCTGATCTTCCGGCCGTTTTAGGAACGCGTCCAGCAGGATCAGCGAGAACGTGAGCACGGTCGCGTAGACCGCGGCGAAGATCGTGATCCGCTTCCCGTTCGCGCTCGTGAACCAGATGCCCACACCCTCGCGGCTCGTGTCGATATACGGGATCACCGCCATGAACGTCAGCCAGACGGTCGGCACGATCACACCGGCAAGGCCTTTGTCCATGTGGAGCAGTAGCTCCTGCAGGTTCAGCAGGTACCACGGCGCCTTTGACGGGTTGGGCGTGCAGTCGGGCGTCGCGTGGTCCTGCAACGGTGCGTTGAAGGCGGCGGCGATGACGAAGAGGCCGATCGACCAGAGCATCGACGCGATGAACTCGATGACCAGAAGATGCGGCCACACCATCGCGGTGTCCTCGACACGCTTGTCGACGCGCACGATCGAGTCCTGACGCACGAAGGCGAGCAGCCGGAGCCGCTTCTCCTGTCCTGCAAAAGGCTGCGGGCCGCGCGGAGTCGTCATGCGGACCCCGCGCCGAGGGCATCGAGGCGGCGGCGTGTCTCGCGACGAGCATCTGCGCCCAGCGCGCCCGAACGCGTCGCGTTTCGCCCATCGGCGGGCGCGCGTAGCCAGCCGCGAGGACCGAGATACGCCGCCGCCAACGATGCCCCTGACGCAGACGTGAGGAGACGATTCATAGCGGCCCGGTGATGCCGCCGTCTTTCCGGATACGCCAGAAATGGATGGCGATCAGGAAGCCGGTGAGGAGCGGTAACCCGACGACGTGGAGCACGTAAAAGCGGAGCAGAGCGTTCGGTCCGAGCTGGAAGCCACCGAAAGCGACAAAGGCAAACTCGTCACCGATGACCGGCGTCGCGCGCGCGATCTCGTAGCCCACGGTGACGGCCCAGAACGCGAGCTGGTCCCACGGCAAAAGGTACCCGGTGTACGAGAGCAGGATCGTGAAGAAGAAGAGCAGCGTGCCGATCACCCAGTTGAACTCGCGCGGCGGTTTGTACGAGCCCGTGTAGAAGACCCGGATCATGTGCAGGAAGACCGTGATCACCATGCCGTGCGCGGCCCAGCGGTGCATGTTCCGAAGGAGCTGGCCGAAGACGACGACGGTCTCGAGATCCTTGATGTCGCCGTAGGCGTTGTACACGCCGTCCACCGACGGGTGGTAATAGAACATGAGAAGGGTCCCGGTCAGCGTGAGGATGAGGAAGAGAAAGAACGAGAGCCCGCCCATGCACCACGTGTAGGGGATCGCGAGCGCATGCCGCCGCACCTTCACCGGGTGCAGATGCAGGAAGACGTTCGTGAAGACGGCGAGCGACTGGTTCTTGCGGGAATCGGGGTAGCCGTGACGGAAGAGCGACCGCCAGATGTAGCTCGTCTTGGTCTTCTGCCAGATCTGAGCCGGTATCTCGAGCACTAGTGCTTAACGAGCTCCTTCTCTTTCAGATCCGCGCGGTGGCCGTTCCCGTTGTGATCGTGACCGTTCACGGGCTTGTATCCGACCGCGAGGTTGGGATCGTATTGCGGTAGCGGACGCGCCGCTTTCTTCGCGGCGACCGTGAGGTCGAGGTGGATCTCGTCGTCGATCGATTCCTTCGGCAGGACGTTGCCGACCGCGGGCATGACCGTGCCGTAGCGGTTCATCGTGATCGCGTCGGTCGGGCAGCGGATGATGCAGAGCGCGCAGCGGATACACGCGGTCTCGTCCAGGAAGAACGCGACGCCGTTCTGCCACTTCTTGGCCTCGCCGACCGCCGGAATCGACCCGTCGTCGACGATGTCGCTCATGTCGACCATGTGGATCACGTCCATCGGGCACACGTCAACGCAGCCGCCGCAGATGATGCAGAGCTCGCCGATGATCTCGATGTTGAAATTGCACTTGAGGCACCGGTCCGACTCGGCGATGGCCTGCTGTTCGCTGTAGCCCTGGTTCACCTCGAGGAAGAGCCCGCGGCGATCCTGCTTGGCGAGCTTGGGCATGTCCTGCCGCGGGATCCGGTCGTAGTCGACGGACATGTTGTGGTAGACGCGCGCAAGCTCGCCCTCGAGCGAGATCAGGCCGATGTTGTCGGGGGTCGATGACCGCCGTAGCGTCACGACCTCGTGGTACTCGGGCACGTTCACCGAGACCGCGTTCGCATCGAGAAAGCGCGCGATCTGCTGCGCGGCCGAGCGGCCGTCGGCGACGGCCTCGATGATCGTCGTCGGCGCGGTCCGATAGTCACCACCGATGAATATCTTCGGCACGATCGTCTGATAGGTCTCGGGGTCGACCTTGATGTCGCGCCAGCGCTTCACGCGGAACTCCGGGAACTCCTTCGAGAGCCAGCTCGTCTCGGGGGCCTGCCCGAGCGCGAGCAGAACGGTGTCGCACGGTATTTCGAATTCCGTTCCCGGGATCGCGACGGGACTGCGCCGTCCCTTCTCGTCGGGGTCGCCGAGCTTGTTGCGGATGAAGACCACGCCGCGTACGTGGCCGTTCGGGTCGGCGAGAACCTCCACCGGCGACGCGAGGTAGACGAACTCGATCCCCTCGCGCTCGGTCTCGGTGAGCTCCTCCTCGTCCACGACCATCTCTTCACGGCTTCGTCGGACGATGACGTACATGTGCTCGGCGCCGAGGCGCCACGACGTGGAGGCGCAGTCCATCGCGGTGTAGCCCGAGCCGAGCACGATGACACGCTTCCCCACCTCGACCGGCCTCCCGCGATACGCGCGCTCGAGGAAGACGATGCCGGCCATCACGCCGTCGGACTCTTCACCGGGTATGCCGATGTAGTTCGGTTCGAAGCACCCGGCGGCGATGAGCACCGCATCGCTCTGGTCGTGCAGCTCGCGAAGCGACACGTCGCGACCGACGAAGGTCGAAAGGCGAAGGTCGACGTTCTCGTTGACGATGCCTGCGATGTCGCGGTCGATGACCTCGCGCGGGAGGCGGAACGGCGGCACGCCGGCGAGCGTGGTCCCGCCGGCCTGGTCGAGCGCGTCGTAGACCGTCACGCCGAAGCCGAGCTTCGACAGGTCGCTCGCCGCGGAGAGGCCGGCGCAACCCGCTCCCACCACCGCGACCTTGCCGCGCGGCGGGCCGAAGACCGGCGCCGGGGGCTGGGTGTACGCACGTCCGTCGACCGTGACGTTCTGGTGCGTCCAGTCGGAGAGGAACTTCTTCACGTAGCGGATCGAGAGCGGCTTATCGACCTCTTTGCGCCGGCATGCCGTCTCGCACGGCGCGGCGCACACCGATCCGCAGATCGAGGCCATGGGATTCGGGTCGAGCGCGAGCTCCCAGCCCTTTTCGAACTCGCCAGCGGCCGCGAGGTTCAAATAACCGCGGCAATTGGTCTTCACGGGGCAGGCTTCCTGGCACGGGATGTTTTCCTGGTACCAGGCGGGACCGACCTCTACGACCTGGTAGAGCTCTCTCATGCGGCGATTCGTCATGCTACCGGCGCGTAGTGGGCAGTCAAACGCGAACGGGCCGACAATGGCGTTGATGGCTACGGAGGTAATCCTCCGGCTGAACGGTCTGACTTGAAGCGCGGCGCCGGGCCTCGGCTGAGGCTCCCGACTTGCGCCCGTGTTGGCGCATTTGGAAGAAGTGGTCGGTGTTAGTCGGGCAGAAGTTGATGGTCATGGAACGCTGCTGCGCGTCGATCTTGTCGACGCGTCGGTGACGGCCGCCGTGATCGCGCGACTCCAAGACCTTGGCTTCATCGGACAGGTCATTGAAAACGACCGCTCAGTAGGACGCTGGCATGGCCGCGATGACGTTGGAGAATTGTCTCGGGAAGAAGCAGCAGTTATTGCGCGACGTGTCGTCCCCAAGTTCAGTCGTGAGTACCGGCTTGCCGACTCTGACGCCATCATCGGCGTTGTGACCGCCGCCCTTCACCAGTGCTTCGTGACGAACGTGCTCGATGACGGGACACCGACATACCTGCTCGATGACGCTTGCGGTCGGGCGGTGCACGCCGCTACTCGAGCCCAGTTGGGCGAGGAACTCGCCTCCATGCTCGGCAGGGATATCGAAGCAGACCTCGCAGGACACCGGGCTTCACGCGAAGGCGTTTGACTTCGGCTGAACGACTCCTGATGGGCAGCCAAACGCGCGCATCGATCATCGAGCGCAAGACGCGACTCGATGGATCGATCGTCGATTACGCATGCGAGGCGCTTGTGGTAGAGCAGGGACGCCGCGCGCTCGTGCGCTATGTGGCCGAACTCGACCGCCCGATCGAAGGCACCGACCTCGTCCTCCGCAGGGGCACCGTGACGGTCGGTCATTTCTGGACGGACCGTCCTTATAACGTCTACCACTGGCTCGACGGCGGCAAGACGATCGCGCTGTACGTCAGCATCGCGACCGACACGACGATCGAGCCGGCGGCGATCGCGTACCGCGATCTCGTCGTCGACGTGGTCATCCGTCCGTCGGGCGCGATCGAGATACTGGACGAGGACGAGCTCCCGCCCTCGATCGAGCCGCGCTATCGCCTCGCCATCGCAAAAGCGCTCGAGACGTGCGTGACCGAAGGGCGCCGCCTCTCCGCGGAGATCGAGCGTGAGACACGGGCCGTGCTGCGCACTTGATCCTCGCGCTCAAGCTCGTTCTGACCCCAGCGCTCATCGCGGCCGCGACGCTCGTCGGTCGCCGCTTCGGACCGTCGATCAGCGGGTGGCTCGTCGGTCTTCCGTTCACGTCCGGGCCGGTCTCGCTCTTCCTCGCGCTCGAGCAGGGCACGAGCTTCGCGGCCTCCGCGGCGGCGGGATCGATCGGAGGTGTGGCCGCATCCGCCGTGTTTGCGGTCGCCTACGCCGCGATGGCGCGGCGTTTCGGATGGCCGGCTTCGCTCACCGTTGCGAGCCTCGCCTTCGCGGTCGCGGTGACCGCACTCCGCGCGCTGCCGCTCGGCAGTGGCCTGCCCCTGCCGCTCCTCGCGCTCTACGCGGGCGGCGTCACCGCCGCGATCGTCGGCATTCGGCTCATCCCGCCGCCAGGCGCGCTCGACCAGGCGCCGGAGCCTCCGCGCTGGGACCTGCCCGTGCGCATGGTCGTCGCCACCGGGCTCGTCATCGTCATCACCAGCGCCGCGCCATTACTTGGTCCGCAGCTGAGTGGACTGCTCACGACATATCCGGTGTACGCGGGCGTCCTTGCGGTGTTCGCGCATGCGCAGCGCGGCGGCGCCGCTGCGGCTCAGGTGGTACGCGGCCTTTGCTACGGGATCATCGCGTTCGCGACGTTCTTCCTGGCGATCGGAGCGCTCGTCGACCGCGGGGGCATCCTGCCGGCGTTCGCCGCGGCCGCTGCGGCCGCGATCCTCGTTCAGGCGCTGACGCTGACGCGGGTCAGGACGAAAGGTTCGCCCGCACCGACAACTTGACGTTCCCCTTGAGGGCGCGAGAGACCGGGCAGTTGTCCTTCGCGTCCTCCGCGGCTCGGACGAACTTCGCCGCGTCGGCCCCCGGAACGTCGCCCTTGACCTCGAGCTCGCTCGAAACGACCGTCCAGTTATCTCCGACCTTGTCGAACGTGACCTTGGAGGTGACCTCAAGCCGATTCGGCTTCGTGCCCGCGCGTCCGAGGCCTGCTGAGAGAGCCATCGCGAAGCACGACGCGTGCGCTGCCGCGAGGAGCTCCTCGGGGCTCGACTTTCCGCCGGGCGCTTCGGTGCGCGCGCTCCACGAGACGGGCAGATCGCTGAACTTCCCGCTCGACACGGCGCTCACCATTCCAGTGCCGCTCAAGAGATCCCCGTTCCAGACCGCGCGCGCTTCCCTGGTAGCCGACATGTCACACCTCCCGATCGCCCACAGGGTACGGATGTGGCGGCTCCTTCGGCAGGAGCCACGGCAGCGCCTCGTCCATGGGTCGCGCGAGAGTCCCGAACTGATCGGAGGTGATGTGGCCGCGCGCGAACAACGCGAGAGCCGCTCCGTACGCCGCGCGCTCCGCTTTATGACCGGTCTCGCCGTGCTCGTACTGCCAAGCCACGAGCGCTTTCCGTCCTTCCGTCATGTCGAAGATCGATCGGCGGAACTCCTCCCATGCCGGGCCGCGGTCCGCTTTCTCGATCGCGTGGAGTGCCGCGCGCTCCGCTTCGTGGAACGAGTCGAGGTGACCGGTCGCGTGCTGATCCCAACCCCACGCCGCGCGCTCGACCCCGGCTGCAGAGAAGGTACCGATCTCGGTGATGAACCGCTTGCGCTCCTGTTGGCTCACGTCACGCGGCGGATTCGGATCTGTTCGCACGAGGCGTCTCGAGAGAAAGGATGACCGCTCGCCGTGCAACATCGTCGCCGTGGGTGGCCGCTATGCGTTCACGCGCCTCGTCCACTGATTTCGCGCGCAGGTGATGCCTCAGGTTCCCGTCGATATGCCAGAGGTAGGCGGCCACGAAACATGAAACAGCCTCTGCCCACCGGGAATTCCCCGCCGAGGACATCAGACCCGGGAGGTATCGCAGCGATCGAGGTCGCCCGTCTGGTAGCCGGTCTTGTACCACTGCTGGCGCTGGGCGGCCGAGCCATGGGTCCACTTCTCCGGCTGCACGCGGCCCTGTGTTTCCTGCTGGATGCGATCGTCGCCGACCGAAGCCGCCGCGTCGAGCGCCTGCGCGATCTCGGCGTCCGTGGGTGCCTCGAGATAACCGGTGTCCGCCGCGTGCCGCGCCCAGACGCCAGCGAGGCAGTCCGCCTGAAGCTCGACGCGGATCGATGCGGTGTTGTTCTGGCTCTGGCCGGACGAGAGCAGACCGAGCTGGTTCTGCACGTGATGGCCGTACTCGTGAGCCACGACGTACCCCTCCGCGAATGGCCCGCCCTTGGCGCCGAAGCGCTGTGTCAGCTCCTGGAAGAAACTGATGTCGAGATAGACCTTCTCGTCTTCGGGGCAATAGAAAGGCCCCATCGCGGCTTCGGCGAGGCCGCACGCGCCCTGGGTCGCGTCGGTATAGAGAACGGTCTTCGCCGGGAGATAGGTATCGCCGCGGCGCGCGAACTCGTCGGTCCAATACTTCTGGATGCTGTCGACGAAACCAACGATGCGGCAGTCGTCGCGCTTGTTGGCGTCGGCACCGGTCTGGCAATCCTGCACCGAGGGCGCGCCGTCGATGGAGGGGTTCGTCCCGCCGTAGTCCGAAAGTGGATTCACACCGAGCAGCAGCGCGATGATGAGGATGACGAGTCCGAGCCCGCCGCCTCCGACGACGACCGGACCGCCGAGACCGCCGCCGGATCCGCCGCGTCCGCGCTGATCTTCGACCTGCGACGGATCGAGTGGCGCGTTGCCCCGGAATGTCATGTTCGAACGCAGCCGCAATTAGGAGGCCAGGCGGCGTACGCTCCTGCGAATGACGAAAAAAGCCGAAACGACCGAGGGCGTGTGGGAGATCCACGCGGGGGTCCCGCGCGCGAAGAAATCGGCGCGCAGGGTCGCCCCCGTCGAAGACCTTCACTACAACAACCCCTACGGGTACACGATCGAGCGCGTGTGGTTCGACGGGAAAGTCATCTTCGCGACCGAGCAGGGCGAGGTCGATGTCGACCCGAAGAAGGTCAAGGTCGCGCAGGAATATCAGATCGTCTACTCGGTGAGGCTGAACGCGAAAGGCACGCTCGTCCGCGAGCCCGATCGCGTTCCCGGACAGCTCAACATCTATGACTCGATCCCGGGCATGAAGAAGTACAGCCCGATCTGGCAGTTCAACTACGTGACCGTTCCGCGTGATTACGTTCCGAATGCTCAACTACGTGACCGTTCCGCGTGATTACGTTCCGAATGCGCTTCGCTCGGAACGCGACTGTCTCGCCAGCGGCTACGAGATCAGACGGAGCCGCGTCTTCGAGAACTGACCGGTGCTCTAAAGACCTGCGGTCGCAGGAAAAGAAAAAAGGCCGCCCCCAGGGACGGCCTTTTTCATTCGTGGTAAGAGCTACGGCGTCGCGCCGACCTAGCTGCCGCGTCCGGTGCGGAGGTCGTAACCGACAAGGCACGGCGCGCCGTTGTTGCCAGAGGTGATGTCGCGACATGTGATCGAGGCCCCGTACACGTGAATTCGGTCTAGGACGCGGACCCCGCATCGGGCCTTTCCATCTACGACAGCACGCGCTACCGAGGGAGTTTTTCGCCGCTTTGCATGGGACCTTCGATCAGGGCGGGAAGCTTGGCCGATGCGAGGCCGCCGCCGACGGAGTACTCACCGGTCGCGTCGGCTGTGTGGTTGGTGGAACGCCGATGGCGGTCGGCTGCGGCGTCGGGACGACCGCTTGCGGGAGTAGCGGCAGCTGGTGCGCGCTCCCTGCGTTCAGGTCTTGCACCACAGTCGGAGCATTCGCGACGCTCGCGAGTGTGACAAGAACCGTGATGGCGGTCGCGCCCACAAGGGCGGGCAGCAGCATCGCGGTTCGCCGAGCGGCCGAACGTTCGCGAGCGCGCCGGTAGCGCGCCGGCCGCTGGTCGGCCTTCGCGGAGAGGATGGCCGAAAGGCTCGTGGCGAAGGCGCTGCCGTAGATGGTCGCTTGCCACAGGCACAGCGCCGCGAGCGCGACACCGAGGGCGGCCGCCCCGCGCGAAAGTGCGCCGGCGCCGGCGGCGAAGCACGCGGCCGCGAGCACCGTCTCCCACTTCGATGCGTGCACCGCACGGATGAGCGTGGCGCTCGACGGTGCTTTGCTCGTGCGGAGAAAAACGCCCTCGCCGCGCACCGCCGCTGTGAGCACGGCCTGCGCAACGACCCAGCTCAAGCTGAACATGCTGACCGCGGCACCGATCGCCTCCCGGGTCCGGAGCCCAAGTGTCAACCGCAAGAGCCACAGGAAGCGAACGAGGCCGACGCCGAGAAAGATCGGCGGAAAAATGAGGAGCGCCTCGGTCACCGGACGCGCCATCAGGTAAAGGCCGCTTGCATAGCTCAGCGCGCCGACCACGAGAAACGCCGCGAACGCCAGCTGTATCGGCTCGCCGCACCAGAGGAAGGCCGCGGCGAGATACCAGAGACGCTGTACACGGGTAAGCCGGTCGCCTCGGGGTCGCGGCCAGAACGGCACGAGCGAGCGCCAGTGCTTGCGAAATATCTGGATTCCGCCGAACGCCCAGCGAAAGCGCTGCTTCTTGTACGAATCGAAGTCGAACGGCATGAGCCCGCGGCCGTAGCTCTTCGCCACGTAGAGCGAGCTGTGGCCCAGCGCAAGGATGCGCAGGCTCGCCTCGGCGTCCTCGGTGATGCAACGCTCGTCCCAGCCGCCGATCTCGGCGAGCGCCGACCGGCGGATGAGGCCCATCGTCCCTCCGAAGATCGAGGCGTCGTCCTCATTGCGCGCGACCATGGACACCGCGAAGAAATACGCATACGCGTGAAGGCAATCGGTGAGATACCGGTTACCCTCGTATTGTCGATAGTCCTGTGGCGTCTGGACGAAGGCGATGCGAGAGTCGCGAAAGTGTGGAGTCACCTCTCTCAAGAAGGACGGATCGACCACATAGTCCGCGTCGATGATCGCGACGAGGTCCGTGCGCGGATCCGATTGCGCGAGCGCGAAGTTGCACGCACCGGCCTTGAACCCCGGCAACGGATCGACGTGAAAGAAGCGAAACCGCGCCCCGAGCTCGAGGCAGTGGATCTCGACGGGGCGCCATAGTGTGGAGTCTTTGGTGTTGTTGTCGATGACGATCACCTCGAACGACGGGTAGTCGAGGCGCGCGAGCGCGTCGAGCGTCTCGAGGACCAGATCAGGCGGCTCGCTATAGGTGGGGATGTGGATCGAGACGAACGGAACGAAGGCAGCGTCGAATGGTGGCGCCCCGGTGACGCGACGCGACCAGCGAACTCGACAGAGCACCGAGAGGCCTTCGTACGCATACACGCACGTCAGCGCCAGGGCCCCGACCTCGAAGAGGAGAAGAATCGCTGACAACGCCATCGGGAGCGGAGCGAGACCGCTGAGAAACGTGAGCGCAAAGGCGTAGCCCAGGTAGATCGCCGAGGCGGCGACGAGGCACGCGAAGAAGATCCGCGCCGGCGCGCTCCAGGTAGTCAGGCCGAAGGTCGCGAGCGCCAGCGGTATGACGAAAACCACCGCGAGGGGCGCCTGATCCGGGTCGATCGCCGCCCCGACCACGCCGAGGAGGACGAGATTCGCGAACGCATAGAGAAGTGGTGCCACACGCCCCGCCGTTCGGAGACGACGGCCCGTAAGCACGAGGATGGCGAGGTTGATGCCGGCACCGGCTGTCGCGATGGCAAGGAGAAGCTGCATGGTCCGAAGGGTTTGAACGCGCGAGACGGCCAAGAATGACGTCAATTCGCAGTGGCCCACAACTCGGGCGAAAAAGGATCGACCCGGTCGCAAACGACGGTGACTCCTCTATATGCGCGAGAGCCAAGCCTCGGCTTCCGCCGCCCGGCGGAAACGGTAAACGTGAAGATGTGCGTGCTCCGGCCGAGCGAGGATCAGCGGTAGCTCGCGCCTGCGAAACTGGTGCGTTTTGAGCGCCCACCAGAACAATGTGTCGCGCGAGAGGAATTGGTTCCGGAGAGTTTCGCGATTGCCGGTGCCGGGCCAAAGCTCCTCGCCGCTCCGGCTGCGACGCATTGCGCGTCGGAAGAGCCGCGCGAATATCACCCCGAGCGGGGGGTCGAGCCAGATCACCGTGTCGGCGCGCGGCCACACCAGATCGCGCGCGCCGCGACTCGTGTAGTTCCCATCGATCACCCACGCGTCGCCTTCAACTGCGCGCGCGACGCGCTCTTTGAATACGTCGATGGGTACGAGAGTCCAGTTCGGACCCCACGCGAGCGCGTCGAGCTCGACGTGTGGAACGCCGAGCCGACGCGCGAGGTCGCGCGCGAATGTCGTCTTGCCAGAGCCGGTCGATCCGACTACGGAGAGACGTCGAGGCGCCGAGATCAGTCCTCTAACAGCGCGAGTCTGGACGTCATTACTTCTTTGCCGCCTTGACTACCCTGTACTGCTTGCCACCCTTGTTTGGCTTCGCCTTGACCTTTATCTCGTCGATCAGGGCTTGCGCGAGGTCCTCCGGCATCTGAAGCGGATCGCCGGTATCCGCCTCACCCTGTTGAAGCACCTCGATCGTGAACTCCGCGGTGAAACGGTGAAAAGACACGTTCCTCCCCCTTCTCGCCCCACTGGGGCCCTACCCCATCAGGGGCCCCTGCCCCTGGGGCACGTACACCGAATAGTCCTCAGCCAGTCAAGTCGGCTACCTAGCCGCACCTAAACTCGCCCCGTGCCGCAGGAACGGAAGGTCGTCACCGTCCTGTTCGCGGACATCGTCGATTCGAGCGCTACGACCCGGTCGTATGACGCCGAGGTGCTCCGCGCGGCACTCGCGCGCATGTTCGCCAGGACGCGCGAGATCCTCGTCGCGCACGGAGCCACGGTCGAAAAGTTCATCGGCGACGCGGTCATGGCCGTCTTCGGGGTTCCGGTCGCGCATGAGGACGATGCCGAACGAGCGGTGCGCGCCGCACTAGCGCTGCGCGCCGATGTGTCCCCGAACCGCGAGGACGGCCGGCCCGGGTTCACGCTCCGCATCGGGATCAACACCGGCGAGGTCGTGACCGGGGACGGCGAAGGCGCCGAGTTCCTCGTCACCGGAGAGCCGGTCATCGTCGCCGCGCGTCTCGAGCAAATGGCGAGACACGGAGAAATACTCGTTGGCCCTCTGACACGCGACATCACGCGTGGCCGCGTGAGCTACGGTCCAGCACGCACCCTGCAAACAAAAGGGATGGGCCCGATCGAGGTCGCTGCGGCCGAAGGTCTCGCGGAACCCACCGCAGCCGCAGGACATACGGCGAGTCCGTTCGTCGGACGCGAGTCGGAGATGCGGCTCCTCGACGACGTGCACCGGCGCGTCGCATCGACGGGCCGACCGCATCTCGTGACGATCTATGGCGATGCGGGCATCGGCAAGACCCGCGTCGCACTCGAATTCCTCCGACGCCTCGACCCCGCCGAGCCCGTCGCGCGCGCCGCCTGTCTGCCGTACGGACATGCGATCACGTACTGGCCGCTGCAGGAGCTGATCCGTGGAGAGGCCGCGATCACCCCGACTGACGGGCGCGATGCGGCGCGCGCGAAGATCGAGACCCGCGTCGCCGGCATGGGAGGCCTCGATGAAGTCGAATCGCGGGCGATCTCGCGTGAGCTCGCGGCGCTCGCGCTCGCCGACGCTGATACGCCGCAGACCGAGCTGACGTCGGACGCTCGGAGGCGCGAGCTAGCCATCGGGATGACGCGATATCTCGAGGCCCGCCTCGGTTCGACGCCGGGAACGATCGTGCTGGAGGATCTGCACTGGGCGGAAGAGCCGTTCCTGGCGCTGCTCGAGGAGCTCCTCGAACAGCTGCGTGCGCCACTCCTTCTGCTTTGCCTCGCCCGTCCTGACCTCCTCGAGCGACGACCGGGCTGGGGATCGGGACGCACCAATGCGATGTCGATCGCGCTCGAGCCGCTCGATGTTCCCGAGACTGAGAAGCTTGTGCGCGCACTTCTTGCGGCCGGCTCCGACGGGCCAGTCGATGAGATCGTCGCGCGAACGGAGGGAAACCCGCTCTTCGTCGAGGAATACCTCCATATGCTCGTCGATCAGGGTTCACGCGCCGTCGTTCCGCCGACGCTCCACGGCGTCATTGCCGCGCGCATCGACGCGACGAGACCGGGCGTCAAGCGGCTTCTGCACGAAGCGAGTGTCCTCGGACGCGACTTCTGGCTCGACGCGCTGCCGACCGCACCCGTCGCGGCGGATGTGGCTGAAGCGGAAAGACGCGGACTCATTTCTCGACGCGCGCGACGCGGTCCGTCAGGCACTCCCACGTTTGTGTTCCGTCACGGCCTCATCCGCGACGTCGCGTACGCGTCGCTTTCGAAGGCCGAGCGCACGCGCGTGCACGATCACTACTCGCGCTGGCTCGAGAACGCGGCGGGCGAGCGCGGCCAGGAGTACGCCGAGATCGTCGCGTATCACGCGGAGCGGGCCTTCGCGCTCGCGCACGAGCTCGATGCCGCCTCCGCGCAGGACCTTGGCCGGCGCGCCTTCACGCTGCTCTCGCATAGCGCCGCTGGCGCCTCCGCGCGAGGTGAGTTCCGAGCGTCGCGCGAGCTCAACGACCGCGCGCTCGGCGTCGCCGGCACCGGCGCCATTTCCCCGACAGAGCTGGCTTCAGCGCGCGCTCTCGGTGCGATCGTCAAGCTTCGGCTCGACTCCGACTTCGCGGCGGTGACCGAGCTCGATCGCGCGATCGACGCCGCGCGCACGCTGGGACCGAGCGCCGAGCTCGTGCGGCTTCTGGTGTGGCGGGCGTCGTCCGTCACGATCCTCGACGACATCGCCGAATCGGAGCGGCAGTTCGACGAGGCGGTCGCCGTGGCGCGCCAAACGGCCGATCGCGAGATCCTCGCCTACGCGGTTTGGGCGTCGAGCGAGCCGCTCGGCCTCACCGGACGACTCGACGAACAGGCCAAGCTGCTCGAGGACGCACTCGCAGAGATACGGGCCGTCGCGGCACCGTACGAGGTCGGGTGCCTCGCCGAGATCTGCGTCAACGCGGCCGCGCGCGGCGACCACACGCGCGCGCGAGTGGTCGCGGATGAAGCCATCGCCGCGGCGCGCGCGAGCGGCCGCCGCATGGATCGGTGGAGGGCGGCGTATGCGCTCGCCGTGAGTCTGCTCGCGAGCGGCGACGCGCGCGGGCTTGCCGCGGCAGAAGAGGCGCTCGTTCTCGCCAGGGAAATCGGTGGGCCCGGCGCGCTGGCCGAGGCCGCCCATCTGGCGAGCACCGCGCGCCAGACGACCGGCGATC
>WNGL01004235.1_pt1 | contig 17273 bp, 14 predicted proteins | sample 5400591 | NCBI WGS metagenome assembly WNGL01 (sample SAMN13153377, study PRJNA577476) | soil metagenome | isolation source: 80 cm soil or saprolite under Garry oak tree replicate 1 | place: USA:California | collected 2016-06-15 | reverse complement strand
CGAACCTACCGGGAGCGACACGTGCGCGTCGTTCGTTGCCGCTCCCTGAGCGCGTGCAGGGGCCGAACACCCTGCTCACAGCCACCGCAATGAACTCTCGCGGGGACTACACCACCCACGGGAACCCGAGGAGTCCCACGAAGTAGCGGACTAGCATGAGCTGAGTGTGGCCAGGGCCCGGGACATGGGTCCCCAGCCACAGCGGGTCCCGTTCATGGGGACCTCGGGCAGATGCGGATCCGGTCCTTGCCCATCGTGCCTTCCTTCGCATCCTCACCGCCGGGCGGCCCGGGGGCCCCGTGTACGTGAAACCCTCGCGGTCGCGGAAGTGCCGGGCGTGCATCTCGAGATCACCGAGGTTCTCCTCGCGCGTCATCGGATGCGGCCACGACCGGCCCTCGAACCCCGGGGTCGCCCGGATGTGGTCGATGCTCGAGGTCCACGCCTCGAAGTCACGCTCGTTGTGCTCGGGTCCGAGCGGCTCCAGCACGAACCACGGCGTCTCCAGTCGGGTCGGGACGTCGAACCCGGGCGGCACGAACGTCCGATCCCCCTCCACTGAGAGCAGCCTAGCCGGGACCACCCCGAGCATTTCCAGGCCGAGCGCGGCCCTGGAGGGGGAGAAGGGATGCGCCGGGTGGAGCTCTTTGAGCAGATCCGCCTCGACGCCAGGGCCGGCGCTTCGATCCGGTCCCTGGCCAGGAAGTACAACGTCCATCGCCAGGGCGGTCCAGCAGGCCCTTCGCTCGCCCATCCCTCCGGACCGCAGACGGCCACAACGGGAGGCCCCGCGCTCACCGCCTGGACGGCAGCCCCCGCCGGAGCCACGAGTCGTGCTCGTTTGGTGGGATTGGAGCAGTCCTGGGGCTCCCTGGCGATCAGCTCCCCGAGGGATTATCCGCGACCGGCTGGGGAGCCACGCTCCCGCAGGAGCACGGCCCGGGGTGGCCCGCCACGGTCCACCCCGAGCGGCTGGGGCCAAGACCCCCGTAGGCTTCTTGCACCGGCGTCAGCTGGTCGGTTGTCATGGCGCGGGCGGCGTCGGCTGACAGCAACGGGGCGCCAACTCCCCGGTGTGGGTGCGGACCTACGGGGAGATCGTGGCCGAGTACCTGGTGCATGAGGAACAGAAGAGCCTCAGTCCGGATGGCCGGCCATGCGGCCGGCTAACCCGCGGCCTCCTGGGCTGGCGCCCGGTGTCTTCTGATCTACCTTCGGCAGCACCTCCGCACTACGCTCGGATCCGCTCCCCCACGTGGTGCTGCATCGCGGCCGTGACGACAACGTTGGCCATGGCCGCGTCGAGGGCACCCACGCCCGTCATGTCGCAGATGGTGATCTCTTTGTCGGTCTCCCGTCCGGGCTTCAGTCCGGCTGCGATCTCTCCGAGCTCCGCGTATACCTGGTCGACGGTGATCGACCTCGCCTCGATCGCGTGATGGATCTCGCCCTGCGTCACGCACTGGGCGAGCCGGTCGGCGACGACTTTGGCTCGGCCGAGCAAGGCCGGGTCGAGCTCCTGCTTCTCCGGCACGTCGGAGCCGATCGCGGCGATGTGGGTCCCTGGCCGGATCCATCCATCGAACACCACCGGCCCTCTCGACGTCGTGGTCGTGACCACGATGTCCGCCTCTTCGACCGCCTCCCGCGCACTACCGGCCGCTCTCACGGAGACACCGAGGCTGAACTCCATCTCTGCCGCAAAGGCTGCCGCGCTTCCCTCCGTCCGGCAGAAGACCAGCACGCGCTCCGGACGGCGCACACCCATAAGCGCTTGAAGCTGGTACCTGGCCTGGACCCCGCAGCCGACGATGCCCACCTGCCGAACGGATGACCTTGCGAGGAGATCGATCGACAGGGCGCCCGCAGCTCCTGTTCGCAGCTCCGTCAGATATCCATTGTCGAGCAGCATGGCGGCAAGCAGGCCCGTCGTGGCGTCGAACACCCACACGGCCCCCGCCCCGACCGGCAAGCCTCTCTCGGGGTTCCCGGAGAAGCCCGAGGCGACCTTGATCGAGAAGTACGGTGTCCCTCGAAGGTACGCGCCCTTCGCGTGAACCTCACCTCGGTGCTCCGGAAGGTCGAGGAACATGACTTCCGGGAGGACGACCTCACCTCTTCCCAGCTTGGCGAAGGCCGCACGCGATTCTCGAAGGGCCTCCGATGGTCCTACGAGCTCACGAATGTCGGCTTCACGAAGCAGAAGGACTTCCATTCGGACTCCCTCGTCCCCTCACTCGTCCTCTCGGCGAACCTCGTACAGCACATCCTGGCCCGGACCCAGGTCCGGACAATGAGCGGCATAGCGGGCGAAGAACACGTCCGGATCGATGCAGGCCTCGGGGGCGAGGACCCCCACTTCGTCGATCTCGCCCCGAAGGAGCATCCCCGCGGCGATCGCCAGCGGGACCCCGGTCGCCCCGGCCATCCGGCCTCTGGGGTGGGCGCTGGTCCCGTAGGCGACCAGCATGCGGCGGCCGTTTGCTCGGCCCACCGCGCTCGCATGGAGGCTGTCGCCCAGGCGAGGCCCGCGATCCAGGCCCACGAGCCGTTGCTCGACCCGTCGCTGCCGCTCGACCACGAAGAGACGGGCCGCCTCCTCCACCGTCAGCTCGCCGCGAGTCACCCGCGGGGCCAGCTCCTCCAGGACGTCGTACGTCTCGAGCGAGTCTCCGAACAGGTTCACGCAACTGCGAACCCGAGGGATGAACCGGGGGATGGTGACGGGCTCGGGATGGCCGATCAGGCGGAAGGTCCCGACGCCGTTCGGGAACACGACGTCTTCCCGATAGGTGAGCGGCGTCTCCTCCACCAGCCCGTTGTCCCGCCAGATGGGCACGGTTCCGGACACCGAGTACAGGAAATGGACGATGGGGGTGGGCGGCCGAACCCGGCTCGGCTCGGTGTCCGTCGCCCTCCTGCGTTGTGGGGTGCCACCGACGCCGCCCCAGACGGTCTGGACGTGATCAACCTCGTCCAACTCGGCGCACGCCTTCCGAGCCAGGAGGTTGGTGATGCCGGGAGATGCGCCGATCCCGATGACGACCGGGACGCCGACCGCCCGCGCTTGCTCGTCCAGCTCGAGGATTTCCAGTGTCGGACGGTGGTCGTCGCAGATGTCCGCGTAGGGCTTTCCCGCCGCGATCGCGGCTCTCACTGCCGGGACTCCCAGTCGGAAGAAGGGTCCGGCGGCGTTCATCACGACGTCCACATCGGCGAGCAGATCAGCGGTGGCCTCCTCCTCCAGGAGGTCCACCGCCACGGGCCGAAGGCGGCCGTCTCCCTCCTCCCGCACGAACGCCTCGGACCGTTCCAGGTCGAGGTCCGCGACCAGGACCTCCTCCACCTCGGTTTCCACCAGCAGGGTCTGGACGGCCTTTCGGCCCATGGCCCCGGATCCGCCGAGCGCGGCGACCCTCATCTTGGTGTCCACAGGCCGGGAGTCGTCACCATGATCGGGGAAGCCCGACGCTGTGGGCCACGATGTTCCTGGCCATCTCGTTGGTGATCGGCGCAAGCTGGTACACGCGGAGATCCCGCCAATAGAGCTGCATGCTGTGCTCCGCCGAGTACCCCATCCCTCCCAGGATCTGGATCCCCCGGTCCGCGGCAGCCGACGCGTACTCGGACGCCACCGTCTTCGCCGTGGAGGCCTCGACCCCGCATTCCATCCCTTGGTCGTACATCCAGGCCGCCTTGTGGGTCAGTAGCGCCGCTTGCTGGAGGGACATGTGCATGTCGGCGATCCAGTGCTGGATCACCTGGAACTCCGCGATGGCTCGACCGAAGGCCCGACGGTTGAGGGCGTAGTCGATCGCGTCCTCCATGACGGCCCGGAGGATCCCCACGCACACCGCGGCGATCAGGATCCGCTCGTTGTTGAGCGTCGCGAGCAGGTGGTACCACCCCCGGTCCACCTCGCCGATCACGTGGGACTCCGGGACGAAGGCGTCGACCAGCTGCACCTCGCATGAAGCCACGGACCGCATTCCGAGCTTGGGGATGGGCCTCGCCACCACCCCGCTCTGGTCCGTGGGGACCAGGAACAGGGTCTTGCCCGCGGCAGGCTTTCCCGGTGCATCGCTGGTTCGGGCCAGGAGCAAGAGGTAGTCGGCCACGTGGGCCAGGGTCGACCAGATCTTGGCGCCGTTGACGGTCCAGCCACCTTCGGTCGGCGAGGCCACCGTCTTCATGGCGCCGAGGACGTCGGTACCGCCCCCCGGCTCGGTCACGGCGAGGGCCGTCTTGATCTCCCCTTTCACGAGCCTGGGGAGGAACTCTCGCTTGAGCGCCGCTGATCCGGACAGGTGGATCGACTGCACGTTGTAGGACTGGACCCCCCACAACCAGGTCAGTCCGACCAACCGTCGAGCCAGCTCCTCCGCCAGGATGCACTGGGTGAGGGCGCTGCCCCCCTGGCCGCCCCACTCCTGGTCGATGCCGACACCGAAGAAGCCGGCTTCGGCCATGTCGTCCCAGACCTCGTGGGGGAAGTTGGACCCGTCGAGGTCCTCGAGGCGCTCGAGCTGGATGACCCGATGCATGGGGTACTTGTCCCCGGCCCACGCGCGGACGGACGTGCGGAAGGCCTCCTCCTCGTCGGTGAACCCGAAGTCCACGGCGGGTCAGTTCCGAAGGCCCCGAGCGAGCACGGGCCAGATCCTCTCCACGCGCCCGTCTCGGACTCCGGCGATCTCGTTCGTCAGGTTCACGCAGGGACAGGCGTGATAGGGGTAGAAGGAGATCTTCTCCCCGATCTCCACCTCTTCCTGGGTCCTGGCCATGCCGTGCTCCTCGGTGAGCCAGTCGACGGAGATCCTCCGGCCGGCCGCCCGGGAGATGGGCTGGGGGTCCCGCTGCCGGCCCTCCGCTTCGTGGTCGTTGCTGAACGTCTTGGAGCCGGCGTCGATGGTGATCCGGTCTCCGGCGGCGCGGCTGACCACCGTGCAGAGGACGGACAGCGCGAGCTGGTCGAACGTGGCGGTACCGGCACCGACGTGCATCAGGTCGTAGAAGACATAGGTCCCTGCTCGGGCCTCCGTGACACCCGGCACCTCGGCCACCCACCTCCCCGTGAAGGTGCTCCCCGCGGTGATCTCGTGGACCGGGACACCCCTCGCCCCCAGCTTCTCGGCCAGCCGGACCAGGATCCCGCCCTCCTCGTGCCCCGCCTCCTCCGGCGTGGTGGCTCCGTCGAACGAGAGCCCCCGGTGCGTGGTGATGCCGTCGAACTCGATCCCCGGAAGCCGCATGATCGTTCGGGCCAGGGTCTCGATGTCGTCGACGTCGGCGGGCGGGATGCCGCCTCGGTGCATTCCCGAGTCGACGTCGATCTGGAGGAGGATGGTGACGCCGGCCGCGTCCGCCGCTTCGGACAGCCCTCTGGCCCCGGTCTCGCTGTCGACGTTGATGACCACGCGAACGCCGCGGCGGGCCATCTCGGCCACGCGCTGCCACTTCTGCCGCCCGATCACCGGGAACGCGATGCAGATGTCGCGGATCCCGGCCCTCTCGAAGACCTCCGCCTCGCTGACCTTGGCGGCGATGATCCCGACCGCGCCCGCGGCCGTCTGCATGGCCGCGATCTCGGGGATCTTGTGCGTCTTGACGTGAGGGCGGAACCTGACGCCGGCCGCGTCCATTGCCGCCTGCCACTCCCGGATGTTCCGCTCCAGCCGTTCGAGGTCCACGACGACCGCCGGCGTATCCAGCTCTTCCTCCCGCCCGCCGACGATGCCGGGGGAGTCGAGCAATCCGCCTGGTGTCACCGCCATCCCCGCCCCTCCCCTACGCGCTCGGGTTCGACGAGGCGACGATCGAGGGCTGGAGGCCCTCGTCTCGCTCTCCGGCCCGCGCGATCTGATGCTCGAACCCGACGAGCAGGGCCTCCAGCCCGAACGAGAAGCTCTTCTCCAGTGACGCCTCCGCCCAGGTCTTCCAACGCAGGCCGAACGCCTGGTTCTCGAGGTGGGGGAGGAACCTCGTGATCACCGGGAACTCACTGGAGGCCAATGATCTGAGGTACTCGGGGATCGCCTCGGTCCATTCCTCGCTGAACGGAGGCGCCATCTCGACGATGGTGAACCCGAGTACGTACCCCGCGTACGCGTTGTATGCGTCCCTGAGGCCGTTGCCCGTCAATCCGGCCGCCTCCAGGACCTCGACCACCCCTTCCACGGCCCGCAGCACGCCCGGCGAGACCGTGATGAAGTTGATGAGCAGCGGGGCGGCGTTCGGGTGGGCGTGGACGGCATCACGGAACGAGCTGGCGTAGGCCCGAAGCCGGGACTTCCAGTCCGTGTCGCCGGTCGGAGGGACCGGGACCTCGCTGAGCACCGCGTCGGCCACGCTGAGCAGGAGCTCTTCCTTGCTGGAGAATCGCCAGTACAGCGATGATGTCCCGGTGCCGAGTTCCTCGGCGAGCTTTCGCATGCTGAAGTCGGCGAGACCATGCTGGTCGACCAGTCGGAGGGCGGTGGCCGTGACCTCCTCGCCCGTGATGGGAGGTCTGGGCGGGGGCCCGGCCGGTCTCCTGCCGGTGAGCCATCCGGGCAGGTTCGGGCTGTCTGTTGGCATCCGCAGAACCCCCTTCTAGGCCAGGAACCGGTCGTCCTCGACTTCCCCCTCAGGGACTCCGTCGCATTGTACCAAGATGGTACAGTGTTCCAGAAGCGGACACACGTTCCACGCAATGGGCCACTGACGCCGCCGACAGGGCATCATCGCTGCGCGAACAGGAGCTTTCGAGTGGACAGCGTGGTCGACATCGCCGAGCAGGTACGTCGAGGAGCGCGCCGGGCCGTGGACGTGGTCACGGAGTGCTTCCGGGCCATCGACCGGCTCAATCCCACGCTCCACGCATTCGTCCACCTCGATCGGGACGGGGCGCTCTCGGCCGCCGATTCCATTGACGGCCAGGTGGCCCGGGGGGAGGATGCGGGGCTCCTGGCGGGGGTGCCGTTCGGGGTGAAGGACCTCCAGGACTGCCGCGGCATGCCCACCACCCAGGGGTCACTGCTTCTCAAGGGAACCCCCGCCGCCGAGGAGGACTCCCTGTTGGTGGCCCGGCTCCGCCGGGCCGGCGGAATCCCGGTGGGCAAGACGGCCGCGTCCGAGTTCGGCGTGGACTCGGTGACCCACACCAGGGCCTGGGGAACGTGCCGGAACCCATGGGACCCGGCCAGGACGCCGGGAGGAAGCAGCGGCGGCTCGGCCTCGGCGGTCGCCGCCGGCATGGTGCCCTTCTGCACTGCCAGCGACGGGGGAGGCTCGATCCGGAGCCCAGCCTCGTTCTGCGGACTGCTCGGGCACAAGCCCAGCTTCGGAAGGATCGCCAGGCCGGATCCGCAGCGGGCCCCGTTCAGCGTGTGGGGCGCGCTCACCACCACGGTCTCGGACACCGCCCGGATCCTCGACGTCGTCAGCGGACCCGACGAACGGGACAAGACGTCGTTGCCTGCTCCCAGCGTCAGCTTCGCCGGCGTGATCGAGGAGCTGCCCGTGGGCGGGCTTCGGGCCGCCTGGAGCGCCGATCTGGGCTACGTGGTGGTCGACCCCGAGATCGCCCGCGGGGCCGCGCGGGCAGCGACGGCGCTGGTCGAAGCGGCCGGGCTCGAGATGGTCGATGAGGTATTGCTTCCGGCAAACGCCCTGGTGGCGTGGTTGCCGCTCGCGGCCTTCGAGCTGAGGGTGGAGCTGGAGGAGGCGGGGTTCTGGCCGGATCGTGCCGACGAACTGGGCGAGACGACCCGCCGCGTGCTCTCCTACGCGGAGGAGGCCTCGGCCGAAAGCCTGGCCCGGTCCCAGGGAGAGCTCATGAGGATCGAGCAGCAGGTCGGGTCCCTGTTCCGGGAGATCGACGTGCTGCTCACCCCCACGGTTGCCTGCGCCGCGTTCGCCGCCGAGGGACCGATCCCCACGGAGATCGACGGTCGCGACGCTACGTGGTCCCTCGCCGGAGAACCGCTCATGATGCTCGCCAACGTGGCCTGGAACCCCGCGGTCTCGGTGCCGGCGGGCCTGACCGGCGAGGGCTTGCCCTTCGGGATCCAGATCATGGGGAAGCACCGAGCGGACGAAGTCGTGCTCCGCCTTGCCCGGATCCTGGAACGGACCTGCCCGTGGGAGCGCCTGGCTCCGGTGGGCCGGCCGGGATGAGCCGCGTACCCAGTCTGTCTCGGGTCGACGAGTACGTCGCGCACTACGCGGCGATCGACCCCGATCGGGAGGCCTTCGTCTTCGGCGAAACGCGCATCTCCTATCGAGAGGCGGCCCGGCTGGTCGACCGGTTCGCTCGAGCCCTGATGGCCGCTGGCGTGGGGAGGGGCGAGCGGGTGGCCGTGCTGGGACGGTCCCGGCCGGAGAGCTTCATCTCCTTCCTCGCCACCGCGAGCATCGGGGCCATCTGGACGGGACTCAACCCCAAGTACACCCTGGACGAGCTGGCTCACGTGGTCGGCGACGCGCAACCGTCGATCCTGTTCGGCCTGCTGGACCCGATGGCCCTCGATCAGGAGGAGTCGCTCCACGCCTTGCGCTCCGCGGGGTCGTCCGTGACCCCGGTGGTGACGCGATCGGCCGCCATGCCCGGGCCATCGACGCCGTTCGACGGCTTCCTCGGGGAGGCAGACCAGGTCTCGGCGGACCAGCTGGCTTCCGCCCGGCGGGAGGTCGAGCCCATGGACCCCATGGCCATCGTCTACACGTCCGGCACGACCGGTAGGCCCAAGGGCGCACTCCTCTCCCACTGGGGGCTGATCCGCTGCTCGGCGATCCAGGCGGACCACTGGTGCAAGGTCCCCCCTCGCTGGACGTGCGACCTGCCCATCAACCACGTCGGCTGGCTCGGGGACTCCTGCTTTTCGGGGCTGCTGGCAGGGGGAACGCAGTTCTTCGCGGAGCAGTTCGACCCGGCCGAATCGATCAGGCGGATCGGGGCCGAGCGGCTGAACACCTGGGGAGGCGTTCCCACGATGCTGGCGCTGGGCGTGGAGACCGCGGAGTTCGCCGAGTGTGATCTCTCCACCCTGGACCGGATCATCTGGGGTGGAGCCGCGGCCCCGGCCGAACTGCTCCGCAGGCTCGCCGCCACGGGGGCCACGTTGAGCACCAGCTACGGGATGACCGAGACCACCGGCTCCGTGACGTACACGGACGACGACGCGGACATGGCCACGCTGGTCACCACGGTGGGGAGGCCCGATCCCCGCTACCAGGTCCGCATCGCGGGGGCCGACGGGCGTCCCGTCCCGGGGGGTGAACCGGGCGAGATCCAGGTGCGGGGAGACCACATCTTCCTGGGCTATCTCAACGACCCCGACGCCACCAGGGAGGCGATCGATCCGGCCGGCTGGCTCCACACGGGCGACGTCGGGGTGATGCAGCGCGACGGGAACATCCGCCTGGTTGGCCGGATCAAGGAGATGTACAAGTCGGGCGGATACAACGTCTACCCGAGCGAGATCGAGTTGGCCATCGAGACGCACCCCAGCATCCTCGCCGCGGCGGTGGTCGGCGTCCCGGACGTGCTGTACTCCGAGGTCGGCGTGGCCTTCGTGGTCCCGGTGCCCGATGCGCCGATCGGGAGGGACGAGCTGATCGCCTACTGCCGGCGACGGCTGGCCAACTACAAGGTTCCCAAACGGCTCCTCTTCCGGTCCGAGCTGCCCCAGCTCTCCATCGGCAAGGTCGACAAGTCCGCCCTCCAGCGAGAGGCGATCGAACATCTCCGGTCGGCCCGGCCGGACGAGGGGCCGTGACGCGGGGGGCGTGATGCGATGAGCGCGAGGGGCGGTCGATCCTCGCCCGGTGGCGTCGCGCCATGACCCGTCTCGGCTACGCGGGACGCCGGCTGATCCAGATGGCCCCGATCGTCGTCGGCGTGACCATCATCGTGTTCTTCATGATCCACCTGGTCCCGGGCGACCCGGCCCAGGTGATGCTGGGCACCCACTCCGATCCCGCCGAGGTCGCTCGACTGCACCGGGTGTGGGGCCTGGACCGCCCCCTCCCCACCCAGTACCTCCTCTTCCTGGGGCGGCTGCTACACGGGAACCTGGGCGATTCGCTGTTCTACCGGGTGCCCACCGCCACCCTCATCGCCCAACGACTCCCGGTGACACTGTGGCTGATCCTGTTCGCCGCGGTGATCTCCGTCGCGATCTCGGTCCCGCTGGCGACCCTCGCCGCGACCAAGAAGGACAGCCTACGAGACCAGGTCATCCGGGCCATCCCCCTGGTGGGCCTCGGCATGCCGGCGTTCTGGGTGGGCATCGTGCTGATCCTGCTGCTCGGGCTGAAAGCCGGGCTGTTCCCGGTGGGCGGCTACGGCGAGGGGTTCCTGGGGCATCTCGACGCCCTGTTCCTCCCCGGGCTGACGGTGGCCATCTCCATCTCTCCGCTGCTGATCCGGAGCCTTCGGGCCAGCATGCTGGCGATCCTGGAGTCCGAGTTCGTCATGACTGCCCGATCGAAGGGCCTCCGCCAGGGCCGGGTCTTGATCCGTCACGTCCTGCGCAACGCCATGATCCCCACGGTCACCATCCTGGGCATCAACATCAGCTTCCTCGTTGGCGGAACGTTCGTGACGGAGAAGGTCTTCGCCCTTCCGGGGGCGGGCAGCCTCATGATCGCAGCCATCCAGACCCGGGACTTCCCGGTGGTTCAGGGGGTCACGCTCGTGTTCGCCATCCTGGTGATCCTGGTGAACCTCCTGGTCGACCTCACCTACTCGTGGCTGGATCCCCGGGTCAGGTTCGACTGATGGGAGTGGCCACGCAGCCGCAGGCGAAGCCGCTCGACGTGGCCCCCACCGTCCGTCCCGGCCCCCGGCGCGTGTCGGGGAGCCTGATCGCGGGAATCGTGATTCTCGCGGTGGTCGGGCTGATGGCGCTCCTCGCGCCGGTGCTCACGAGCCACGACCCGACCGCACAGAGCCTTAACCACATCCTGGCAGGCCCGAGCAGCAAGCACGTCCTGGGAACGGATCAGCTCGGGCGGGACGTCTGGGCACGGCTGCTGTACGGGGCCCGGGTCGACCTGCGGGTGGCGTTCCTGGCCGTGGTCTTCCCGTTCGTGATCGGGGTCGCACTGGGGTGCCTGGCCGGCTACTACGGGCGGTGGATCGACACCGTCGTGATGCGAGCGGTGGACGTGGTCGTGGCGTTCCCTTTCTACGTGCTGATCATCGCCCTGGTCTTCGTGCTCGGGCCGGGGGTGCGAAGCATCTACATCGCCATCACGCTGGTGAGCTGGGTCGCCTACGCCCGGATCATCCGGAGCGAGATCTTGGTGGCCAAGCGACAGGAATACGTCCTGGCGGCCCAGGCCGCCGGGTACAGCGACCTTCGGGTGATCGTCCGCCACATCCTGCCGAACGTGATCACACAGGCCATCGTGTTCGCCATGTCCGACATCGTGCTGGACATCCTGGCCATCGTGACCCTCGGGTACCTCGGATTGGGGATCCCCCCACCCACTCCCGACTGGGGCTCGATGATCTTCGACGGACAGGCCTTCATCACCTCCCACTGGCAGCTCTCCACCATCCCGGGCGTCGCCGTCGTCGTCACCGGGCTCGGGCTCTCCCTCCTCGGCGACGGCCTGGCGGACATCCTGAGGCCGGAGTGACCGGGCTCCTTGACGTCCAGGATCTCCGCGTCGAGATCCCCACCCGGCGCGGCGTGGTCCACGCGGTGGACGGAGTCTCGTTCTCCCTGGGGAAGGGCGAGGCCCTGGGGCTGGTGGGGGAGTCGGGCTCCGGGAAGTCCATGACACTCCGGGCGATGCTGGGGCTGCTGCCGCGCCGCGGTCGGATCGTCGCCGGCCACGTCATCCTGGAAGGGACCGACCTGACCGCGCTCACGCCGTCGGCGTTGAACGCCTATCGCGGGCGGACCATCAGCATGATCTTCCAGGAGCCCATGACCGCGCTGAACCCGGTGATGCGGGTGGGCGAGCAGATCGCCGAGGGCCCGCAGGTCCACCTCGGCTACGACCGGCGGCGGGCTCACCGGTGGGCCGTGGAGCTGATGCGGATGGTGGGGATCCCGGACCCCGAGGAGAGGGCGCGGGGGTACCCCCACGAATTCTCGGGCGGGATGCGCCAGCGCGTGATGATCGCCATCGCCCTGTCGTGCCGGCCGAAGGTGATCCTCTGTGACGAGCCCACCACGGCGCTCGACGTCACGATCCAGGACCAGATCCTGAAACTCCTGGTGCGCCTGCGTCACGAACTGGGGGTCGGCCTGGTCTACGTGACCCACGACCTGGCGGTGGTGGCCCAGACCTGCCAGCGCCTCGCGGTGATGTACGCCGGCCAGGTCGTCGAGACGGGGTCCGTGGAGGCCGTGTTCCAGGAGCCTCGGCATCCCTACACGCTCGGCCTGCTGCGTTCCGTCCCCGATTTCGAGAAGGTCCAGGACACACTGGAGTCGATCCCCGGCCAGCCGCCGGACCTCGTCCTCCCGCCCCCGGGCTGCCGCTTCCACCCCCGATGCCCGTTCGTCCAGGACGACTGCCGCTCGGGGTCCTTCCCGCTGCGGTGGGTCGGGGCGGGACGGGCCACGGCATGCATCCACCCCGACGCCCCCGCCGCATCGGTGCGCCGTCATCCGGTGATCGCCCGTGCCTGACGCGAAGGATCCGCTGCTCGAAATCCGGGGCCTCACGATGCACTTCCGGGCCGAACGCGGTGCGGCCCGGCGCCCGCGGGGACGGAGCCGCAGCGTCCTCCGGGCCGTGGACGGAGTCGACTTGGCCGTCTCCGCCGGGGAGAGCCTCGGGCTGGTCGGAGAGTCAGGGTCGGGCAAGTCCACCCTGGCGCGGTGCATCGTCGGCCTGTATCGACAGACCTCCGGAGACATCCGCTACGCGGGCCGGCAGCTCCCGGCCAGACGAGACGCCGCCGACCGCCGCCGGATCCAGATGGTCTTCCAGGACCCGTACTCCTCGCTCAACCCGAGGATGACCGTGGGACAGGTGCTGCACGAGGCGCTCCGGGTCCACCGGGTGGTGCCGCGGGACCGGGTCGAGGAGCGATCCCGGGAACTGCTCACGCTGGTGGGTCTGGACGCCGCAGCGCTCTCAGCGTATCCGCGCCAGTTCTCCGGCGGCCAGCGCCAGCGTGTGGGGATCGCCCGGGCGCTGGCGCTGGAACCGGAGCTCCTGGTGGCCGACGAGCCGGTGTCCGCGCTGGACGTCTCGGTGCAGGCCACGGTGCTCAACCTACTGAAGGAGCTGCAAGGTCGGCTCGGGCTGACCATGCTGTTCATCGCCCACAACCTGGCCGTGGTCCGCCACGTCTGCGATCGCGTCGCGGTGATGTACCTGGGGCGGATCGTCGAGGTGGCACCGACCCCCGAGCTGTTCGCGAACCCCCGCCATCCGTACACGCAGGCCCTGCTGAAGGCCATCCCGCGGCTGGTGCCCGGCCGAGCCTCGGAGGTGGTGGCGGTACCCGGCGATCCACCCAGCCCCCTGCGGGTCCCGAGCGGCTGCCGCTTCCATCCGCGGTGCCCGATCGCGCAGCCGGTATGCGGCGAGCAGGATCCCGTGCTCGCTCCCGGGCCGGCCTCGTCGATCCACGCAGCCGCGTGCCATTTCGCCTGGCGGCCCACTCCGCATCCTCATCTGGCCGAGGTCGAGGTCTCGGAGTGAGGCCCCGCCTCCGGGCCCAGGACCTGAAGGACCGATTGGACGACGTCGCTCGCGCGCGGGAGGTGCCCGGCGCGGTTCTCGGCGTCCTTCACGAGGGCGAGGTCGTCGAAGCCGCCACCGGGGTCACCGACCTGACCACGGGCATCCCCACCACGGCCCGCACCCTCTTCCAGATCGGCTCCATCACCAAGCTGTACACGGCGACGCTGGTCATGCAGCTGGTCGACGAAGGGCGGATCGACCTGGACGCCCCCGTCCGGACATACCTGCCGACGTTCTCGGTGGCCGATTCGGACGCGTCCGATGCCATCACCGTCCGTCATCTGTTGTGCCACACGAGCGGCATGCAGGGCGATCACATGCTTGAGGCCGGCGGGGGCGACGACTCCATCGACCGGTACGTGCGCAGCTGCGCGGAGCTCGGCCAGGTCCATCCCCCGGGGGAGATGTTCTCCTACTGCAACAGCGGATTCGTCGTGGCCGGGCGGCTAGTCATGGAGGTCACCGGCCGCACGTGGGAGGACGCGCTCCAGTCCCGGCTGCTCGACCCCCTGGGCCTGACGCACACCACTGCTCTCCCAACAGAGACAAGCTCCCTTCGGTTCGCCGTCGGCCACCTGCGGGGCGTGGGGGGAATCGCCCCGGCGATCGTGCCGCCGTGGTCGTTCCCCCGGGCGGAGAATCCGGACGGGGGGATCTGTGCCGCGGCCGGGGACCTCCTCGCCTTCGCTCGCATGCACCTCGATGCGGGACGGAGGCGACAGGGCGTTCCCGTCCTGTCGCCAGGGAGTGTGGCGGCCATGCAGGAACCTCAGGTGTGGCTCGTCGAGCGGCTGATGGGGGATGCGTGGGGGCTCGGTTGGGGCATCAGGTACCCGCAGGGGCAACGCGTTCTGGGGCACTCGGGAGTGACCCCCGGCCAGGCGGCGACGCTCACCGTGGTGCCGGAGAGGAACTTCGCTGCCGTCCTTCTCACCAATGCGAACCCCGACTTCAGCGTCTCGGATGAACTCATGGGCTGGTTGCTGCGAGACGTCCTGGGAATTGGGATGCGTCCGCCCCTCACCCCCACGGTCCCGCCGCCGGCCCTCGACTTCGGGCGGTACACGGGGACCTACGAGCGCATGCACGTGCGAGTCGACGTCGAACGCAACGGGAGCCACCTGGAGCTGCGTCGGGTGCTGGGCGGCTCCCTCGCGGATCCGGGGGAAGGATTGGGACCCCCCGAGCAGACGTATGTGCTACGCCCGGTGGACGAGCGAACCTTCGTCGCGCACATGCCCGATGTAGGTGGGGAGGTGCCGGTGGTGTTCTTCCCGTTCGAGGACGGTCGGGCCAGCTACCTCCACGTCAGGGGTCGGGCGTGCCCCCGGACCGACCGAGAAGACCCCGAGGAGCCGTCCCGGTCCTGACCCGGTCAGCTCGTGAGCGCGATGTCCTCGAACGCCACGCGGGAGTCCAGCGTGGCATAGAACCCGGTGATCAGGCCGGCCCGCATCGCGAACACCTGCTGGGGCTCGTACAGGGGGATGACGGGGACGTCTCGAGCCAGGATCGCCAGGAACTGTTCGTACAGCTTCGTCCGCTCGGTGGGGTCGAACGTCGCCGCCGCCTTGTTCGTGAGGTCGGTCGCCTCCTTGTTCGAATAGCCTGTCAGGAACCCGTCGTAGGCGTTGAATCCCCCCGCGAGCTCGTCGGGATCCATGATGTCGGTGGAGTAGTTGGCGATGTCGCTCTCGTACTTCTCGTTCATCCAATCGCTGTTCTTCACCCCGGAGTCCAGCGGGTTGGCCACCAGCTGGATGTTCAGCGGCTTCAGCTCCTGCTGAAGGATCTGGGCGACCGTGCTCTGGACGAAGTCACCCGCCGAGATGTTCACCTTCAGCGTGAAGCCATTCGGGAACGCCGACTGGGCCAGCTCGGCTCGAGCCGCGGTGAGGTCGAACCTGGCCCCGTCCGGTGGCGGCGGCACCAGCGTCATGGGGAGGATGGACCCGGAGGGCGCTCCCATCCCCGCGAGCGCGGCCTTGACGATCGCCGTGCGGTCGATGGCAAGCGACATGGCCCTCCGGACGTGGACATCCGCGAGCGGCGCGGTGTGCTCGTTCAGGGTCCAGAGATAGGGGGCCGCGTACGGGAAGGCCGTGACGGTGACCGCCTTGTTGTCACGCAAGGAGGACACGGCCGCGAAGGGTGGGTCGAAGATCAGATCGACCTGGTTCCCCTGGAGCTGGAGGATGCGGGTGTTGTCGTCCGGGACCATGCGGAACGTGATGCTGTCGAGGTACGGCTTGCCCTTCTGCCAGTAGTGCGGGTTGCGGACCAGCCGCACGTACGAGCCCTTGACCCACGTGTCCAGCATGAACGGCCCCGTCCCGACGGGGTGCTGGTAGAACTGGTCCCTCGGTTTTCCCTCGTAGTCCTTGGGGACGACACCCGCCGAGTAGAGGGCCAGGTCCGCGAGCAACGGGGCGTACGGGGTCGTGGTGTGGATGACGACCGTCTGGGGGTCGGAGGCGACGACCGTGTCGATCGCACCGTACAGGTAACCGAACAGAGCATTCTTGGCTCGCGCCTCGTCGATGGAGAAGACGACGTCCGCCGAGGTCATGGGCGTTCCGTCCGAGAACTTCACGCCGGGCCGAAGATGGAAGGTCCACGTGGTCTTATCGGCAGACAGGTCGTAGCCCGTCGCCAACTGGGGCTGGAGGGTCTTCCCGTCGAGAGATGGCGCATAGAGGCCCTGGTACATCTGCTCCATCACGATGATGCCGTCCCTGCCGATGAACTTGGACTTGTCGAGGCCTTCAGGTTCGGCACTCCAGGCCACGGTGAGATCGCCGCCGGTCTTGATCGAGGGCGAGATGCTCGGGCTGACCTTCCCCTTCCCACCAGAGCAGGCCGACAGGACCAGGACCGCGCTCAGGAACGCGAGCGCCGGTCCGTGGAATCGCCTGGCGTGGACCATTGCTCCTCCCCCCACGCGGCCCCGTATGACGGGGTTCTTCTCTGATATGGCGTTCCACTCGTGAAACGCCGTACTATCGCTCCTGGGAGCGAGGAAGTCAAGGTCCGGATGGCGGCCTCGCCTCCACAGGGTCCTACGGCCCGGGTCCTCCGAGGAGCTGGGACACGCTCGGATGGCCAGCCCCGTTTCGCAGCGTGGCGAGTCGCTGCTTGGCGCTGTTATGAGCCGCCCCGATCCCCCAGACGCCTGCCTCACAGCCCGGATCCGTCGGACGACAAGACGAAGCAGCCCGATAGCCCGCGGAGAGAGGGAGACGCCGGGACCGCCAGGCATCAAGCAGCAGCTGCGATGCGGTGCGGGTCTCCCCGTTTGCCGTCCGGCCCCCCGACACCGCCCGGTACACCTACGACCCCAAACGACCACCAGCTTGGGTCCACCGAGGACCTGTTCGGTCCGTTGAGTCCGTGCCGGGTGAGCAGCGGGAAGCTCCGCGGAGTGGTGAAGGGTGCTGGTTCCGATCCTCCTATCAAAGTCAAGCCGGTCGATCGAGCGTTCCGCGACAGCCGCGCAATAGCTCACGAAGTTGACGACGCCGGCGACCCACCCTCAGCGAGAGCTCGGTAGACCTCGCGGGCCACGTAGCGCTTCA
>WNGL01004233.1_pt1 | contig 17273 bp, 17 predicted proteins | sample 5400591 | NCBI WGS metagenome assembly WNGL01 (sample SAMN13153377, study PRJNA577476) | soil metagenome | isolation source: 80 cm soil or saprolite under Garry oak tree replicate 1 | place: USA:California | collected 2016-06-15 | reverse complement strand
GGCGCCGACTCCCTTTCCAGCCCCCATGATCCCTCCTCCGTCCCGGCCCGCGGCGGCGCCCGCGGGGCGGTCCGCCCCCCCGGCTTCTCCCCCTCCCGCCGCTCCCGCCACTCCGGCCGTCGGGTCGGAGACGCGGGGCCAGGTCGTCCCCATGTCGCCGATCCGCAAGAAGACGGCCGAGCACATGGTGCTCTCCAAGCGGACCTCGGCCCACGTGGCCACCGTCTTCGAGATCGACATGACCCGGGTGGACCAGCTCCGCCAACACCACCGCCCGGCCTACGAGCAGCGCAGCGGAGTGCGCCTCACGTACCTGCCGTTCATCCTCAAGGCCACGGTCGACGCCTTGAAGGCCTTCCCGGTCCTGAACGCGAGCATCGACGGCGACTCGATCGTCTACCACAAGGACGTGAACGTGGGGCTGGCGGTGGCCCTGGACTGGGGGCTGATCGTCCCCGTGATCCACCGGGCCGACGAGAAGAACCTGCTGGGTCTGGCCCGGGCGGTCAACGACCTGGCCGACCGGGCGCGGGCCAAGAAGCTCCGCGTGGACGAGGTGCAGGGCGGCACCTTCACGATCACGAACCCCGGTGTCTTCGGCAGCCTCTTCGGCACCCCCATCATCAACCAACCGCAGGTGGCCATCCTGGGGGTGGGCACGATCGAGAAACGGCCGGTGGTGCGCGACGACGCCATCGCCATCCGCACCATGGCCTACTTCGCCCTGAGCTTCGACCACCGGCTGGTGGACGGCGCCGACGCCGACCGCTTCATGGCCCACCTCAAGCAGGGCCTCGAGGAGTTCGACGAGAAGGCGCTTTGATTCCGCGGCCGCTGACGGTGCGACAACTGGGCCGCGTCACGTACGCCGAGGGCCTCGAGATGCAGGCGCTGCTCGTCGCTCGGCGGCAGGCGGGCGAGGTCCCCGACACCCTGCTCCTGCTGGAGCACGAGCCCGTCTTCACCCTGGGCCGGAACGCGCGACGGGAGAACGTCCTCCTCTCGGAAGAGGCCTTGCGGGAGCGGGGGTTTGCCGTCTTCGATACCGGTAGGGGCGGCGACGTGACCTACCACGGCCCGGGCCAGGTGGTCGGCTATCCGATCCTCGACCTTTCCCCGGACCGCCGGGACGTCCACCGCTACGTGCGCGATCTGGAGGAGGTGATGATCCGGACCTGCGCCGACTACGGGATCCCCGCGGGTCGCGTCGCCGGCCTGACGGGCACCTGGGTCGGCCAGGAGAAGATCGGCGCGATCGGGGTGCGGATCGCGCGCTGGGTGACCTCGCACGGCTTCGCCTTCAACGTCTCGACCGACCTCTCCCCCTTCGGTCTCATCGTCCCCTGCGGGATCCAGGGCCGCGGCGTCACGAGCCTGGAGCGCCTCCTGCGCCGCCCGGTCCCCCCCGGCGAAGTCATGGACCGGCTCACCGGCCATCTCGCCGCGGTCTTCCAACGGGAGGTCCTTTAGGAGTCCCGGAGGGGAACGGCAGGCGGCCCGGTTCAGTACACGATCAGGCCGAACGCCCAGCAGATGAGAGCGTTCGCCGTCGCCATATTGATGGCGGCGCTTCAGGATCAGGCGGACGCCGGGCGATCCCGTGGGAACGTCGTCCAGACGCGCCGCTGGGTCGCACAGATCCTTCGTGAGGGGATCCTCCGGGTATCTCCTTGGCCGCTTCGGGCCTCTACTTGGCGTGGATTCTAGCCGGCCTTGGCCGTGCGGAGCCGGGCGTGAGGCGGTCCGGCTCGGCATTGACCGCCCCACCGCCCAGTTCCCGTTCGTGGATCCCAAGCGCTGCATCGGCTGCGGGTCCTGCGTGAATGCCTGCCCCGAAGGCGACGTGCTGGGGATCGTCGGGGGCACCGCGACGGTGTTGAACGGGCTGCGCTGCGTCGGGCACGGCCGCTGTGAGGTGGCCTGCCCGGTGGGCGCGATCGAAGTCGGGCTCGGTGACCTCAAGTCCCGTCAGGACGTCCCTCTCCTCGACCGATGGCAGGAGAGCACGGTCCCGGGCCTCTTCATCGCCGGCGAGCTGGCCGGCCTGGCCCTCGTGAAGAATGCCATCCAACAGGGCCGCAAGGTCGTCGACCGCGTAGCCCAGCAGGCTCAGGCGGCCCGGCGCGCGGCCGGAGGGGACGTGCTCGACCTGCTGGTGGTGGGGGGGCGGGGCCGGCGGGCCTGGCGGCGGCGGCGGCGGCCCGCGAACGGGGGCTTTCCCACCGCGTCCTCGAGCAGGAGGGGGACCTGGGCGGCGCGATCTTCCACTATCCCCGGCGGAAGCTGGTCCTCTCGCAGGAGGTGGACATCCCGATCTTCGGGCGGCTGAAGGAGGCCGAATACGAGAAGGAGGAGCTGCTGAAGGTGTTCCAGGAGCTGTGTCGGCGCGGCCGGCTCGACGTCCGCTTCCGAGAGCGCGTGGGGGGCGTCGAGCGCAGCGGCAAGCTCTTGTCGGTCCGAAGTAGCTCGGGCGTGACCTTGGCCCGCTTTGTGGTCCTGGCCCTGGGCCGGCGGGGGACGCCCCGCAAGCTGGGCGTGCCGGGTGAGGCGCTGCCCAACGTGATGTACCAGCTCGTGGACGCCGAGTCCTACCAGGGCCAGCGGCTGCTGGTGGTGGGCGGGGGCGACAACGCCGCGGAGGCCGCCATCGGCCTCGCCCGGCAGCCGCACAACCGCGTCACGCTCTCCTACCGCCGCGAGAAGCTGGTGCGCATCAAGAAGAAGAACGACGAGCGGATCTCCGAGCTGCTGGCCCGGGGCCGCATCGAGGGCCTGTTCAACTCGGAGGTGGAGGAGATCCTGCCCGGGGCGGTGCGGCTGCGGACCCCGAGCGGAATGCGCACGATCCCCAACGACTATGTCTTCGTCATGGCCGGTGGCGAGCCGCCCTTCGGCCTGCTCCGGCAGATGGGCGTGCGCTTCGGTGGGGAGGCGAGCGAGCGGTCGCCTTCCGCGCTCGGGACCTCGCCGGGGCTGATCAGCCCGCCGCAGCCTCGGCCCCCCGTCTTCATCCTCGCGGCGCCCAGCTGGCTTCGCGTCGGGAGGCGTGAGCGGCCACAGGCGCGCACGGCTACCGCTTACCTGGCCGCGGCTCAGGGTGTCCGGACGATCTGCCAGCCCGCGTCCGGGAGCGTCGCGACCGGCCCCTGCCGCCGCTCTGCACCGGGACGTCGGAGTTGCGGGCTACGAACAGTACTTCGCTTGGATCGCTGTGGCGCTGTTGAGAAGGAAATCTCGAAGCGGGCTCGGCGGCAGGCCCTTCAACCAGGAGATGAACGCGTCCAGTCTGGAGCAGAACACGCTCAGGCTCGCCCCCGCCCCGCCATCCGCTCGGACGACAGGCATGGTGGTCGTCGTCGCCGCCACACCGAAGGCCAGGGCTCCGGCCAGCGCCAGCGCGGTCGCCGTTCTCTCGAGGTTCGACCAACCTCCTCTCACCGACCTTGGGCCCGGCCCTCTTCTCGGAGAGCAGCGTGACTAGCCAAGGGCCCACCCGATTCATCCGTCGCCGAAGAACGCCACGCCTCGAGCCGTGTCTAATTTACCGTCTCCTGTGCCTGTGTCGGGCCGCGGAGGGTCGGGGTCCACCCGGATCAGCTCCGGCGGTATCGGACCCGGCAGCACCCGCTGGCTGCGTAACCTGGGGGGAGCTGGCGCCACGGCCCACGGCGTTGGCATCCAGAGCCCTTCCGTCTACCCGTTGACTGTCGCTGCCAGCGCCTGCAGGACTCGCGGCCCCGGCCTGCGTCTCCCCGACGGAGGCCGCGGTTGTCGAATCAACCTGCGGCGGAGGCACGCTGTTCTCTGCATTGGAACGCCTGGTGCTCGGAAACACAATGAGGCGCGTGAGCGCTTCAGCCGACCCCGCCATCGCATAGTCGAACAGTGAGTCATTCAGCAAGGCACCGACCACCTCGCTCACCGGCCCCGGGCCCAGAATGGCGGACATCCTGTCATCGGCCCCTGACGGACTGTCGAGTACGGCGCCGGTCTGGCTGCAGACCGCGCGCAGGACGTCGATCAGGGGGGCATTCCGGGCCTTGATCGTCAGCTCGCCGTTCTGGTACGTCACGACAGCCTGGCCTGGTGGTACCTTTGCAAGCGCCGCAGCCGGACCGGGAGGCGCCACCGCTGTCGTTGGCTCCTGAACTTGCGGATTCTCTGCCCGGCTCCCCGCCGGAAGCCAAAGCAAGCCCGCCACTGCCAGGAGGAACGCGAATTGCGAGCGCTTGGACAACATCTAGGGCCTCCCGAGCGCACCCACGGTTTGCGGCTTGTCTTGGATTGAGATCAACTCGACCTCGAAAATGAGCATGGCGTTGGGCCCGATGCCTCCTACTATCTTCTCCCCGTAGGCGAGCTGAGGCGGGATGAAGATCTGCCACCTCGAGCCCACCGGCATGAGCTGAAGCGCCTGGGTCCAGCCTGCGATAAGTCCCTTGACGGGCAAGGTCGCCGGTTGGTTGCGCCTGTAGGAGCTGTCGAATTCGGTGCCGTCAACCAGCGTGCCCCGGTAATGACATACGACGCGGTCGTCCAGCGCAGGTGTCTTTCCATCGCCCTGCTTCAGAACCCTGTACTGCAATCCGTTGGGCAGCGTGATGACGCCTTCCTTCTTCACGTTCTCGGCGACGAATGCCTCCACTGCCTTCTTGTTTTTCGCGCCCACCATCATCTTGGCGTGCTCGAAATCGTGTTTCTGCTGCGCCTCGAAGGTTTTCAGGGTTGCGGTCACTTCATCGTCGGTCATGATGAGCTTATTGCCCGCCAGCGCATCCGCCAGGGCTTTCATCAACAAATCCACATTAAGATCACTCCGTTGCCGCACCAAGTCCCGCCCCAAGTTAATGCCAAAGGCATAGCTCACCTTGTCCTTCCAGCTCTGGATCGTGGGCTCGTCCTGCTGGGTCTTGCTGGCTGGTACAGCTTCCTGCTCGGCCTTGTCCGCTTGAGTCTCCTGCTGGGTCTTGTCTACCGCCGGCGCCTGTTGCCCGGAGGCGGTCCCGGTAAGCAGCGCCACTCCGAGAGCCGTCGTCCAGCGCATCGCCGTTTGAAGTGTCATTGGGTTGGGCTTCTTTCTTCATCGGCTTCGCCGGATTTCTTCTGCGTCGTGCCGGAAGCGCGGGCGGGGGAGGCTTCCTGGATGGAGACGAGCTCCACTTCGAAGATGAGGGTGGCATTCGGGCCGACGGTCTGCGGCCGGGGGCCTCCCGCCCTTTTACCCCCGCCACCCCCCGCCCCACGCTCGCCATAGGCGAGGTCGGAGGGCACGAAGACCTGCCACCGGGAGCCCACCGGCATGAGTTGCAGGGCCTCCGCCCAGCCCTTGATGACTGCCTTGACCGGGAAGCTCAACGGCGCCTTGCGCTTATAGGAGCTGTCGAACTCCCTGCCGTCGATGAAGGTCCCCCGGTACTGGCAGACGACCAGATCGTCAGCCGTGGGCTTCCTTCCCTCGCCCGCCCTGAGAATCTTGTACTGGAGCCCGCTCGGCAAGGTCACCACGCCTTCCTTCGTCTTGTTCGCCGCCAGAAACGCCTCGCCTTCACGCTTGTTCTTCTCGGCGACCGCCTTCCTATTTGAACCCGCCTCTACGATCCTCTGGTCGGTTTGCAGTCCTTCCAGGACGGCCAGGGCCTGCTCCGTGGTCATGAGCGTTTTGCCCCCGGAGAGCGTGTCCTTCACGCCCTGCATCAGAAGATCGACGTCCACGTCCACCGACTGCTCCTCGAGAGCTTTGGCGAGATTCATGCCGGCCGCATAACTCACGTCGTTCTTGGTTTTACGAGGTGGAGGCGCCTGTGTGGCGACGGGCGCATTTGGCTTCACCGCTTTCGCCTCTCCGATCTCGAACAGCATGAAGTTGTTGACGTATTGCGCCCTGATCTCTAATTCCTTCGACAGACCTTGATAGGTGATCTTCAGCTTGCTCTCACCCGCGCGATGCACGGTGATCTTGACCTCATCGCCCTGGCCGGGCGACACCGTGACCATCTCGGGGTCCGACGGGATCCATTGCGGGCTGATCTTCGCCGGTCTTCCTGCGGCATCCACACCTTCGGCTCGAACCTCGACGGTGTCTTGGGCGTTGGCCCCTGCGTAGCTAGGACCGGAAACCCACGGTCTTATTCCGCGAAAGCCGTCGACAACCCGCGGATCCCGCTTGAAGGAAAGCAAGATCTCGCTGACAGCGGCCGTGGCTGCCGGTGTCGCTGATTCTTGGGAGGCCTGTGCGATGCCGGGGACGAGGACGAATGGGAAAGCCGCAACGGCTAGCAAACAGGTTCGCTGAGCCGTCATCGTCATTCTTTCCTCCTCGATCCTCAGAGTCGTCTACGGATAGCACATCCCCTCCCGCCGGTTGCGGGAGGGGATGTACAAGAGTGGGGGCCAGTTGTCACTTAATGGCAGTACTGCGAGTCGTTGCAGCCGAATGCGGCCGCACCAACGAGCCTCCTCCTCCCACCCGGATTGGCGGCATCAGGTGCCGATCCCGCGATTCCCAGGAAGTTCGGAATGCGGCCGCCAGGGTTCCCCGCAGCGCCTGTCGCTGGAACGTTCAGGAACAGCGGGCCCGTAGGATTGCGGGCAGCTGCGATGGCCGCGGCGTTGCCGCTGCAGGACTGCTGTCCAGGACCGAACTGGGCGGGAGCTGGAACGCAGCCCGTCAGCATGGCGTCACGGTTGATCGTGCCGTCACTCTCGGGAGCTGTGCCGTCCAGAGGCAGGATCATCTGCGGATGGTCGAACGGCGCCTTCTCGAGTGCCACGCGATCATCGGTGAATTCGAGCATGTAGTCCACCAGGGCGACCTTGTCTTCCTCGCTGAGGTCCGACTGCAGCTCGGCATTGAGGTTCAAGATGTTGAAGTCCCGGTGCGCGGAGTTCGTGACCGGGAAGTCGCCACCGCGCACGTAGAAGTCAACCACCTGCCGCAGCGTCAGCTTGCCGCCGTTGTGGAAGTAGGGGCCGGTGAGCTCCACTTCGCGCAGTTGCGGGGCCTTGAAGCTGCCGAATCGGTTAACCCGGTTTACCACCGGCCAGGTACCCATATGTGCAGAGCCATGCACTGTAATGGGGGCAGTTTCGCCGGCGGAGCATGGCGCCGTTCCGTTTCCGACACCACAGCCTGCGCCGCTGAGGCTGGAGTCTGCATCGCCTGACGCCACCGCGCTGTTGATGACCTCGCCCGCACTGCCCCGAGGATCGAAGGGAACCTCGGGAAAGCCTTCCTCGTTGGCCACGTCCATGAGCGTGTTGGGGCATCCACCGACTGGCCCGCAGCCCTCATCAGATTGGGGGTGCTCGTCGCCGACGGGGATTCTGTTGAGGAAAGGCGCAAGGTACCCAGGTACTCGAGGGTCAGCGAACTCATCGGTGTATCCCGGGTTGATGCGCTGATCCTGGGCGGTCATCTCAAGCAACCCACCCGTGGAGCAGTAGGGCGCGCACGGTTGAGCGTCAGCACGTCCATTGGCATTGTTGTTGGTCGGATCGAATTGAGCTATCGGCACGCCCGGCTCCTGACCCGGACCGCCGAAGTTCTTCATCATCAGGGCAGCGAGCGAAAGCGGCCACCCGAAGGGGTCCGTGTTTCCGCGACCGGTGTCCTCGCAAGCCCCGGTGACGTGCGTTTGATCGGCAACACAAGGCCGGACCCCGATGTTGTACACGCCGTTGTCGAGGAACGCGCCTCCGAAACCCGTGAACGGAACCGGAGCTCCGTCGCCTGCTATGGGTCCAGTCCCCAGGTCGTAGTGGATGATCGCGCTCCCGCTCGCGTCTACGTTGGCCGTGATGGCATCCGGAAACGCGTAACCGGAGCAGCTAGCCGTGGTGCAGTTGCCGTTATTGTTAACCACGGGAGCAGGGGCAAGACCCAGGTTGGGCGCCTTGCGCTCAATGGCGTCCTGTCCGGGCTCGTTGATTTCAGATTCCAGCAGGAACCCGGAAATGACGCGTTCGCGGATCAGGGGCTCGGTTAGCGGCTCAATGGTCGGGACGCCCCTTTCAAACTCCGCAAAATTGTCAAGCTCCTGCGCCTTCACGGTGAAAGGCGAGGTATTGTCGGTCAAGGCCGGCGCATTATGACAGGCGCCGCACCGCGCAGACCGGTAGTTGGGGTTCTTGAGCGACACGTTGGCTCCGAAGAAGATGTCAAACCCGAGCAAGGGATCCGGCATGTCGGCCGTTCGAGTGCCGCCGGCGGGAACCCGCTGGGTGCATGTCCGGATACCGGCGGGAAAGTCCTCGTTAATGCAAGCCGTCATTCTCGGATGGCCCGCGGTGTCGTTCTGGAAGTGAACGATGTCGCTAGGATTGTAAGGGTCGCGCTTGAAGTTACCCACCTCGGTGAAGCAACCCCCACGATACTGGCGGAAACCGTCAGCCCCTATGAAATAACCGCGGTGATAACCCGTGGGATTGGGGCAGTTGGGCAGGTCGAGAACCAGGAGCGGTTCCCCGACCTCTCCATTTGCCGCTCCAACGTCCGGATTTCGGTCCAGGAACTTGTCGTCCGGCGTATCGTCCGGCACCAGGATGGTCGCCCAGATGTGAATCGACTGCCCCCAGAAGAGGCTGAAGTTCCCCTCCATGTGGCTGAACTGGTTGGTGTCGGTTGCTGAGGCAGCACCCGCCGCAAGGTTGAGAACATACTGATCGAACGGGTCGTTGTTGTGAGCGTTGACGGTGCCATTCGAATCGAGGACCTGGATCGAGGCGGCCGGATAAATTCCCGTGCCGCACTGATTCGGGTGAATGTCCGGTCGGCCATCCGTGTAGCAGCCGTTGAAATGCTGGGTCGTGTTGCTGTGGAGCGCCGGATAGAAGGCGTGCCGGATCAGGCCCGCATAGCTGATGCAAAGGCCGGGCTTACCGGAGGCAAGCGGAGGGCGTACAACAGTACCGGCGGGTGAAAGGTCACTGATCGGCAGCGCCGCACAAGCAGAACCACCCTGGTTGGAATAGCGGCCGAGGATGCTGTCGGTCGGGTCCACCAGTTGGTTGGCCAGCGGCGTCACGCCGGCCTGCAGGAATTTCTTGCCGATCTTGGCCCAGTTGCGGCCATCGAACGACATTTCAAACTTGCTCAGCGCCGGCCCCTTGGCCAAGGCACCCACACTGGAGAACTTGATGAGCTGCCGGGTCGGCACCAGTGTCCCTCCATTGTTCACAAACACATGGGCTTGCGGGTCGGACGGGCCGAACACGCTGCCGCCATTGTCGTCGTGGCGGGCGCGACCGTCCCAGAAGTTATCGAAGTTCATGTCCGCCAGGATGATGGTGGGGGTATTGCGAGGCTCCACTCTACGGAACTGAGCAACCGTTCCGAGCGCGCTGGCGCCCTGGAAGCCGGGAAACGGGTCGACGTTGTCCGCCGCGACGGGGCTGCGCTGATCGTGGATCAATGCCCTTACGCCGTTCGAGGCAGGACCAAATGACCCACCGGTCAGGCCCAAGCCTGTTCCGAGCGGTATGTCATAGAACCGGCCGAAATGGACGCCCATCGAGGAGGCCACTTCCTCAGTGTCAGGCGCAACGCGGTTGGCGGCGTGGCAGACCGTGAAGGTGGACGGGCTCTTGGGGTTGTCCGGCGGGTCGCCATCAGGAAAACTGATTCCCGTGACATCCGCCACGATCGGGGTTGTGCACAGCGGGTCAGCGGCAATCTCCGGATCCATCAGCTTAAGGAATGGAAAGTCGGCCCGCGTCAAGTCATGGTTGGGCGGGAAGGGGAAAAATGTGGTGTTGGGGGGGTCGGGGAAGTTAGTCGGGTTACCCCTGATCCCATCCTGGCCGTTGGGGTTGATCTGGTTCTTGGTGCGGTTGTCGGCGGCGGCGTGGGCGTGGCAACTGCCGCAGGCTTGCACGCCATCGCTGCCCACCTGCTGGTCCCAGAACAGCGACTTGCCCAGCACCATTGCTTCCAGCCTGGCGTTCTGCTTCTGTTGCTGGAGAGTTCCGGTGCCGTAGAGCCCAACGTAGTCGTTCTCATTCGACGGTGCCAAGTCCGCGCCGGTCGGATCGGCGCGCCCGCCATTGTGGGCGGAGTCCAACGAGTTCCAGAGGAAATTTGGGTTCGTCCCATTTCCGCCGACTTCGGCTTTTCGCAGCGAAGGCTTGCGGAGGCCGCCAACGCCAGTGGCGATATCGAGCGGCTGAATCACCCCTCCGCGCGCGGGGTCGGTGAGCCGGAACCCGAGCGCCGGGTTAAGAATGACGCCGGTTCCCGTAGGCGCGACGCCTCCCGGATCCGTGGTTGTAATACCCCCGTTGGGTATTTGCATCAACCCCGCGACAGTAGCGTTCGGTGCGGGAACGGCCGGGACCGAGTACCAGGACGTGGTTGACTGTCCGCTGCTGGGCAGTCCGATGTTGTCCTCACAGAGGTAACCTGCCTGCGAAAGACTGCCGTTTACCTCACTTGCACATTGAGCGAGAAGCGTGTTGTTGTGGGCGAGGCTGGCTGCGCCAGGCTCCCCTGGATCGGACCCGCAGGTCGTGAGGTTCTCGGAGTCGAATGCGGTGCTAGTAGAACCGTACGTACCCGTTATAGGAATTGGCTCCGGGTTGGTTTGGCAGAAAGGAAGTGCCCGCCCGATGCTAACGTTCATGTCAATTTCCGTGTCTCCCGGTGCCGTTGGCGTCCCGACTCCGAGACCGCGGCTTGCGCCAGACGACACGTTGATGGTCTGCGAAAAGGGAGTACACGAAGTGCCCATGCCGTAACACACGCTGGTGCTGTTGAACGTACCGCCCGCATAGTTCGGGTTAAGGAGCCGCATTTGGGCGCCGAAGCCGGTTTGCGGATTGTAGTTCAATGGGTGCAGCAGCAGCGGCGGCAGCGTGACAGCGCTGAACGTGGGACGGCGGATGAACGTGCTGCCGGTGCAGTACGTAGGGTAGCCCTGCTCGTTTCCCGGTACCGGGCCCGAAGCATCGTTGCAAGCCGCGCCCCAAGTGTAAACGTAGGGGTTATCCAAAAGCTGCTCGAGCTCGTTCCAAGTCGTCGGAGCTTCTTTCAAGGACTGTGCCGGAGTTTCCGGCTCGAAAAATAGCTCCGTCGTCAGGAAGTTGATCGATCCGTTGCAGATCACGTTGCCGCCCGGGCAAGGGACTCCTGAAGCGCTACCGAACGTAGTCGGCTGCTGAGCCAACGCGGGCGAGGGTGTAAGGATCACGACCAGCGCAACCGCCACCAACAGCAGGACCACGGGCCGCAAGAACAGACCCGGCAACCGCATCCTCGAGAGACTGGAACTCATCGTCTGCATGGCTTCTACCCCTTCAATCAAGAGGGACGGCTACACACGGCCCGCCTCTGACGATGGCGCGCTAAAGCAAAGGAGTACGCGATGTCCCTCTGTCGAGCCCCTTCGGCACAGGCAGAAGGTAGCAATCGCCCCTTGCTTGCAGGCCTGACAATGATCGGCTTAATTGATAAGACGAACGAACGCCACGGAACGATAGTGGACACGCCAGGCCCTGGGGGGTGCCTCGGTCGAGCTACGACCAACCGGCACCGTCCGGGGCCGGAGAGGCCGCGGAATCGCCGGCTGGGGCCTGGGCGGCGAGGAGCAGTCGGACCACGGTCTTCTGGGCGATGACGGACAGCCCGCCCTCGTTGTGCCAGACGTGAGACACGCTACATGAGACACGCTATCGGTTGACGTTCAAGGGTCGTGCTCGTATGCTCTGCAACGCATCTAGTCCAAAAGAAAGGAGCCGCAATGGTTCCCCTTGGTATGGCAGCGGGCCTCACGCTTCTTGCAGGCATGGCCGCGTCGGAGGAAGGGGCCGTGCTCAGGACCGAGAGGGAGAAGACGAGCTACGCACTGGGCGTGGACATGGGGAACAAGCTAAAGAGTCAGTCGGTGGAGGTAGACGCCGATCTTCTCCTTCAGGGGCTCAAAGATGCTCTTGCCGGAGGGAAGACGCTTCTGACGCCCGAGGAGGTCAGGGGCACGTTGTTGGCGCTGGAGAAAGAGCTGCGGACGAAACAGTTGGAGGCGGTAAGGAAGGTGGGCGAGAAGAACAGGCAGGAGGGGGAGGCCTTCCTGAGCGCGAACAAGACCAAGGAGGGCGTGGTCACCCTGGAGAGCGGCCTCCAGTACAAGATCCTGAAGGCCGGGGACGGAAAGAAACCCGCCGCTGACGACACGGTGGTCTGTCATTACCGCGGCACGCTGATCGACGGCCAGGAGTTCGACAGCTCCTACAAGACCAACCAGCCGGCCACGTTTGCGGTCAAGCGCGTCATCAAGGGCTGGAACGAGGCGCTGCAGCTCATGCCCGTTGGGTCCAAGTGGCAAGTGTTCATCCCGCCGAACCTCGGCTACGGCGAGCGGGGGACGCCCCAAAGGATCGGCCCCAATGCGACCCTCATCTTCGAGGTGGAGCTGATCTCGATCAAGGACAAATCCTAGGCTGTCGAGAGGGCCCCAGCGCTGTCTGACACCTCGCACAGCATTCGAGCCAGTTCCAGGCCCTGGGCCAGGAAGAGGGCAGCCGGCGATTCACGTAGACCCGGGGCCCTTTTACTCGTCCTCAGCTCCCCCTTGAGGGAGCCGTCAACCACTCGATGACTCGGCGGCCAGCGATGGAGCGGGGGTAACGCTGGGGAACACGAGTCAGGCCATCAGCCGCACTCCAAGTTGTCGAAGAGGACCGTGATCTCACCGTTCGCATTGATCGTGATGTGAAAGTTCTCGTGCATGTTGAAGTTCGGGGCGGATCCATGGCTGATGAAGCGCACATTGGCGGTTAAGGTGATGGTGAGGGTATTCGCCGAACCTAGGTCAAGGTTGGAGTTCATTGTTGTCGGGACCTCGTACGTGAATCCCGAGGACATGCCGGTGCCGGTGACGCCCTGAAAGTTGGAGTGCATGCTGAAGTGCGAGCCGCCGCTCTCGTCGAAGGTGACCCCCACCGTCATTTTCATAGACCCTTGCAGCGCCACTGCCTCGTTGCCGCCACAGGGGGGCGTCTGGACGTCCATGAAGTTACGGTCAAAGACCTGACTCGTGGCGGCACGGGTCGTCGGCGGGGAGAACACGAGCGACCCGACCGCCAGGAGCGCGAGGAACGATCCGATCCGTTTCATTGTCGCCTCCCTCCCGCTCACTGGCAGGCCAGCGTCAACGGGCCGGCGCTCGCGCTCAGCCCATTGGTGAGGCTGACCGTCACCCTCAGCGGGAATCGCCCGCTGAAGCCCCCTGTGCCGCTGATCACCCGGAAGTCGTTGGATTGGGTCACCGTCAACGGCGGCCGACCGACCGACATGATCTGACCGGAATCCGCCGGGATCTCGTACCGCGTCCCGGTCACGACGCCCACGCCGGTCACGCCGTGGAAGTCGCTGTACATGGTGAGCTCGAGCGCTCCCGTCCCGTCGACCGACTCCCCGATCAGGACCTCCATGCTCCCGGCGAAGGCAATCGCCTCACCGGTGCAGGGGTTGGGGAACGTCCCCGCGAGGGGGAACGTCGTGTGAAGGACGGCTGCCGCCGCCGGCGCCGCCACTATCCCGATGCTCAACGCCAACGTCACGACCGCGACCACCGCTCTCATAGCTGCCTCCTCTTCTCCTGTCTCATGTGACCGTCTTCTGGGGAACGAAGCTGCGCTGCATGTTGTTCAGGGCCTTCGCGAGCTCGTCCAACTCGTCGGTCCTCCCGGCGAGCGGGAACCGCTCGCGGAGGTTGATCGCATCAATCAAGACGAAGCAGCGCCCCGAAACGATAATGCCGATCCTGCACAGTGCCAACTCCGGCATCTGCAAGGCGTGCGAATGACAACCGCAGCCTACGAAAACGGCGAGGAGCCTGATCTTCCGCAGCGGGGTCAGCGCCTTGCTCGCGGTCGCAGACGCGCTGGCGCGCGATCGACTCGCCGGGGAACGCCTCACGGTGTCACACCTTCAAGCAGTCGGTCGCGCAGCGCGAGGAGCTCTGAGCCGCTGAGGCGGCAAATGACGGCGACGCGGTGGGTGGCGGGGGCGCCGTCCGTTGTCTTCACCACCGTGCAGCGTCCGCCGACGACTCCGTGCAGGCGCCCGCGCGCCCCGTGCAGCAGCAGTTTGAAGGACGGCAGCCTCATGCGCAGGACGGCTGCCGAGTCCTCGTCGCGGTGACCGTAGATGTCCGCCATCAGCACCGCGACCTGCTCCTCTAGACGGAGCCGCTGGTTGAGGCAGTCGAGCCAGCCGCTCACCAGCGCGCGGCACTCGCAAACCACCCGCACCGCGTCGCGGGGGGTCCACAGCGCCGGCTCCGTTTCCACCAGCGCCTCCACCGCCAGGAACTGGAACCGATTCTGCGTGCGGTAGTGATCGACGATCAGATGGCGGGCGATCGTAAACAGCCAACCCGAGAAATTCTTGCCACGAAAGGTTTCGGATTTCGCGCAGGCCAGCAGCAGGGTCTGCTGCGCAATGTCCGCCGCGTCCGCATGGTTGGACACGCGCCGCGCCACAAAGCGATGAACCTCGGCGACGTCGGCTGCGGAAAGCTCCAGTCGAGGCACGTAACCCTGCCTGCCACTCGAGCGGCTTCCCCGTTCGTGGCCGCATTCCGCCGCGTGCGAACGAACCGGATCCGAGCGATTGGCTCGACACGCGAGACTGTACAGGGTCGGGGATTAGGGGAACGTTAGCCCCGGATTAGAACTCCGTGAGAGCAGGAGGGTGCCCGCGCGTCGCTGGGGAACGCGGGGAGACGGTCGTCGTTTCAGGAGGGGGGATGGGGGGGAGCAGGAGGCGGAAGACGCTCTTTCCCCTGGGAGCCTCGACGAACTCAACGCGACCGCCGTGCGCCTGGGCGATCCCCCTCACGATCGCGTGGCCCAGGCCGCTCCCCTCGTCCGTCGCCCCCGCCGAGGTCCGCGGGATCCGGTAGAACGGCTGGAAGATCCGCTCCCGCTCCTCCGGGGGAACGCCCAGGCCACCGTCCTCGACGGAGAGCCGCACCGCGTTGCCGTTCGCGTCGAGCGAGACCACGACGGCGCCTTCCTCGGGGGTGACGCGGATCGCGTTGTCGAGCAGGTTGAGCAGCGCCTCGACCAGGAGGGGCCGGCTTCCCCGGACCAGCACCGTCGACGTTGCTCCACGGCGGAGCCCCACGCCGCGATCCTGCGCCAGGGGAGTCATCTGGTCGAGCAGCTCGGACACGACCTCTTCGAGGTCGACCTGCTCGTCGAGGAGGCTTGGGTCGCCGACCTGCTGATCGAGTCGCGGCCACGCCGCTCCGGAGGATGAGATCGAGCTCCCCCCGGATCCGGGTCAGGGGGGTGCGGAGCTGGTGCGCGGCGTCGGATGAGAACTGCTCCATCTGCCGCAGCGATCCACCGAGGCGATCGAGCATGTCGTTCAAGACCATGGCGAGCTCGTCCATCTCGTCGGCCCTCCCGGCGAGCGGGAGCCGCTCGCGGAGGTTCGTCGCCGTGATCTGCGAGGCCTTCCTCATCATCGTGGAGACCGGCTTCAGGGACCGCGTGGTCACGAACCAGAGGACGAAGAAGAACCGCCGCGAGGCTGCTTGCCGAGACGAGAGCGTCGTCGCGGAGGTTCCGGCGCACGGTCGACTCGTACGGCCCGAGGGAGACGGCGGTCTGGATCACAAGCATGGCGGGCTCGCGGCCGGCCATCGCCAATTCGAGGCGCTCGCTCCGGAGCAGGATTCGCTCGCCTCCCGGTGAGAGGGGGTGCGGCACGGTCTGCGGTGCACGGCGCTCCCGAAATCGCCCGCCTCCACGCCTCGGGGATCGGGAGCTCGACGTCGCCCAGGCGCGTGGGATACGGGTCGGCTGTCTTGAGGACGGTGATCACCTCGTCCTAGTTCGCCTCCAGCTCCTCCTCGAGCCCGTGCTGGAGAACGCGCTTCGTGCGAAGATGGAGGACTGCGCTGAACACGAGCGCGACACCGCCGGCGAGGCACGCGGAGAAGAGGATCAGCTTCCACCGCAGGGAGATCTTCATTCTTCAGGGAGCATCCTCGGAAACGACGTAGCCCACGCCCCGGATCGTGTGGATCAGCTTCTTCCGGGAAGGCTCGTCGACCTTCGCGCGGAGGTAGCGGACGCAGACGTCGATGACGTTGCTGAAGGTGTCGAAGTGCTGGTCCCAGACGTGCTCGGCGATCATCGTCCTCGTGAGCACGTTGCCCTGGTTGCGGACGAGGTACTCGAGGAGGGAGAATTCCTTGGGCGTCAGGCTGATCCGCCTCCCGCTGCGGGTCACTTTCCGGGCCGCCACGTCGAGCTCGAGGTCTCCGACCCGCAACACGGACTGCCCGAGATCCGATCGGCGCCGCACGAGGGCCCGGATGCGCGCCGTCAGCTCGTCGAAGCTGAAGGGCTTGGTGAGGTAGTCGTCCGCGCCGCGGTTGAGCCCGCGGACGCGATCCTCGACGCCGTCCTTCGCCGAGAGGATCAGGACCGGCACCCGGCAACCTTGTTTGCGGATCTCGCCCAGGACCTCGAACCCGTCCATGAAGGGGATGAGGATGTCGAGGACGATCACGTCGTAGGGCTCGTTTAGGGCCTGATGGAACGCGTCGCGCCCGTCACGCGAGATGTCGACAGCGAAGCCCTCCTGGACCAGACCTCGCCGGATGAAGCTGGACACCGCGCGGTCGTCTTCCACGAGGAGGACCCGCATGAGATCTCCCACGCGATCCCCCGCCGCCGTCACCGGGGAGGACACCTCGGCGGCGGCTGCCTAGGGATCGTCACCCCCTTCTCCTCGAGGTTTTCTGTGCGTTCAGATCCGCCCTGGGTTTCGTCGAAGCTGGATCCAGGCCGAAGCGCCGAAGCCCGGCTGCGGCGGCTCCGGAAAGCATCAACCGATGGACGTAGTCCTGCCTGCCGCCCGCACTCGCCGGACGCGCTGGTTGGTCTCAGTCGGTTCGGGACCGATGCTTGCAGGACGCCCTCGACGTGCCTGCCCCGCGGTATCGGCGGAGGGTGCCGACACCAGAGCCACACAAAGCGGGTCACCTCAAACAAAACTGAGAAGACCCTACCGCACTCCGGTAACGAACAGCAGAAGCTATACTCACAACGTTTGGTCTGTCAAGAGGGCTTTCCTCACCTGCACCCAGCGTACATTCTGTTCGCCGTTTGGAGAAGCAAAGTAGTAACTGTTTACCGCCCATTGGTTGGAGCTTCGGACCTCAAGTGGCACTTGAGTGTGGTTGAATGGGGGCGTGGCGGGGAATACGCCCTCGGTCGAGGAGCTGCTGGACAGGATCGCTCGGCTGGAAGGGGAACTGGCC
>WNGL01004231.1_pt1 | contig 17275 bp, 14 predicted proteins | sample 5400591 | NCBI WGS metagenome assembly WNGL01 (sample SAMN13153377, study PRJNA577476) | soil metagenome | isolation source: 80 cm soil or saprolite under Garry oak tree replicate 1 | place: USA:California | collected 2016-06-15 | reverse complement strand
TTTGCCAACGCCCTGGAGCAGGCCAGTCAATCACAGTTGCCAACTATTCCTGTGCCACTGCCTGATCCCCAATATTCATCGTCGTTCCCTCCAACACAGGCCGTAATACAACCACCAGCGCCAAAGCAACCGTCAATCACTCCCCAGCTTCCTCCAACGCAGGCGGCGGGACCGTCAATGTCCCAGGGAGCAAGACCTCCCTCCTATAGCGGTTATCAAAATCAAGCAATGCCGCTGGCAGGGTCACCTGCTACGAAGGTCAATATATGGAGCATTGGCAAACGCCAGCTAGTGGCTATGCTTGTTGGAATCGTTATCTTCGGTGGACTCTATTACGGTTTGAATGTTCTAGGCAACCGGAGTTCTTACAGCGGCCCACTTTTCAACCCCATCATTCCCTTTTCAAGTGGAAGTTTTAGTTATTCCTTTACCCTTTTTGCTATCTTGTTCAATTTAGCCTACACTATCCCCCTCTTTCTTGCTGTTGAGTTCGGTCCCTGGGTCGGACTTGTGAGCATAGAGGTTGGTACCTTGATTGGGGATTACTTCGTTAACCAAAGCCTTGCTCGTCCCTGGTATTGGTATCTAAGTGATGCCATATTTGTTTTCATTCCCGGTTTAGCGCTACTTTTGACAAAGGGACGCTACAATAATACCAGGGCAATCGCCATTGCGGTTGGCTTTAGCGCAGTAGGGATAGTCATCTCCAATCTCGTTGGAGTTATCGGTGATGGCATCGCGTACCATTTCCGGCTAACCGATTACTCTGGCCAATTTTTCGGCATTACACTATCTAGTCTCGTTTGCCTGGTGCTGCTTCCCATCCTACTCATCATCTACAACGCTGTAACCATGAGGAGAGCAGGTGTTTAGCGCATAACCACGTCTCTGTACACCGTCTCAAAACGCTGCCATATACCCCAACGGCATAAAATCCACCTCTTTTGTGTTATCATAAGCAGAGAACTAACAAGTTGGTTGAGAAGCGAGGAAGACCCCAACTATGACAAAACTATACGATGTGATTATTATTGGCTCAGGGCCAGCCGGATATACTGCCGCGATTTATGCCGCACGCGCTAACCTCGAGGTGTTGATGTTCCAGGGATACCAGGTTGGTGGTCAGTTGATGTTAACCAGCGACGTGGAAAATTATCCTGGTTTTGAAGAGGGTGTTCTTGGCCCCGAGATGATGGATAAGTTTGAGGCCCAGGCGCGCCGCTTTGGCACAGAGATGCTTTCCGAGGATGTGACGGCTGTTGATTTCAGCAAACGGCCCTTTATGGTGACGACCGACTCAGGCGATTACCAGGGTCGAGCTATTATTATTGCGACGGGTGCCAGCGCGCAGTGGCTGGGATTGTCGAGCGAGCAGCAATTGCAGGGACGAGGTGTGAGCGCCTGTGCTACCTGCGACGGCTTCTTCTTCAAGAATAAGGACGTAGCGGTCGTTGGCGGCGGAGATACTGCCATGGAGGAAGCGCTCTTCCTGACACGCTATGCCAACCATGTGACGGTTATTCACCGGCGCGATACGCTGCGAGCAAGCAAGATTATGCAGGAGCGCGCTTTCAAGAATCCGAAAATTAGCTTCATCTGGGATACCGAGGTGACTGAGGTTGTGGGTGAGGATGCAGTGACGAGTCTGCGACTGAGGAACTTGAAAACCGGTGAGGAGAGTGTGCTGCCCGTGCAGGGATTTTTCCTGGCAATTGGCCACAAGCCAAATACCGATTTATTCAAGGGCTTGATCGACATGGACAAGGCCGGGTATATTGTGCCGGTTGAGCACACGATGACCAACATTCCGGGCGTTTTTGCCGCTGGTGATGTGACCGACCATCGCTATCGCCAGGCGGTGACGGCTGCCGGCGATGGGTGCAGGGCCGCGATCGACCTTGAACACTGGCTTGAGAGCCAGGGCGTGGAAGTGGACTTCTCGAGCCAGGTGTACGAGCAAACGAGATAAGATAACATAGCAAAAGGGTGTCAGCCGCGCGGACCACGTGGTCTACGCGGCTGGCACCCTTTTTTCTATTCTGGCCTATATTTTACTTGCTATAGCAGCCTCTCACCGTTATAATTAGCTCAATCTGAACATTGGAGCGGATTTATTATCTTCCACTGATAGCTCGTTCAAGAGAGGGATTACCACTTATGGAGATTATCGATAACCCGAGTGGAGTTGAGATCAGTTCCGCCGCTGTCGCAAAGGAGCGACATGTATCCATCTTCGAACAGATCAATATGAATGTTTTCTGGATCGCGAACAACTTTCACTGGCAGGCGCTGCTGGCAATCGTGATCCCCAGTATGGTCGCGAAGTTCCTTGATCCGGCGCAGAAGGACATTAACCTCGCCCTCGTGGTGATATGGGGAACGCTGGTGGCAGTAGCGGTCAATCCGTTGGTCGGAGCAATCTCCGACTATGTCACATTTCGCATGGGACGCCGCCGTCCTTTCTTGATCATTGGCACAATAGCGAATGTGGTAGTCCTTGTCCTCTTTGCCTTTGCGCCAGGCTGGTTTTCTTCGATCGCGCTGTTGCTGACATTTATCGTGCTGTTCCTCTTATTGCAATTCACCAATAATCTGGCAAATTCTCCCTGGAGCGCGATTATTGCAGACAAGGTGCCAGAGCACCAGCGCGGCATGACGGCTGGCTTTAACGGCCTCTTTACGCTGCTGGGTACGATCATCGGATCAGTTGTAGCCGGTATGATCGTGAACAAGCACGATGCGCTGCCCGTCTACCGCAACGAAATCGTACAGATATTCCTCATCATTGCGGTGGTGCAAATTGTTTTTGTTGCTTACACTGTGTTCACGGTGAAAGAGACACCGCTGAGCGAGCACGTCACTTTCCAGCTCAGCCCTATTCTCAAGAAGTTCTTCTTTAAGCCGACCCGCTATCCTGATCTCTCGTGGGTATTGCTGGCGCGCCTGCTAGTGATGATGGGTATCTGGGGTGTTTTCTATTTCTTACAGTATTACTTTGACGATGTCCTGGGCGGCCCGGGAGTGAAAACAATCTTCCTCAACTCGCCTTTCTCCGGCGAACAATTCTCTGGCACGCTGTTCCTTCCCGCGCTGCTGTTGCTAGCGCTGCCAACCTCCATTATAGCTGGCTCAATCTCAGATCGCCGGGGCCGCAAGCCACTGGTCTACCTTTCCGGCATTATGATGACGGTAGTGTGCTTGATGTTCATTATTTTCCAGAATCAATATGGCGCGTTGATTGCGGGCGCGTTTTTCGGGATTGGCTACGGGGCGTACACGAGCGTGGACTGGGCGCTGACGACGGATGTGCTGCCGCCAACGGACGAGGCAGGGAAGTTCATGGGTATCTGGTCGGCAATGGGTATTTTGCCGCAGGTGATCGGCATTACCATCGGCGGCGTCCTGCTGCAGGCAATGCACACGCTGCCTAACCATATCGGGTATACGGCGCTTTTTGCGGTGACGATTGTGTATTTTGGGTTGGGGACGCTGGTTATCCGGCAAGTTAAGAGTGTGAGGTAAAAAATGAGAGAAGCGTTCTGAGCAGCATGCGGCGCCGCACGCTGCCCAGGACGCTTCTCTTATATGGGCGACTATATGGGCGACCCAAGGGTCGCCCCTACAGAGGTCGCCCTCTGACTGTTACTGTATAGAGCCCTCATAGATACCCATGATGGTATTGAGAAATTTCAGGGCGTCCTCTCTCTTACGCTGGAAAGAGTTGCGGCCTATGATGGAGCCGAAGCCACCACCATCGCGGATAGCACGGGCCTCTGTAAAGACCTGCTCGTCGGCCGCAGCGGCGCCACCGGAGAAGATGACGATACGGCGACCATTGAAGGAGCTCTGGATGACGTGGTGCACACGTTCAGCCAGGGTGGCTATGGGAATCTCGTATTTCTGATAGACTTTTTGCGCCTCCACCAGCTCGACTTTCGCGCTCGGCAGTTTCACCTTGATGACATCCGCGCCTAGTTGAGCCGCAATCTGGGCAGCGTAGGCCACAACATCAATGGCGGTCTCACCCTCTTTCGTCAGGCTGCTGCCACGAGGATATGACCAGACAACGACAGCAAGACCAGCAGCTTTGGCTTTCTCGGCCAATCCACGCAACTGCTCGTACATGGTCACGCGCTCGCTGGATCCAGGGTAGATTGTATAGCCGACTGCGACACAACCCAGGCGCAAAGCGTCACCCACATCAGCAGTGATCGCAGAAATAGGGTCTTTTTCGTCGTTCAGGGTATCATGGTTGTTACATTTCAAGATGAGGGGTACCTCACCACAGTAGTCAGAGACGGCTGCTTCAAGAAATCCCAGAGGGGCGGCATAAGCATTGCAGCCAGCTTCGATGGCCAGCTGAAAGTGGTAGCGTGGATCATACCCAGCAGGATTCGGAGCAAAGCTCCGGGCAGGACCATGCTCAAAGCCCTGGTCTACCGGCAAAATAACCATTTTTCCTGTGCCTGCCAGGCGGCCATGATTAAGCATACGGGCAAGGTTAGTGCGAACGCCAGGATTTTCGCTGGTATACCAGCTTAAAATCTCTCGGATGCGGTCATTCATTGTTTTCAGCTCCTTTTCACTCGTCGATAAGCGATACCATTGACCACAGACAACATATAGCCAATCAGATTGTACCACTTACTGATCAAACCACGAATAAGCCACTTATCCAAGGATAGGGTATCGACCTCACAATTCCCACACAATAGCACGGTCTCATATTACAAAGCAATCACAGAAAAAGAGGGCCTTTTCTTATTCAAACCAATACTACCATACACTAACCCCCATTTCCGATGCGTTTACAAGTTTATTTACTTACTCATATCTCGAAGCGATAAAGCAGGAGAGGTGTGGCATGAATGAGTATAAAGATGAGGCATTTCGTGATAACAGTACCCTTAGCGCTAAAAAAGAAAAGCCATGTGTATAAGTAATATAGACGATTCAAGATACCATAAAGGACTACATAAGTAGTTGAAACAAGCACAACCATAGTTACTTAGATCACATTAATACGTTTTTAATACAAGAGCAGAGAGAAACCACGCCATATTTAAAAAGTGTAACACTAGTGCGCCTACTGGCACAGCCCACCTGTCAGAATAAGGCATAATTGGAGGAACAACAACATGGCTGGAACTAGCTTTGAGCAACTCATGGAAGAAGTGCTCAATCAAAAACAATACATGGAGGAGCTACTAGCGGAAAACTACGAATTGCGCCGCCAGCTTGCTGGTTTGCGTGATGGACTGGGTATTGTTCTCGAGATACAGGGGCAGCGATTCTCGCTTGCTGGCGAAGCTGCCGCCGGTTTTCTACTGGCAGAGCCAGAAGAGCAGGAGACAATTTTCACTGAACAGCCAACCACGATAATGCCCATCAGTGAAGCCGCGGTAGGGACAAGGACTCCTCTTGAAACGCCTATGCCAAACACCGACGATTTTGAGCTTATACCGTACTCTCTCAACGAAGAGGAAGAAGAAGAAGTGCTAGCAAGGACCTCTTCAATCCTTGAGGACATGCTGGTTGACGAATCTGCCACTGAAGTCACCCGCCCAATGGCAGTTCGGCAGGGTTCTAAAACCCGGAAGCTTGCGATGATCGATGAAGAGGAAAAAGCGACGCTGCGGAAACAGCTCGTTGGCAGCTTCTTATTGGAATAACCAGGCCGGTCTAGCTGCGTACAACTGTCATCTTGATATGTTTTGCAATCATCGTTCTATAGACAGCGAGTCGCAGCGTTGTTTGAAGCTGGCTTGGAATCCAATCCCAGCGCATTAGCGTCATATCTCTCTGCTCATACTCATCCTTACTTCTTTTTTGGATCAGAAGCATCTCTGCTGACTATGACAAGAAGTATCTTGCGCTACGAGTAGTATAGGGCATGCAGCGTTTCTACAGCGTTTCGTTTCGTAGAGTATGTCATGAAGAGTGATGCTCAGAGGGCTGGATACTCTCTTTTCTAAACAGGAGAGGTAGCAGAAGGGAGAGACGCGAGCGGTTCGCGTCTCTCCTTTTTTTGACCGGAGCTACATCTGGAAAGTGGTTGTAACCTGGGTGGCAGCTGGCGTTGTATCGCTGCGTGGCAGCATAATCAGCGTAAACGACGTGGCACTCTGCGGCATAAGGAAGGTAATCGTTCCAGTGGAACCGGTAGTACCAGCAGCAATAGAGGAACTAAAGGTGTTGTCGGAGGGTGGCGAAGTGGTCGTTCCCGCCTGAAGACGCGCATAATCGTTAGGAAAGACGTAGAAGTTGTTCTGCGTGGGGTTATTTGCTTTCAGCGTCACCGTGATGTAGCGCATTCCGGTCGTAGCTTGCTTGCCATACGCGCTTAGGCTCGAGGTCACCGTCGTCAGCGTCCAGTTGAGGCCGGCATAGGTGAATGCTGAATTTGGCCTGATCGTTTTGAGTTGGTACTTACTCACGTCCGGGCTAGCCGCCAAAGGAACGTCCATCTGGGCCTCGTTCGCGCCGCCGATGCGCAGAGTAAGTTTGCTGACATCTACATTAGTGGTCACAGGGAAATCTACCCAGTTTGAACGAGTGACATCCTGGCCAATGCCCGTACTGTCATGCTCGCTGCCAGCAGCAATACTTGTCCCATCAGACAAAAGCAAGTGGAAGTTATCGCCGTAAAACATATAAACGGAGCCGGTCGACGGGTTATGTTCTTTGATGTTGAGACGTACCACATAAGGCGAGCTTATATTAGTGTCATTGGTAAAGCTGCTGGCTTTTTGGACATTCACAATGGTGACATCAACACTGGCATAGGTCACAACCGCATTGACCTGTGTGGTTGTTGTTGGTATAGCCTGCGGTGTGCCATTTGTTCCATAGCCATTGCCGGTTGTAGTAGAGTTAGAGGTAGAAGTCGTACTACTCGTACTACTGGCGGCAGATACAACATACCTGTATACAAGGTAGCTTGCTCCACCACAGACGCCCACTATTAAGAGGATGACGACAAGGACACCACAGCCCAACTGGCCGAGTACGCTTTTTGAAGAATCCTTCACTGGCTGTGCGTAGGCAGGAACTGGTGCTGGTTGATAGCCCTGCTGTGATGGGTAGCTTTGTCCCTGCTGCGGTGGATAGAATGTATTAGGCGCAGGGGTTGGCTGCGCAGGTTGCGCGTAATAATTTTCGGGTGGAGGCGGCGGTACTGGAAGTTCTGTAGGCAATTCACGGGCTTGCGGATTATTTACGCCGCTTCCCATGGCGGTTGGCTTACCAAAATTGGGGTCCGCCGATGCTCCACAGTTCGAGCAGAAACGCTGCCCAGGGGCTAAAGGGGTACCGCAATGTGGACAGGAGGGTTGTGATGACTGTGCCATTTCCTCTCTCCTCTGATTCAAAGATCTAAAAGTGACTGTTCTAAAAGTCGTACAATTGTACTGGGCACAAGTGTAACAGTTATCGAAATGAAAGTCTATAATGTATATCATTGGCTACATATGGCCTATGTCACAGAAAGCAGAGCAACCATTTCGATTGAGGAGATCTCAGGGCAACCGCGAGGGTTGCCCCAACAATGTATTTGGAGTTACGCAAACTGAAAATCGGTGGTGGCTTGATTTGCTCCGCCTTGCGGCAAAAAGATGAGGGTGAAGGCTTTGCTGGACTGGGGCACGAGGAAAGTTATCGTGCCGGTCTGGCCTGTTTCTCCTGCATCAAATGAGACGGGCAGGTCTGTAAATTTTGGGGAAGCCGTGGTATTACCGGCTTTCAAGCGCGCGTAGTCGAAAGGAGAGCCAGTTATAGCCGTTTGCGAAAGCGTATTATCTACCCTGAGCGTCACTATGATATAGGTCGTGCCTTTGCTCGCTTGCTGTCCGGCAATACTCAGTTGCGACGTAGCTTTCACCAATGTCCAGTTCAGGCCAAGATAGAGAAATTGTCCATTTGGTTGAACGCTCTGCGGATTATATTTTCCCAGATCGGCATGTCCGTTCAGAGGGATATCCACCTGCGCTTCATTTGCCGCACCTAATCTCAATGTCAACTGGCTGATTTTGTCGTTTACTGGCACAGCAAAGTCGAGAACGCTTTTTTGTGTTGCCCCAGGAGCTATTCCAACGTGCGCTTGTACATAGACCGGCCCAACGAGCGTTTTTTCCGGCAAGAGCAAGCGCGCGATATTAGTATAGAGCCAGCTTACCTTGACGGTTGTTTTATTCTGCTCTTGAATATTCAGGCGCACCATCCCGGTTGAGGTGGTGTTGGGATCGTTTATAAAGCTCTGCGATTGCTGGGCGGTTAGAACGGTCAAATCAACACCCGCATAGGTCACAGTGGCATTAATTTGGGAAGTAGTCACGGGTGGCTGTGTCGCGGTTCCACCAGGAAAGCCTGGTAGGCGGAAGCCCAGGGCGAGGGCACCAAGATAGCTCCCTATTCCCAACAGGACAAGAAGGAGTACAAGAATAAGCACCAGGATAGTTCTGCCAGAGGTCTTTTTTCTGGGAGGGCGTGAAGGTGTGATCGGGGCAGGCTGCCCGGTAATTCTCCGCGATGGCGGCGGTTGGGCAGGCTGCTGTGAAACCGGCGAAAACTGTGACCAGGGCTGTGGGTCTGGAGTGTTTACAGGTATCTGGGGCCTGGGCGCAGAAGTCATGGATAGCCCGCAGTTGGGGCAAAAGCGTTGACCTGGTACTAATGGTGCGCTACATCTTGGGCAGAAGCGAGGGGAAACCTGCTCCATAACTTGACTTTTCTCCTTTGATCTAGTGGGTACATTCACAGCGCTTACTGTGTTCATTGTAGCACAAGCAAAGGCAACTGCTATGGAATAGTTCACATTTCCGGTCGCTCATGTTCTACCTGCTATCTTGATAGCGCACCTAGTAGAAACTCGCCAGCGTGCATGTGGTATAATGTAGGGCAATTTGGAAAAGATATTCTACTCTTCAAGGATATAAAGGTCATGCAGGAATTTAAGGTGGAAGCACCATTTCAACCAACGGGAGACCAGCCTGAAGCTATTGCGCAACTGGTTGAAGGCATCAAGAATGGCTCTAAGATGCAAACCTTGCTGGGGGTGACAGGGAGCGGCAAAACCTATACAGTAGCAAAAATTGTTGCTCAGGTACAGAAACCGACGCTGGTGCTCGCCCCGAATAAGACGCTGGCGGCTCAGCTCTACAGCGAGTTCAAAGAATTCTTTCCCAATAACGCAGTAGAATATTTTGTCTCCTACTATGACTACTATCAGCCTGAAGCCTACATACCACGTACCGATACGTATGTTGAAAAAGAGAGCATGTTGAACGAAGAGATCGAGAAGCTGCGGCTCTCGACGACACGCAGCCTCTTTGAACGGCGCGATGTACTGATCGTTGCCTCAGTCTCCTGCATATACGGCCTGGGCAGTCCTGAAGAGTATGGCGAGGTGGTTCTGACCGTGAAGGTGGGGGAAGAACGACGGCGTAATAAGATTTTGCGCCACCTGACGGAGATCCAATACGAGCGCAACGATGCCAATTTCATTCGCGGGCGTTTCCGGGTGCGCGGCGATGTGTTGGAGATATTCCCCGCCTACGAGGATGTCGCGGTGCGCATCGAGTTTTTCGGCGATGAGATCGAGCGCATGACCGAAATTGATCCGCTGACGGGTGAAGTGCTGGGGAAACGGCAAAGGCTAGACATCTACCCGGCCAAGCACTGGGTTACCACACAGCAACGGCTCAACAGAGCTATCGAGTTGATTGAGGCGGAGTTAGAAGAGCGGCTGGCCGAGCTAGAGGCAGAGGGAAAACTCCTGGAGGCGGCGCGCTTGAAGCAGCGCACCAATTTCGATATCGAGATGTTGCGCGAGACCGGTTTCTGCTCGGGCGTCGAAAACTATTCGCGTCACCTGGCGGGACGCGGTGCAGGCGATCAGCCCTGGACGCTGATGGATTACCTTCCGGATGATTATCTGCTTGTGGTGGACGAGTCACATGTGGCGCTGCCCCAGGTACGAGGCATGTACGCCGGAGATCGCTCACGCAAACAGGTGCTGGTCGATTATGGCTTCCGGCTTCCTTCCGCGCTCGATAACCGGCCATTGACATTTCCTGAGTTTGAGCAACAGATCAACCAGGCCCTTTTTGTCTCCGCCACCCCCGGACCGTATGAGCACGAGCATAGCCAGGCGGTTGTGCAGCAGGTTATCCGCCCGACGGGTCTGCTCGATCCGTCGATCAGCGTGCGCCCAACCAGGGGGCAGATCGATGACCTGCTGGCGGAGATCAGGAAACGGGTCGAGAAGGGACAGCGCGTGCTGGTGACGACGCTGACCAAGAAGATGGCGGAAGACCTTGCGGACTATATGCAGGAACTGAATATCAAGGTTCACTACCTTCACTCGGAGATCGATACGATTGAGCGGGTCGAAATCCTGCGCGACCTGCGACTCGGTGTCTATGATGTGGTGGTAGGTATCAACCTGCTGCGCGAAGGACTGGACCTGCCAGAGGTCTCCCTTGTGGCAATTCTCGATGCCGACAAAGAGGGGTTCTTACGCTCAGGAAACTCGCTGATCCAGATCATCGGACGAGCCGCCCGCCATGTGGAGGGCAGCGTGATTTTGTATGCCGATACTGTTACAAGATCGATGCAATATGCAATGGATGAAACGAACCGCCGCCGCAAGCTGCAGACGGCTTTTAACGAGCGCAACCATATCACGCCGCGCGGTATCAAGAAGGATGTGAAGTCCCTAACAGAGCGCATCAAGGCGATGAGCGGCGTCAACATTGAGGAGGCAGACAGGAAAGCGGTGGCAGCGGTGCTGGCGGGTATTCCAAAAGATGAAGCTCTGCGACTGATTAGAGATTTGGAGTCGCAGATGCGCGCCGCGGCTAAGCAGTTGGAGTTCGAGAAGGCGGCACAGTTGCGCGACCAGATCATCGAGATCAGGCGGTCGATGGTGGAATAGAAAGGTCTTGTAAGATGGTTAAGGCTAAGTTGCAAGAAATGATCCAGTCAGACCGGGCGCAACTGGATGAGCTGCTGGCGACACTGAGCGACGAGCAAATGTGCCAGGCAACACTGGAGAATCAATGGTCCGTCAAGGATGTGCTGGCGCATATCGCTGCGTGGGAGAAGAGATGTGTGGGTTGGATCCAGGCGGGATTGCGAGGAGAGAAGCCCGACAAACCGGAAGCAGGATATAGCAGGGAAGTGGTTGATAAGTTGAACGAGAAGACGTTTCAGGAGAACCGGGAACGCCCTCTCAACGCTGTGCAGGCTGCATATCGCCTGGCACACCAGGAAATGCTGGCGCAGGTACAGACACTCTCGGAAGACGATATTACGAATCCGCAGCGCTTCTCGTGGACTAATGGGCGTAATCTGGTTCCTTATATAGCGGCCAATACATATGAGCATTACCAGGAGCATATCAAGCAGATTCGGGAGTGGTTGGTGGATAAGGTGGTGTAGGGTCGCCTCCACAATACTTTTTCTTTCTCATGGTACAATACTACGCGTTGGAACATCGCTAAGCTGTCTGTCCCATGAGAAAGGAACATGATTTCATGCATCATCACGATCACCACCAGGATACTCCCAATGCCCATCATCACGAGCTAAGCCAGAGCGATTACCTGAGTGGAGCGCAAATTATTCCACGGCGAGTTCATGCTAATATGACGGTCGCGGAACTGATAGATCAGCAATTTCAGGCGTATAATAGTGCGCGATTGAATGAGGCGGCGCGCCTCTATGCCCAGGAGATGTTGGACCCTGAGAAGGATGTGACCATTGGTCTGACGATGGCAGGTGCCCTGACGCCCGCTGGCCTGGGGGGCTGCGTTATCACGTTAATGGAGCATGGCTTTGTTGACTTTATCATCAGCACGGGCGCCAACCTCTATCACGATATACATCACGCGCTGGCGATGACACTGCACCGTGGCGATTTCCGCCTGGACGATACGAAGCTGCAGGAAGAAGGGGTCATCCGCATCTATGACATTCTCTTCAAAGACAGCGTGCTCCTGGACACCGATGCTTTTGTACGTGAGTGCCTGAAAAGCTTGCCGAACAGGCCGATTGCAACCTCGGAACTGCACAACCACCTGGGCATCCAGTTGCTCAAAGCCGGGGTCAATCCTGAGTATTCTTTACTGGCCCAGGCAGCACGCTGGAACGTTCCCATTTATACCTCCTCACCAGGAGACTCGTCGATTGGGATGAACGTTGCTCGCAACGCCCTGGATGGCAGCCTGTTGATGCTCGATCCGCTGGCCGATGTCAACGAGACCACTGCGATTGTTCACCATGCTACGCGCAATGGCGTCATTATTCTTGGCGGTGGCAGCCCGAAGAATTTCTATTTGCAGACGCAGCCGCAGCTCTGGGAGGTCCTCGGCATCCACAAAGGGGGGCATGACTATTTCGTGCAGATCACCGCTGATGCTCCCCATTGGGGCGGACTTTCAGGAGCAACACCTTCGGAGGCTGTTTCATGGGGCAAGATCAAACCAGATCAATTGAGCAGCACAGTGGTAATTTACGGCGACTCGACGATTGCTCTACCGTTAATTACCGCGTACGCTGTGACAAAGGCCAGGCCGCGCCCGCGAAGAGAGCTCTTTGCCAGGCGCGAGCAGTTACTAGAAGAACTGAAACAGGCTTATGCTGCAGGAAAAGAGATACGGCCATAGCAGGCTTTCCACCTAATGCTCATATGTTTCCTATTTAGGTGGAATGTCTGCTTGCTTTTAGATGGATATGCACTGGTTATTAGGTAAAAACATCGAGCATATACTTCTCATTAGCTTGACAATCTAATGTATAATGACATATAATGGCATTTCGGGGTCAAAAAAATGATGCCGTTTGTGTTACTAGAGCTAAGAGGAGGTAAAATCGATGCTTGTCCATTTAATGTTGGAGCTATACGGTTGCGACCGGGAGCTTCTGTCTAACGAGGCATTGGTACGGCGTGCCCTGGATGAATATCCCGCCCGTGTCGGTATGGAGAAAGTCAGTCCAGTTCACCTGTACCATATTGAAACATCCAATCCATTGGATGCTGGTCTTTCGGGCTTTGTCGTCATTGCCCAGAGCCACACTAGTTTGCATGCCTGGCCTGAATATGGCGAAGTCGATATCGACATCTGTTCCTGCAAAGAATTCAGCCAGGAAGAGGCCATCGCCTTTGCCAGGGAAATGTTCCAAACAGATGATGTAGAGGCGCATTTCGTGGTACGCGGCAACCGTTCCCTGCGCCCGGAGACGCCTGATCCTGTACGCTACGAGGCAGCAATAGCTGAGCGCAGTGCAAGAATGGCGGTGCGCTAAAAAGAAGGAGTACGATCTTATGACTGATTCGCCTGTAACCCAGTTTGGTGCGCCAGATGCGCCTTACTGCGACCCATCAACCGCTCGCGTAACGATTATCCCGGCCCCGCTTGAATATAGCGTGTGCTATATGAAAGGCACTGAACATGGGCCACAGGCGATTCTTGATGCCTCCAGCCAGATGGAATTATATGACGAGGAACTCGATTGCTGCCCCATCGAGGTAGGCGTCTATACACGTCCGGCATTAGACTACCACGACATGGATCATGCCACCGCGCTTCAGGCCACCGGTGATGCTGTACGTGAAGTACTTGAACGCGGACAACTCCCCTTTACGCTAGGTGGAGAACACTCCCTCTCCGCTCCTCCTATAGCTGCTGTACGAGACTATTTTCCAGACCTGACGGTTGTACACATCGATGCTCACGGCGACCTGCGCGATAAATACGAAGGAACGCCCCTCTCACATGCTTCTATTGAGAGACGGGTTGTAGATATGGGTATTCCTTTGACCGAGATTGGCATTCGCAGCTTCAGCCCTGAAGAGGCCGAATTTATGAAAATTCGCCCCAATGTGGCGGTGGTATGGGGCTACCAATTGGCAAAGGGAACGGCGGTTATTCCCTGGGATCGCCTGAGCAAACATACCTATATCACTATCGATCTCGATGCCCTTGATCCCAGCGAAATGCCAGCGGTGGGAACACCTGAACCGGGCGGTCTACATTGGCGCCAGTTACTCGAACTCTTTCAAGAAATATGCCGCCGCACAACGATTGTCGGGATGGATGTGGTCGAACTCTGCCCAATGGAAGGACAGACCCGCGCTGATTTCCTGGCCGCGAAGCTTGTCTATAAGATTATAGGATATCGCTTCTGCAACTAAGTGCAAAGTCGCAACAAAGCTCTGCAACTCCAAAAATAAAATGGAGCAATATGCTCGCTATCTGCCCCATACTATAGAGCACATTTGAAACACTTGACATGCTGTTGTGGTATGGTGTAAATGATGCTAGATGACAAACGAAACAATATGTAGGACATAATAATGCAATGTAACAAATTAATAAGAGGACTCGTCATTCTTTTTCCATTAACCATTTTTATCACGGGCTGCTCGGGAATAAACTTTATCTCTCCGGCGGCTTCGCCGGCGAGCGGCACGCGGACATTGCCAACGAATAATGGGTCGATCACGTATAGCGCTAGTTCAAAGGATGTGATTGTGCGGACGTTTTATGGGGGGGGGGATATTGGCACGTTGGCGTTTAGTCCTGAAATTAGTATATATGGGGATGGCAGATATATTCTTGGGCCAGGATTGCAGATGAGGGAGGGAATGCTTGACACGGATACCTTGCAACAGTTGCTGCATACGCTGGTGGATACAGATGGCGTGCTCGGTTTTACGCAAACGCAGTTTTACGATGTGCCGGATCAGAATGCGACTTTTTTACAGTTGACTTTGAATGCTAAACATTATGCATTTCAGTATGGCAAATTTGGGGCGCTGCAGGAGAGCGCGCAGGCGCTAGATGAATATCACCGGCTGGATCGTGCGCTTACTGCCATCAGGGAGTCGCTCAATGGGCCAACACATCCCTATGCCAATAATGTGATGGTAGTGCTCGCGCACCAGGATTTTAGCCCCGACCTGACACAGACCATTCCTCTATGGACGCTAACTGATTTTACGCTGAGCCAGCTGGCGATATTTGAATGCGGGGTCATACCGCCGGACCAGGTTGGCCCGAATGCAGATACTGGCTGCCTGACCTTTACAGCGCCGCGCGCAGCGTATCTGCCAACGGCGCGACAGATGCAGACGATCAAGGCATTGCTCAGGGATCAGCAACAGGGAGAGTTTTTTGAGCAGGGGCTATATTATCGTCTCGTCATACGGCCATTGCTTCCTGATGAGATACCATTAGGATTGGTTGCGATGCTGGGGAGCAATGAATTAACGTATGGTGGCGTCCCGCTGCACAGCGGCACAATACCAACGCCGGTACCTACACCGTAAAGATTGAGGCTGGCGCCCACTTGCCAGCAGCCAAAAGATTAATGTTGCGCGAAATGCTCGCTTGTTGGGAGAGGATTGTGGTATACTATAGGTGACGCAACCCCTCCGACCTCCGAACAAGCCGATTGAGAACATACTGCGTCAAGAATGCTGGAATTGGTGCTGATCGACCGAAGCGACCGACGGAAGATACCTTCGAAATCTTGCCCATACGTCCACCACTTAGAAGAAAGTAACTATCCTCCAAACGGGACAACCCGGAAAGGAACCATGACAAGAGATTACAACAAGTCACCGCGAGACGACACGCGCTCGTCCTCTCGCGGTCATTCCCCAAACAGGGCAGGAGACGACCGTTCTCCTCGCCCACCTCGCCCTCGTCTTAGCCGCGAAACGGTAGACCGTGCCTGGGAGTCGGGCGCGCCTGCGCAACACGCGGACTATCGCACACGCAGCAGTAATGGACAACCATCACGCTGGCGGAACAACCGGCAATCAGAGCATTCCCCTGCTCAATATGGTCGCAGACCCAACGGAACCTTTGGAACCTACGGCAACCAACAGGGCAATCAGCGGAGTTTCGAGCGCACTTCCAATGGAAATTATGGATCTCGTCCCCGCTCTTTCGACACTGGCCGGGAGAGGTATGACAATCAGCGCTCATTTGGCAATGAACGGCCTGGAAACGCGGGTGGATTTCAGAAAAATGGTACTCGTGGAGGTTCCTCCGATTATCAACAGCGGCAAGCGCGCGATCAACGCCCGCCGTTCCGTGACGGCGAGCGCGATCGAGGCTACCAGGGACGCCGTACCGAGGGGCAGCCCCAGGGTCAGGGACCTCGCGATTACAAGCATAAACCCCGTGACTTTGAACGCGATGACCACTCGCAGCGCAGTTACGAGCGCAAACCTCGCGCTTTCGAGCAGGGTGAACGCCCGCAGCGACGTTATGGTGATAACAATCGTCCATCTTACCCTGCCGGGCAACCCGATACACAGAATCCTCGTTGGCAAAGTCGACCAGCGGCACAGCGCGATACCTCTCCTCAAAAACGACCTGACTTCGAGGGACGTGAGGCAGAAGGCGGGTTGTTTGAGGGGGACTACGAGCAATTTGGCGCTGCGGGTACTCAGCGCAGTAGCAAACCTGGCCGACCCTATCGGGGAGGTAAAACAGCCGCTGCGACTCGCAGTGAACCAGAAGAGCGGCATATAACGCGTCTTCCTGATGGACGCGTGCTGAAGGGTCCGCGCCCGGCACAACGCAAAGAAGCGCAATTCTGGACCGGTATTGCCGATGAGACTGAGGGTTTGCTCAAGCAGATTGAGATACTCGAGGGTCCCGAGACGACTGAGGTGTCTGAGGTGTCTGAGGTGTCTAAAGCGCCTGGTGAGATGCAGGACGACGCTGTTCAAGAATCTCTCGCGGACGTGGAAACCGGGGCGAAGGCAGTACGGAAGCCGCGTTCTCGCGCTGCCAGCGCGATTGCTCGTAACAAGAAGGAGTTGAAAAAGGAAAAGGCAGTGAAGCCGCGCTCGTCTGGCCCAAGGCCGTCGCAACGTGGCTATAAATGGCCAGCACCTGAGTCATCGGAGTAACTATATGCTCTCGCTGCCTGCGGCAGCGAGAGCATATGTTCAGGATTCACATGCTCAAATGCACATTAGAACGGTTTTGGGGCCTATTGCTCCCGGCGATCTGGGCATTACGCTGGGCCATGAACATGTATTGATCGACTTGCGCGGGTTGTGGGATAATCCTCCTCCTGAGAGGGCGTACCTGGTTGAACAGGAGCCGGCATTGGAGAACCTGGGGGCATTGGCGCGCAATCCTTACGACTCGAAGCCGAATTTGTTGATCGACGATCCCGGGTTAAGCATTCGCGAACTCTCGCGCTATCGCGAGGCAGGCGGGCAGGGACTGATCGACATGACGACGGTGGG
>WNGL01007626.1_pt1 | contig 17281 bp, 16 predicted proteins | sample 5400591 | NCBI WGS metagenome assembly WNGL01 (sample SAMN13153377, study PRJNA577476) | soil metagenome | isolation source: 80 cm soil or saprolite under Garry oak tree replicate 1 | place: USA:California | collected 2016-06-15 | reverse complement strand
TGCATATCGCCGTGCTCGTTGGTGCGGTGATGTTGCTGACGCGGACGGAGGATCGGCGCCCCATCGGGATCGGATTCGCGGCTGCGATGGCCGTGTATCTGTTCGGGGACGCGATCACTTCGCTCTACAGCACACCGACCGTCTGGGCATGGCTGTATTTCCTTGCCGCACTGGCTTATCTCGGCGTGTTGGGCGCGCGATTCTGGCCGTTCCACGAGGTGCGGCGCAAGCCTCGCTTCGTCGCGCCGGCCGCTCGGCCGTTGGCGTTTCTGGTGCTGGGCGGCGTGTTCGGGCAGCTCGTGCTGCTGTTCGTCGCGATCCCCTACAACTGCTTCATCGGCTCGTGCACGTTCACGGTAAGCAACGTCGACGGCGCGTTGGGCACGTTGTTCTTCGTGGTGCCGATCGCCGCGTTGTGTGTGCTGGTGGCGTTGACGGAACCGCTGGACGAGCCGCGCCGCCAGTTCGTGATCGCGGTAGTGGTGGGATTCTTCGCGCCCGAGTTGTATCTGATGCTGGCGTCCTTGTTGCTGGGCACGAGCTACACGTATGTCGGCGACGACGCCGGTGGCGCCGGCGTCGATGCGGTGTGGTTCGTGCTGCTCAACGCGGCAATGCTGGTCGCGATCGCCGTGGGGACGGTGCTGGTCGCGCGGATCAGCCGAGGCGTTCGAGCACGGTGACATTGGCCTGGCCGCCGCCCTCGCACATGGTGAGCAGACCGAACCGGCCGCCGATGCGTTCGAGTTCGTGCAAAAGTGTGGTGCACAGTTTCGTGCCGGTCGCGCCGATTGGGTGGCCCAGCGCGATCGCGCCGCCGTTGACGTTGACGCGGTCGAGATCGACGTCGAGTTCCTTGGCCCAGGCCAGAACCACGCTCGCGAACGCCTCGTTCACCTCGAACAGGTCGATGTCGTCGACGGACAGTTCCGCGCGTTGCAGGGCATAGCGGGTGGCGCGGATGGGCGCGGTGAGCATGTAGACCGGGTCGGCGCCGCGGGCAGAAAGGTGGTGGATGCGGGCGCGCGGGGTCAGCCGGCGTTCGGCAACGGCATGCTCGGACGCGACGAGGACCGCGCTGGCGCCGTCGGCAATCTGGCTGGCCAGGGCCGCGGTGACCGTGCCGCCGGGGCGGAGCGGGGTCAGTTTCGCCATCGCTTCGAGGCTGGTGTCGCGGCGTGGGCCCTCGTCGCGGTCCAGACCGCCGACCGGCACGATTTCGCGGTCGAAGCGGCCGGCGTCGATGGCGGCGATCGCGCGGTGATGGCTGCGTAGCGCGAATTCCTCCATCTCGGCGCGGTCGATCGACCAGCGGGTGGCGATCAGGTCGGCGGCCCGGAACTGGTTGAGTTCCTCGTCGCCGTAACGGTGTTCCCAACCTTGGCAATTAGCCATCGGGGTGGGGAAACCGTAGTCGGCGCCGGCGAGCATGGCGGCGGAAATGGGGACCTGGCTCATGTTCTGCACGCCGCCGGCCAGCACGATATCGGCCGTGCCGCTCATCACGGCCTGTGCCGCGAAGTGCAGCGCCTGCTGGCTGGAGCCGCACTGCCGGTCCACCGTCACGCCCGGCACGGCCTCCGGGAAACCCGCCACCAGCCAGGATGTCCGCGCGATGTCACCGGCCTGCGGGCCGATCGTGTCCACACAGCCGAAGATCACGTCGTCCACGTCGATCGGGTCGACGTCGACGCGGTCGAACAGTGCCCGGATCACGCCGCCGCCCAGATCGGCCGGATGCACGCCGGCCAGGCCGCCGCCGCGCCGGCCGACCGCCGTGCGGACGGCTTCCACGATGTACGCCTGGGACACGACAGCCTCCCGTCAGTCGTTCGCGATGCCGTCGAGCAGGATCGACAGGTATTGGTCGGCCACGGCGCTCGCGGACAGCGCGCCGCCCGGCCGGTACCAGCGGACGGCGACCCAGACAGTGTCCCGGATGAACCGGTAGACCACCTCGACGTCGAGGCCGGCCCGGAAATCGCCGGTCCGCACGCCCTCTTCGAGCAGGCCGATCCACAGCTTGCGGAATTCGACGTTGCGGTCGGCGAGATAGCCGAACCGCTCGAACTGCGACAGATGCTGGGACTCGTTCTGGAAGATCGCGACCTCGGCGTGCCGGCGGTCGATGCAGTCGAACGACGCCGTCACGATCGCACGCAGCGTGGCGCGCGGATCGAGGCGGGCGGCCAGGATTTCCCGGTAGGCGCCGAACAGTTCGTCCAGGAAACCGCGCAGGATCTCGTCCACCATCGAGTCCTTGGAGTCGAAATGGTGGTAGAGGCTGCCGGAGAGAATGCCGGCCGCGTCCGCGATGTCCCGGACGGTCGTGGACACGAACCCGCGCTCGGCGAACATGGTCGCGGCGAGCGCGAGCAGTTCGGCTCGTCGCTCGGACCCGTCCGTCGTCGTCCGGCGGCCACGGGGACTCATGCTCGCTCCCTCGGTCATGGATGTTGGCTGCTCACGGATACCACTTCGCCGGTCAGGTAGGAGGCGTAGTCACTGGCCAGGAACACCATGACGTTCGCCACCTCCCACGGTTCCGCGGCCCGGCCGAACGCCTCCGCGCCGGCCAGTTCGGTCAACAGCTCGGGGCTGGTCACCTTGGACAGGAACGGATGCATCGCCAGGCTCGGCGCGACCGCGTTCACGCGGATGCCGTGCGCGGCCGCGTCCAGCGCGGCGCACCGGGTCAGCGCCATGACGCCGGCTTTCGCGGCGGCGTAGTGGGCCTGCCCGGCCTGGGCGCGCCAGCCGATCACGGATGCGTTGTTGACCACGGCGCCGCCGCCACCCTGCGCCACGAACTGCCGCAACGCCGCCCTGGTACCGCGGAACGTGCCGTTGAGGGTGACATCGAGGACGCGGGTCCACTGGTCGTCGGTCATCTCGAGAATCGACGCCGTGCCACCGAGACCGGCATTGTTGATCATCACGTCCAGGCGGCCGAATCGACGCACGGTTTCGGTGATGAGGTGGTGGATGTCGTCCTCGTTCGTGACGTCGCACGGGGTGGCGTGCACGCGGTTGTCGTATTCGGCGCCGAGTTCGGCGTGGGTTTCAGTGAGGCGTCGTTCGTGCCAGTCGCTGATCATCACGTGGGCGCCTTCGGCCAGGCAGCGGCGGGCGGCGGCGGACCCGATGCCCGTGCCGGCGGCGGCCGTCACGACGACGACCTTGTCCTCGAGTAGGGCGTGGCCCTTCATCGGGGCAGTCCCAGGACTCGATGGGCGATGATGTTGCGCTGGATCTCGTTGGAGCCGCCGTAGATCGTGTCGGCCCGGCTGAACAGGAACAGGCGTTGCCATTCGTCCAGTCCGTTGTCGGCGACCATGCCGGCCCGGCCCTTGATCGCCATCGCCAACTCGCCGAGTCGTTGGTGCCAGTTGGCCCAGAACAGTTTTGCCACAGAGGGTTCCGCCCCTCCTTCCAGGGTGCACAGAGCGTACGAGCGCATCACGTCGAGTTCCAGCCACGCCCTGGTGAGACGTTCGCGAATGATCGGATCATTGATCGTCTGGTTGTGCCGGGCCAGATCGATCAACGCGTCCAGTTCGCGGCGGAAACCGATCTGCTGGCCGACCGTGGCCACGCCGCGTTCGAAGCCGAGCGTTGCCATGGCGATCCGCCAGCCGTCGCCCGGTTCGCCGACGATCTCGGTCGCGCGGGCGTCGGTGAAATAGACCTCGTTGAACTCGGCGGTGCCGGTGAGTTGGCGGATCGGGCGTACTTCGACGCCTGGTTGGCGCATCGGCACCAGGAGATAGGACAGGCCGTGGTGGCGGTGCGAGCCGGGTTCGGTGCGGGCCAGGACGAAGCACCAGTCGGCGACGTGGGCCAGGGACGTCCAGATCTTCTGGCCGTTGATGATCCAATGATTGCCGTCGAGCCGGGCTGTGGTGCGAACAGCCGCCAGGTCGGAGCCGGCGTCGGGTTCGGAGTAGCCCTGGCACCACAGTTCGCGGACGGCGACGATCCCGGGCAGGAAGCGGCGCTGCTGTTCGGGTGTGCCGAAGGCGATCAGGGTCGGGCCGAGCAGGTGTTCGCCGATGTGGTTGACGCGCGCGGGTGCGTTGGCGTGGGCGTATTCCTCGTGGAAGATCACCTGGTCGCTCAGGCTCCGGTCGTGGCCGCCGTGTTCGGTCGGCCAGCCGAGGCAGGTCCAGCCGGCCTGCGCGAGGTGCTGGTCCCAGGCCAGGCGTAGGTCCTCGTACTCGTGTTCACGGCCGGGACCGCCGGCGCCCCTGAGCACGGCGAACTCGCCGGTCAGGTTGTCGGCCAGCCATGTTCGGATCTCCTGCCGGAAGCCGGCCATGTGCACCTCCGGCCCTGTTGTCCCGGTCCCTTGCTACGGTAGCCTACCAAGCACTTGCTTTGGAGGGCAGATGGCGCACACCATCCCAGCCGCCCTGGCTGAGGCGGCGACCCGGTTCGCCGACGCCCCTGCCCTGATCGATCCACCCGTTCGCCTGACCTACCGGGAGTTGTTCGACCGGGTCCAGGCGGTGGCCGGCGGACTGCATGGGCTCGGCGTGCGGCACGGGGACCGGGTGGCGATCTGCGCGCCGAACTCTCGGGGCGGTGCTGGTGCCGGTGAACACGCGGTTCACCGGTCCGGAGATGGCGGACGTGCTGTCCCGCAGCGGGGCCTCGGTGTTGTTCGTGGTCGGGCCGTTTCTCGGGCGGGACCGAGCGGCGGAACTGCCGGACTTCGCCGGGACCGTCGTGCGGATTACGGACTCGTTGACGGGGGTCGCCCCTCGGGTCGACGTGTCGCCCGACGATGTCAGTGACATTCTGTTCACGTCCGGGACCACCGGCCGCAGCAAGGGCGCGATGAGCTCGCACCGGCAGGCGTTGGCGGTCGCGGACGCGTGGGCCACGCATGCCGCGCTGTCGTCGGCCGATCGCTACCTGGTGGTCAACCCGTTCTTCCACAGCTTTGGCTACAAGGCCGGGATTCTGGCGTGCCTGTTGCGCGGGGCGGCGATCGTGCCGCAGGCAGTGTTCGATGTGGACACTACGATGGCGCTGATCGAGCGCGAGCGGATCACGGTGTTGCCTGGTCCGCCGACAATTTACCAGTCGTTGTTGGATCATCCGGGTGGTTACGACCTGTCGAGCCTGCGGCTGGCGGTGACCGGGGCGGCCGTGGTGCCGGTGGCCCTGGTCGAGCGGATGCGGACGCTGTTCGACACGGTACTCACGGCGTACGGGCTGACCGAGGCCGTGGTCGCCACGATGTGCCGCCCCGACGATTCGGCCGACACCGTGGCCCACACGTGCGGCCGACCGACCGCGGACTTCGCACTGCGGATCGATTCCAGTACCGGCGAAGTGTTGTTGTGTGGCCCGAACGTGATGCTGGGATATCTGGACGATCCGGTGGCGACGGCGGCGGCGATCGATTCGGACGGGTGGCTGCATACCGGTGATGTGGGATCGCTGGACGCGGCGGGCAATCTGCGGATCACCGATCGACTGAAGGATATGTATGTGTGCGGCGGGTTCAATGTGTATCCGGCGGAGGTCGAGCAGGTGTTGGCGCGGCTGACCGGGGTGGCCGAGTCGGCAGTAGTCGGGGTTCCGGACGAGCGGCTCGGTGAGGTCGGGCTGGCTTTTGTGGTGCCCAGTCAGGGATCTGAACTGTCCACTTCCGACGTTGTCGCGTTCTGTCGTGGGCGGTTGGCCAACTACAAGGTGCCGCGTCGGGTGGAGTTTCTGGATTCGTTGCCGCGTAACGCCGGCGGGAAGGTGCTCAAGCATGTCCTCCGAAGCCACGTATGAGACCCGTGGGCCGGTCGCGGTCGTCACCATGAATCGGCCGGACTACCGCAACGCGCAGAACTCGGCGATGACCTACGCCCTGGACGCGGCATTCACGCGTGCCGTCGACGACGACGACGTGTCGGTGATCGTGCTGGCCGGCGCCGGCCAGCACTTCTCGGCCGGGCACGATATCGGCACGCCGGAGCGTGACGTGGACGTGTCCTATCCGCGCAAGGCAGTGCTGTGGTGGGATCACGTCGGCAAGGCGGGTGGTGATTCGCGGTATGCCCGGGAGATGGAGGTCTATCTCGGGATGTGCCGGCGGTGGCGGGACATCCCGAAACCGATGATCGCCATGGTGCAGGGGGCGTGTATCGCGGGCGGGCTGATGCTGGCGTGGGTGTGCGACCTGATCGTGGCGGCCGACGACGCCTTCTTCGCCGATCCGGTGGTACGGATGGGAATTCCGGGTGTCGAGTACTTCGCGCATCCGTGGATGCTGGGGCCGCGAGCGGCGAAGGAGGTGTTGTTCACCGGGGAACGGTTCGACGCCCGGCAGGCCAAGGAATGGGGCATGGTCAATCGGGTGGTACCGCCCGAATCGTTGTCGTCGGAGACATTCGCGTTGGCGGAGCGAATCGCGACAATGCCGCGATTCGGGTTGGCGTTGGCCAAACGCGCGGTGAACCAAGCCGAGGACCTGATGGGCATGCGGTCGGGTATGGATTCGGTCTTCGGGCTGCACCATCTCGCACACGCGCACAACGCCGAGACGTCGGCCGATTCATTGGCCGGCCTGGATGCCCGTGCGATGCGGGACGGTGGCTAGTGGACCTGGACGACGACTTCGCGGAATTCCGCGCGGAGGTGCGGGACTGGCTGGCGGCACATGTGCCGTCATCGTTGCCGTCCATGGACACGGCTGCCGGTTTCACCGCGCATCGGGCATGGGAGCGGGAACTGGCGGACGCGCGATTGTCCGTCGTGTCGTGGCCGGTCGAGTACGGCGGGCGGGACCTGCCCCTGTCGGCGTGGTTGGTATTCGAGGAGGAGTACTACGCGGCGGGCGCACCGGGGCGGGTGAGCCAGAACGGCATTTTCCTGTTGGCGCCCACGTTGTTCGAACACGGCACCGACGAGCAGCGCGACCGGCTGCTCCCCCGGATGGCCGACGGCACGGACATCTGGGCGCAGGCATGGTCGGAGCCGGATGCCGGCAGTGACCTGGCCGCGATCCGGGCGACGGCCGTGCCGACGGACGGCGGCTGGTTGCTGCGTGGCCAGAAGACGTGGAGTTCCCGGGCTGCTTTCGCCGATCGCGGTTTCGGCTTGTTCCGGACGGATTCCGGCGCCGCACGTCATCGCGGTCTGACCTATTTCGTGTTCTCGCTGCGGGCCGCCGGCGTGACCGTTCGGCCAATCGCGCAGTTGGACGGCGAAGCCGGATTCGCGGAAATCTTCTTCGACGATGTGTTCGTGCCGGACACGGACGTGCTCGGCGCGGTCGGCAATGGTTGGCGTGTCGCGATGAGCACGGCGTCCAACGAACGCGGACTGTCGCTGCGTAGCCCGGGACGGTTCCTGGCGGCCGCCGACCGCTTGGTGCGGCTGTGGCGTTCGCGTCGCGATCCGGCGTTCGCGGACCGGGTCGTCGACGCGTGGATCGGTGCGCGTGCCTATCAGCTCTATACGTATGGTGCCGTCGCGGGCGGGCCGGCGTCGAGCATGATGAAATTGTACTGGTCGGAGCTGGATGTCTCGCTGCATGAGACCGCGCTGGACCTGCTCGGCTCGGACGCGGAACGCGCGGGTCCGTGGCTGGACGGCTACCTGTTCGCACTGGCCGGCCCGATCTACGCCGGTACCAACGAAATCCAGCGGGACGTGGTCGCCGAACGGCTGCTCGGACTGCCGAGGGCGGACCGGTGAAATTCCGGCTGAGCCACGAACAGCGGCAATTCGCGGCCAGCCTGGATGATCTGCTGTCCGAGTCGGCTGTGCCGGGCGTGGTGCGGCGCTGGCGGGTGGGTGATCACGGGCCGGGCCGGAAGCTGTGGCAGCGATTGGCGGATCTGGGCGTGATCGGGCTGCTGGCGGACGGCGGCGACCTGGTTGACGTGGCGGTCGCGTTCGAGCAGTTGGGACGGCACGCGGTCCCGGGACCGTTGGTGGAATCCGTTGCCGTAGCACCATTGTTGCTCGCAGGGTCCGAACTCGCGGACCGTCTGCCCGAGTCGATGACGTCGGTCTCCTATGGCTCCGCGCTGGATGCGGATGTGGCGGACCTGGTGTTGGTGGTGGATGGAGATGTGTTGTCCACCGGGCATTGTGAAGGCCTCGTGATGTCCTCTGTGGATCGTGCGCGGCGGTTGTTTTCGGTGACGCCGGATCGTGTGGTCGGTGCCGCTCGGCGCGAGGCGTGGGACGCGGGTGTGCTGGCGTGCGCGGCGCAGTTGTTGGGGGCCGGGTGTCGAGTGCTGGACATGGCTGTCGGGTATGCGCAGCAGCGGGTGCAGTTCGGGCGGCCGATCGGCGGTTTTCAGGCGGTCAAGCATCGGTTGGCGGACGCGTACGTCGGCCTGGAATTCGCGCGGCCGTTGGTGTATGGCGCGGCGTTGAGCGGTACGCCGAGGGATGTGTCGGCGGCCAAAGTCGCGTGTGCGGACGCGGCGTACCGGGCGTCACGGGTGGCGTTGCAGGTGCACGGCGCGGTCGGTTATACGGACGAGCACGATCTGGGGCTGTGGCTGACGAAGATCCGGGCGTTGGTGGGTGCGTGGGGTACCGGATCGGTGCATCGGGCGCGCGTTCTGGAGGCGCTGTGCGGCTGACGGAGGAACAGCGGGCGCTGCGCGCGGCGGTCGGCGACCTGGTGGACCGGCGTTCGAACGTGCGGGCCGTGATCGACAGCCCGACCGGGTTCGACGCGCAGTTGTGGCGGACACTGTGCGGAGAGATCGGTGTAGCCGGATTGCACGTGCCGGCCGAGTACGGCGGCGCGGGCGCGGGCCTGGCGGAAACGTGCGTGGTGACGGAAGAACTCGGCCGCACCCTGACGCCCACTCCCCTGCTCGGCTCGGCGGTACTGGCCGGAACGGCGCTGCTGGCCAGCGGCAACGCCGAGGCGTGCGCCCGGCTGCTACCCGCGATCGCGGCGGGTACCTCGCTGGCCGCGCTGGCAGTGGGCGAGTTGTCTACAAGCGACTACCTCACCGGAGTCGCCGACTACGTCCTGGACGGTGACCTCGCCGACATCCTGCTGGTCGCGACGTCCGACGGGCTGTTCGAGGTGCCGGTGGACCAACCGGGTGTGCACCGGACCGCCGTGACCACGATGGATCAGACCCGGCGGCTGGCGACCGTCGAACTGGTGAACGCCACCGGCCGCCGGATCGGCACGGCGGCCGCAGCGGCGACAGCGTTCGACGCGGCACGGGTCGTGCTCGCGGCGGAACAGGTTGGTGCTGCGGCGGAATGCCTGCGGCGCACGGTGGCCTACAGCAAGCAACGAGTACAGTTCGGGCGGCCGATCGGTGGCTTTCAGGCATTGCAGCACAGAATGGCCGATGTGTACGTCGCGGTGGAGACGGCTCGGGCGGCTGTTCGGGCGGCGGCCGAGGCCGACGATCCGACACGGGCCGCGGTCGCGTCCGTGTACTGCGGTGAGGTGTTTCAGCTCGCGGCCGCCGAGATGATCCAGTTGCACGGCGGTATCGCGATCACCTGGGAGCATGACGCACACCTGTTCCTCAAGCGGGCGCACGGCAGCGCGCACCTGTTCCCAACGCCCCCGCTCGCCGGGCTGGCCGGCATCGGTGAGCTGGCAGGCCCTGCTGGTGGTGGCCGAGGGTAGCGGGCGCGGTCAGATCCAGTCGCCCTCGCGGGGCCAGGTGAGTGGGGTGTCACCGCTGTCCCGCACCGGAGCGGCGTGGCCGGCGCGTAGTTCGGTCGCGGTGTACCCGCCACGGAAGAACAGCAGCGGGCGGGTGTCGGCCGGCTCGCCGACTTCGGTGACCCGGCCGATCACGATGTAGTGATCACCTGCTTCGTGGCAGGCTTCCACCGTGCAGTCCAGCCAGGCCAACACGTCCGCCAGGATCGGTGCGCCGCCGGGCGACGGATGCCATGGCGTGCCGTGGAATTTGGCGCTGCCGGGGCGGCCGAAGACGGTGCTGACTTCTTCCTGGTGGTGCGCCAGCACATTGACGCAGAAACGGCCGGCCCGCTCGATCAACGGCCACGTTCGGGACGTCCGGCTGGGACAGAACAGGACCAGCGGCGGATCGAGGGACAGTGCGGCAAAGGACTGGCAGGCGAAACCGACCGGGCCCTCGTCCGCGGGGGCCGTGATCACCGTGATGCCGGTGCAGAAATGGCCGAGCACGTGCCGAAACGTGCGCGCGTCGACCGATGTCAGCATCAGCGTTGACCGACCGTGAAGTCATGGCCCCACAGGCTGACCGCCGTGCTCTCCCGCGCGATCCAGCTCGTGTCGTCCACCTGCCGGCCCTCGGTGCCGAACTCGACGTCGAAACCGCCCGGCGTCTTCATGTAGAACGACAGCATCAGGTCGTTCACGTGCCGGCCGAGGGTGGCCGACAGCGGGACCTTGCGGCGCATCGCGCGGTCGAGGCACAGGCCGACGTCGTCGGTGTTGCCGACCTCCACCATCAGGTGCACGATGCCGCTCGGTGTCGGCATCGGCAGGAACGCGAGGCTGTGGTGACGCGGGTTGCAGCCGAAGAACCGCAGCCACGCGGGCGGGCCGTCGGCGGGCCGACCGACGAGCTGCGGCGGCAGGCGCATCGAGTCGCGCAGGCGGAAGCCCAGCACGTCGCGGTAGAAGCGCAGCGACGACTCGTCGTCCTGTGTGGACAGCACGACGTGGCCCAGCCCCTGTTCACCGGTGACGAACCGGTGGCCGTACGGACTGACGACGCGGCGGTGTTCCAACGCGGCGCCGTGGAAGACTTCCAGCGTGTTGCCGGATGGATCCGCGAACACGATCAGGCCGTCGACCCTCCGGTCCGCGCACTGCTCATGGGTGCCCTCTTTGTAGGCTATGCCTGCCGCGTCGAGGCGGGCGCGGACTTCGTCGAGCTCGGCCGCGTTGGCGGCTTCCCAGCCGGCGCCGGCCAGGCGGTCGGCGGTGCCGGGCACGATCACCAGCCGGGCCGGGAACTCGTCCATCCGCAGGTAGAGCGCGTCGGGGTTGGTGCCCTTGCCTTCGACCATGCCGAGGACCTTCAGGCCGAACTCCCGCCAGCGCGCGATGTCCGTCGCCTCGATCCGCAGGTAGCCGAGTGAGCGAATACCCATCAGTCGTCCCTCAAGAACTCAATTGCGAGTCGGTTGAATTCGGCGAATCGTTCGAGTTGTGCCCAGTGGCCGCAGCGGCCGAACACGTGCAACTGGGCCCGTGGGATCACCTTCAGCGCGACCAGTGCGCCGTCCAGCGGGTTCACCCGATCCTCCCGGCCCCAGACCAGCAGCACCCGCTGACGCAGGCGATGTGCCTCGCGCCAGAGCATGCCGTCCTCGTAGTCGTCCGGCCGACTGAACGACGCGCCGAGCGCGGCCATCGCGCGGCGGGACTCCGGGGTGCTGGCTGCCGCGTACCGTTGTTCGACCAGTTCGTCGGTGACCAGGGACCGGTCGTAGACGAGGGTGCGCAGGAACGCGGCCATCCTGTCCTTGCTGGGGTTCGCGCCGAAGCTCGCCAGCCTCGTGACGCCTTCCGTTGGATCGGGGGCGAAGACGTTCAGGCCGAGGCCGCCGGGCGCCATCAGGACCAGGCGACCGGCGCGGTCGGGGTGCCGGAGGGCGAAGCGGACGGCCGTGCCGCCGCCGAGCGAGTTGCCGATGAGGTGGGTGCGTTCGATGCCCAGGTGGTCGAGCAGGCCGAGCAGGGCGTCGGCGCTGTGGGTGAAGTACTGCGGGTGGTCGGTCGGCTTGTCCGACCGGCCGAAACCGGGCTGGTCAGGCGCGATGACGTGGAATTCCTTGCCGAAGACCGGGATGTTACGGCCGAAGTTGCTCCACGCGGACGCACCGGGACCCCCGCCGTGCAGCAGGACGACGGCATCGCCCGTGCCGGATTCGTGGTAGTGCAGCTTGAGTCCACTCGCGACTGTGGCGAATTCGCCGTTCATAGCATGGCGTCCTGAACCTTGTTGCCGAACTCGCCGTCACCGAACATCTTGAGGGCCCGTTCGGGATCGTTGGCGGCGTGCACGCGGCCGGCGTGGGCATCACGCCAGAAGCGCTGGATCGGCGTGCCCACTTTCAGCGCACGACCACCGGAGTTCTCGAACAGCAGGTCGACGGCGGCGATGGCGCGGCCGGTGCCGAGTACCTGGTCGCGACGGACGCGCAGCCGTAGCGACATCGGAATTTTCTCGCCCGCTCTCGCCAGGTCCATCTCCTCGGTGAGGTTGTGGGTCAGTTGCAGCCATGCGGCGTCGATTTCGGCGGCGGCCGTGGCGATGCGGACCTTGCCGAACGGGTCGTCCTTGGCCTTTTCGTTGCCGTAGACGCTGATGCGTTCGCGTTGGTGGTCGACATGGGCGGCGTAGGCGCCGGCGGCCATGCCGATGATCGGTGCCGTGATGGTGTTGGTGAAGACCGAGCCGAACGGCAGTCTGTAGAGCGGGGCCGGGTTGACCTGTTGCCCGGGGCACATGCAGCGGGCCATGTCGCCGAAGCTGAGCACGTGGTGTGCCGGGACGAACACGTCGTCGATGATGACGTCGTTGCTGCCGGTCCCGCGCAGGCCGATGGTGTCCCACACGTCGTCGATCGCGTAGTCGGCGCGGGGCACCAGGAACGTGCAGTAGTCGATCGGGGCGCCATCGCCGTCACGGACGAGGCCGCCGACGAAGACCCAGGTGGCGTGGTCACAGCCGGACGAGAAGCTCCACCGGCCGGTGAACCGGTAGCCGCCGTCGACCGGGGTCGCCTTGCCCATCGGCGCGTACGACGAGGAGATCCGGGTGTTCGGGTCGTCGGCCCAGACGTCGGCCTGCGCCTGGGCCGGGAACAGACCCAGTTGCCAGTTGTGCACGCCGATCACGGAGGCCACCCAACCGGTCGAGCCGCAGGCGCCGGCGATCAGCTTGACGGCCGTGTAGAACGCGACCGGATCGCCTTCGAAGCCGCCGTAGCGGGCCGGTTGCAGCAGGCGAAAGAAACCGGTCTCCTGCAACGACTTGATCGTCGCGTCCGGAATCCGACGGGCGTCCTCGGTCTCCTGGGCACGCTCACGCAGCACCGGCAGCAGGTCACGCACGCCGTCGAGCACCTGATCGGTCATTGACCAAGACTAGAACACGTTCTTGTTTTTGTCAGCATCGTTCTTCTCGGCCATCAGTTCCAGCGCGATATCGATCAACTGGTCCTCCTGGCCGCCGACCAACTGCCGTTGACCGGCGCGGACCAGGATCTCGGCGCCGGACACGCCGTAGCGTTCGGCCTGCCGGTAGGCGTGCTTGAGGAAGCTGGAGTAGACGCCGGCATAGCCCATCATCAGGGCCATCCGGTCCAGCAGGCACTCGTTCGGCATCGTGGGCGCGACCACGTCCTCGGCCGCGTCGACGATCGCGAAGAAGTCAATCCCGGTGCCGTAGCCGAGCTTGTCGCACACCCCGACGAACGCCTCGACCGGCGTGTTCCCGGCGCCGGCACCGAAGCGCCGTGCGCTGCCGTCGATCTGCACGGCGCCGGCACGGGCCGCGGCGATCGAGTTGGCGACGGCCAGGTCCAGGTTCTCGTGGCCGTGGAAGCCGACCTGGGCGTCGGCGCCGAGTTCGGTGACGAGCGCCGTCACTCGATCGGAAACCTGTTCCAGGATCAACGCGCCGGCCGAGTCGACAACGTAGACGCACTGACAGCCGGCGTCGGCCATGATCCGGGCCTGTTTCGCGAGCACCTCGGGTGGCTGCGAGTGGGCCATCATGAGGAACCCGACCGTTTCCAGGCCGAGTTCGCGCGCCAGGCCGAAATGCTGCACGGACACGTCGGCCTCGGTGCAGTGCGTGGCGATCCGGCAGATCGCGGCACCGTTGTCCCTGGCCGCGATGATGTCGTCCATGACACCGACGCCGGGCAGCATCAGGACGGCGATCTTCGCCGTGGTCGCGGTCGTCGCCGCGATCTTGATCAGGTCCTGTTCCGGCGTGTGGCTGAAGCCGTAGTTGAAGGACGAGCCGCCGAGGCCGTCGCCGTGGGTGACCTCGATCACCGGCACGCCAGCATTGTCCAGCGCCGCGACGATGGCGCGGACCTCGTCGGCGGTGAACTGGTGGCGCTTGTGGTGCGAGCCGTCCCGCAGCGACGTGTCGGTGACCCGCAGGTCGAGCTCGGCCGAGAAAGTGTTGGGCAGCATAGGTTTCACGCACCGATCGGAATCGCGGCGAGTTGCTCGCCGACCCTGGTCGCGGCAGCGGTCATGATGTCCAGGTTGCCGGCGTAGGGCGGCAGGAAGTCGCCCGCGCCTTCGACTTCTACGAACACCGCCACCCTGCCGTCGTCGAACTGCGGTTCGGCGAGCAGCCGGTAGCCGGGGACGTAGTCGGCGATGTCGGACACCATTCGTTGGATCGACGCCGTGATCGCGGCCGTGTCGGCGTCGGATGGGATGGCGCAGAAGATGGTGTCGCGCATGATCATCGGCGGCTCGGCCGGGTTGAGGATGATGATCGCCTTGCCACGGGCGGCACCGCCGATCACCTCGATGCCGCGCGCGGTGGTACGGGTGAACTCGTCGATGTTCGCCCTGGTCCCCGGCCCGGCCGACAGCGAAGCCACGGACGCGACGATCTCCGCGTAGGACACCGGCACGACGCGGGACACGGCGTGCACGATCGGGATGGTGGCCTGGCCGCCGCAGGTGATGAGGTTGACGTTCGGCGCGGCCAGGTGCTCGGTCAGGTTGACCGGCGGCACGACGTACGGGCCGATCGCGGCCGGGGTCAGGTCGATCGCGCGGATGCCGGCGTCGCGGTAGCGCGGGGCGTTCGCGCGGTGCACGGCCGCCGACGTCGCCTCGAAGACCAGGTCGGGCGGATCGTCGGCCAGCATCGGATCGATGCCGTCGGACGTGGTGCGCAGGCCGAGGCGGTTCGCGGTGGCAAGGCCGGCGCTGGCCGGATCGATGCCGACCATCCACACGGGCTCGATCACGTCCGAACGCACCAGCTTGTGCAGCAGGTCCGTGCCGATGTTGCCGGAGCCGACGATCGCCGCCCTCATGTGACACCTCCGTGAAACGACAGGGACACCGTGCCCAGGCGACCGCAGTCGGCGTCGAACGTGTCGCCGGCACGGGCGTCGATGGCCTTGATGCAGGAACCGGGCAGCACGACGTGACCGGCCCGCAGCCGCACGCCGAAATCGGCCACCGTGCGGGCCAACCACGCCACCGCGATCACCGGATTGCCCAGTACGGCGTCGGATCTGCCGGTGGCGACCGGTTCACCGTTGCGCCGCAACGTGACGTCGACCGTGCGCGGATCGAGATCGACCGGCGCCACGCGCCGCGCGCCGAGCACGAAACCGGCGGCTGACGCGTTGTCCGCGACCGTGTCCGGCAGGCTGATCCGCCAGTCCACGATCCGGCTGTCGACCAGCTCGATCGACGGCACGAACGCCTCGGTGTTCGCGAGCACGTCGTCCTCGGTGCAGTTCTCCCCCGGCAGGTCGTCGCCCAACAGGAAGCCGACCTCGACCTCGACCTTCGGGTAGCAGTAGCGGCCCACCGGCACCGAACCGCCGTCCTCGATCCACATATCGGACAGCAGATGGCCGTAGTCCGGCTCGTCGACGCCCATCAGTTCCTGCATCACCACCGACGACAGGCCGACCTTGTGGCCGAGCACCTCGGTGCCGTCCACGTCCAGCCTGCGGCGGATGTTGCGTAGTTGGATCTCGTAGGCGTCCACCGCGTCGATCCCGGGATACGTCATGACCAGCGGGTCGATCGGCTTGCGGTCCGCTTCGGCGTAGCGCAGCGCTTCCGCCGCCGCTGCCAGGTCATCCGAACTGAGCACGGGATCCACCCTCCTGCCGTACGGCCGACGCGTGTGCTCCGGCGCGACGCCCGGAGAACACGCAGTCGGCCAACGAAAGTCCGCTGACATACGAATTCGAGCAGACACCGACGGCGGTTCGACCGGCGGCGTAGAGACCGTCAATGATCGAACCATTCGACCGACGGACCTGACCGGTGTCCTCGTGTACGACGAGGCCACCGAGGGTCAGCATCGGGCAAGGATAGGCAATGCTGGGTCGGATCGAGATGTCCAGTAACCAGTACGGGTGGTGCACCAGCTTCCGGCGGAACTCGTCGGGCTTGGGATCGGGGCCGTCGTTGTAGGCGGCCAGGGTCGCGGTCAGGGCAGCCGGGTCGATACCGGCTTTCGCCGCGACTTCGACCACGGTCGGCGCCTTGATCGCGGTTCGGAGCAGGTAGCGGGTCTGCCAGCGTTGGAACCAGACCGTCTGGGTCTTGAGCTGGGTTCGGATCTCGTCGCGGAGGGCCTGGTCGATCAGGAGCCAGCCGGGGCGGCCGACCAGGGCATCGCCGAGGGCCGCGCCGTAACGGGACTCGTCGATGATCCGCTTTCCCTGTGCGTCCACCAGGATCGCGCCGAGCAGGGCGCTCGGCGGGCTGATGAACCGCCAGGTGGACACCCGGTGCAGGAACCGGGTCGCGCCGCCGGCATGTTGGCCGAGGCGGATGCCGGTGCCGTCGTCGCCAGGGGTGCCCAACGGCAGGCCGGCGCGGTGGGCGGGGGCGTGTTCGCGGAACATGGTCCGGTTGGCGACGAAACCGCCGGTGGCGAGGATGACCGCGCCGGCCGTGATCTCGATCGGCCGGGCGTGTCGGCGTTCCAGGCGTTCGGCGTGTCTGTGCAGGATCTTGCGGAGCGCCGGGACGTAGAGGCCGGGTTTGGCGGCGTAGCGGCTGAGAATGCGGTGGCGGCGCGATGTCAGGGTGTTCGCGGTGATACCGGTGACGCGGCCGGTGTCGTCGGTGATCAGGCCGGTGACGGCCGTTCCGGTGCGGATGTCGGCGCCGGCTTGCCGTGCCGCGCGGGCCAGGTGCTGCCACAGCGTCTTGCCGGACGCGCCCCGTCCGTGCGTGCGGTGGCCACGCGGTGCGGGTGGAGCGAGATCGCGGAAGCCACCGGCGGCCTCACTGCCGGAGTAGTAGAGGTAGTGGTGGTTGCTGGGATACGACGTCTTGTACGGGCAGAGGCTGCCCTGGAACGGCACGCCTTGGGCAGCCAGCCAGTCGATCATGGCCGCGCTGTCGTCGCAGAAGCGGCGCAGTGTGGCCGGCGTGACCGCGTCGCCGACTTCTTCACTCAGATAGGCGAACATCGCCTCGGGCGTGTCGGCCACGCCGGCCTCGCGTTGCGGTGCGGTGCCGCCGCCCGCGTAGACGACACCGCCGGACAGCGCGCTCGCGCCGCCGCCATAGAACCTGTCACAGATCAGGACCCGGGCG
>WNGL01006077.1_pt1 | contig 17281 bp, 11 predicted proteins | sample 5400591 | NCBI WGS metagenome assembly WNGL01 (sample SAMN13153377, study PRJNA577476) | soil metagenome | isolation source: 80 cm soil or saprolite under Garry oak tree replicate 1 | place: USA:California | collected 2016-06-15 | reverse complement strand
TGATGCCCAGCATCATCAGCGCGACCGGCTGGCCGAAGTCCAGGGTGCGGGCGGCTTGCTCCAGGATCTCCCCGGTGTCGCGCACGTCGGCCTCGATGTAGCTGGTCATGCCGCCGGGTTCGCTGGTCAGCAGCGCGCGAGCGTGCACGAGCACGAGCGGGTCGTTGTCGACGTAGACGATCCTGGACTCCGGCGCGATGTCCTGGGCGACCTGGTGGGTGTTGTCGGCCGTGGGCAGGCCGGTGCCGATGTCAACGAACTGCCGGATCCCGGCCTCGCCGGCCAGGTAGCGGACCGCGCGCGCCATGAAGCGGCGCTGCAGGCGCGCGATCGTGGCGATGTCGGGGAACATCCGCAGGATCATGTCGCCGGTCTCGCGGTCGGCCGCGAAGTTGTCCTTGCCGCCCAGCAGGTAGTTCCAGACCCGGGCCGAGTGCGCCGTGCTGGTGTCAAGCTGGGGCAGCGGGGTTCCCTCGCCCTCGCTCTGGAAGGGACTGCTTCCCGCTCCTCTTCTTCCCGCTCCTCTTCCCACTTCGCGCGCCTCCCGTCCCGTGGGCCACCGGGGCCCGTTCCGTCGGGCATTGGGCCCGTTCCGCGGGCCGCGCGCCGCTTCGCCGGAAATGAACCCATGAAGGTGCCGCCGATAGCTTATCAACGCGCTGATCCGGGTGACTGCCGTGACCGGCCGAGGCGCAAGTGACGGGTGAGAACACTGCGGCGGCATCCGGGGGAAAACCCCCGATGACATTCGGGGGTCTGCCCCGTCGTATTTATTGCCGCCTGATTCCTACCGTAGAAGTGCAGGGAACAGGGGCTGAACGGGAAACGGGGTAGCTGAGATGATGGCCGTGGTAAACCGCGAGCGCGCGAAGTCGACGGGCCTGACCGCCGCCGCCGGCGTGCTGATGCTAGCGGTCGCGGTCATGATGATGATCGTGGCCGCGCCTGTCCACGGGCACGCCCGGGCACACGGTCTCGCCAAGCCGCACGTCGCCCAGCTCACCACGGACCTGTGCCATCAGCTGACGTCGAGAAGCGATTCCGCCACGGTGCGCGCGTGCCGGGCCGGGCCGGCCGCGGACAGCGCCTGGGCCGAGGCGTATGTGCCCTCCATGACCAGCGACAGCTGGTCCGCGAGCGGTTCCGGGCGGGCGGCCAGGTCCTCGCTGGCCAGCGCCGCGGTGAGCTGACCGAACCGCTCCCTGACCCACGCCTTCACGGTGACCGCGGCGCGGTGCGCGGGGTGCGCCGAATCCCCGGAGTCCCGTAAATCCCCCGAAACGCCCGGACCGCGCAGCACCACCACCGAACGAGGCCCGACCGTAACCCGGTCACCGGCCCGAAGAGGCGCCGCATCCGCATCCACAGCCGCAGCCACATCCGCGACAGGCGCCCGCGCCGGGTCGAAGGTGTCGATCTCCACCCGCCACGCCAGTCCCGCCCCGGCCTGCCCCGGCCGGCAGTCGCCGATGGTGAACTCGAGCGGCTCCCACCACCCGTTCACCAGGACCAGGAAGTCGTCGTCGAGCAGCAACCGCCCGTCCGGCCCGACATCGGGCGCGTCAGAACCGTCCAGGTAGACGCCGATCGCGAGCGCCTCCGGGTCGTTCCAGCCCTCCACGGTCATCGGCGTCCCGGCGGGGGTGAACCAGCCGAGTTCGGCCGCCTCGACGCCGGTGAGGTACCGGTGCCGCCGGAACACCGGATGGGACCGCCGCAACGCCACCAGGCGGCGCACGAACGCCAACAGCGAGGCATCCGCCCCGGACCAGTCCACCCAGGAGATCTCGTTGTCCTGGCAGTACGCGTTGTTGTTGCCGCCCTGGGTGCGACCGAACTCGTCGCCGCCGAGGAGCATCGGTACGCCGAACGACAGCAGCAGCGTGCACAGCATCGCCCGGGACCGCTGCGCCCGCAGCGCCAGCAGCGCAGGGTCCGAGGTAACCCCCTCCACACCGGAGTTCCAGGACCGGTTGTCGTCGGTGCCGTCCCGGTTGGACTCCCCGTTGGCCTCGTTGTGCTTGCCGTCGTAGGACACCAGGTCCCGCAGCGTGAACCCGTCGTGCACGGTGATCAGGTTCACCGAGGCGGTCGGCCTGCGCCGGTCGTCCCCGTACAGGTCGTACGAGCCGGCGAACCGGGTGGCGAACTCGCCCAGGCCGATCTTCTGGCTTCGCCAGAAGTCGCGCATGCTGTCCCGGTACTTGCCGTTCCACTCGCGCCAGGCCGCCGGGAAGTCGCCGAGGTCGTAGCTGTCCATCTGCCCGACGTCCCACGGCTCGGCGATGAGCTTGGCCTGCGACACCACCGGATCCTGCGCCACCAGGTCGAAGAACGCCGACACCTTGCTGAACCCGCCGTCCTGCCGGGCCAGGGTGGCGGCCAGGTCGAACCGGAACCCGTCGACGTGCATCTCGGTCAGCCAGTACCGCAGCGAGTCCATGATCAGCCGCAGCGCCACCGGGTTCCCGGCGTTCAGCGAGTTGCCCGTCCCCGTGGTGTCGTAGTATTGGTCAGGGTGGCCCGGGTCCAGCCGGTAGTACGCCGTGTTGTCCAGGCCGCGGAAGCACAGCGAAGGGCCGCCCTCGCCGCCCTCGGCGGTGTGGTTGAAGACGACGTCCAGGATGACCTCGAGCCCGGCCTCGTGCATCGCCCGCACCATCGCCTTGAACTCAGAAACCTGACCGCCACCAACGTCGCCACCGCGCACCGCGGCGGAGTAGGCGGCGTGCGGCGCGAAGTACCCGATCGTGTTGTAGCCCCAGTAGTTGGTGAGCCCGCGCTGCAGCAGGAAGTCGTCGGGCACGTACTGGTGCACCGGCAGCAGCTCCACCGCGGTCACGCCCAAATCGCGCAAATATGACACAACGGAATCGTGCGCCAGCCCCGCGTACGTCCCGCGCAGCGGCTCGGGCACCGAAGGGTGCCGCATGGTGAAGCCCTTGACGTGGATCTCGTAGATGACCGTGTCCGCGTAGTCGCGCCGCGGCGGAGCGTCGGTGACCAGGCTGAGCGGCACGTGCCCGGCGGAGTCGAGCGGGCTCGGCGCGTCGTGGTCGTCGAAGGAGTAGTCGAACACCTCAGGGCCGAACGAGACCTGGCCGCGCACCGCCCGCGCGTACGGGTCGAGCAGCAGCTTGGCCGGGTTGCAGCGTAGCCCCTGGGCGGCGTTGTACGGCCCGTGCACACGGAACCCGTAGGCCTGTCCCGGCCCAGCGCCGGGCACGAACCCGTGCCAGGCGCCGTCGTCGTAGTCGGGCAGCCGGAAACGGGTCTCCTCGCCGGAATCGGAGAACAGGCAGACCTCGGCGGCCTCGGCCACGCCGGAGGCCACCGCGAAGTTGGTCCCGCCGTCGCGCGGCGTCGCCCCCAGGGGCGCCGGCCGGCCGGGGAGTGCATCGCTCACGCGGCCTACGTTACAGAACCAGGTGGCGGACCCATCGTCCCGCCCGTCCCGGCTGGCCGCCGATCATGGGACCGAACGGGCCTGCCATCCCGCCTACGCTCCGGCGCCCTGCCCCGCCTGGTTGACCTGGACCCGGCGCCAGGGCAAGCTTGGAGTGCTTTACGCTCCGTCGCAGATCAAGAGAGGTCCAGGAGAGGGCATCGTGCGGACGCTGGATCTTGTCCGTCGCCACCAGCCACCCGCGCCGGGGCTGGACGACGGCGACCGCCGCGAGGGAGCGGCGCCGGCCGGCCGGGCGCTGGGCTTGTCGGTGCTGGGCTTGTCGGTGCTGGGCGACCGTCTCCCACGGCGGCTGCGACGGCTGCGGCCGGTGGCGCCGGACATCGCCTGGGCGGTGTTCGCCGGCCTCAACCTGGCGGCGATGCGGCTGTTCCCGGCCTGGCAGACGGTGCCGTTCCTGGCCATCTGGGTGAGCCTGACCGTCATCTACGGGTTCCGGTTGTGGCGGCTGCAACCCACCATCTTGACCCTCGCCGCGGTGACGCTGGCCACCGGCGGCCTCATCGGGGTGCAGGTGCTCAAGGGCCAGCAGGACGCCGACTACCTGGCCGAGGTCCCGCTGATCGCGCTGATGTTCCTGGTGATGGTCTGGCACGGCCGCAGGCGGCTGGCGGCCACCCAGGAACGGCTGACCGCGATGGAGCAGGTGCAGCGGATCTCCCAGGAGAACGTGCGCCTGCTGGAACAGCAACGCCAGTTCCTGCAGGACGCCTCCCATGAGCTGGGCACCCCGATCACCGTCGCGCTCGGCCACGCCGAACTGATCGAGCAGACCGCGACCGACCAGGGCGTGGCCGCCGACGCCCGGGTGGTCACCGGCGAACTGGCGCGGCTGCGCAGGCTGACGACCAGGCTACTGTTGCTGGCCTCGGCCGGATCCCCGGGCTTCTTGCAGGTCGCGCCGGTGGCGACCGATCACCTGGTCCTCGACGCGCTGGAACGCTGGGGGCATGTGCCGCGCCACTGGCGGCTGGGGGAGGTGGCCGAGGCCACCGTGACCGGTGACGCCGACCGGCTCGTGGTGGCGCTGGACGCGCTGCTGGAGAACGCCGTCGCGCACACCGAGCCGGGCGACCGCATCGAGGTCAGCGTGCACCGCGACGACGGGCAGGTCGTCATCGCCGTGACCGACTCGGGCTGCGGCATCCCGCCGGCCGACCTGGACCGCATCTTCGGCCGTTTCACCCGCGCCGAGCCGTACCGTAGCCGCGACGCGGGCGGGTTCGGCCTCGGCCTGCCGATCGTGCAGGCCATCGCCGAAGCCCACCACGGGTCGGTCCGGGTGCACAGCGCCAGCGGCCGCGGCGCGACGTTCGAGATGGTCATCCCGGCGACCGGCACCACCGGTAGCGGTGTTCCGGACGCCCCCCACTGCCGTAGCGGAGCCTGATCTCGACGCGCCCCATCTCGTGCAGGTGGCTGAGGTAGCGCTGCGCGGTGGCACGGCTCATCCCGGTCGTCTCCGCCAGCTCCGCGGCCGACAGCTCCTGCGTACCTGACGCGAGCAGCCGTTCGACGGCCTCCAGCGTGTGCGGCGACCGGCCCTTCGCCCCGGCCAGCTGGTCCGGTGCCCGCAGCGCGCCGAACACCCGGTCGACGTTGCGCTGGTCGGGCTCGCGCAGCGCGTCGAGGCGGGACCGCATCTGGCCGTAGGACAGCAGCTTGTCCCGCAGCGCCGGGAAGCTGAAGGGTTTCAGCAGGTAGTGAAGGGCGCCGCCCTGCATGGCCGCGCGGACGCTGTCCGCGTCCTTGGCGGCGCTGATGACGATCACGTCCACCGGCGGGTGCCCTTCCCGGCGCAGCCGCGCGACCAGGTCCAGGCCGTGCTCGTCCGGCAGGTACAGGTCGAGCAGCAGCAGGTCGGGCCGCAGCCTGTCGACCGCCGCGACCGCCTCGGCCGCCGTGTGCACCTGGGCGATCGCCTCGAAGCCGTCCACCTTGGCGACGTAGGCGGCGTGGATCCCGGCGATACGGAAGTCGTCGTCGACGACCACGACACGGATCATGGCGATACCGGTGCCTCCTCCTCCTGTGCTGCCCCGGCCCCGCTTCCCGCATCGATGCCCACGCACGCGGGCAGCACCGCGGTGAAGACCGCCCCGCCGTCGTGGCCCACGCTGATCATCCCGCCGCGGCCCTCGACGACCTGCCGGACCAGCGCCAGCCCGAGTCCCCGCCGCGCGCCCGTGGTCGAGGACTTCGTCGTGACGCCGTCCATGAAGATGGCTTCGCGCATGTCGTGCGGTACGCCGTGCCCCGAGTCGCGCACCCGGACCAGCAGGTCGTGCTCCGCGGCCACGATCGTCAGCTCCACCCAGCGCGGCCTCGCCGCCTGGGCCGCGGCGTCGATCGCGTTGTCGATGAGGTTCCCCACCACCGTCAGCACCTCGCTGACGTCGCTGATCGGGGCGACGACGTGGCTGTCGTCCATGACCCGCAGCCGGACGTCGCGCTCGTCCGCCAGCGAGACCTTCGCCAGGATCAGCGCGACGAGCTTGGCGTCCGGGATGCTGGCCTGCAGCCGCTCGGTGAGGTCCGCGCGGGTGGTGGAGACGTCGGTGACGAACTGGATGGCCTCGGAGTAGCGGCCCAGCTCGACCAGCCCGACCAGGGTGTGCAGCCGGTTGGCGAACTCGTGCGACTGGGCGCGCAGCGTGTCGGTCAGGCCGATGGCGTCGTCCAGCTGCCGCTTCAGCGCCTCGGATTCTGTCCGGTCCTGGAACGTGACCACCCAGCCGAGGTGATGCTTGCCCTCATGCCTGATCGGCATCCGGTTCGCCACCAGCACCCGGTCGCCGTGCAGCACGAGCAGGTCGGTGCCCTCGATCTCGCCGGTCACGACGCCGGCGAGCCGGCCGGGCGGGAGGATCTGGCGCAGCGGGCGCCCCACGAAATCGGGTGGCAGGCCCAGCAGCTGCCGGGCGAAATCGTTGGCCAGCACGACCCGCTCGTTCTTGTCGTAGCCGAGCACGCCCTCCCTGGTGCCGTGCAGCATCGCCTCCCGTTCCTGCAGCAGCGCCGCGATCTCGCGGAGTTCCAGGCCGAACGTCTGCCGCTTGAGCCGGCGCGACAGGCCGAGCGCCGCGAGCACCCCCAGGGCGAGGACCGCCAGGAAGTAGGGGGCCAGCTCGGCAAGCATGCTGGCCACTTCGTCGGACACGGTGGCGGTAAAGAACCCGACCGACACCTCGCCGATCAGCTGGCCGTGGCTGAACATCGGGGTCTTGCCGGTCGCCTCCATGCCCAGCGTGCCGTGCTGCACGCCCATCCACGGCGTCCCGGTGCGGAACGGCTCGGTGGCCTCGGGCTCGCGATCGGGGTACCCGACCGGCGTGCCGATCAGCCACGCCTTGGGGTGGGAGTACCGGATGCCGTCGGAGTTCGTCACCACCACGAACGCCGCCCCGGTGTCGGTCGCGGCCGCCATCGCCATGGCTTGCACGATCCCGTTCGGCCCGACGCCGCCCGGGTCGCCCGCCCGCACCGCGTCCTGCAGGCTGGGCTGTGAGGCCAGCGCCTGCGCCACCGCCAGGGCCCGGTGCTCGTACTGCACGTTGAGCTGCTGGTTCAGGTTGCGCTGCACGACGGCAAAGCCGGCCGCCAAGGTCACCACCAAGATCGCCACCATCATGATGACGACCTGGGTGGACAGGCGCTGCAGGCGCCGTACGCGATCTCTCATGCTTCCTGGCCGTTATGCCGGTTTCCTGGGCTGTTCCCGCAGTGTAACAACGCCCTGACCTGCCGCTGAAGATCTAAGCCAGCGCGCAAAACGAGCAAAACCAGCAAAACGCGCTCTGCCATCCCGCTCGCTCTGTTGTCCCGCTCGCCGCCGGGCCGCTTTGAGCCGCCTCCTTCCCTCCTCGCTCCTTCGTCGCTCGTCAGTCCAGTCGGCGGCGCGGCCCCTTTGGCTCGCGGGGAGGATCCCGCTCGCCTCCGGGGTCCGTGTGGCCCTGCCCCCAATCACGTGCCCCGTGAGCAGAATGCGCAAAACACGATAAAACGCGGCTTATTCACGCAACTGACATAAATATTGTTCGGCGCAATTCCTCATTTTAACGTGGTGGCTCATTCGGGAAAACGAGGAAAGGACCGACGGTGGCAAGCACATTTGCCAAACGCCGGCGTGCGGTTCATGGCACGCGCGAGGGCACTGGCGCCGCGGTGCGCGCGGCGCGGATCGAGCTGAGGGACGTGACCAAGCGGTTCGTCACCCCCGCCGGGTCGATGTTCACGGCGCTGCGGGACGTCGACCTGGTAATCGACCCGGGGAAATTCTGCGCGGTGGTCGGGCCGACCGGCTGCGGTAAATCGACCACGCTGACCATGGTGGCCGGCCTGGACCGGCCCAGCGCGGGCGAGGTGTCCGTGGGCGGGCGGGCCGTCGACGGAATTACCTCCGGCACGAGCTTCATGTTCCAGGTCGACGCGCTGCTGCCGTGGAAGACCGTGCTCGGCAACGTGGCGCTGGGACCGGTGTTCCGCGGCGCCGCCAAGAAAGAGGCGCAGGCCCAGGCGCGCGGCTGGGTCCGCCGGGTCGGCCTGGCCGGCTTCGAGGACCATCATCCGCATCAGCTGTCCGGCGGCATGCGCAAGCGGGTCAGCCTGGCCGCCGCCCTGATCAACGAGCCGTCGATCCTGCTGATGGACGAGCCTTTCGGCGCGCTGGACGTGCAGACCAAGGCGATCATGTCCAACGAGCTGCTCGGCCTGTGGGAGCAGACCAGGCCGTCGGTCATCTTCGTCACTCACGACCTGGAGGAAGCGATCGCCCTGGCCGACCAGGTGGTCGTGATGACGGCGGGACCAGGGACCGTCAAGGCGGTCTACGACATCGACTTGCCCCGGCCGCGGGGCGCGGTCCAGGAGATCCGCTTCGAGCCCCGCTTCCTCGAGTTGCACCACCAGATCTGGGCGTCGCTGCGCGAAGAGGTCGAGGCCGCGTACACCCGAACCGCACAAGGAGAACGGTCATGAGCGAGCCAAAGGGGCGCGGCGTTGCCTGGACTGAGGAGCGAGGGACGAGCGACGAGGGAAGGGAACGCCTCGAAAGCGCCCCGGAGGCGAGCGGCAAACACAGCCATCACAGGACGCTGGTCTGGGCGGCCCGCCTCGCCACGCTGGTGGTCGTCATCGGCGGCTGGCAGCTGCTCACCAGCGCCAAGATCGTCGACAAGTTCTTCTGGGGCCAGCCCAGCGGGGTCGTCGTCCAGCTGAATGACTGGGTGCGGCACGGCACCGCCTACGGCTCGATCTGGCTGCAGATCTGGACCACGTTCAAGGAAGCCGTGCTCGGCTTCGTCTTCGGCGTGATCGCCGGGGTGGTCGTCGGCGTGCTGCTCGGCCAGTTCCGCTTCCTCGCCGAGGTCCTCAGCCCGTACATCAAGATCGCCAACGCCATCCCCCGGATCGTCCTCGGCTCGCTGTTCACCGTCGCCCTCGGCCTGGGCATCGCCGCCAAGGTCTCGCTGGCCGCGGTCCTGGTGTTCTTCGTGGTGTTCTTCAACGCCTTCCAGGGCGTCCGCGAGGTGGACAGAAACCTGCTCAACAACGCCCGGGTGCTGGGCGCCTCGCGGGGCGCCGTCACCCGCCACGTCGTGCTCCCCTCGGCGCTGACCTGGATCATCGCCAGCCTGCACGTCGCGTTCGGGCTCGCGATCATCGGCGCGATCGTCGGCGAGTTCCTCGGCTCGCAGCGCGGACTCGGGCTCGTGATCGCGACCGCGCAGAACAACTTCAACCCGAACGGCGTGTTCGCCGCGATGTTCATCATCGCGGTCCTGGCGCTGACCGCGGAGGGCCTGATCGGCCTGCTGGAACGCCGCCTGCTGTCCTGGCGCCCGCCGTCACCCGCCGAAGCCGCCGAAGCCGCCGCCACCTGACGCCTGCCCCCACGACCCGACCTCACCACCCCCACCGATGACAAGGAGCACACCCTCGATGCCCAGACCCACCCTCATCAAGATCGCGAGCATGGCCTGTGTCGCGGCCCTAGCGGCGGGCCTGGCCGCCTGCAGCAGCTCAGGCGGCAGCTCGAGCAGCGCCGCCGGCTCGGGCACCTCCGCCTCGAACGCCGCCGCCGCATCCGGCCTGCCGACCGTCACGCTGATGGTCGGCGGCATCGACAAGCAGATCTACCTGCCCTACCAGCTCGCCCAGGACCTGAGGTTCTACCAGAAGTACGGCGTCAACGTCCAGCTGTCCACCGAGCAGAACGGCGGCGTCGGCGCCGAGACCGCGATGGTGTCCGGCCAGGTCGACATGGCCGGAGCCTGGTACGTGCACACCATCGACTTCCAGGCCAAAGGCAAGGACGTCGTGGACGTGGTCCAGCTCAGCGGGGCGCCCGGGGAGCGCGAGATGTGCGCCAAGACCTCCGGCATCACCACCCCGGCAGGCTGGAAGGGCAAGAACCTCGGGGTCACCGACATCGGCTCGGGCACCGATAACCTCACCCTCTACCTCGCCGCGCGGTACCACCTGACCAGCAAGGAGATCACCCGCGTCGCGGTCGGCGCCGGCCCCACCTTCGTCGCCGCGCTCCAGCACGACAGGATTGCCTGCGGGATGACCACCCAGCCCACGGTCGGCGCGATCGAGAAGCAGGGGATCGGCGCCTCGGTGATCAACCTCGCCACCACCAGCGGCGCGCAGCAGTGGCTGGGCGGGGCCTACCCGGCGGCCGGCGTGCTGGCCCGCGCCGACTGGGTCGCCTCCCACCAGGCCGTCGTGCAGAAGGTGGTGGACGCGCTGGTCGCCACCATGCACTGGATCAACACCCACAGCGCGGCGGACATCGCCAGCGCGATGCCGGCCGCGTTCGTGTCCAACGGGCTGACCACCAAGGCCGACTACATCGCCGAACTGGCCCAGGACAAGGGCCAGTTCCTGGCCGACGGCATGATGCCGTCCAGCGGCCCGGCCACCGTCCTGGCCATCGAGAAGTTCATCGGCAACGTCACCGGCTCGATCAACCTCACCACCACCTACACCAACCAGTACGCCATCGCGGCCAACAAGCTCGAGGGCTTCACCAGCTGAGGTCCTGCTGCCTGGGCCGGCTCGCAGCCGGCTCAGGCAGATTATGACCAGCCCTGATGCACCGCCGCGACTGAGTAGTTGTGGTCAACCTCAGACGTCGATGTCCAGGGACGCCTCGTCCAGGCCGGGCATCGTGTAAGGGACCGCGATGCCGAGGCGTTCGGCCAGGGTGCGGGCCCGGGTCAGCAGCGGGTGGGGCTCGCCCAGGGCGGGCCGTCCGTGGGCCAGCAGGGTCCGGTCGAGCACGGGCCCGAGCAGGTCCGCCGCCTGCCTGGTATCCCCGACGGCCGTGCACCGTTCGGCGGCGTCGTAGCGGGCAGTCAGGATCACCGGGTGGCAGGGGTCGATGCCGACGGCGGTCAGTTCGGTGACCGAGCCGAAGCACTCCGCGGCGCGCCGGGCATCGCCGAGCCTGGCCGCGGCCCGGGCGAGCAGGACCAGGGTCCAGCCGTGCGCGGGCGCCGGGGGCCCGTCCCCGCCCGCGGACCCGGACCCTACCTCGGCGTCGGCCAGTCGGGTGAGCCTGTCGGCCGCATCTGCGGGCTCACCCCGCAGCAGCGCGAGTTCGGCGAGGGACCGTTCGAAGTCCGCCGTCAGCGAGTCCAGCCCGGCGTCCAGCGGCCAGTCGCACAGTTCGTCCCTGGCCGCGCGCAGGGCGCCTGCCGCTTCCTCGATGCGGCCGAGTTCGCCGTCGGCCAGCGCGAGCAGCCGCCGCGCGGTGTAGCCGAGGCGGAACGAGACCCGGTCACGGAACCAGTCGCTCTCCGCCGTCTGGTCGGCGAGCAGGTCGAGCACGGTCCGGGGGCGCCCGAGCACGAGCGCCGCCTTGGCCAGCCAGACGAGGTCTTCCTGGACCCGGTAGGAGGTGGGCAGGAACCGGCTACGCCGGGTGTCGGCCGCCTCCTCCAGGTGCCGGCGCGCGGCGGTCGGATGGCCGGCCGACAGCAGGGCCTGGCCCAGGACGATCCGCGCCTCCGCGGTGTCGGCGTGCGCGGGGTCGCCGAGCCGGTCCCGCCGGTCCGCCAGCAGGTCCAGGGCCAGCCGCACGCTCTGGACCGCCGCGCCGGCTTGCCGCGCCACGTCGGTCCTTGTGCGATCGGTGACCGTCAGCCGCCGCCACGCCGCCGCGTCCTGCGGCCGGCGTTCCAGCAGGTCCAGCCGGGTCCGGCGGACGGCGGCGACGAGGGTCGCGGCCTGCTCGCTGTGTCCCGTCTCGGCGGCCAGCGCGGCGAGGTTGTTGTCCGCGCGCGCGACCCGGGACTGGTCGTGGGCCAGGCCCTGGTCGGCGACCCGGCGGGACAGCCGCCACGCCTCCGCCGCCGTCCGCCGGTCCCCGAACCTGGCCGCGGCCAGGCCGAGGTGGCTGGTGGCGTCGCTGAGCCGCTGCAGGTCGTGTCCGAGGGCATCGGTGGCCGACGGCGCCGGGCCGTCCCGTTCGGCGAGGCTCTGCCAGAGCGAGACCGTCCGCTGCGCTTGCCCGATGCAGCGCTGGTGCAGGGTGCCGGCCTCGAGCAGGACCCGGACCACCACGGCGCTGGCGTTCGCCTCGGCCCGCGGATCGGTCCGCCGCCTGGCCACGGCGGCCAGCGCCGTCTCTGCGCTTTCCAGGTCGCGCGGCAGGGCGCCCGCGATCCTGGTCAGGTCGCGCTCGAACCACAACGCCGCCAGGCCGCGCGCGAGCAGGTCGACCGGGCCCTCGCGGTCGGCCAGGCAGGTCCGGAAGGCGATGTCGGACAGCCGCGAGGCACTCTCGGTGACGTCCGGCTCGGCCAGGTGGGTGACGGACTCCGCGCACATCCGGAGCACCGGGCGCAGGAAATCGGTGAAGACGTCGCAGCGGCCGTGCCAGGCCGCCGCCGCGACCCGGCCCCACGGGCTGTCCGGCCAGCTGGGCGGCGTGAGGCCGGTTCCCGCGGTGAGCCGGCGTTTCTCCGCCGTGGAGATATCGCCGATGCCGTAGCCGACCTGGGTCATCAGCGGCTGTTCGGCCCGGTGGAAGGCGACGATCATCCCGAGCGCGGCGACCGCGGCCGACCGGGCCGCGGTCACCGAGTCGACGGGCCCGGGCGGCGACCAGCTCGCGTGCCCGGCGAATTCCCGCCAGGCGTGCGCCGCGGCCAGGGCCACCAGTACCCGGCGGTTGTGGACCTCGTTGTACAGCCAGACCGCGGAACGCCCGTTCTGCCCCGGCAGCCGGACCGCGGCGGCCACGTCCCCGGCCCGGACCACGTGGTAGGGCGTCTGGCGCAGCATGGCCGCGGCGGCCGCCGCGATGGCCGCGAGCCGCTCTTCCTGCGCTGCCACCCGCGCCCTCCTCTCATCTGGCCGCTCACCTGCGCCAAGACCGTCATCATAGGCGCTCACCCTGAGGATCGCTTGTCTGGATTTTTCATAACTAAAGGCAAAATGATTTTTTGGCGTTGCTTCAGGTACTAGGCTCCGGCTGCCGGGCGGGGTATCCGCCCCGGCGCTACCACCGTTTCCGGGGACGCCAGCCCCGCTAGTTTCGGAGCCGTGCCAATGCCGGATGGGTAGTGAGGTGCGCGGTCCGGGGGCTGAGCCCCCCGGACCGCTGCACGTCGCGGCGCCTCTTGCGCGCGCATGGGCGGTCGCCGCGGCGACCGCGGCGGTGCGGGTACCGGCCGGGAACGCCGAAGCCGACGCGTGGACCGTCCGGGGCTGGGCGGACGTGGCCGTCGGCTGCGTCGCCCTCGACGGCCCGGGGCGCCGCCGGGTCAGGCCGGACGGGCCCGGCGCGTTCAGCGGCCTGGACGAGGTGATCAGGACGCTGCCGGTGGTCTCGGGCGGCCAGCACGCCGCCAGGCTCCGCCAGCTGCGGCGGTACGCCGGCCCGGTGCCGTCGTGGTATCCGGACACCCGGCCGGCGGCCGGCCCGATCCGGGGTGTGCGGGCGGTCATCTGGCACGCCGCGAGCCTGGTGGCGGAGTTCGGCGAACTGCTGATCGCCACCGCGGCCGGGCTCCCGCACGAGCCGGCCCGCCCGCTGATCAGCGCGCGCCAGCTGGCCTGGGGCGCTCGCTACCGGCCGTCGCCCAGCGAGGGGCACGTCACGCTGCGCCTGCCGATGAACCGGCGGCTGGCCCGGCGGACCTGGATGTGCCTTCCCGGGCTGCCCGGCCCCGGCACCGCGATCGCCGAGGTACCGTCCACCGCGACCCCGATGGCACAGCAGATCTGGCGCGGTATCCACGAGGGGGCGCACCTGGACCACCTCAGCGCCGTGGCCAGTCTCGGCCGTCCGGCGGCGCCGAGCCTGGGGGAGTTCGGCGCCGGGCTGCTCGTCGCCGAGTCGTACGCGATGGCAGTCGAGATGCTCGCCTCGGTGGAGTGCATCCTGGCCGGCGAGGGGCACGCCGTGCACCAACTCGGAGCCGGGCTGATCGAGCGGGCGACCCGGCTGCCCGGCGGCTCGAACCCGGCGGCGGAGTTCGCCGACCTGCCGACCCTGGCCGAGGTGTACCTGCTCGGGCCGCTGGAGGTGCTGGCCGGCGGTCCGGCCTTCGCCGCCCTGCCGCCCGGGCTCGCCCGATCGTTGCGGGATCGCTGGCGCGGCGCACGCGCGGCGTATCCGCCCGCCGCCGCGTTCGCCTCCGCGGCCGCGAGCCTGCTCAGCGAGCGCGACGACCCGCCAGCCTCGCCCGCCGGCCCGGGCGGTTAGCTATCCCAGCGTGAAATCTTTATTGACGTAAATCCTGCATAGATAGACATCGTTTATCTAGCTACACTAAGCTCATTCGTGGTGCTCACGGATCCGGGACGGGCCACGCCCTGGGTGGGCTATTAGGGGCGGATGAGGGGAGGACCGCACAGGCCTGGGTGGCCGGGCGCGGAGGGAAGACCGCGCGGCGACTACTCCGGTCGGCGGAAGGGTCGTGAGGGGTGAAGACAACGTAACAAGGGCCGCCTGATGCGGGATCGCATCGCAATCGTGTGAACGCTCGCGTGGCCGCCGGGCAGGCACCCCAGCCACTCCCGGCGGCAGGCAGCTGGCATGTATTTCGCTAGCCAAAGGGTCGCAATAAAGCTTTCGCAGCGCTTCTCAGCGAGAAAAGCGAGATATCTGCCGCACGGTTGCCGGTCAGCGGCAACCCCTGCCGGGCAGCTACCGGCAGGTAATTGCCGGCCAGCGAATCCATCGCCTTTGGCGGCAGATGATTCCGTCGGCCGGACCCGCTTTCTCCCGCTGCGACTCGCGGCCGGGCCGAAGCCATCGGCGGCCGCATCCTCTCCAGCCGGTCACGTAGCCCCGTGACACCTAGGACGCCGGGTGGCGGCCGCCATGGCCCTGACGGAGCCGGCCGTCACCTGGCAAAACCCATGGAGGGGGATCTGCCATGAACGACATCGCCAGCCGCCCGCTGCTCGTCGGCGCGGACCTGGACGCGGCGGTCGACCAGGCGCGCACGGCGCTGGCCGCCCTGCTGCGCGCCCCCGACGGCGGCGACAGCGACCCGAAGGCGCTGGCCGAGGCGCGCGCCCTGCTCGGGGCCCTGCTCGATCACCGGGTGGCACTCGCGGCGGCCCGGATGGACGAGCGGGACGCCGCCGCGATAGCCGCCGCCCGAGCCGACCGCAACGAGGCCATCGCGGTGACCGGCGCGCTGCTGTACTGGCTGCCGGCCGGCGACCCGGCCTGGCCGGAGGTGGCGGTGTCCCTCGGGCGGCTCAGCTACGACCGCTACACCGATCCGTGGCCCGGTGCCGAGCCGCCGGACCCGGACGACCTCGACGCGGCCTGTGACCTGCTCCTGCGCGGGGCGCGCTACGACGAGGCCGACGAACGCACGACGCTGTACCTGTTCCTCGCACTGCGCGACCGCCAGCACCTGATGGCCTGCCCGAACGACGCGCGAGCGCTGATGACCTGGGGGGAGCGGCTGCTGACCTTCCCGGAGGCCGGCGGCCTCGGTCGGTCCGGCCTGCACGACATGCTGGAACTGGAACTGCTCGACCGCGCGGACTCACTGGCCCGAGCCGGATCGTGGGGGCCCTGGGGTCCCATGCGGTTAGCCAGCACCCTCATCTGAGGCCGCGTCAGCCACGACTGCCCCTTCCTGAGGTCCCCCGGGCAGGATAACCCTTGTGACACATGTGGCGGAGTTCTTGCCCGTAAGCCGGGTAATAGCCTTAGATATGCGGACTGACCCGGCGAAAGCCGGCCGGAAGCCCGGAGGCGACCCCGCCGCAGGGGCGCAGCGGCAGGGCGCCAAGGGGGCGAGGGGCTGGTGGCGGCGCTGGCGCAGCTGGCTCCCGTTCGTGGTCAAACCGTTGCGACGCGGCATCGTCATCTTCGTCGTGCTGCTGATCATCGAGTACCTGGTGGTCCCCGAACTGGTCGGAGCCAGCAAGGACCTGTACCTGCTCGGCCGGGTGAACGCCGCCTGGCTGGCCGCGGGCCTGGTCCTCGAGGGCGTGTCGCTGTTCTGCTACGGCCTGCTGACCCAGGCCGTGCTGCCGGCGGGCAGCGTCAACCCGGGCCTGTCGCGGCTGTTCCGCATCGACCTGGCCGCCGCCGCGGTCGCGCACGTCCTGCCGGCCGGGACGCTGGGCAGCGCCGGGATCGGCTACCGCCTGTTCACCGCCGAGGGCATCAAGGGGAACGACGCCGCGGTGATGATGGCGACCAAGGGCCTGGGCTCCACCGTGGTGCTGAACGTGCTGCTGTGGCTGTCCCTGGTCGTCTCGATCCCGCTGGCCGGCTTCCACCCGATCTACGTGACCGTGGCGGTCACGGGGGCCGTGGTCCTGCTCGCGGTCGCGGCGCTCGCCTTCGGGATCACCCGCGGCGCCAGGCGCGCCTCCCGCATCCTGCACGCCGTCGGCGACCGGATACCCGGCCTTTCCGGCGACCAGCTCGAACAGGTCCTGCTCGACACTGCGGCCTCCCTGTCCGCGCTCGGCCGCGACCGGCGCACCCTGGTCCGATCGCTGACCTGGGCCTCGCTCAACTGGCTGCTCGACGCCGCCTCACTGTGGTGCTTCGTGACGGCGTTCGGCCGGTTCGTCAACCCGGTCGAGTTGTTCGCCGCCTACGGGATCGCGAACGTGGCCGGCGCGCTGCCGGTGACCCCCGCGGGGCTCGGCGTGGTGGACTCGATCGCGCCCCTGCTGCTGGTCAGTTTCGGCGTCACCCGCAGCGTGGCGACGCTGGGGGTGCTCGGCTGGCGGCTGGTCAACTTCTGGCTGCCCATCCCGGCCGGCGCGGCCGCCTACGTCTCTCTCAAGGTGCCCCGCGGCGCCGGCCTCAAGGCCATGCGCGCGGCCGTGTCGACGATGATGGCGCGCCCCGCACCCTTGCCGGAAGCACCGCCGGAAGCACCGCTAGAGGTACAGGAAACGCCACCGGACACACCGCGGCCAGGAGACTCCGAACCCCCGGCCCGCTTACTGGCAGGTCATCTTGGGATTGCCCCCGACGTAGTTGACCGGCCCGAACAGGATGGTCAGCGCGATCGTGCCCGCTCCCGAGCAGTCCGCGTACGACGTGGTGTAGTAGTGCCGCTGCCCGGCCGCGAGGCCGCCGATGAGCAGCCAGACGAAGAGGATCACCCAGACCAGGCGCATGGCCACCTCCGGATTCCGCGCGCGGGAGGACATGGGCCGGGCCGCCACCCGCCACATTTCAGTGATATCAGGCCGGGCGGCTCCGGGGTAGGTGACGCGCCCGGCCGGCGCCCGAGCAAATCCCCCGGACGCGGAAATTACGGCGCGCCTTCGCGGCGCGCCGGCCTGCGGCGATGCAAATTACCTAGA
>WNGL01004224.1_pt1 | contig 17289 bp, 20 predicted proteins | sample 5400591 | NCBI WGS metagenome assembly WNGL01 (sample SAMN13153377, study PRJNA577476) | soil metagenome | isolation source: 80 cm soil or saprolite under Garry oak tree replicate 1 | place: USA:California | collected 2016-06-15 | reverse complement strand
CCGGAGCGTGTTGAGGTGGGATTATCGGGTGAATCCCGATGTCGTGATTCCGTCTTCCATCAGCCCGATGTTATCGACCATTCTGATGCGACCATCGAGAATCTTAAAGACCTCGTTGATCTGCATCCTCCGAGGGCTATCACCGTAGTAAAGGATGGCGTAGCCGATTACGATGCCGCGTTCCGGATCGATGAGGCTGATGCGAACCTCAGTTGCCGGTCCCCAGGGCTTCGGACCGAGGTTGCTCTCATAGCAGCCCACGTCTCCACTCTCCTCGACGCCATTCCGCGGATTGTGCGTCACGCGGTTTCCACTGTGGTACCGGTCGCAGCGCGGGTCATAGTCGGCTTTGATGGGCTCGTGGTCCGTCAGTCCTTTGAAATAGGAGGTGATGATGCGCTCCAACTGCTCGCGAGTGAAACGCTCTTCCGCCGGCACAATGGTGTTAAAGATGGGGTCGTAGGGAACAAGATTCTTGACGTTGACCCGTGGACTATCGTCAAAGTTGATTTCAGCCTCTTTGATCTTGCCATCCACCACCTTGAGCCGCGTGCCAATGTATACGGTCTTTCCGGCCGCCGTCTCCGCCGCCACATGCTCAATCACATTTCCCAGAATCGGGTCAGCGTAAACGCCCTCTGACACAATCTTCGTCACCCCGATCCACTTGCTATCGCCAAGCGCGATGGCTTTCGTGTTCTCGCGGATCTGTGCATCCGGCGCAAGCTGGATTTTCTCTGGAGTGTGGCCGAGCATTGCGGCATTGAACTGCTTTGCCTGCTCAAGAAGGCAGCTACGGTCGCAGGTTGCAGCCAATGCCGCATTGCTCAAGACCAGTAGCGCAATGATGCGTACGCCAGAGTTGGAACTCTCAGTGCTTGCATTAAGATCTCCCTAGGGCATGTTCGGATATCTGCTGCGTACCAGCCGAATACCCATTCCCCGCGCCCGAAAGGCGTCTGACTCGTCAACGCGCCGCTCAAACGTGCATTCTTCGCTGTGTCTCCTGATTGTGGTGCCGGCGCCCGATACAGTCCTTACGTAACTGGACAGCCTCTCTGGTTGAGACCAAAGTTGTAGACCGATTTCTAAAATGCGCTGGACAAGCGCTGTCTCTGAGTGGTTACGGTATCTGCGGCAGTTCTCCCCGATCCGCAACAACGCCAATCGGAAAAACCCCCGCAAGGGGAGGAGGACATTCCTGTGAAAAAGTATATGTGTCTAGCTGTCGTCCTGGCGCTATCCAGTGTCGGGGCTCTCTCACAAACCGCCAGTTCCAAAGCAACCGCGGCGATCAATACTGCGGTTTGGTGCACCTACACCACGTCGGGCAGCGCAAGCGATACGGGTGTTCCACCTGTGACCTCGTGCGTGAACTTGTTCAGCGGTGCGGCAGTCACGCCGACACCCGACAGCTTCATCCCAATCATGACAACGTCCATCAAGGTCTCAAACAGCCAATCACTGTTTGTAACGCCTTCTCTGGTAACGGGGCTTTACACCAATACCGCGGTGAAGACCCATACTTCGGGCGGTACCGGATCCACATCCACCGCAGTGGCCACCGGTGGCGTGTACCTGCGCGCGGTTTTGTACGATCAAAGCGGCAACATGATTGTTGCGTATCCACTCGCAGCATGCACCACCGGCGACATTTTCGGCTGTGTACCGGTTCCCAGCACCAGCACCACCGACTACGGCGTTGTGTTGGACCAACGGATTCAGACGCTCAGTCAGACACTTAGCGGTTGCACCGTGTCAACCGGGGGCACGTGCAGCTTTGACTTGACGACCCAGTTGATTCTGCAAACTGCCAGCGCGCACACCTTCGGCTTCATCTTCCCGAACGTGGGCGTGGGCACCTACACCGTGTCCATTCAAGCAGCCGTCGATTCGAATGCTAACGGGAGCGGCACTTATTACGCAGTGGGCGCGTCGGCGTTCGGCTTGGGCTCCGTTACCGTCGAAAGCGTCAGGTTGGTGCACAACTTCTCGTTCTAGCGCAACGAGCGACTGCATGTACAACGTGAGAAGGGTCAGCAACCGTCACCTTTGCTGACCCTTTTCCCTGTGCTGGTTCCCACCGGAGCGCCGGGAACTCATGCTTATGCCACCGAAGTAAACGCAGATTCCATTGGGTTCCGGGCGGATGGTGGACAAACAGGAACTGATATGGTGTGACCCTGTCAACAGCTGCAAATCGGTGGGTGTTTTTGTTTTTTGTTTCAAGGACAGGGTCAGCCTCAGCCGTGGCAGGTATAGGCGACGATTGATCAAGCTGATATTCGCGGGTCGGAACCGCATGGTCATGATCCGTCGGGAGCTGCCTCTGACTAACTTCGCGAGTCCGGCCAGGCCTGTCGCATACTTCCGCCGAGGATTCTCCTTCGTGCTTGCTCCGGCTGCGGCTGACGCTGTCCTCGAATTGGATTGCGCTGTGCATCGATGCTCTGTTTTTGTTTTTTCCTTATTTGGAAAGTTTTTGTTTTCGCTTTTCGGTTCTCGTCATGCTGCCAGTTGTTGCGTACAGACTGATTCCGCCTTGATACCGATAGCCCAGATAAATCCCATGAGCTCGCGTCCAATCGCAGTCATTGTTTTTCTCTGGTCTTTACCGCGAGCCATCAGTGTCATGTAGCGCTTGTGCAGACGGTTCTGTGCCTTCCATGCAATCTCGGTGATTTCTGCTGAAACCCCTTCCTGTCGCCTGCGTAGCTTGGCCCCGAGCGATGGCCGGTGGCGATAGCTCCAGGCCGATTCGACCACGATCCGCCTGAGGTGCGCATTGCCGGTCTTGGTAATACTGCCTTTTCGAATACGCTTGCCACTGGAGTCTTCGCTAGGAAATATGCCGCAATACCCCATCAACTTCCGTGCACTCTCAAAGCGCGAAGTGATACTACCTAACTCAGCAGCAATCGTGACCGCTGAAATGTGCGCCACGCCGCGCAATGCCTGCAAGCCCCGGATCACTTCCTGCGCTGCGGCAGGTGCAACCTTCACCACTTCCACGATCGCCTCTTCCAACCGCTTTACTCGTTCTCCCATATGGTGCACTTCGTTCAGACAATCCAGGAATGTGGCCTCCTGTGCTGGCTGCGTGTAATGAACCTGATGGATCCACTCCCAGAAACGTTCCGTCCACGTCTTCACTCCCAGCGGCGGACGACGGCCTGATCGGAGCAGGAACTTGGTGAGCCGGTGACGTGCCCGCAACTGATCCTGCTTGGCCGCTTCCCGCTGACGGACAAGATCGCGCAATGCCTCTGAGCCTTCATCTGGAACCCACACCGCGGTCAGATCGCCGGAGCGGTGACTGCGCGCCAGCTTCAACGCATCTCTCCGGTCGGTCTTCACGCGGTCCCCGGGCTTCTTCGGAACCAGCGTCGGCGCCACCACCGCGCACTGGACACCCAACTGCGCCAGCTGCCAGTACAGTACGAAGCCTGTCGGCCCCGCTTCATAGCAGGCGTGTAAATGCTCCGGCGATCCAAGCTTCTTGATGAACTTCCGGATCGAATCTTCGCGGTTGGCGATCGTGCCCAGGCTGCGAACCTCGCCATCCGGCTCTGCTACCGCAACAGCGATCGTTTCGGCGTGGACATCCAAACTCAAAAATCGTAACTTCTCTCTCATGACCGGTTCCCTCCGCTTGTGGCTCTGGACTGTAGTTCCTCAAACAAACTCAGCCTAACCCACGACCAGCGCATCGAACCGGTCACACCATAATGACTAACCCCGTTTTGGAGTTACTCTCTCATTGGCGGTGACTCACCCAGCACATATCGCTTCGATGCCGATGTCATGAGAATCCTCAGAGCTCGCCAACTTTTGCGGCTGCCTTGGCATTGACCAGTGCGCGCTCCAGTAGCAATGTCTGTTCGCGAGCATTGCACGTCAGCGACGCAGCCCGTTCGAACTCCGCAGCTGCTTCTGCATGACGCGACAAGCGAGCGAGCAGATCGCCGCGAACACTGGGAAGCAGATGGTAGTTCTTCATGAGTGGTTGAGACAGCAGCGGATCAAGGAGTTGAAGCGCCTCCTCCACCCCCGTATGCATGCTAACTGCAACGGCGCGGTTCAAATCTACAATCGGCGACGGCGTCACTCGCGCAAGCGCCGTATAGAGCGCAACGATGCGGCCCCAGTCTGTCGCCTCGGCGGTCAACGCGCGCGCATGACACGCTGCGATCTCCGCCTGAAGAAGGTATGGCCCCCGAACCGAAGTCAGCGCGTTGCCGCGTTCCAATGCGACCAGTCCGCGGCGAATGAGCAGTTGATCCCACAGCGCACGGTTCTGTTCCAGCAGTAGAATCGGCTCTCCCGTCGCACTCACACGGGCACGCGAACGCGATGCCTGGATCTCCATCAGCGCAACAAGACCGTGCACTTCCGGCTCCTCCGCATCAAGTTCCGCCAGAATCCGTCCCAGCCGGAGCGCCTCTTCGCATAGCGACGCGCGTATGAGTTCCCCACCTGCGGTCGCTGAATAGCCCTCATTGAAGATGAGATAGATGACCTCGAGCACAGAAGAAAGCCGTGCGGCCAGATCAAGTCCGCGAGGCACCTCAAATGGAATCCGTTTTTGGCCCAGTGTTTTTTTGGCTCGCACGATGCGCTGCGCAATTGTTGACTCCGGCACAAGAAACGCGCGCGCAATCTCGTCCGTTGTCAAACCGCCAACTACTCGCAACGTCAGTGCCGCGCGCGCCTCGGTTGAAAGCACCGGGTGACACGAGATGAAGATCAGGCGCAGAACATCGTCGCCGATCGGATCGTCAACCGCGCTCACCATGTCGGGCGGCGTCCGCTCCAGCTCGATGAGCTCGCGGCTCAACTCCTCATGCTTGCGCCCGCTGTGTTCGAGCGCTCGGAAGTGATCGAGGGCGCGGTACTTCGCCGTAGCCATCAACCATGCGCCGGGTTTGGGAGGAATACCGGAGACGGGCCACTTCTCAAGCGCGACGACAAGCGCCTCCTGCGCCAGGTCCTCAGCGAGGTCGAGGTCGCGCACGATACGCGACAAACCGGCGATGACCTTCGCGGCCTCGATCCTCCACACGGCTTCGATGGCGCGATGAATATCGGCAACAGCCATACTTACCGATCACACCACACCACCGCCCACAGCAGCAAACCATGGCTATTTCGAAGCGAGTTTCGCACGAAGCCGCTCTTCGCTCTCGCGGAGTTCCTCCGACATGACCGGCGCCAGGTCCTCCATTTCGTATACCTGGCGAATTTCAATTTCGGACTCGCCGTCGAAGGGTGCTGGACAGCGCTTCACCCACTCGATCGCTTCTTCCTTCGAACGAACCTGCCACAACCAGAAGCCGGCGATCAATTCCTTCGTCTCCGCGAAGGGACCGTCGATCACCGTGCGTGTGTTGCCGGAGAATCGGACGCGCGCGCCCTTCGAACTCGCCTGCAGTCCTTCCCCGGCCAGCATCACGCCGGCCTTCACCAGTTCCTCGTTGAACTTGCCCATCGCGTCCATGATTCGCGGATCCGGAGGCCCGCCGGCCTCCGATTCCTTCGTCGCCTTCACAATCACCATGAATCTCATAGCATCCTCCGCTGGTAGTTTTGAGTAGAGGGAACAAATGACCGGCGGCGCCTCAACGGACCGCCTGCGCCTCTCGCCTTGGCACGGCGTCCTGCGGTGTGAAGTCGGCATCGTAGAGTTGGCGCAGCTCGCATTCGCCCACGCCCACCTCGTTGAGGAACTCCTTTGCATAACTGATGGCGATCTCCTTCGAAGGCGCATCGAGAATGGCAAAGCCGCCCACCACTTCCTTCGCCTCGGTGAACGGACCGTCGGACACGGAATGTTTCCCGCCGTCGATGCGCACCCGCGCGCCAAGTGCGCTAGGAAGGCAGCCCTCCGTTGCCAGCAGTTTGCCGCTCTTCATCCAGTCTTCGACCAGCTTCCCCATCCGGGCCATCTCTTCAGGGGTAGGTGGAGTGTTGCGCTCGGGACTCTTGTAAATGCTCAGGAATCGCATGGTAAATAAACCTCCTCGGTGTGTTGGATCGCGCGGCAGATCGGGTGGACTCTGCCCGCTTCATGAATACATCGTTCGAGCGAGTTTGGAATCGACATGCTTCGTAAATTTTTCTGAACCGGTCAAATTCGAGTTCCAGCCGGAACAGGCCCATGAAAATCTTGCCAAGCCTTCAGCCTCACGAATCTTCGCCAACTTCCTCATTCCACTCGCAGACTTCGATGTGATGTGAGATACGTTCAGCCTGAGTTCCGGTTCGATCATTGCCAAGTGGGAAGTAAGCTCTTTCCGCCCCATTCTAAGAGCATCCAACGTAGGAATTTCCAACTCATGGATTAGGAGCACGGCTCCAGAAGCCGCTGCTTACGTTCCGCAGAAGGTTTGGCGGACGCATTCTTCGGGACGGGCTGGGGTGGCGTAACGGTCGAGATCGGGCCGGTCGTCGTAGGGACGTGACACTGCATCGAGCAACTGCTCGAAGGGGTGGAAGTCCTGTTTCCACATCGCAGTGTTGAGCGCCTCCTCTACGATGTGGTTGCGCGGGATGAATGCCGGATTTGCTTTTCGCATGGACGCGGCACGCGCATCGGGCGAGATGGATTCCTCTGCAAGACGCTGGCGCCATTTCGCAGCCCACTCATCGTAAGCGCGCGGGATGACGAAGAGTTCACGTACTCCAATGTCGCCCTCGACGCCGGCGGCGGCATCGCAAAGGCGACGGAAGGTTAATGTGAAGTCGGCACGGTTGGCGGCCATACGTTCGAGCAAATCTTCAGCCAGCGCAAGATCTTCGTAACGCTCGGTGGAGAGGCCAAGTTTGCGGCGCAGGCCGGCGAGGCGGGCTGCTTGAAACTGGGGATCGAAGGCGGTGAGGGCTTCGTTGGCCGAAGTCACTGCATCTTCCTGGATACGTGATTCCTGGCTATCTGATGCCTGGCTACTTGGTTCCTGGTTGGGTGATTTAGGGCTACCCGTTGCCGGGCTACCTGTTTTCTGGCTAGCCGATTCCTGCTCAAGGAGGGGGAGCATTGCTTCGGCGAGCCGGGTCAGGTTCCAGAGGGCGATGCGGGGTTGGTTGGCGTATGCGTAGCGTCCGTTCTCGTCGATGGCGCTGAAAACGGTGGCGGGATCGTATGCCTCCATGAAGGCGCAGGGACCGTAGTCGATGGTCTCGCCGGAGATGGAGGTGTTGTCAGTATTCATGACGCCATGGATGAATCCGATGAGCATCCACTGCGCGACTAGGTGCGCCTGGCGGGAGATCACGTCATCGAGGAGAGCGCGAAATGGATTCTCAGCGAGCGCGGCCTGCGGATAGTGGCGAGCGATGGCGTAGTTGGCGAGGGTGCGTAGACCTTCGATATCGTTGCGTGTGGCGAAGAACTGAAATGTGCCAACGCGGAGGTGGCTCGCTGCTACGCGCGTGAATATTGCGCCGGGCAAGATAGTTTCGCGGAGGACGCGTTCGCCGGTGGTGACGGCGGCGAGGGAGCGGGTGGTGGGCACACCGAGCGCGGCCATGGCCTCACTGACGACGTATTCGCGCAAGACGGGTCCGAGCACGGCTCTTCCGTCTCCCCTACGGGAGAAGGGAGTGGGTCCTGATCCCTTGAGCTGAATATCGTAGCGCACGCCGTCGCGGCCCATGACCTCGCCGAGCAGGATGGCGCGCCCGTCACCGAGCTGTGGCACGAAATAGCCGAACTGATGACCCGCGTAGGCGAGGGCAAGGGGCTCGGATCCTTCAGCCACGCGATTGCCGGCCAGAATTTCAACACCTTCCGTGCTTGACAGCGCGTTCGGATCAAGGCCAAGGCTGCGAGCAAGTTCCACATTCACCTTGACGAGCTGTGGCGCCGCTACAGGCGTGGGGGCGAGACGGGCGTAGAAGTGCTCAGGCAGGCGGGCGTAGGTGTTTTCGAAGCAGAAATGGACGGGGGGAAGGCGGGATCCGGAGGTGTCAAGGGAATCGATCGCAGGAGTGTCCGGTGAACTCATATCCATTGGATGTAAACCTGCTGTTATGGTCTCATCCGAAGGGCGAGTCTTTATTGTGGCATCCCTGCACGCTTTGGCGTGCTTGCGCTGTTTCGGGGAACGCGACTTATACTTCATCGACCTGTGGCCTCCTTGCCATAGGCCGATCATGCTCCCTTTTGAGGCTTACTTCCTGCTTGCCGGTGACTGGCCCGCAAGCCAGAAGTTGCTAGCAAACAGATCACAATATAATTCTTGATGATGAGCGAACGCTTGGGCCCGATTTTGAAGGTGTGGTTGATCGTGTGGGGTGCGATCAGCTTCGTCGCGCTAGCTGCACCGGGCCTGGTTTCGGCTGCCATGTACCTTATCCTTCCAGGCCTGATTCTCGTCGCTCACCGACCATCTTTCTTTACTCTGCGTTGTTCGCTGCATTCGCGGCAAACACCCGTGGAAACTTGCGGGAAAGATCCTTGCCGTTTCTCGAAAGCAAGTGCACGCCACGCTTGTCGTGGATCGCCTGCCCACGGTAGCCATCGAGCTTGAGTTCGTATGTCCAGCCAGGGCCATCCGGAAGATTGTTGACCGGAAGACACTCCATCGGCGGGGTGAAGGAAACTTCGTCGCGGCGGTCAGAGCGCTTCATTCGAAAAGCGGCAGCGAGGGGCCCTGTCCGTCGTTCCTTAGGGGCTCGATGAGGCTCGGATCGTTATTCTGTGTATTCCCAACCGCCTTACCGACCTTCCATACCTTCGTTTCATCCTCTGGGAAGGGCCGCAGCAAATCTAGAGGCAAGTGTGCCGGATCAGTTGGTGCCAACCAGCGCTCGTAATCTTTCCGATGGAGAATCACCAGCATCCGATTGTGTATTGGCTCCATCAACTCATTCGGATCAGTGGTGAGAATCGTGTAGGTTCGCAGCTTCTGCCCCGTCGCCTTATCCTTCCATGTGTCGAATAACCCCGCGAACGCGAACATGGCGTCGTCCTTCGCCGCGATGGCGAATGGCTGTTTGGTTTTTTCGTCGATCTTCTGCCATTCGTAGAACCAATCGGCCGGCACTAGGCAGCGCCTCTGTTTCCATGCCTCACGGAATGCCGGGCTCGTTGCAATTGTTTCGGACTTCGCGTTGATTGTGCTGAATGAAGCCTTCCCGTCTTTCGGCCAGTAGGGAACGGGTCCCCACCGCATGAAGGTTAACTCCCGCTCGCCTGTCGCGGGGCTCAGACGCACGACCGGTTGGAAACTCTGCGGTGCGACGTTGTAAGAAGGCGCAAGGTGCGAATCATCGATCTCGTCAAAGACATTTATGTTGTGGGTGTGCATCCACTCAGCAATGCGCTGTTTGTCTCCGCGTCTGCCGTATCGTCCGCACATGGTGGTACTCTCTCTCACCTTACTATGGCGTCCAGGATGGACCTCGCCAGTTGAACACTGTCGACAATCACCGACTGAATTCTCGGAGAGGGGCGACCGATATCGTCACGCGCCAGCCTGACAGCGGCGATAATGGAGGCCGCGATGACCAGTGTGGATTGAAACCTGTCTTGGTTGCGTCTGTCCTGATCTTCGCGCGCAATTGCCCTACGCATCTCTCCCATTTCAGCGAGTTGCCGATTATGCATCAGGATGAATTGGTAACATCATCATAATAAATAATATAAATAGAACATTCAGGATAGACACTCGTTTCCTTTTCCGCTCAGTGACATTGATCGTCTTGGGCGCATTGGAATGGCCATGTATGCCAGGCCAACAAATCGTGACGGTCACCTCTATTGAGCGTCTGTAAATAGGACTTCGATGGGCAGCCCGAAGACCCTTGCGATCCGGAATGCAAGCGGCAGTGAGGGATCATATTTCCCCGTTTCAATGGCGTTCACACTCTGGCGTGAGACCTCCAGCTTCTCCGCCAGAAAGGCCTGGGACCAACCGCGTTCGGCACGCAGTTCGCGCAATCTATTAGTCATCGCCCGCCACCCGATTCATAAAGGATTGGATCCCCTGTGCCGCGCCGAAGGCCGTCCAGAAGACAATGAATATTGTGAACGGCGGCAAGAGGTCCTTATCAGTGTAGCTGCGAAGAAAATCAGAAAACGCCGAGACCATCAGCGTGACGGACGCGCCCGCAAGAATGGCGCGCACCACCAACAGCCGCTGAAACTCATCTTTCTCCTCATGAAGGTAGAGCGCCACAACGTACAACAAGCGCAAAATCGGCAGGCATGGAACTACGGCCACCAGATACAGCAGCCAGCCGGGGACACCTACGTGGCGCACCAGTATTGTCGTGGCAAACACTAGTACGACGTATACGGCCATGGTCCACGCTAACCGCTTCAGGTACATTTTTTCGGCTTTACTTTTGATCCTGCAAACCATTCCTTTTACCCCCTAATGACAAGCAAAGTTTATGTCAAGTGTCCCTTACATGTCAAGCGACCTTGTCAATGTATTTGGAGGCTTATCGAAGCGCGGGGACTTGTCTTCATTCTTAAGAGTGGCAAAGCCTCACTAGTGATGAAAGGGAGAACGGCGTGGAGGTAATGCGCCTCACTGTTGGCGCGGGTTCCATCCTGGGTGTGCCGGCAGTCGTCGGGAAAGACTTCTACACACTGAGCGCGATGGCCTGTCCCGGATCGGAAGTTGGCTTCGTTGCACGGAAGGACTTTGAGGAAATGATCCAGTCGGAGCCAGCTCTGTTTCCGGCACCGTGAAACGGCGGTTGAACTCGGCGATGTAGTGCTTATTTAGAAAGTCGTTGGCCCCTTCCAGGGTTCGGATCCCGCGCAATCGCAACTCCTGCGGCAGCCGTCCCTGCCAGGTGGAGAAGTTGCGTTCCGAGCGGCCCCGCGCCTGCGGAGAGTAGGCCGGGATCACATGCACGTCCAGTTCCTTCATGGCACGGCCCACCTGCGTAGGACGCTCATAATCGACCTTGCCACCGCTCTTCGGCGTCAGCCAGAAATGGGCGCCACGGTCGGAATAGAGCGAACAGAACAGCCCCTTCTTTTCGATCACTGCCCGCAGCCCGGCCATCACTGTGGCGGTCGTCTCTTCCTCGGCCAGCTGCGCATAGTAGATCTCGCTGGTGGCGTCGTCCAGGATCACGATCAGGTCGTGCCGGCGCTCATCCTGAAACCACCGGTGTTCGCTGCCATCGATGTGCAGCATCATCCCCGGCAGAGGACGCCGCTCACGACGCTTGCGATGCACACCGCGCCTGGCCTTGCACTTCACCAGGCCGGCTGCCTGCAGGGTCTGCTTCACCCACGTGTAGCTCAACCCGATCTGATGTTCCTCGCCGAGCTTCTCATGAAAGTGACGCACGTTCAGATCGAAGTACTTGTCCCGGTAGAGGCTGAGAACCTCTTCGGCCTGCGCCTTCGGCACTCGCCTGCTACTTGGCTTCCGCCGTCGCCGGTCCAGCAACCCCTGGTAGCCTTCTTCCTCATAGCGCTTCCGCCTTCGTCGCAGCTGCCGCTCGCTGATGCCGACCAACTCCGCCGCCTGCCACCACTTGATCTTCCCCGATGTGGCTCGTAGCAACACTTCCTGTAACTTCATCGCCCGCTCCGCTGCGGTCCTCGGATAGATGATCTCCATGCTCTCGCGCATGGTTCCATCCATGCCGCCCGAAATGCGGACACTTCACTTGCTTAAAACACCGGACATATTATGTGCTAACGACAGTGGGCAACTCGGAAGTTACAACTTCGACAACGCCGCGCAGCGTGTATTGATCACGCTCGGTACCGGGAGACCAACAGTTGCGGAAAACGTTCAAGCTGGCGGTCCTCCCCTCGTTTCCGGATCAGCGTTGGTCTTTATGCGTGGTGAAATCCGGCTTGGCATGAGTGGGAGGAGCGGACCCTGACAAGAATCTTGACATGATCTCTTCGATCAGTGCCGCGCGATTGCCTTTCGTGAGAAGTTCATGACCGACGCCGGCAATCGGCAACAAATCAGTTCGGTCGGGTATCAGACTCAACGCCGATTGCATTTCTGAGATAGTGCCGAATCCATCCCGCGTGCCGTGCACGAATAGCGCCGGGGTATGCATTGCTGGAAAGTGTTTCGTGCGTAACGCCGCCGGCTTCTTTGGCGGATGGAGCGGGTACGAGAGTAGGAGAAGACTCTCAACCAGCCCCGGCTCGGCCGCAGCCAGCATGGACGCTTGTCTCCCCCCATATGAATGGCCGCCCAAAATGACCTGGCCCGCCCACAGCCGCCGCATCGCAGCAACGGCGGCACGCAATCCTGCCTGATCGCGCTCCGCGCTTCCTATGGGCGGTGGCCCATGAGGCCGAAACTGCCGAAAAGGAAGATCGCAGCGCAGCACAGCCCAGCCCTCTGAGCTGAATGCATCCGCCAGCGCCGTGAGCAGCGAGGATGCGCAATTTGATCCGGCGCCGTGCGTCATAATCAGGCAATTGGCGCCGGCGTCGGTCGAGGGATACAGGTATCCTCGAACGGGTGCATCCTTGTTCGATTGGTCGGAATATGCCTCGAACTTGAGCATGGCGCTATTTATTCAACAGGAATGCGCAAGATCTTCCGGTCGCGAGGTGGCCACTCTATACAACTTTCTTGTTGATGTCGTACGCCGCTGCGACCGAAACCGAAGCAACGGGCTTGCGGAACATCTCGCAATGCTGGGAACGGTACCATGCATCGGCCGCATCCTCGCCCTGCTCAGCCATGATCGTGCAGTACGCACAGCGGTCGCCTGTCTTCCCGACCTCTTGGTCGCCGCAGTCGGCACAGTAGACGGGATGGCACTCGTCATAGCACTCCTGAGAGCAGAACACATCGCCGTTTTGGTCATCGACCACTGCGCCGTCATCGAGGTCGACGTAGCCCGGATCGCTGTAGGTCGCTGCGTAGCCAGTTCCGCATTCAGCTTCACAGTTGCAGTTGGCGCAGCGGATGTAGTTTCTTTGACCCATATCGTAGTCCTCACGCGATTCATCTCCGAATGGGAATCGGATCTTCTCGTTCAACTGGTGGCAACTTGCCAATGCGCTCATTGAAGCTGCATGGTTATTGCTTCAGGATTCCGCGCGGAATCCTGGTTCGAGATTGGATAAAAACATGCATTGACGTCGACAATCACTGCGCAATAAACCAACCCCAAGCTCATAACTTCGACGTAACTTACGCTGACTTGCGTTTGGCATTAGACTTGACGAGCGCGATTTTCTTTGCAGGGGGCGCTTTCTCGCTCTTAGGCGGCTTCTTGGCCAGAGGTTTGTCGGGGCCGATACTCTTGCGCAGCGCATCCATCAGGTTGACAACCTTCGTCGGTTGCTTTTTGGGAGCTTCATCGATTGGAACGGGAAGATTATTTATTTTGGCGTCGACAAGCGCCTTGACCGCGACCTCGTAGCCATCTTCAAATTTGCTCAAATCAAGCTTCGCCGACATCTTCTTGATCAGGGTCTCGGCTAGCTCTAGAGAGTCGGCATTGACGGCTGCAGGCTTGATGTCGCGGAAGTAGTCGTTCTGGTTTCGCAATTCGTTTGGGAAACGCAGTGTGTAGGCCATCATTCCGCGATCGTCCTGGGGTGCAGGCACCACGGCAATGATGTTTTCTCGCCCGGAGAAAGCTACTTTCCCAATGGCCGCCTTGCCGGTCTTCACGAGTGCTTGCCGTACAACCGTGAATGCCTCCGTATGAGAGTCATTCTCGGGGAGCACAAAATACGGCTTCTCCACGTATTCGGGATTCAACTCCTCCGAGTCAACGAACTGAGAAACGGAGATTGTATGTTTCGATGGAACGCGAAGGTTCTCTAGCTCGGCAGGTTCGATGATGACGTACCGCCCCTTCTCATATTCGTACCCTTTGACAATCTCGTCTTTCTCCACCGCTGTCGTCGCTTCATTGCTCTCGGCTGCGCTCTCCAACACCTTCTGGTGCCTAATGCGTTCGCCTGTTTTGCGACTTATTTGGTGAAAGCTAATCTGACTCTTGCTCTCGGTAGCAACATAGAGGCTCACACCGAAAGAGACCAGCGATATCTGTAGATTTCCCGACCAATAGGGACGCGGCATATGACCCCCTCGAGTTCTTAATTCGCGCGGAATCGATCCTGAGAGTTTGGAGTTTACCGTATTTTTGCATCAAGAGTGAAGTAGAATCAGGTCCTGCTTCACGCGGCACTTCGCCTTGTCTTCGCTTCCAATCGACCCAGTGGCCCATGCCCTATCTTCGTTCAATTCACCTTCACTCCCATTGCGCGAATCGCACTGGTTTCCAAGCCCTGTTTGGAGGAAATCATCAATTGCCACGGATCGTGCCGCAATCGAACTTTCCACCTGGCGAAATTCGACACATAGAATCGTGGCCGGGCTGAGTTTTGCAATTCCATCCAATCCAAGGTGACAGCGACCGGGACGCCGGAACGTGCGCGCGTGGAGAAGGGCGCAATCGCCGTGGCTTCACGGTCATTGCGTAGATAGTCGAGATAAATCCGTTTGGCTCGGGCGGCCTTGGACATCTTAGTGAGGTAGATTGCCGGATTCGATCTTTCCATCTGAAGAACGACTGCGTGCGAAAACTGCTTGATGATCGGCCACTCGTATTTCGGCTGAATCGGCACCACGACATGCAGGCCCTTGCCGCCCGTGCTTTTCAGAAAGCTGGTCAGGTTCAGTTGCTTCAGTCGATCACGCAACTCCTCAGCCGCAGATGCCAACGTGTTCCAGGAAACAGCTTCGTCCGGATCAAGGTCGAAGATGATGCGATCGGCTTTCTCGTACGAATCATTCTTCGAACCCCAAGGATGAATCTCGAGTACTCCCAATTGCGCAAGGCCCATCAGGCCTTCCACGGTGTTCACCGTCAGGAACTTCTCTTCCTTTCCAGTCTTTCGATTTCGGACCGAAACATGGCTCACTCCAGGCGACAAGCCCGGAGTCACATGCTTTTGAAAGAAACAGGATTCGCCGATGCCACCAGGACAACGGACCACGCTGAGCGGACGGTCAGAGATATGCGGTAAGAGATGCGAAGCAACAGCAAAGTAATACTCAGCGATTTCCTGCTTGGTCACCTCGCTCTCTGCGTCGATGACCTTTGTGGGATGCGTAATTCGAACCCCGCCCAATTTCAGTACAGTGGTCTTTCGAATCGCTTGCGCTCCAGCGGCCTGATTGGGAGAGGATGGCGGACAATCTCGACATTCTTCTTTCGCGAGCGGCGACTCGTGGGTGACGTCCTGCGGGATTTTGTCTTCGCGGAGGCCACGGAAAGATGATTGTCGTATGAGGTTGTCACGGGTCCACGCCGAGAAACTCACTTGCGCGACCAGTTCCGGTTTGACCCATGAGACCTTTCGCAGGCCATCCGCCGGGACCTTTTCAAAAGGCGACGTCTTCTTCACGATGGGGTCAAGCCGCTCTCGCAGCGCACGATGGGTCTCGTCCGAGAAGCCCGTTCCGACGCGCCCGGAATAGCGAAGCTTGCCGTCTTTGTAATAACCGAGCAACAGCGCGCCGATTCCACGACCTCCCCGTTCGGGTGGCGTGAATCCTGCAATCACAAACTCCTGCTGCAATGCGCATTTCATCTTTACCCATGCGTTACCGCGCCCGGAGGTGTAGGGTGCAGAACGTAGTTTCGAAACCACTCCCTCAGCTCCGAGCTCGCACGCTTTTGCGAAGACTTCGCTTCCTCTTCCTTCGATGTGTTCGCTGATCCGCAGGGCAGATCCCGAATCGACCTGCGAAAACAATTCCGCCAAAATGGCCTTGCGGTCCAAGAGGGAAAGCTTGCGTACGTTGTATCCGTTGAGATGAAGCAGATCAAATGCAAAGTAGACCAGGTTTTCTTGCTTCCCCTCCTGAAATGCAGCCTGCAAATCGGAGAAGTTGCTTCTTCCTTCATGATCGAGTGCGACAATCTCTCCATCGAGGATGCAGCTTTCGACCTTCAGCTTCGCCGCCGATTTCGCGAGGCTCCGGATGCGGTTGGTCCAGTCCAGGCCAGTGCGCGTGAACAACGTCACCCTTGGTGCATCGCGCTCGCCTTTCCTGCTTGAGACTACATGGATCTGGAGGCGGTAACCATCAAGCTTCAGCTCGTGAATCCAGTCATTGCCCGCTGGAGCCTTGAGTCCTTGCAGGGCAAGTTGAGGCTGGATGAAGCCTGGAATGACTTCGCTCGGAGCCTGGCGCAAAATGCGCATGATCTTCTTCTGCTGCCGGGCGTCGGATTTGAGTAATTCCGGAGAAGTCCGTGTCTCGCGGTCTTCATCGCTAAGCAGAAGACCTTTCGTCGAATCCCAAACATGGTCTCTGCTTTCAGATATCTGCTCCATCGTTCTCTGCGTAATCGCGCTATCGGGTGCTAGCTCCGTGATCCCAGGAGCCTCTTCGGGTTGAGACCAATCGTCCCTCTCCTTGAACAGGAGCCAGTTGGGCTTATCGGATCGATCCCGAGTATTCTTCATGCGCACCAGCGCCCACTTACCCTTCAGTTTGGTGCCGTTTAATTCAAACTTTAGATTTCCTTTTTCCAGGTCTCGATCGACGTTGCCGAGTCCTTTCCACTCGCCGTAATCCCAAATCATCACAGTCCCGCCGCCGTATTGGCCCTTCGGGATCGTTCCCTCGAAACCGCCGTATTCCATTGGGTGATCCTCAACCTCAACAGCCAGGCGTTTGTCGCCTGGAAAGTAGCTTGGCCCCTTGGTGACCGCCCAGCTCTTGAGTACTCCGCGCCATCCCAGTCTGAAATCGTAATGAAGGCGCGTGGCAGCGTGCTTCTGAACAACAAAGGGCTGAGGTCCAGGCGCGTCAGAATGGCCCCTACTCGCTGCCCCGCCCTCAGGTTCCGAGGTGATCTGGAAGTCGCGCATCGAGCGGTAGCGCTCCAACTGGCGGTCTACTGCCTTCGCGATTTTAGAAAGAGGATTGGTCCGTCGTGGCATGATCGGCTCTCGTCGGCAAGCGGGATTCTGCAACTGTCAGCTCTCAACTTAACGTTTTTCCCGAGAGGTTGACCATGGCCGAACTGCGGGTTCCGGTCTGGTTGTGGGCTATCCGTCAGTGGGCTATCCGTCAGTTATGAAGTAGTCATCAGGAAGAGAAAGCGAAATCCGGTGGTCGCCTGTTGCATTGCCAAGCCATCGGGAAAACATGACCCTCGCCGACTTCCTGTTACCAATGCTGTCGATAGAGCATCAAGGACAACGCGGATGGCTCGTCGCAAAGAGGCAAAACACCGCCAATCTAAGCCGCTCGTCTTGTGTTTTTCCCTGAGTCAGGTGCACATAGAGCTTTACCTTCATTGAGGGAGGTA
>WNGL01004223.1_pt1 | contig 17289 bp, 17 predicted proteins | sample 5400591 | NCBI WGS metagenome assembly WNGL01 (sample SAMN13153377, study PRJNA577476) | soil metagenome | isolation source: 80 cm soil or saprolite under Garry oak tree replicate 1 | place: USA:California | collected 2016-06-15 | reverse complement strand
CCAAATCCGGCAATGCCACCATACACAGCATCAGCCGTTGCCGCTCCTAAGCCCGTTACCAAACCGTAGAGGGAACCATTATGTATGGTGCGATGAATGCACAGCAAGCAAATTGGGCCAACAACGGCTGCAATAGAAAAGCCTATCAAGAGGCCTCGCACAAAGAAACTTGCCTCCATCTCTTTCTCCTTAGTATTATTTGACACAATAAAAAAAGTCGCCAAACCTCTTATCGAGAAGGTTTGGCGACAGGTGATATCTGCTTCTTTTTGCTAGGGAGTGGAAGACACGCGAAGCGAACCAAACCTCCAATCGGTCTGGTTGCGCTGCTGATTCTCAATCAATACTTGCAGGAACTCATGGTATCGAGTCACTGGTATACTCCCTGTTATCCATTTAGCTCAGTTTTATCAAACGAGATGAGCTAATAATAGCACATTTTATGTCTGAGGACAATCAAGCGTAAACTCGTCAGTAGCCTTCAACGTCCGCCAGGTGTACCTTGCCCCAGAAGAGACGGTAGGTGATGATGAAGTAGATAATGGCAAGGACGATGCCGATACTCCACCACACCAATCCCACTGTCTGGCCATACAGGGATCCTGAGGCATTTTGAATCGTCAGGCTGTTGGCGCGATTGACAGCCGGAAGGACATTGGGATACAGGCTGATGGCCGCACTGGCGAGCATGCCCACAATGAAAATACACGAAGAAAAAAAGGCCGCCAGGTCTTGTTGCCTGAAGTTATAGTAGCCCATCCCGATCAGTCCAACGAGAGCGAGCACGGGAAAGGTGATTTCCCAGGGTCGGCTACCAAAGCTCGCGCTTATCGCCGACTGAACAGAGAACGTCGCAATCGTTCCGAGCGCCGCAAGCACAATGGTGACAAGCCAGGCCAGCCTGGCAATGCGCCGGGAGCGGGCATTGAGCTCGCCTTCTGTCTTCATGGCGATGTAGTTGGCGCCATGAGCCGTCAGGACCGCGAGCGCCAACAGCCCGATCAGAATCGTGTACCAGTCCAGGATGCCCGGGTTCGAGCTGTATGGGTTAAAATCCGTCCACAGGGCCTCGAAGAAGGTCCCATTCCTATCCAGGGGCACACCACGAACGACATTGCCAAGTGCGGCCCCATAGAAGATGGCGAGGAGAGCGCTTCCCAAAAAGAACACTCCATCCCAGAAGGAGACCCACACCGGATTCTGGATGTGCGAGCGGAGTTCGATGGAGATCCCACGCAGCATCAAGAGCCAGAGAACGATGATCAATGGCAGGTAGAACCCGCTAAAACTGGAGGCATAGAGCACAGGGAAGGCGAAGAACATAGTACCTCCGGCTGCAATGAGCCAGACTTCGTTTCCATCCCACACCGGGCCAATGGCCTGTAAAATCAGGCGACGCTCTTCATCCGTTTTCGCCGCCCACGGGTGGATGGCGCCCGCCCCCAGGTCAAAACCGTCGAGCACCACGTACATGGTCAGCATGAAACCAATCAGAATAAACCATAACGTCTGCATTTCAGTCCCTCCTCTTAATCTGTGATTCCCTGTGCCTTTTGCGCCATCGTTTCCTCTTGCGGAGTCTTTTCCTCACTCATGGGGCCACGTATCGCTTCAAAGACCACCAGGATGACGTAGAGCAATCCCAGGAGCACATACATGCCTGCAAATCCGATCAGCGTAAAGAGCACGTTCCCGGCCGAGATGATCGTTGACCCCTGAGCTGTATGCAGCAGTCCGAAGACGATCCAGGGCTGGCGACCGAGTTCGGCTGTGAACCAGCCAGCCGTGTTGGCTATGAAAGGGAAAGGAGTCGCCAGCAGCAAAATCCACAGCATCCAACGCCAGCGGAAGAGTCGCTGCCGCCAGAGCAAGAGTAGTATAGCCAGACCCATGATAGCGATGAAAAAGGTCCCCAATCCCACCATGATGTGATAGCTATAATAAAGGAGTTCAATAGCATCGGGCCGCTGATTAGGCGGAAAGGCATCGAGTCCCTTTACCTGGGCAGTCCACTGTCGATAGGTCAGGAAACTGAGCACATTGGGGACGATGATGGGATTGTCGAGTCGCCCGGTCGTTGAATCGGGCTGGCCGAGAATGACAATGCCAGCGCCTCGTTCCGTTTGGAAGAGGCCCTCCATCGCCGCGAGCTTGACAGGCTGGTTCGCTGTGACCTGTAACCCTTCCAGGTCTCCACTGGGGAAGAGTTGGATGCCGCTGGCGATGAAACCCGCGATCACTCCCAGCGTGACAAACATCCGCCCGTAGTCGATGTGCTGTTTGGCCAGCAGGTAGTAGGCCCCGAGGCCGGCCATAGCGAAAGAGCCGGTGACTACAGCTCCGCTCATTGTGTGCATGTATTGTGCCAAAATCCAGGGATTGAAGAGCACCGCCCAGTAGTTGGAGATGTGGAGCCGACCATTGGCGGCCATTGTGTAGCCAACGGGGTGTTGCATCCAGGCATTCGAGGCGATGATGAAAGCGCCAGAAGCCCATGTCCCGAGCCACACCATGAAGGCCGAGAACCAGTGCATCTTTTGCCCGAAGACATGTTCACCAAAGAGAAAGATGCCCAGGAAGGCCGATTCGAGAAAGAAGGCGAAGGCGCCTTCCATCGCCAACGTCTGCGCAATGATATCGCCAGCATAGACGGAGAAACGGGACCAGTTCGTTCCGAACTGAAACTCCATGGGGATACCGGTCACGACACCCATGACAAAGGTGATGGCGAAGATTCTGGCCCAGAAATGCCCCGCTGTGTTATAGCGCTCGTCCTTGCGCAGCAAGGACAGCGTTTTGAGAATCACAATCAGCAGAGCCAACCCCATGGTGAGCTGAGGAAAGAGATAGTGAAAGGAAATTGTGAAGGCAAACTGTAAGCGTGAAAGGATCGTTGACGCATCCATACTATTTCTCCTGTTTCTCTAGAGCCAGCATTCCATTCTGCACGTCAAACATCCGCCGGTAGAGGCTATCCGCTGCCAGGAGCTGGCTATGAGTGCCCCTTTCGCAGACCCGACCGGAATCGAGCACCAGGATCTCATCCATCCGCTCCATCGCGATGAGGCGATGAGTAATCATTAGCGTCGTTCGCCCCCGCATCAGCACATCGAGAGCATCCAGCAGCGCACACTCTGTGAGCGAGTCCAGATTGGCGGTGGCCTCATCCAGGATGAGCAGCGGGGCATTCTTGAGCAGTGCACGAGCAATGGCCAGGCGCTGGCGTTCTCCACCCGAGAGCCGCAGTCCCTGTTCGCCCACCCACGTCTCAAGCCCGTCGGGAAGTTGATTGATAAACTCAGCAAGCTGGACTTGCTCCAGAACCTGCTCCATTTCACTGTCGCTGGCCTCAGGCCGAGCTAGCAGCAGGTTATCCCGTATAGTGCCATTGAAGAGATGTGTATCCTGGGCGACAGTACCGATGACGCTGCGTAAACCGCTGAGGGCATACTTGCGAATATCCTGACCATCCAGCCGAATTGCGCCACGCGTGGGATCCCAGAAGCGGAGGGCCAGCCTGACCAGGGTGCTCTTGCCTGACCCGCTGGGGCCGACTACCGCGACGCAGCTGCCAGGATGAACGGCAAAGGCGATTCTCTCCAGTACTTCGCCTTCATCGGGGTGATAGGCAAAATAGACATCGTCAAACTCCAGTATGCGCCCGCCTGGTACAGGCAGAGGAGCGGCAGATTCGAGCACCTGGGGAGTTACATCGATCACCCCGAACAGTCTCTCAGCCGCGGCTAGCGAATGCCCGAGGAATTGAATGGCCTGCGCCAGGGGCTGAACGACTTCAAAACTGGCCAGAATCACCAGGGCCAGAAAGGCCAAATAGACGCCGTTGATGACCTTCGTGGCGACGAGCGGGATGGCCAGGATAAGTATGGTCCAAAGTGCCAGATTCATCAAGAAATCGTTCATTGTTTGTTGCAATCCGGCGATGAGCGCCATCCTCCCCTGTACCTGTCCAAGTGCGCGATCGAGGTCAGCAATCTTCTGCTGCTGGTCCCCAGCACGCCCGCATGCCAGGAGATCTTGCACTCCCTGGATGCCATCCACAATTTGTGCGTTCAGCTCGGCCCGCAGTGCGAGCTGCCGCCTCCCCAATCCGCGAGTAAGCACTCCAACCAGGAGCGGAACCCCAAGTCCAGTAGCTACCAGAAATGCCAGGGCAATCCAGGCCAGCACAGGACTGAAGATGGAGAACAAGCCGAACGTAAGCATAGTGATCACGACTGCAACGATGAAAGGTGAAATCACCCGCAGGTAGATGTGCTGCAGTTCTTCGATGTCTGCAACAAGGCGCGCGAGCACATCACCGCTGCGATATGCAAGCAGTCTGGCAGGTGCCAGTGGTTCAAGGCGGCTGTAGACAAAGGTACGTAGCTGAGCCAGTAAGCGGAAGGTCACATTGTGTGCGACCAGGCGCTCCCCGTAGCGCGAGACGGCCCGCAAAACGCCCATAAAGCGCACAATGTAGATCGGCAGTGTGAGCAAGACCAGAAAAGGCACGATCGCCGCAGCCGCAATCAAATAGGCGGCCATGCCCAGCAAGGCTATATTACTCGCTATAGTAGCGCAACCCAGGAAGATGGCCAGTGCTACCTGCCAGCGGAAAGGGCTCAAAAATTTGAGCAGCCGTAGGAAGAGTGTCATACGCTATCTACACCTCTTTCTCCTTGCAAGCTGCCTGACTGTAAGTAGATACGCGGTACCGGCAATCCTGTCTGGGGGGCAGATAAAGCGGCCTGGATTGGTGCCGGGCAAGCGCTTACAAGGCCAGCATATGGACCGCCAGGTCGCAACAACTCTGCGTGGCTGCCAACCTCGACGAGCTGACCGTTCTCCAGGACTATAATCTGCTCTGCATTGGCAATGGTGTTACGCCTGTGAGCAATCACCAGCACCGTTCGATCATGCATCAGGCGCTCCAGGGCGTGTCGAATGAGCATCTCGCTTTCGGGATCAAGGCTTGAGGTGGGCTCATCGAGGACCAGCAGCGGGGCATCTTTCAGGAAAGCGCGGGAGATGGCAATTCGCTGGGCCTGTCCGGCACTCAGGCGCGTACCTCGCTCCCCGATCTCGGTAGCATAGCCCTGGGGCAGCCGGTTGATAAACTCTGTCGCTCCAGCGAATTCAGCGGCCCGCACAACTTCGTCATCGCCCGCACCAGGACGGGCCAGACGTATATTGGCAGATACGCTCCCATAGAAAAGGTATGGTCGCTGTGGAACCAGGGCCACATACTCCCGCCACGCCTCAACCGGCAAGTCGGTGAACGAAATACCGTTAACAGTAATCCTGCCGCTCTGAGTATCCATAAAGCGCAGCAACAAGTTCACAAGCGTGCTCTTGCCCGCACCGCTGCGCCCCACCAGTGCAGTACAGGTACCAGCTGGCAGCGACAGGTCGATCCCTGTGAGAGCCGGGCTGTGGCTGCCGGGATAGGTATAGGTCACACCGGTAAACATAATTGTGAGCTGACCAGTGGGTTTTTTAGAATACGTTGCCACGGAACGTACCGGTACAGAGGTCTCCAAAATCTCGATCATCCGCTTTGCCGCAGCTTTGCCCTCCATCCCTGCATGGCGATGGACTCCGAGTTCCCGCAGGGGACGGTAGAACTCTGGTGCCAGGAGAAGCACGAGGAAAGCCTGTTCAAAGGAAATTCCACCATCCAGCAGGCGCACCCCCAGAGTGACGGCGACCAGGCCAATGGCAATTGCTGTCAGGAATTCAAGAACCGCGCCCGATAGAAACGCGACGCGCAGTACCTTCATGGTTTTATCCCGGAACCTCTCGCTTACCCTGGCAATCCGTTCGCGTTCGGCGCCGCTACGACCAAAGAGCTGAAGCGTCGGCAACCCCTGCACTACATCCAGAAAGTGCGCGCTCATGCGCGAGAGAGCAATCCATTGGCGCTGGATATGGTCCTCGGCATAGCTGCCCACCAGGACCATCAAGAGCGGAATAATCGGACCGGTCACCAGGAGCAGGAGCGCGCTGCTCCAGTCGAGTGACAGGATATAGGCAACAATCAAGAACGGAACCAGGGCACTGAGGGCTACCTGGGGCAGATAGCGGCTCACATAGGCATCAAGACGCTCTATACCCTCACTCATGGTCGCCGCCAGCTCGCCGGTGCGTTCGCCCTTGCTGTAGGCAGGACCTAACTGTAGCAAGTGAGCAAACAGGCGCTCACGAAGTTCAGATTTGATGCGGATCGCCCCCCGTTGAGCGGTAACTTCACGGGCCCAAACGAAACCGCCACGTACGACGATCACGCCTAGCAGGAGAAAGAGGAAGTGGCTGACCTGGGCAAGACTCTCATGAGCTAAGAACACCCGGTCAACGATCCTGCTTAGAAACGCCATCTGAGCAATCATCGCCACTGCCCCCAGCACACCAAAAGTGATGGTGAGGGTCAGAGCACTCCGAGCATTCTTGATCTGCCGAAAGAGTTCTTTATTCATGTGGGCCGCTCTCGATGATTGCGCTTTGCAGGACATTTAAAATATGTTGGTTGCACTACAATGCTGCTGGCATATTATAGGAGGACGGCCCCGTCACACAATCTCATGTGTTTTGCGCTATCCCCTTTCTGCTTCCAGTCACATTCGCGCCTCTCTGGCATATACTAAACGCTATTACGATGACCATGCCAGAAAAGGTTACTAATAGGTATATTTCTTTGCGAAGATCTGAAAGATTACGGAGAAGCAGGTTTGGTTTTGGTATGTCGAAATCCCCCTTTTCAGCTATGCTACAATAGTACCATGTATAACTCAGAAGGAGCATGAACCCAAGAGGTAATATCATGGAATACATCCAATATCATAGCCAACCGGAGTTACGGAATCCTGTGCTTGTCGCCGCTCTTGCCGGGTGGAATGATGCCGCAGATGCCGCAACAACAGCTATTAAATTTCTCATTGATCGTTGGAAACCCACCAAAATTGCAGAGATTGATATCGAGGATTTTTTTGTCTTTACAGAGACCCGCCCCACAATAAGGTACGTGGATGGTATTCAACGTACCATTATCTGGCCAAGCAGCCAATTTTTAGCCTATCAAGCACCCGATCTGAGCCATGACATCATCCTCTATCTCGGTGCTGAGCCGCAACTGAAATGGAAGACGTTTAGTAAGACCTTCCTTGAAGTGAGCAAACATTTCAAGGTTTCAGAGCTAGTGTTGCTGGGTGCATTACTTGCTGATATCCCACACTCAATAGCAGTACCTATCACCGGCACCTCTTCAAATACAGATTTGAAGGAACGCCTCCACGAAATAGATATACACAGCTCGCGCTATGAGGGACCTACAGGAATGATCGGTGTGCTACAAGACGCGTTCCGGCGCGCAGCTATTCCTGCGGCAAGTCTCTGGGCAGCGGCACCACATTACCTGGCAGCCACGCCGAATATCAAGGTCACTTCTGCCCTCCTTACTTACCTCAACACCTTTATGTCCTTTGGCTTGGAATTGAGCGATATTCAAGCAGATGCCATTCGTTTTGAAGAACAGATAACTTCCCTGGTCGCGCGAGATCCAGAGGCCAGCGCCTATGTTCGCAGGTTGGAAGAGCAAATCACCGGCGCAATATCTTCTGAAGACGACGAAGATGACGAAGATGAGGCGGTTTCTAACTCTGATAGGACCACAAGCACAGGCCCTCTCCCAAGTGCCGAGTCCTTGATTCGCGGCGTTGAAGAATTGCTACGCAAGCAACGCGAGAACGGTCAACAACTCTCTGATGATAGCGAGGAAAATGAATAAACAAAGAACTCATTAGTGCAGAACAGTGCTTACAAAGCTGCTTAGAAGCATTACGATTATGGCAAAGCCAGCAAGAAAGACTACCAGACTACTACGAGCGAGACTTGATGTTGTACTAACTGTTGGGCCAAGACCCTCATAAAACTCGTCTTCGCCATAATCATCAGCCGTGGTTTCAGCGGTTGCTGTTTGAAAGCTTCGTGCACGAACTCGGCGCCTCTTGCCTACAGCCCCTCCTTTATACAGGTAGAGGCTTAGACAAACGCCAAAGGCAATAAGTATACTTATCAGCGCCAGCATAAACAGAAATGCTTGCATGTCATCACATCCTTTATCTCCGGGCTACTTACTCAGCCCCGACAAGTAGAACACCTCTCATTCTCCTAAAGAAGACGTATTCCATTTGTAAATCTAAAAAATCAGGCTCCATACGCCTTCTTAACACCTTTAGAGAAGAACACGTATTGGAGCCTGAAATTCGAGACAGGACGTCTACAGCACCGCGGTCACTTTGCGCTGTTTACCACCTCTCAAAAATGTGATGGTTATTTTTTCTGCGGGCAGATGCCTGCGGACGATGCGCTGCAAATCGCGCGGTTCCGTTACAGGCTCATTGTCGGCGGTAAGAATGATGTCCATGCGCTTGAGTTCGGCACGATCGGCGGGACCGTCACGACGAATCTCTAGTAGTTCCATACCAAATTGCTGCGTAAGATGAAGATTTCTTTGTTGGCTCGGATCGATTTTTATACGCATCCCTCCGACTCCCAGGGATACACCTTGAGGCTTAGTTTCGCGGTTCTTGTTAATCTTGGCTATGGCAGCTTTGACGGTATCAAGTGGAACTGAAAAGCCAAGTCCCTGGGCCAATGGCATCATAGCTGTAGTAATGCCAACCACGCGCCCTACGCTATCAACCAGCGGACCACCTGAGTTACCGGGGTTAATAGGTGTATCGGTCTGTATTAGATTGGTCATTTTGCGTGACCGGGGGGCATCCAGTGTGCGGCCCAGTGCGCTAACAACACCGGCAGTGACAGTCCAGTTCAAGCCGTAGGGATTGCCTACGGCAATCACCAGCTGCCCTACTCGTAGTGGTGCTCGTCCTAACTCTGCTACCGGCAAATGGTCGGCCCCGATACGCAGAACAGCAACATCCACGTCTGGGTCACTGCCGACAAGACCCGCATCAAATTTGCGGCCATCCGCCAGGGTCACCTGGATACGCCGCGCTTGCGCAACAACATGGGCATTGGTGAGAATTTGACCATCTGAGGCAAAGATGAAGCCGGAGCCAATGCCTCCACCAAACTCTGGTATATTGAACGGGCCGACACGTCGACCATCTCGATCTATATCAATGCGTACTACCGCAGGTCCAACGCGTTCCGCTGCTGTGGTTACTGCATAAGAATAGGCATCCAGTGCCCCTGCATCCTTTTCATTTGTGCTCATCATCAGTGCTTTGCTTTCCTGTGGAACCACTCAATAGATGTGTGCGTGCGAGGCAGCGACTCAATGAGTTTGATACTTATTGTATCATATATTACGGAAAACGTCTGCAACTTCTTCCCCCAACAGGCCAATTCGCGCTCACGAGAGCCAACTCCGCACGCACTTTTCATACGATAGAGTTCATCAAAGTCCAACAAAAAACAGAGAAATTCGCCCCGTAAGGTGTCAATTAAGGTGTCAAAAATCCAAAGCACAACCAACACCGCCAAGTATACTCAACTGGCTCTACAAGCCTTACTATGAGCATAAAAAAACGGCCAGCATCTCAGAAGACGCTGGCCGCTCTGCAAAGATCACTTCTCACTCATCAGTCACAGCCCGAAACTTACGATCAAAATCGTCCATCGCCTGGCCGTGCATCCCGGGAAACACGTGCCCATAGACATTCATTGTGACCCGAATGTCGCTATGCCCCGCGAGCTCCTGCACCACCTTCGGATTAATTCCCATCGCCAACCAGATCGAAATGGCGCTATGCCTCAGGTCATGAAAGCGCATATCCGGCAGGCCCGCCTCTTTCAGCAAAGACTTAAGGGCATCGTAAACATACTGGGGTTCAATATACCCACCGTCAGCCGTTGAAAAGACCAGGTCCTTGTCCTGCCATCGAGACGAACGGGCGCGCAGCATCAATTGATGATTGCGATATTCCAGCAGCGCGTCAACGACAAAGCGAGGCAGGTTTACCACGCGACGACCGGCCTCGGTTTTGGGATCAGTCTCGATAAATTCACACCGGCCCGTCTCAGGATCAGGAATATACGAAAGCGCACGCTCGACGCGAAGTTCAGCTTTTTCAAGATCAACATCACGCCAGCGCAACGCCAATAGCTCACCGCGGCGCAGACCGAGAAGCGCCACGTGGAGCAAACACCTCATGCGAACAGAGCGGGCGCATGCTATCAATTTCTTGGCTTGATCCAGGCTAAGCCAGGTCTCAGAGCGTTTCCGGGACTTTGGCGCATCAGCATCTTTCACCGGGTTGAATGCGATCTTTTTCCACCTCACAGCATCGCTCAACGCCTTCTTCACAACAGCGTGAATATAGCGGACTGTATTGGGAGAAAAGTCACCATCTTCCAGCAACTCCGTATAAAGCGACTGGAACACATCACCGGAGAGCTTGCGTAGTTTCACATGACCGAGCGCAGGAACAACATACGACCTCAGGTAACGACGATACGTAGCATAGGTTGTCGGCCTCAACGAGCTGCGTTGAATACCCAACCAATACTCCAGGTAGTCCCCAAACGTTTGATCGCGAGCTGTCAGCAGCTTGCCTTGCTCCAAGTCTTGCAGCATCCTCCTCCTTGCTCGCTCTGCCTGCACACGCGTATCGTAGTACTCCTGCTTCTTTTTTCCAGCGCCTAAAGGCACACTGGCAACCCAACGGCCATCGTTTTCCCGCTGAAAAACCGAACCTTCGCCGCGAGGCTTGCGGGACTTCTCATCGTCACCTGTTTTACTTTGCCGCACCATAGCGCTTACTCCTTTCCTTACGCAATGCGATTCTGACGCGCAAGCGCCCAAGCATACAGGCTGTTCGGGTCGAACCGGATGCAGCGTTCTGTCAAGCGGATGATCGGAAAACCGTCTTCCTGCATCAAAGTAAAAAAGGTGGACCGACCAACACCCAACCACTTGGCTGCACCAGGCACATCAAGCAATTCAGCTGGCACCGGAGCAGATACCAACACCTTTTCTCGCTCTTGAAGCTTGCGAGACCCCCGGCCCCTCACCATAAAACACCTCCTACCATTTCTTATGCACCAACTTGGAGAAATCTCGGGCCTGCTCTTGCAGGTATGCATGGACTTCCTTGTTTCGGCCTAATCTCCTACATGGCATCACCTGCGGGATGGTCAAAAGCAAGGGCTGAACCAGGATGGCAGGAAATTCGCTCCCATCCAACACTGCTACGAACTCTGTTTCCCACAGTTGCGCTCATAGCTAAGCCATGAAAAAGCTACACATGCTATAAGCATGTCGTCGAAACAAAATTGATACTCAGAGCAGAGTTTTACGCTGAGAGGTATGCACCACACCAGCTCTGTCATCCATTTGTTCCCTCCTGGAAAACAAAAAAGCCAGAAGCAAACCTCCTTGCTCCTGACTTTTTTCGAAAGAGCCAAGTCTCTGCTCGATCGACTCAATACCCAGGTTGAAACGCTCTTGCCACATGTTCCCAATTGACGACCTCATACGCACTCTGGAGAAGGTTAGAGACCACCACCGAGATCGTCGCGTTGCGCCGGCGACTAACCGCAGAGGCATCTATCCAGACATTGATCTGCGCCTCAAACCAGTCCTTGAGCGTATCGGCACAGGCATAGACATCTGGTGCTTCCTGCATCAGCACACCCACAGCTTGATGCAGGTGTCTCTCGTTCAGAATGCTGCCATACAGTGACCAGGTGAAGAGATTGTCATTGGTGACCGTTTCCCCTCTCAAGAGCCTGACCAGGCTATCTCAATCCGCACCAGCCTCCTCTTTGAAAACGCTCGTTCCCCCTACACATGCCAGGCAGCATCCGTCCCTTCCAGGTAACCATAATCCGTTTCGTAGCAATTGGTATCTTCAAAGGGATAGAGTTGCTGTAAGAATGCGAGCAGGGCGCGTGCCTCATTCTCGCTCATGAAAAGTTGATCGCCCGACCAGGACAGCCATAGCAAGTTATCCACGCTGTCATGCCCAGCGATGTACCGACCAATGTACTCGGACGTAAAACGTTTGTTATCCATTTTCGTCATCCTCACTTTCGCTCTCTCATCCTCACTTGCCCAGCGCAATCCATTGTGCTAGTACGCCCGAATGTTAATCACCCTCCTTGAAAGATTGCAGCCCTCACAAAGATCAATGAGCGCCTCTCACAACACTTTCCGCCGCCAACATCGATACTCCTGGATCTCATCGGTAAATTCCTCATACTTTAGCAGTGACCACGACAATAGCTTGACGATCTTTTCCTTCCTTAAATAGCAAGCCATTGCAAGCCATTGCCCCCTTCAAGAGCTTCATCAGTGTCTAATGGCCTGATGAAGAACGTTCCTCCTTTACTTAACTTGATACAAGCTTATGAACAAGTTATAATAGCTACCATAAACATAGGCACCGAAGTTAAAGAACATCACTTGGCCATCGTAAATATATGCTTCATCATCTAAAGTGAGGAGATAACACTTTGGAAAAAATTAGGAAAAGCACACGTAAGTTGTACCCAATCATCAGAATGTACAAAGATGATCTGAAGGAATTGGTTGATGTCCTCGAAAAGGCACAACAGGAGTTTGAAATAACTGCTGATGGATACAAATTAGCAAATATTACTGAAATTGATAACATTAGCAAACCTTGGATCAGAGAGTTCTCGATAGTAGTCCACCAATGGTACAGGCAAGAAACACCAACACGATTAGAAACCCTGAACTTGCAATTGGGATATGAGATTCTAGGACCTAACATCTATCTATCTGATGACAGCGACACTCACTTATTGGGCTTATTATCTCGCTTAGACTCTATAGTCTCAAAAAGAAAGAGTAAAATCAGATTTCTGGTGTCTTATTGGACAATTATTATCGGGTCTATCTTTCTTTCTTTTTTAGCAAGCATCCTAACTAATCTAATCGGTCAACAGCTATATCCCCATCCTATACAGCCAGTAACTTATGTTTATATAATATGGGCACTAGACATCGTGTTAATAACTCTTTGGAATATATGGGTGTACTACATGAAAACAAAGAGACATGTGATCATCTACCTAACAGATTTTCATTCTCGCCCTCGGTTCCTTCGCAGAAATAGAGACGTTATTCTATTAATACTAGGTATAGTTCTAAGTGGACTTGTGTCTCTCATCGTGGCTAAGTTAACAACTTCTGGACACTAACGACTCGTTGATCTCTTATGAGCTTAGTTATAACCCACATTCCGCAGTTTGCATTTGCATTTTTCACAAAATCGCTTGGAGAGGGCATTTACAAAGTAGAGTTTATTTATGACTCTGCAATATGAAATGGCTTCTCGCCTAAATTCTCGAAAAAACTGCGGAATGTGGGTTATAAGACTATTTGTGTGTTTTACTTTCATAGGGCCGAGTAACGATACATAATACGTGTCAGAGAGGCATAGATAGCCGCACCTTCTATATTCTCAACTATGAGACTTGCAAGCCAAGCTTGATCCGTTTTCGTATCACTTCCGCTCCAAAATCCATATCCTTTTCAAGCATATGCTGGCTGGCCGCCTCAGCAAACCAGTGCAGGAACAGCGAAAGGTCTGCATCAGGATCAGCAAGAACACCACCAACCCAGGCCGAGAGGGATGTGCCATAGCCGAGCGCCGCCTCCACCCCTTTCTGAATATTGTGCTGTTCCTTGCGCTTGCGAATGATCTTGCCAAAATGCTCAGGACGCTGTGGATCAACGAGGTACGCCCGTTGCACTTCCACCCAGGCCGGATGGGTCGACCAGCGCGAGCGCGTCTTATCCTCATCTGAGGGAAGAACCAGGCGCAGCCAGCCATCAGGCCATCCATCCTCACCACCACCCACATGACCCGCAGCATAGGCCCACAGCACTTTGAGCCGCTCAGGCAATGCGTTCGCATCCTCGATCCCATGGAACAGCCCTTCAGCCTTCAATTCATGCAGGTCTTCCCGCTTGAAACGGAACTCCACCCGCCAGACGGTTTGCCCATCCTCCCATCCGTTCCTCGCCCACAAGTCCTCAAACCAGAGCTTACCCGACCTCTTGAGTTCACGGGTCTTATCATAGATGCAGCAGGACATTGGCCCACGCGCCGAGAAATCGAGACCCGAGCGTTGCAACCCGTAGGAATAGCTGCGCACATCCAGGTCCGTTTCTTCGTGACCGCCGCGCTTGCGCGACCGCGACACAAACTCTTGCAGGTAGTCCACTTGAGCCACATCCCATCCCACCACATCGGCGCACAGATGCACTTCCGACACTTGCAGGTACATGTCACAGCCGAAGACCTCATAAAGAAAAGCATTGACAGTCCCAATGGCCTCTTCCAGGTTGTGGCATGACCACAGGTATTCCGAAGAACAGCGCACCATGGCCACACAGTTGAGCCGACCACGCGAGATGCACAGGTTAATGAGATCAGACGTCAGCAGCCAGCGCCACTGTCCACGACCCGCACCATGCGGATACATCTGGAGATTGGCCCCCTCAAAGACCCACGGCACCACGATTGGCCCTTCTGCGTCAATAGCCCCCTGTTTCCAGGCGTCAAGGCGTTCCACAAGCGCGTTCGAGAGATCACGCTTGACGGGCTTCTCTTGCTCATCCATATAGTAGACATTGAGTAAAAGGGTATCCACCCCACGGCCCACCAGTTTCACTTGCGACATACCCATCACGCTTCTTCCCTTCTGCTGATTAAGGGGCGCGGTATACTTGCTTCGCGCCCAGGCGGTGAGGCCGCGTCCGGCGGGGCCCCTACCCCACCGGCGCGTCCTCACCGTCCCCAGAACCGCCGCCACCACGCCCCACCCTCTCAAGGAGAACGGAGCACCAGGTAAGCTTGGAAGGGGAAGAGGCAACCAGCGGCGAGAGATCAGGCCTCCCCCTACGGGCCACCACTCCCCCACCGCCGTCACCCGCCACCCTTCACACGAGCGCCCCTTGCCGGAGCCGCTCCCAGGCCTCTTGCGGCGTGATCTGGTAGTACAGGCACAGGAAATCAAACAGATCACCGGCACACCCCCAGGTGTAGCAATACCAATGTGGATCATCACCCCCAAAGACCTGGAAACTGGGACGCACATCCCCGCGATAGTGATGCTCCTTAAACGGACACGACCCGATCCCGCGACCAGCCAGCACCACATACCGCCCAATCAGCTCCACAATATCCTGAGCCCGACACCACGCTCGAATACTCCCTCGATCAGGACGAGACACCCGCTCATGGCTAGCCATGAACACATCATCTCGCCCCATATGACCCTCAGCAGAGGCCCCTATCACCTGCATCCCATCAGGAATCGCTACCCGCTGCACGACCTGACACACCCAGGAACAGCATTCCACCACCGTTTCCCCAACTGGCACCACTGCCCCATCAGGAGCCATCGCCACAAAGGGATACCAGCCGCGACTTTGCCGATGGATCCCCAACGGCAAGCGAATCAGCGAGCAGGCCCCACCAGGCCCGAGCGCATCTTGTTTAGGGTACAACTCGACACCAAGGGACAGCGCATACGGCAAGAGCCAGGCCCGTACCGCATATGCCGATGTTGGTCGAGCGAAATGCACCCAGAGATGGCCACCACGCCGACTGGCTTCCAGCAGGGTGGGAACACCTACTTGTGCGAACTCCACTGCCAGCCCCCCCAGCTGCCAGAGTCCATCCATACTATCGGCATCAAAGACGGCAAACGCGCACTGGCACTGCTCATCCAGGAGGTATGTCCCCAGCGTCCAGCGTCCCTCAAGATGCGCTGAGATGAGCGGCAGGGTGAGCGGCTCCACCACCCGCCAGTAGGAGCCATCGCGTTGCTGCACAGCATACTGCGACCACGAGTGCACAAACAACGAGGCATACGCCCCCACCAGTTCACCAAGCACATCCGGCATGACCATCCCTCCCTTCCACCGTCCACCACAGCCTGAGCAGTTTCCCACACCGAGGACACTCATAGAGCGGAAGCGTAGACGCCTCCTCACTAGCACTACGATACGCCACCACGACGACCTTCTCCCCATGAGCTCCCTCAAACTGTGTCAAAATCTCTCCCCACAATGGATAACCACAGCGGTGCTGCACACACACGCGCAGCTGTTCCACCTCGCCTGTCTCCCTCATCCACCCACCTCCCGAGCGCGCCAGGTCGTGACCGCCTGCTCAATCGCGGCAATGTACGCCGCGACATCATTGCCGTCACTGCTGGGTGCATACTTCGGCACGATCTGTTCCACCGTCGTCAGGTGCCACTGCTCGATGTAGAGATGCAGAATGAGCGCGTACCAATGGTCAAACCCATCCTGCCAACTCGCCATCTGGGCGTAGCCTCCCTGGTCCTGATCGACACACGCACGATCTGGAAGGCAGCGCTCATTGCCCAAGGACAGTGTCTTCCTGGCCTCGCCCGTCGTACCGAACAAGCTTTCGTGCATGAAGAAGGCCAACGTATACACCGGATCGATGCCATACTGTATCCCATCGTCATAGAGCGCCTGGCCGAGTCCCTCAGCTGGCGAGTGATACGCCGCCAGCACCTGATTGATGAACGCCGCTGAGACCGTAGGCGGCCCAAGCACCGAAGAGGATGCATTGGCTTGCACCACCACCGGAAGCTGCCCCACGAAACCTGGTTGCGAAACCGCCCACCAGAAGAACAGCAGCACCAGTAGACACAGTCCAACAAAGCACCGCTTCACCGCACACCTCCTCCCACGGGAGCCCACCAGAGACCGGCAGACTCCCGCCTTCACCTCACGACGCTTTGCCCTGGAAGACCTTGTAGGCCTCCAGTTGTTCCAGGTAGTTCCGGCCACTGTCATAGAGACCGTCCCCGATCTCCCCATAGCATTCCGGCTGAGGTATTGGGTAATACCCCAAATCCGGTACCGAGACATCCAGCTCCTGACGCATGGCTTGCCATAAGCCCTGCACACGTTGGGTATAGCCGGCCATGCGCCCCTCAAATTCGCGTTGCAGCTGCTCGTACTCCGAGCGTAAGGCCTCGACGTCGTCGGCATAGCGGGCCGCCACCTGTTGCCACACCACCCCGAGATCGTTCTCGAGTGCCGCCCGCGCTTGGGTGATGCGCTCATCAAGCGAGCTATCGTAGTAGCACTCGATGTAGCGGCTGAGCACGGCTTGCAGCTCGCCAGGATAGAGCGCTTCCAGCGCATCCAGCTCGACCGCCCCCTCACCATGCCGGCTTTCAAAGCCCATGCGCCGCCGCTCCGTCTCTTTGATGGGCGTCCGTGGCAGGCGATAGTACTGGATCTGGTCG
>WNGL01005780.1_pt1 | contig 17294 bp, 18 predicted proteins | sample 5400591 | NCBI WGS metagenome assembly WNGL01 (sample SAMN13153377, study PRJNA577476) | soil metagenome | isolation source: 80 cm soil or saprolite under Garry oak tree replicate 1 | place: USA:California | collected 2016-06-15 | reverse complement strand
CGATGGGGCAGACCCCGACCCGGTATCACATCAGCCTGGACGTGGCCGACCGCGCCGGCGTACTGGCGCAGGTCGCCGCCGTCTTCGCCGAGCACGACGTGAGCATCGCCGCGGTGCGCCAGGAGGGCCGCAGCGTCGACGCGAGTCTCGTGATCGTCACGCACGCCGCACCGGACGCGGCCCTGCGCTCCACGGTCGACAAGATCGCCGGCCTGCCGGTGGTGCGGGAAGTGGTCAGTGTCATGCGGGTGGAGGGCGAACAGACGTGAGCGAGCTTGCGAGCGAACCATCGGCTCCGAGTCGCTGGCCGGGAGTGATCAGGGCCTATCCGGACCGGATCGCGCTGCCCGAAGGGGCGGACGTCGTCACGCTCTACGAGGGCGGCACGCCGCTGGTCGAGGCGCCCCGGTTGAGTGAACTCACGGGCTGCCAGGTGTTCCTGAAGGTCGAGGGTGTCAATCCGACCGGGTCGTTCAAGGACCGTGGCATGACGGTCGCCATGACCCACGCGCTGGCCACCGGCAGCCGGGCGGTGATCTGCGCGTCCACCGGCAACACGTCCGCGTCGGCCGCCGCGTATGCCGCCCGTGCCGGCCTGAGGAGCGCCGTGCTGATTCCCAGCGGCAAGATCGCGTTGGGCAAGCTGGCCCAGGCGGTCGCCTACGGCGCGCGGATCCTCCAGGTGGACGGCAATTTCGACGACTGCCTCGAACTGGCCCGCAAGACCGCGGCACAGTTCCCGATCACGCTGGTCAACTCCGTGAACCTGGTCCGCATCGAGGGCCAGAAGACGGCGTCGTTCGAGGTCTGCGATGTGCTCGGCCAAGCCCCGGACGTGCACATCCTGCCGGTGGGCAACGCCGGCAACATCACCGCGTACTGGAAGGGTTACCAGGAGTACGCGGCCGACGACGTGATTTCCGCCACTCCTCGGATGTTCGGCATCCAGGCGGCCGGCGCCGCGCCGCTGGTGCATGGTTCGCCGGTGCGCGAACCGGAGACGATCGCCACCGCGATCCGGGTCGGCAGCCCGGCATCGTGGGACGGTGCCGTCGCCGCGAAGACCGAATCTGGCGGCCTGTTCGCGGCCGCCACCGACGAGCAGATCCTGCATGCCTATCGATTGCTGTCCACGCGGGAGGGCGTGTTCGTCGAACCCGCGTCCGCGGCCGCGGTCGCGGGCCTGCTGATCACGGCGGCGGACGGCCGACTGCCGGCCGGTTCGCTGGTCGTGTGCACGGTCACCGGGCACGGCCTCAAGGATCCGGCCACCGCGCTGGAAGGACTGCTGGAGATCGAGCCGCTGCGGGTGGACCCGCAGGCGGTGGCGTCCGCATTGGACCTGTCATGAACGCCGTTCGGGTCCGTGTGCCGGCGTCGAGCGCCAATCTGGGGCCCGGCTTCGACGCGCTGGGCCTGGCGCTCGCCCTGTACGACACGGTCGAGGTGCGGGTGACCGAGCGTGGCCTGTCCGTCGCGGCGAGCGGCCAGGGCGCGGACACGGTGCCCACCGACGACACCCACCTGGTGGTGTGCGCGCTGCGCGCGGCCTGCGAACGGCTCGGCTTCCACCCGCCCGGACTGGCCCTGAACTGCGACAACGCCGTGCCACACGCGCGCGGCCTCGGCTCGTCGTCGGCGGCCGTGGTGGCCGGGGTCGCGGCCGGATTCGCCCTGGCCGGGCAGCGGCTCGACGACCGGGCGCTCCAGGTGGCCGCCGAACTGGAGGGACACGCCGACAACGCGGCCGCCAGCCTCTGCGGCGGCCTGGTGATCGCGTGGCTGGACGGCGACCGCTACCACGCCACCCGCCTGGAACCGCATCCCGACCTGCGGCCGATCCTGCTGGTCCCGGCCGAGGAGTCGACCACCAAGACCACCCGCGGCCTGTTGCCCGACCGCGTGCCGCACGCGGACGCGGCCTTCGCGGCCGGCAGGGCCGCCCTCGCGGTGCACGCGCTCACGCACGCGCCCGAGCTGCTGCTGGCCGCCACCGAGGACCGGCTGCACCAGCACTACCGCGCGCCGGCCTGGCCGGCGACCGCCCGACTGGTGGACACCCTGCGCGCGGCCGGCGTGCCGGCGACCGTGTCCGGGGCCGGGCCAACCGTGCTGGCACTCACCACCGACGGCAAGTTGCCTGGTGGTCTCGATTCGGATTTTTCCTTGCTACCATTGGACATTGATCGGTCCGGGGTGGTCGTGGAACGACTCGGCCGCTAGTCGCCGGGAACAAACGGTTGGTGAATCGGGTTCTTCGAAAAGCGGCACGCCGGCCCCCGTTGTTGCACCGGACGACGGCTGCGTCTACGCTCGGGGCAGATCAGTCACCGCGCGCACGGACGCCGGTGCAACTCCCGGGCTAGTGGTGAGGGTAGTGCTAGGCCTGGGTCGCACTCCTGCTGAAAGGTGACCTCGTCTCGCGGCGGAGGTCAACATTGGCGGGTACCCGATGGCCGTGGTGACCGAGCAGTTCATTGTCGGCAGGCCTTTTCGTCAACAGGACTCAAGCAAGCAGTCTCGACGTCGATCAGGTCCGCCCGCAACGGGCGTCTGTCGGTCCGCGTTCCGTCGGCCGGCAAGTCCGCTGGTCCACGTAGGAGGCGTGGACCGGTCAGGAAGGACATGTGTGAGCAACACCGATCTGCTGAGCAGCGACGCGGCGAAGGCCGCGGCTGCGGCATCCTCTGATCCTGGTTCGTCCAACGGCACGCGCAAGCGCGCCGGACTCTCCGGCATGGTGCTGGCTGAGCTGCGGGCACTCGCCGGCGAGCTCGGCCTCTCCGGCACCGCCGGCATGCGCAAGGGGGATCTGATCGCCGCCATCAAGGAGCGGCAAGCGGCCGGTTCCGGCCGTGCCAACGGCAGGACCACCCCGGCCAAGGGCGGCCAGACCGAGCTTCCGGTAACCGCGGCCGAGCCGGCCCGTACGGAGGCCCGCGAAGGCCGTGACACCAGGGAGAGCCGGACGGACAACCAGGACGTTCGGGAAACCACTCGTGAGGGTGACGACGGGAACTTCTCCCGCAATCGTCGTCGGCGCTCCGCGTCCCGCCCGGCCGGTAGCCCGGACGGCGCCCAGCGGGACGGCGGCGACGACGCGCGGGAATCCGGCGGTCGGGACGACAACCAGGGCTCCGTGTCCGCGCCGGAACGGCAGGACCGCTCGGGCTCCGACCGCACCAACGAGCGCGGCGGCGACCGTACCAACGACCGCACCAACGACCGTGGCGGTGAACGCACCGGCAGCCGGCCCCAGCAGGGTCAGGGTGACCGGCCGGCGAACCGCCCCGGCAGCGGTGGCGGCCCGGACGATGACGACGACCGGGGCGGGCGGCGTGGCCGCCGGTTCCGGGACCGCAGGCGTGGCCGTGGTCGCGGCGAGGGCGGCGACGCCCGCGAGAGCGGTCGTGGCGGCGGGGGTGGCGACACCGAGATCCGCGAGGACGACGTCCTGCTGCCGGTCGGCGGCATCCTCGACGTGCTGGACAATTACGCGTTCGTCCGGACCAGCGGCTACCTCGCCGGCCCGAACGACGTGTACGTCTCGCTGTCGCTGGTGCGCCGCTACGGCCTGCGGCGCGGTGACGCGATCACCGGCGTCGTCCGGCAGCCGCGCGACGGCGAGCAGCAGCGGCAGAAGTTCAACCCGCTGGTGCGGGTGGACAAGATCAACGGCCTGGACCCCGAGCAGACCAAGGACCGCCCGGAGTTCACCAAGTTGACGCCGTTGTACCCGAACGAGCGACTGCGGCTGGAAACCGAGCCGCACATCCTGACCACTCGCGTCATCGACCTGGTGATGCCGGTCGGCAAGGGCCAGCGCGCGCTGATCGTGTCGCCACCCAAGGCGGGCAAGACAATGGTGCTGCAATCCATTGCCAATGCCATCACCACGAACAATCCCGAGTGCCACCTGATGGTGGTGCTGGTGGACGAACGGCCGGAGGAGGTCACCGACATGCAGCGGTCGGTGCGGGGCGAGGTCATCGCCTCCACATTCGACCGTCCGCCGTCGGACCACACCAGTGTCGCCGAACTGTCCATCGAACGGGCGAAGCGGCTGGTCGAGATGGGCCACGACGTGGTCGTGCTGCTCGACTCGATCACGCGGCTGGGCCGGGCGTACAACCTGGCGGCGCCGGCGTCCGGCCGGATCCTGTCTGGTGGTGTCGACTCGACCGCGCTGTTCCCGCCGAAGCGGTTCCTCGGCGCAGCACGCAACATCGAGAACGGCGGCTCGCTGACCATCTTCGCCACCGCGCTGGTGGAAACGGGGTCCACCGGTGACACGGTGATCTTCGAGGAGTTCAAGGGCACCGGCAACGCCGAGCTGAAGCTGGACCGCAAGATCGCCGACAAGCGGGTGTTCCCGGCCGTCGACGTCGACCAGTCCAGCACCCGCAAGGAGGAGCTGCTGCTGTCCCCGGACGAGCTCGCCGTCACGCACAAGCTGCGTCGCGTGCTGCACGCCCTGGACATGCAGCAGGCCATCGACCTGCTGCTGGTGCAGCTCCGCAAGAGCCGGACCAACATCGAGTTCCTGATGCAGGTGGCCAAGACCACGCCCGGCGCCGGCGACGACTAGCGACCGACACGCGTCCGGTGGCCCGGCGGGAACAAGCCGGTCATCGGGCGCGTTGACGTGCACGTCAGTGCGTCTGGCAAACTGAGCGGGCTCCGGTTCACCCCATCTCAGCACGACTGGGGACCCGGCGGCCACGATGAGAGGACGACACAGTGAAGACCGGTATCCACCCGGACTACGTGGTCACGAACGTGGTGTGTAGCTGCGGCAACACGTTCGACACCCGTAGCACCAAGGCCAACGGCTCGATCCACGTCGAGGTGTGCTCGAACTGCCACCCCTTCTACACCGGCAAGCAGAAGATTCTGGACACCGGTGGCCGGGTGGCGCGCTTCGAGGCGCGCTACGGCAAGCGCAAGAAGTGACCCGGCCGGCGGCGCCCGCTGGAGCACCAAATGGTGCCCGCGGGCGCCGTCGCCTGTTGTGACGGGAGTCCGATGACCAAGCCGGTGCCCGAGGTGTTGGGGGCGTTGGCCGCCGAGCACGCCGAGCTGGAGCGGCGGCTGGCCGATCCGGCCGTGCACGGCGACCGGGTGCTGGCGCGCAAGCTGTCCCGCCGTTTCGCCGAGCTGGGCCCGGTGGTGCGTACGATCCGCGAACTGGACCGGACCCGCGACGACCTGACAGCGGCCAGGGAACTCGCCGCCGAGGACGCCGGCTTCGCGGCCGAAGCCGAGGCGCTGGCGGCAAAACTGCCCACCCTGGAAGCACGGCTGACCGAACTGCTGGTGCCGCGCGATCCGCACGACGGCTCGGATGTCGTGTTGGAGGTCAAATCCGGCGAAGGTGGCGAGGAGAGCGCACTGTTCGCCCGCGACCTTCTGCGGATGTACCTGCGCTACGCGGAACGACGCGGCTGGCGCACCGAAGTGCTCGACGGCACCGATTCCGAGCTGGGTGGCTTCAAGGACGTCACGGTCGCCGTGAAGGGCAAGGGCGACGGACCGGACGGCGTCTGGGCGCGGCTGAAGTTCGAGGCCGGTGTGCACCGCGTGCAGCGGGTGCCGGAAACCGAGTCACAGGGCCGGGTGCACACCAGTGCCGCGGGCGTCCTGGTGTACCCGGAGCCCGAGGACGTCGAGGTCGACGTCGACGAGAAAGACCTACGGGTGGACGTGTTCCGCTCGTCCGGCCACGGCGGCCAGAGCGTGAACACGACCGACTCGGCCGTGCGCATCACGCACCTGCCGACCGGCATCGTCGTGTCCTGCCAGAACGAACGCAGCCAGCTACAGAACAAGACCAGGGCGATGCACGTACTTCGGGCCAGGCTGCTGGTACTGGCCGAAGAACAGGCCGCCGCGGCCGCGTCCGCCGCACGGCGCGGCCAGGTACGCACCGTCGACCGGTCGGAGCGCGTCCGCACCTACAACTTCCCGGAGAACCGGATCGCCGACCACCGGGTGAACTACAAGGCGTACAACCTCGATCAGGTGCTCGACGGCGATCTGGACGCGGTGCTGGACGCGCTGACCGAGGCTGATCGGGCGGAACGCCTCGCTGCTTCGGCGGGATGAGAAGCTACCGGCATGGGTCGGCAGAGACAGCCGTTGCGGTTGGCCATTCTGGAAGCGGAACGCCTGCTCGCGGCGGCGGGTATCGCGTCGCCACGAGTGGACGCCGAACTCATCGCCGCACATGTCCTGGGCGTCGAACGTGGGCGGCTGCCGATGGTGCCACTGGTCGATCCACCGGTGGTGGACGCGATCGGCCAGTTGGTCGCGCAGCGGGCCAAACACGTGCCGCTGCAACACCTGACCGGCTGGGCCGCGATGGGCGGCATCACGGTCGGCGTCGGACCGGGCGTGTTCGTGCCCCGGCCGGAAACTGAATTGTTGTTGGAATGGGGCCTGGCCGCGATCGCCGACATCGAGCAGCCGGTCGTGGTCGATCTGTGCACCGGGACCGGCGCGCTGGCCCTCGCGGTCGCGCACGCCCGTCCGGACGCGGTCGTGCACGCCGTCGAGTTGGACGGGGTGGCGCTGGCGTGGGCGCGGCAGAACGCCGAGGTACGCGCGCAGGCCGGCGACACGGCGATCAAGCTGTACGCCGGCGACGTCACCGACCCCGGCTTGTTCGCGGACCTGGACGGATCGGTGCACCTCGTGTTGTGCAACCCGCCGTACGTGCCGGAGGGAACGGCGGTCCCCCCGGAAGTGGCCGACCACGATCCGGCCGTCGCGGTATTCGCCGGACCGGACGGGCTCACCGTGCTCAAGCCGGTGATCGCGCTCGCCGCCCGTCTGCTCACCATCGGTGGTCACGTGGCCCTGGAACACGACGACACACACCAGGTGATGGTGCCCGCCCTGCTGACCAACCGCCGCGTCCTGGCCGAGGTCACCGACCACCCGGACCTCGCCGGCCGGCCCCGCTTCGCGACCGCGGTGCGAGCGGCGTGAGGGCATCATCGCGTTGTGTGGCAGGATCGCCGTGTGGCCACGGTTTATGACTGCCGTCAGCGGGATGAGCGGGAAGCCGGGCTGACCGCCGCGACCCGGTCGGTGCGGTCGTCCCGGCTGGTGGTGTTCCCCACCGGCACGGTGTACGGGATCGGGTGTGACGCGTTCGACGCGCACGCCGTGCGCAGCCTGGTCGACGCCAAGAGCCTGGGCCGGAACATGCCGCTGTCCGTCCTCGTCGGCTCCTGGTCCACGGTGGACGGTCTCGTCCTTTCCGTCCCGAAGCGGGCAAGGGACCTGATCGAAGCCTTCTGGCCCGGCGAACTCTCCCTCGTCCTGCCGCACGCGCCGTCCCTCGCCTGGGATCTGGGCGACACCAGGGGCACCGTGATGGTCCGGATGCCGCTGCACCCGGTCGCGCTGGAACTGTTGCGGGAGATCGGCCCGATGGCGCAGTCCGGCGCCAGCATCGCCGGTCGCCCCGCCGCCACCACGATCGAGGACGCCAAGGCACAGCTCGGCGACGCCGTGTCCGTCTACCTCGACGGCGGCCCGTCCGAGAACACCACGCCGTCGTCCATCGTCGACCTGACCGGTGACACGCCCCGGATGCTGCGCGAGGGCGCGGTGACCAGGGACGAGGTCACCGCGGTGCTCGGCATGGTCGTGGCCTGATCCGGTGGGACCGCTGTCCGACGCCACTCCGGCCGGCCTTCCGGTCCGGGAGTACCTCCTCGTCGCCCTGACCGCCGCCGCGGTGACGTACCTGATCACCGGGCTCGTCCGCAAGTTCGCGTTCCGGGTCGGCGCGGTCGCCGTGCCCAGGGCGCGGGACGTGCACACCGTCGTGACGGCGCGCATGGGCGGCCTCGGCATCTACGGCGGGGTGGTCGGCGGCATGCTGCTGGCGCACCAGTTGCCGGTGCTGCGCCGGGCTTTCACCTACTCCCTCGACCCGTACGCCGTGCTCATCGGTGGCGGCGTGATCGTGCTCGTCGGCGCGCTGGACGACCGGTTCGAACTGGACTCACTGACCAAACTGGCCGGTCAGATCACGTCGGCGGGACTGTTGGTGCTGTTCGGGTTGCAGTGGGTGGAGTTCTGGGTGCCGTGGGGCGGCCAGGGCGCGCTGGGCTCGGCGCTGGTGCTGGACCAGAACGAGGGCGGCGTGCTGTCCGTCCTCCTGGTGGTCACCATGGTCAACGCGATGAACTTCGTGGACGGCCTGGACGGCCTCGCCGCCGGGATCGGGCTGATCGCCGCGGCCGCGATGTGCGCGTTCTCACTGGGCCTGCTGAACAACTCGCACGACAACGTGACGAACTACCCGCCGGCACTGATCGCCGCGACGCTGGCCGGTGCGTGCCTTGGCTTCCTGCCGCACAACTTCCACCCGGCGCGGATCTTCATGGGCGACTCGGGATCGATGCTGATCGGCCTGATGCTGGCCGCCGCGAGCACATCGGCCTCCGGCAAGATCAGCTATCCGACGCTGGGCGCCAAGGACGCGATCGCACTGCTCGCCCCGCTGCTCGTCGTGGCCGCCGTGTTGTTCGTGCCGCTGCTGGACCTGCTGATGGCCGTGGTGCGCAGGACGTTGCGCGGCGAGAGCCCGACAGCGCCGGACAAGATGCACCTGCACCACCGGATGCTCGACATCGGCCACTCGCACCGCCGTGCCGTGCTGCTGATCTACCTGTGGGCGGCGGTGATCGCGTTCGGCGCGGTGTCGTTGACGCTGTTCAACACGGCAGTCGCGATGTGGGGGATCGGGATCGGGCTGCTGTTGGCGCTCGCGGTGTCGGCCATTCCGCGGCTGCGGGAAGCGCGGCAGGCCTGATCAACTGCGCAGGTCAGGGGGTCGGCGCGAGTAGCCGGACGACCGTACGGTAACTTTACCCGTACGAGGTTCGCGTCATCTCCCGACGAAGCGGGGTGATTGAAGGTGCTGGTCCGTCGACCGCGTCGAGGCCGTCGTGCGCGGCGCCGTACTGTCACCCGGCGAGCGGTAGGTTCCGCGAACATCTGTGATAACGTCTGCGTCAGACCACCCGAGCGGGCGGTTCGATGCACTGTGCCACTGTCTGTGACACCCGGGCCACCCAGGCCCAACTCCTACGCGCCCGAGACCATGCGCCCGAGACCACGAGGAGTTGCCGTTGAACGATGACCGCGTGCAGTCCCCGCGAAGTCCGAACGTGGGATTTCCGGCGGCGCCGTTCCGCGCATGAGCCAGAACGGGCCTAGCTGGACCCAACTAGTGGGCCTCGGGTTCGCGTTCGCCTCCCTGGTTGTTGGATTCACCGCGCTGGGTTGGTTCGCTGATACCCGCCTCAAGACTTTCCCCACGTTCGTACTCGTCGGACTCGCACTCGGTGTCATCGCCGCCGTCCTGTACGCAGTAGCCGAGTTTCGAAAGTACCTGGAAAAGTGAGTTGAGATGTCGTCGCTACAGCCAGTGGTGCACATTCCCGCACACCTGAAGGCCAATTTCCGGCGCACCATCATCATCGGGGTCGGGGTCGGCGTGGTGGGCCTGGTCGCGCTGGTCCTGACCGGCCACCCGCTGCTCGGCGTGTTCGGGTGCCTCGGCATCCTGCTCGGCTCGGTCAACGCGCTGCTGGTCCAGCGGTCGGCGGTCAACTACGGCAACAGCGAGAACGACGGCACGGAGGGCGCGCGCAAGAAGCTGCTCACCATGTCCATCGCCGGCCGGCTGCTGATCACGACGTTGATCGCGGTGCTGATCGGCATCTTCTTCGCGCCCAACGGGGTCGCGGTGTTCGGCGGGTTGATGATTTTCCAGATGCTGCTACTCGGTGGTACGGCGGTGCCGATGATGCGGGGGATGCGCCAGTGACTCCTTTTGTTCATGCGGATACCACTATTGAGCAACCTGGCACTCATCCGACGGCCAATTTCCTCGGCCTGACCATCAATACCGACACGGTGCTCACCACCGTGATCGCGGCGGTCATCGTGATCGGGCTCGGGCTGATCGCGAAACGCGCCGTGACGTCCGGTGTGCCGCGCGGGCCGCAACTGTTCTTCGAGACCGTGTTCAAGTGGGCGCAGGACCAGGTCAAGGAGAACATCGGCCTGGAGGTCGCGCCCTACGTGGTGCCGCTGGCGTTCGCCGAGTTCGTGTTCATCCTGGTCTGCAACTGGATTTCGGTCCTGCCGGTCCAGGTCAACGGGAAGGACCTGGCGCCGCCGCCCACCGCGGACGCCAACCTCACGTACGCGATGACGGTGCTGGTGATCGTCTGGGTGCACGTGGCCGGGTTCCGCGCCAACGGCCCGCGCTACTTCGGACACATCGCCCGCGGTCCCGGTGGCGCGATCGGCCTCGCCCCGATCAACATCATCATCGAGGTGATCGCCAACCCGCTCGCCCTCGCGCTGCGGCTGTTCGGCAACATCTTCGCCGGCACGATCATGGTGTCCGTGATCGGGCTGCTGCCGTCGTACCTGCTGTGGGCGCCCAACTTCGGGTGGAAGTTGTTCGACATGGCCATCGGACTGATCCAGGCGTTCGTGTTCGCGCTGCTGACCATCCTGTACTTCGGCCAGGCGACGGCCACGCACTCAGCGGCGGACAGCCACTGAACCCGCGACAGAAACGGTTCACCCGGTGACCTCGGCGCCCGAGGGCACCGCTTGATTCAAGGAGAGAAATGGCAGACCTGAATGCGGCCATCGAGGCGGCCGGTGCGTTCGTCGGTGGTGGCCTTATGCTCGGCGGCGCCGCGATCTGCGCCGGCGTCGGTGACGGCCTGGCCGGCAGCCAGTTGATCGCCGGTGTCGCCCGCCAGCCGGAGGCCCAGGGCCGGCTGCTGACGCCGTTCTTCATCACGGTGGCGCTGGTCGAGGGCATGTACTTCATCAACCTGGCCTTCATGGCCATCCTCGTCTTCGTCTTCGCGAAGCAGTGATCACGATGGCTTCCCCAGCGCTCGCGAGCAGCATCTTCCTGATCCCGAACGGCACGTTCATCATCGAGCTGATCATCTTCGTGATCGTGCTGTTGGTGCTCGGGTGGTACGTGGCGCCGGCCATCGGCAAGGCGTTGCGCGATCGGGACGAGATGGTCAAGCGGGCGGCCGAGGAAAGCCAGCAGGCGACCGACAAGCTCGTCGGCGCCGAGCGGCGGTTCGCCGAAGCGCTGGCCGACGCACGCGCCGAGTCCGGCCGGATCAAGGACACCGCGCGCGGCGAGGGCCAGCGCCACCTGGAGGAACTGCGGGAGCAGGCCGGCACCGAGGCCGCCGCGATCGGCCGGCGCGGCCGTGAAGACCTGGCCGCACAACGGGAACAGGCGCTGCGCGAACTGCAGCCGCACGTCCGGGAGCTGGCGGCGACCCTGGCCACCCGGGTGGTCGGCACCGACCTGTCGGTGAGCGAGGCACGACGGTGACCCAACAGTTCGAACATGTCGGGAGGTGGCCGTCCGATGGCCGTCGCTGAGTACATCGGGTCGCTCGTCGGCTTCCTGCTGATCGTCTACTTCGCATGGCGCAAGATCGTGCCGCCGGTGCGCAAGCTGATGAGGCAGCGCCAGGACGCGATCCGGCAGCAGGTTGAGGACGCCAAGCTGGCGTCGGAACGCTTCGCGGCCGCGGAGATCAAGTTCCGCGACGCGTTGGCCGAGGCGCACACCGAGGCGGCCAAGATCCGGGACTCGGCCCGTGCCGACGCCCAGCGGATCGTCGCCGAGATGCGGGAGCAGGCCGAACGCGAGGTCGAGCGGATCCGCCAGCGCGGCGAGGAGGACCTGGTGGCCCAGCGCCAGCAGGTGATCCGGGAACTGCGCGGCCGGATCGGTGAACTGTCCGTCGATCTGGCGAGCGAGCTGGTGACCGAGCACCTGGCCAACCCGGCCAACCGATCGGCCACTGTGGACCGTCTGCTCGACGAGCTCGCGGCCATGGCGGCATCGACCGGGGAGGGGGCGGCAGCGGATGCTGGCGGCAAGTAGGGAATCGCTCGCCGCGGCGAGCGACAGGCTGGACGACGTCGTCGCGGGCGCGGACGCGGACCAGTTGCGGGTGCTGGGCGACGAACTGTTCGCCGTGCTGGGCCTGCTGGTGCGCGAGCGGGTGTTGCGCCGTCACCTGACCGACCCCGGCACGCCGGAGGAGGCACGGGAACGGTTGGCACGCGGCCTGTTCGGCGAACTGGTCGGTGGCCCTGCGGTGGACGTCGTGGCCGGGCTGGCGCGCGGCAGGTGGTCCACGTCGGTCGACCTGCTCGAAGCGCTGGAAACCCTGGCCCGCCGGGCGGTGCTGGTGCGGGCCGAGCGGGACGGCGTGCTGGAGGACGTCGAGGACGAGCTGTTCCGGTTCGGCCGGATTCTGGAAGCCCAGCCGAAACTGCGGGAACTACTGGCCGACGACACGGCACCGGTCGACGGCCGGATCGCGCTGCTGGACGGACTCGTCGCGGACAAGGTGACACCCGTCACCCGGCAGTTGCTCGACGCCACCGTGCGGGTGCCGCGAGGACGTAGCCTGGAGTTCGTGGTCGGCAAGCTCGCCGAGCTGGCCGCGGCCATGCGCAGCCGGTCGGTGGCCAGGGTCACCGCGGCGGCGCCACTGACCGACGAGCAGGAACGGCGGCTGGCTCAGACGTTGTCGACCGTCTTCGGCCGTTCGGTTTCCGTGCAGGTCGAGCTCGACCCGGATCTGCTGGGCGGACTGGTGATCCGGGTTGGCGACGAGGTGATCGACGGCAGCGTCGCGGCCCGGCTGGCCAGGGCGCGCCAACAACTGCCCCACTGACAGCGTGCGTTGTCCGGCCGAAAGCCGGACTCCATTGAGGCGAGAGCAGGGACCAAATAGCTATGGCGGAACTGACGATCTCGTCGGACGAGATCCGGAGCGCGATCGAGAACTACGTCACCACGTTCTCGCCCGAGACCACTCGCGAGGAGGTCGGCATCGTGTCCGACACCGGCGATGGCATCGCGCACGTCGAGGGACTGCCCTCGGTGATGGCCCAGGAACTGCTGGAGTTCCCGGGCGGAGTGCTCGGGGTGGCGCAGAACCTGGACGCGCGCGAGATCGGCGCCGTCATCCTGGGTGACTACGAGCACATCGAGGAGGGCCAGGAGGTCCGCCGGACCGGTCGGGTGCTCTCGGTGCCGGTCGGCGACGGCTTCCTCGGCCGGGTCGTCGACCCGCTGGGCAACCCGATCGACGGGCTGGGCGACATCGTCGCCGAGGACACCCGCGTGCTGGAGGTGCAGGCGCCGTCGGTGATGAACCGGCAGCCGGTGAAGGAGCCGCTGCAGACCGGCATCAAGGCCATCGACTCGATGACGCCGATCGGCCGCGGCCAGCGCCAGTTGATCATCGGTGACCGCAAGACCGGCAAGACCGCGGTCTGCGTGGACACGATCCTCAACCAGAAGGCCAACTGGGCCAGCGGCGACACGAAGCAGCAGGTGCGCTGCGTGTACGTCGCCATCGGCCAGAAGGGCTCGACGATCGCGGGCGTCAAGACCGCGTTGGCCGAGGCGGGCGCGCTGGAGTACACGACCATCGTCGCGGCCCCCGCTTCGGATTCGGCGGGCTTCAAGTGGCTGGCCCCCTACACCGGCTCGGCGATCGCGCAGCACTGGATGTACCAGGGCAAGCACGTGCTGATCGTGTTCGACGACCTGACCAAACAGGCCGAGGCGTACCGCGCGATCTCGCTGCTGCTGCGCCGCCCGCCGGGCCGCGAGGCCTACCCCGGTGACGTCTTCTACCTGCACTCCCGCCTGCTGGAGCGCTGCGCGAAGCTGTCCGACGAGATGGGCGGCGGCTCGATGACGGGCCTGCCGATCATCGAGACGAAGGCCAACGACGTGTCGGCGTACATCCCGACCAACGTCATCTCGATCACCGACGGCCAGTGCTTCCTGGAGTCCGACCTGTTCAACCAGGGCGTCCGGCCGGCGGTCAACGTCGGTATCTCGGTGTCCAGGGTTGGCGGCTCCGCGCAGGTGCGGGCGATGCGTAAGGTCGCCGGTTCGCTGCGGCTGGACCTGTCCCAGTTCACCGAGCTGGAGGCGTTCACCGCGTTCGCGTCCGACCTCGACCCGACCAGCCGGGCCCAGCTCGACCGCGGCATCCGGCTGCGTGAGCTGCTCAAGCAGCCGCAGTACAGCCCGTACCCGGTCGAGGAGCAGGTGGTGTCGATCTTCCTGGGCACCCAGGGCCATCTGGATTCGGTGCCGGTCGGCGACGTCCGCCGGTTCGAGACCGAGTTCCTGGACCACCTGCGCGGCCAGGCCGGCGTGCTGGCCGAGATCCGCGACACCAAGGAGCTGTCCGACGAGCTGTCCGAGCGGCTGGTCACGGCGATCAACGAGTTCAAGCGCCAGTTCAACGCGTCCGACGGCAAGCCGGTGATCGATCAGCACACCGACGCGCTGGACGCCGACGAGGTCGAGCACGAGACGGTCAAGGTCGGCCGTCCCGCGCCCGGCCGGAAGTGATCGGGTGACGGATGGCCGCTGAACTGCGCCTGCTGCGCCAGCGTGTCCGCGCGGTGCAGTCGATCAGGAAGACCACGCGGGCCTTCGAGCTGATCGCGACCTCGCGCATCGGCCGGGCACGGGCCAGGGTGGTCGCCGCGGGCGGCGCGGCGACCAGCCTCGATCACCCGCTGCTCACCGTCAAGGAGAACCCGCGCCGGGCCGGCGTGCTGGTGGTCACCAGCGACCGGGGCCGGGCCGGCGGCTACAACGCCAACGTGCTGCGGCGGGCCGAGGAGTTCCAGCAGCTCCTGCGGGACGAGGGCAAGACCGTGCGGCTGTATGTCATGGGCCGCAAGGGTGTCGCGTACTACCGGTTCCGGCGGCGCGAGATCGTGAACCAGTGGACCGGTTTCTCCGAGCAGCCGCGCTACGCCGACGTCCAGCCGGCGGCGGACGAGCTCGTCAACGCGTTCCTGGCCGGCGCCGATCCGGAAGCCGGTGACGATGCCGGCATCGACGAGTTGCATATCGTCTACACCGAGTTCCGTTCGATGCTGACCCAGGCACCGGAGGCGAAGCGGATCGCGCCGATGGACGTGGAGTACTCGGAGACGCCGGAACAGTTGCCGGACTACGAGTTCGAGCCGGACGCCGAGACGCTGCTGGGCGCGTTGCTGCCCAAGTACGTCAAGACCCGGCTGTACGCGGCGCTGCTCGATTCGGCCGCGTCCGAAATCGCGGCGCGGCAGCGGGCGATGAAGGCCGCCACGGACAACGCCTCCGAGCTCATCCGCACCTACACGCAGCAGATGAACCAGGCTCGCCAGGCACAGATCACCCAGGAGATCAGCGAGATCGTCGGCGGCGCCGACGCGCTCGCCGCTGCAGGAAGTGAAGACTAAAAAATGACTGCCACCGATTTCACAGCTTCCACTGCAACGGCGACCGGCCGCGTCGTCAGGGTCATCGGTCCGGTCGTGGACGTCGAGTTCCCGCGCGACTCGGTGCCCGCGCTGTTCAACGCTCTGCACGTCACGGTCGTGCTGGGCGCCAACGAGCGCATGCTGACCCTGGAGGTCGCCCAGCACCTGGGCGACAACGTGGTCCGCACGATCTCCATGCAGCCCACCGACGGCATGGTGCGCGGCGTCGAGGTCACCGACACGGGTCAGTCGATCTCGGTGCCGGTCGGCCAGGAGGTCAAGGGGCACGTGTTCAACGCCCTTGGCGAGTGCCTCGACGAGCCCGGCTACGGCAAGGACCTGGAGCACTGGTCCATCCACCGCAAGGCGCCGCCGTTCAACGAGCTCGAGGGCCGCACCGAGATGCTGGAGACCGGCCTGAAGGTGATCGACCTGCTCACGCCGTACGTGCGGGGCGGCAAGATCGGCCTGTTCGGCGGTGCCGGCGTCGGCAAGACGGTGCTCATCCAGGAGATGATCAACCGTATCGCCCGCAACTTCGGTGGTACGTCGGTGTTCGCCGGTGTCGGCGAGCGCACCCGTGAGGGCAACGACCTGATCCTGGAACTCGGTGAGGCCAACGTGCTCAAGGACACCGCGTTGGTGTTCGGGCAGATGGACGAGCCGCCGGGCACCCGTATGCGGGTGGCGCTGTCGGCGCTCACGATGGCGGAGTACTTCCGCGACGTGGCCAACCAGGACGTGTTGTTGTTCATCGACAACATCTTCCGGTTCACCCAGGCCGGTTCCGAGGTGTCCACGCTGCTGGGCCGGATGCCGTCGGCCGTGGGCTACCAGCCGACGCTGGCCGACGAGATGGGCGAGCTGCAGGAGCGGATCACGTCCACCAAGGGCCGGTCCATCACGTCGATGCAGGCGATCTACGTGCCGGCGGACGACTACACCGACCCCGCGCCGGCCACCACGTTCGCGCACCTGGACGCCACAACGGAACTGTCCCGTGCCGTGTTCCAGAAGGGCATCTTCCCGGCCGTGGACCCGCTGAGCTCGACCAGCCGGATCCTCGACCCGTCGATCGTCGGTGAGGAGCACTACCGGGTGTCGCAGGAGGTCATCCGGATTCTCCAGAAGTACAAGGACCTTCAGGACATCATCGCGATCCTCGGCATGGACGAACTGGGCGAGGAGGACAAGCTCACCGTCCAGCGGGCGCGCCGGATCGAGCGGTTCCTGTCACAGAACATGATGGCGGCGGAGCAATTTACCGGGCAGCCAGGTTCGACCGTGCCGCTGAAGGAAACCATCGAGGCCTTCGACAAGATCACCAAGGGTGACTACGACCACCTGCCCGAGCAGGCGTTCTTCCTGATCGGCGGCTTGGAGGACCTGGAGCACAAGGCCAAGGAACTGGCCGGTAGGTGAGGGTTGTCACGGGCGGGCCCACCGGATTCGGTGGGCCCGCCCGGCATCCCGCGGGTTGATCGTTACGGAAACGTCTAGACTGCCGACTACAAGGGTTGTGAAGGAGACACCGTGGCCGAGATGACCGTCGAGCTGGTGGCCGTCGAAGGGCGCCTGTGGTCGGGCCAGGCCAACGCGGTGTTCACCAGGACAACGGTGGGCGAGATCGGCATTCTGCCCCGGCATATTCCGTTGCTGGGCGAGCTGATCGGTGACTGCGTGGTCCGGATCGACACCACCGACGGCGAGCACGTGCTGGCCGCCGTGCAGGGCGGTTTCCTCTCGGTGACCGGCGAGCGGGTCAGCATTCTCGCCGAGACCGCGCAGTTGGGTGCGGACATTGACATAGCGGAGGCCCGAGCCGAGCTCACCGACGAGGACGAGGTGGTGCGGGCCAGAGCGGCCGCCCAGCTCCGGGCCGCCGGACAGCCGGTCTGAGCGAAGGCGGAGGCGGA
>WNGL01004218.1_pt1 | contig 17299 bp, 14 predicted proteins | sample 5400591 | NCBI WGS metagenome assembly WNGL01 (sample SAMN13153377, study PRJNA577476) | soil metagenome | isolation source: 80 cm soil or saprolite under Garry oak tree replicate 1 | place: USA:California | collected 2016-06-15 | reverse complement strand
CAGCTCCCTGTACCGCCACCACCGGGCCGCGGAGTTCCGCAAGTTCCTGGCCACGATCGACAAGAACGTGCCCGCCGGACTGGAGGTGCACCTGGTCTGCGACAACCTCGCCACGCACAAGACCCCGGAGACCCGGGCGCGGCTGGCCCGCCACCCCCGGTTCCGCCTGCACTTCACGCCGACCGGCTCGTCCTGGATCAACCAGGCCGGGCGGTGGTTCGGCTACCTGACCGCCCAGATGATCCGCCGCGGCGTGCACAAGAGCGTGCGGGCCCTCGAAGCCGGAATCCGCGCCTGGATCGAGAACTGGAATCAGAACCCGCGGCCATTCACCTGGACCAAGACCGCCGAAGAGATCCTGGACTCCCTGGCAAAATATATCGCTAAGATTTCCGGCGCGGCATACTAGGTATCTGGCGGCCAGGGCGGTGATGGCGACTGCGCCATACCCGGCGGCCTCGTTCAGGCCCATGGCCAGGCCGCGGCGCGCGGGGCTAACGAGGTCGATTTTCATGATCACGGTGGTGGACCAGGTGAGCCTCTGGTTGACGCCCAGCAGAACGTTCTGGGAACTGGCCAGCGGCTGGGGCGCAAACCGAGTCCGGCTCACCCGCGTCGACGCCGCCACCCGCGCTGAGGTGCTGGCCCGTATGCGAAGCGGCCTCGACCGGCTGGCCCGGCAGGACTTCCTGTGGGAGGGCGTGCTCATCTGCGCCGTGGCCGCCAAGGACTCGACCGCCTGATGGCGACACCGTCGTGACGGCCGTGACAGAGCCCCGAACCGGTCTTGTCGACCATCACACGCAAGCCCTCCACTGGCCAGGATCACCGGCTTAACGCTCCCGCGCACTGTGGCGTTGTCCGGCCTGGCGATTTCTCCTAGCGTGATCGGTGTGGGCGCGGGTGATCAGGATTCGGGGCTGCGGCTGGCTGAGCTGGTGGCCGCTTTCTCGCTGGCGACCGACTTGGGGATGGGCCAGCCGATGGAGCACGTGCTGCGGTCCTGGCTGATTGCCGTGCGGCTGGGGGAGCGGCTGGATCTGCAGGCCGAGGCGCGGGTGTCGCTGTATTACGTGATGGTGCTGGCATGGGCGGGCTGTGTGGCCGACACCGCGGAGGTGGCGGCCTGGTTCGGCGATGACATCGCCTTCCGGGCCGACAGTTACCGTGTCGATCTGGCTGGGCTGCCCTTGATCGGACTCGCGCTGAGTCATGCCGGGGCGGGGACCCCGTTCCTGCACCGGCTTCGCCTGGCCGCCAATCTGGTCCTGACCGGGGGCCGGGCGGTGGAGCGGGGACTGATGTCGCACTGCCTGACCACGACGCAGATGGCCGGGCGTCTCGGCCTCGCCGCCGAGGTGCGCGATCCGCTAGGGCAGGTTTTCACGCGCTGGGACGCCAAGGGAGTGCCCGACGGCGTTGGGGGCGAGCAGATCGCGCGGCCGGTGCGGCTGTTCCACCTCGCCGATACCGTCGAGGTGTTCCACCGGGCGGGCGGCGTCGACGCCGCCGTCGAGGTGGCCCGGGCCCGGCGGGGCAAGCACTTCGATCCCGAGGTGGTGGACCTGTTCTGCGGGGCGGCCCGCGAGGTGCTCGCCGACCTGGATGCGATGGCCGAGTTCGGGGCGCTGATCGAGACCGAGCCGGGCCTGCGCCGCTACCTGAGCGAGCGCGAGCTCGACGCGGCCCTGGAGGCGGTGGCCGACTTCACCGATTTGCGGTCCCCGGCCCGGGCGGGTCACTCCCGTGCGGTGGCCCACCTGGCCGCCACAGCCGCCGGGCTGTGCGGGCTGCCGGACAGGGAGATCGCGACCCTGCGGCGCGCCGCCTTGGTCCACGACGTCGGCATGCACGGGGTGCCGGCCTCAATCCTGGACAAGCCCGAGGCCCTGAGCGGCGCCGAGGTGGAGAGGATGCGGCTGGCGTCCTACTGGACCGCGCGGGTCCTGGCCAGACCCCCGGCGCTGGCCCGCATCGGCGCGATCGCCTCGCTTGCCAACGAGCGCCTCGACGGGTCCGGCTACCACCGGGGCCTGTCCGGGGCGGCGATCCCCGCAACCGGGCGGATCCTGGCCGCCGCCGACGCCTGCCGGGCGATGAGTGAGCCCCGGCCGCACCGGCCAGCCCTTTCGCCCAGGCAGGCCGCTGACGAATTGCGGCGCGAGGTCCGGTCGGGCCGGCTGGCCGCCGATGCCGTGGATGCCGTGCTCGCCACCGCCGGGCAGCGCCGGGCCAAACGGCGCGCCGGGCCCGCCGGGCTCACCCCCCGCGAGATCGAGGTCCTGTCCCTCATCGCCCGCGGCGCGTCTACCCGGCAGGTCGCCCGCACCCTCGGCATCACGGTCAAGACAGCGGGGACCCACATCGAGCGCATCTACACCAAGACCGGCGCGTCGACCCGCTCCACCGCCACGCTGTACGCCATGCAACACGGCCTGCTCGACAGCCTCGACCCCGTCGATTTGTAGGGAGAATCCCCGACGACACTGGACGTCGCCATGCCTAGCGTGCTCCTTACAGGGGCAATGCAGGCCCCGGATAAGGAGGCACGTCATGCCAGGCAAGGCCGTCATCAGCTTGACCACCGGGCTCGAGGATCCCGAGAAGGTCACCGTCGCGTTCCTCGTCGCTGTCGGCGCGGCGGAATCGGGCCGCCCGACGCTGATGTTTCTCGCCAAAGAAGCCGTCCGGCTCGCCACCAATGGCGCCGCCACCGGCGTCGCCTGCGAGGGCTGCCCGCCGCTGACTGAGCTGGTGAAGCGCTACGAGGCGGCCGGCGGCCGGTACTACGTCTGCCCGATCTGCTTCAACGCCAAGAAACTCAGCCAGGAATCACTCATCGGCGGCGCCGAACTCCAGGGCACAGTCCCGCTGTGGGCGTGGATCGGCGACGAGGCCGCCACCACCTTCAGCTACTGATCCCCGGCAGCCCCTGCCGCACACGACGTCCGCCCCGGGCACCGGGCGAGCATGCGCGGGCCCGGCGGCCTAGACATCGACGGGACTGCCGGGCGGGGTTGAGCCGCTGCTGGACCGGACGCTCACCAGCCTGGGAGGTGTAGCCGAGATGAGCACGGGATGTCAACACACGTATACGTATGACCACGGTAGGTGCGGATTCGAGGAGGAGAATCATGCCGACATGTGACGAGTTGCGGAGCCAGGTCCTGGCCCTTCAGCCACAGCGTGACGACGCGGCCGAAGAGCTGCGGTCCGCCCAGGATGATCTGGCTGAGCTCAAGAGCGAGAAGGGCCACGTCAATCCGGTCATTCTCAAGGCGGCCCAGCAGAGGGTCAGCACGGCGCGGGCTCGTCTGAATGAGCTGGGCGCACAGATCGGCACTCTGGCCGAGACCATGGATGGGCAGGGCTGCTTCGTCGTGCAGCCGGAGGAGATCCTCTCGATCCGGTTCCAGAATCCGCAGCAGGTGCCCGACGTTGACGCGCTATACGCCCAGGCTGTGGCGCTGGGCGGTCAGAACCCGGGCCTGGACCTGCGCGACAAGTTCCCGTCGCTGAACGCGGAGCAGGAGTGGAAGCAGGTCCTGCCCGCGGATCTCACCGATACCGCAGCACACAACGAGGACTATGAGCGTGACAACCTGGTCGGCGCCGCCGGGTGGTTGCTGAAGCCAGAATTCTCGGGCGCGGACGTCCCGTTCGATCACCCCTTCGGGTTCGACTGGGAGTTTATGGTGGCCCTCGACCAGCCGGCCGACGACCCCAAGGCCTTCACCTTCCTGCTGACGCCGGGGGATCAGTCGTCCGACGAGGATGGGTTTCAAGAGGCCGTGGACCAAGCCGGGGCGGCGGCCAACGGGCGAGGGCTGCCGATCATTCCGCGGGGCCCGGACGGGATCCCCAGCCTGCTGGGTGTCGAGATCGACGCCGGCCTGGTGCCGACTCAGTTCGTGGACTTCAAGCGCGGCGGGGTGGAGCCCGGTGACCGGGTCGCGGTGTTCGGGCGGTGGATCGTCGACTGCGGGCACCAGCTCCCGATCAAAGACGAGAACGGCCAGGACCGGCACCCCGGGATCGAGGCGTTCCGGACCGAGATCCACCCTCCCCTGTTGATGGCCGCGGCCCGGGCGACATCGGCGGGCAACGCCGTCCCGCACGTGCTGAACGCCCCGCGGATGACGCGCCTGCTTGTGACGTCGCGGCCGTACCTGGCGGGACAGCGGTTCACCACGGACACCGGCACGGTCTACGACGACTCGGCGGCCGACGACGGCCCGTTCGTCCCGCACATGGTCAGCGAGGTGGTGAAGGTCCACGAGACACTGCTCGGGATCCCCCTTTCCTCCATCCAGGTCGAGGCCCACCCCAAGATCAAATCGAACCCGTTCCTGGGCACCTATGAGTTCCACCTGTTGGTCAAGCCCCCGGCACCGTCACCGGTCGCCCAGCACGGGCCGCTCGCCGTGGCCTTCCAGTTCGTCGTCCGTCAAGGCTGCACCGTCACCGTCAAGGCCGCGCCCGACGACACGGTCGAGCTGGTCATCACGATGGACTCGGAGAATTACGCTCCGCCTGCACTTCCGGCCCGGACCGAGCGGACCTGGAGCCGGGAGGAACTCGGCAAGCTGGACCCGGATGCGGCCGACGGCTACCTCAAGGCCGAGGAGTGGGGCTTCGTGCTGCACGCCGCGCTCGGAACCCCCCTGGGCGGCATCGAGGGTGCCGCCCTCGCCACCGCGATCCTCGCGAGGGGCATCCTCACCGACGAGTACGACGTCACGGGCATCGTTTCGACGAACCTGCTCGACACCAGCCGGCCGGTGCGTGCTCTCACGACGTCCATCCCCGACCTGCCCGGGCAATTGGCCGCCCTCGAGCAGCAGCGGGACGTGCTCGCTAGCGAGGTCCACAGCGACGAGGGAGACCTGAAAGAGCTGGAGAGCGAGAAGAAGCACGTCAATCCCGCGCTGATCAAGAAGGCTCAGCAGAAGCTCGGTGCCGACCGCCGCGCACTGGCGCAGCTGGAGCAGCAGATTGCCGCCCTCCAGGCGAACCCGCCTCAAGGCGTGATCCAGGACGACAACCAGCCGTTCCCGGTGCTGGGCTGGCTCGAAGTCGGCTACCTCGCTCCGGGCACGGCACAACCCTGATCGACCGAGGCGAGATGGTCCGTGGAATCGCCGGAGGACGGCTTCGCTCTCCAGATGTGCACGGTCCGCTACCTCGGGCTGTTTCTGGAGGACCCGCTGGACGTACCGTGGTTGGTGATCGAGTCCAGGGTGGCGGCCTGGCCGCGGAAGGGCCCGGTCAGCCAGACCTTGCTGACCGGGCCGGTTTTCATGGCGGTCTGCTGGTTGATGATCAGGTGGGGGTTGGCGGTACCGGGCCAGCGGTCTCGCCGGTAGCTGAGCCAGCCGAGGATCATCTGGCGAGCGAGGTCGGCCAGCGGCCGGGTCCGGCCGGCGATGGTCAGCCGCCGGTTGCCGAGGCTGATGTCGTCGAGCTGGTTCGCTGCTCGCCTTGGGCCGGGCGGCGTGGATGGCGGCCGGCGCCAAGACGAGCCGGTCCCGGGGATTCCGGGCGGCCTTGACGGCCTGGTCGATGTCGTCATCGTGCAACGGAAGGATGACGTTGCGGGGTGCTCGCCGACCCGCAACCGCTGCCGGTCACGGAAGATCGTGCGGTTTTTCTTGCAGTGCCGGAACAGCGACCGGATGACGCTGAGGGCGTGGTGGCGTTCGTGGCCGGTCAGACCGCCGATGGCGGCGAGGATGTCCTCGCGGGTCACCTCCCGCAGATGGTCATAGCGGCCGGACCAGGCCGCCAGCGCGGGGGCGGCCGTGCGCAGGTAGGTCCAGGCTGTCTCGGGGGCGCGGGGACGGGACCGCGGGCCGCCGTGCCGCAGGGTCCTGAGCCAGTGCTCGACGTCGGCCCGGATGCCGGGGCACCTTCGGAACCGCACGGTCGGCCCCACGAACCCGACTCGCACACCCCGGCATACCGGGCAAGACTCAACCGTCCACGCCTGCGCCGAACTGGGAAATCTGCGTGCCGCCGCGCACCCGGCCGACACGGTTGCGAGCCACGCCGAGTCGGCGATCTGGCCTCTCTTGAGCATGCGCGACAACGATGTGGGGGAGCGCGTAAGGGCGCGGCCAGAAAAGGATGAGTATGCTAAGCGCTGCATAAGTAACCGATTAGCCGACGCCCGCTATTCGGCATGAGTGCGCGTTCCTCGCCGCGCTAGGAAAGGGCGGCGGCTACCGACCCCGGTCCGCGTTCCAGCGGGGCGCCAGCGTCGGGCTTCGTTGGCGCACCGGAGCTCGTCTCCGCCAGGGAAACGGCGTATCAACGGATCTACCAGCACAACCGCGAGCTGGAGGCGTCGCGGGCGGCCAGCCAGCCCGTTCGGCATCATGTTTTCTTCACCTGCCGGCAGGCTCACTGGGCCTTGCTGCTGCGCGAAGTCCCGCTGAGCTGAGCGGTGAGGGCAGGCCAGACGACCGGGTCGTGGCCGGGGACGAGCTGGTAACCGCGGTCCGCGGCGATCTGCTTGAGCTTGCGGATCTGCGCCACGCTGACCTCGGGGGCCGCCCCGATCCGGCTGCCGACCGCCACCTCGCGCTCGATGTTCTCGGTCAGGTCGGCCGCGTCGAAGGCGAAGACGAACCCGCCCCCGCCCACCGACTCGTCCAGGCTGACCACGAAGCTCTGATGGCCGGGGGTATGGCCGGCGGTCAGCACGGCGGTCACCCCCGGCGCGATCTGCTCGTCGCCGTCGGCGATCCGCCAGTCAAGCGCCGGGTCGTCGAAATCCACCCGGAAGATGCCGTTGCTCTCCGGTCCGGGCGGGCCGGACATCCCGTAGTCCAGCTCGGCCCGCTGGATGTGCACCGGTACCCGCCCGGCGAAGAGCTTCAGGCCGCCCGCGTGGTCGTTGTGCAGGTGGCTGACGGCCACCGCGCGGATGGCGGCCATGTCCACGCCGGCCCGGGCGAGCGCTTCCTCCAGCGGCTCGCCGGGCCCGGGCAGCACCGGCTGGAATGCCGGGTCGCGGTGAAACCGGCGCCGCAGCGCCGGGTCCGTGATCAGCGCCGTGTTGAACCCGGTGTCCAGCAGCAGCCAGCCGCCGTCACATTCCAGCAGGACGCCGGGCACCGGCTCGCGGAGCCATTCCTGGTCCGACGCCCCCGCCACGGACACGGACTTGGGCAGGTCCTCCCAGCCCAGCGTGAGCAGCACGATCCGGCGGATCCCGGTACCCATGTGCGCCTCCTCCCCCGGTCGCCGCTCAGCCCTCCGACAGCGCGAACAGGTTGAGCGAGTTGGGATACGTCACCACGTGCGCCTGGGCGACGCCTTTGAGCCAGGGCTGGGCGACCATGAAGTCGTCCTGGTTGACGAGGTTATCCCAGCAGCCGGTGGCTACCGAGAGCGCGCCTATCTGGGAGAAGGTCTGCGCGCTGCCGGTGGTGAGCCCCTGGCCGAGCAGCTCGGAGATCTGCGGGGTGGAGCAGTGCAGGTAGTTCAGGCCGCCGTTCGGATCGAAGCTGATGTGCGCCCACATGTAGGGCGGCGCGGCGTCCGGCCACCCGCTGTCGAGCAGGACGTCGGGGGCGCCCTTGGCCGTCTTGGCGGGCGGCGCCCAGCCGTAGATCTGGGCGGTCGGGTAGGACTGCACCGTGACGCTGAGCCCGTCGGCCGTCAGCTCGGCGGACAGCAGGTTGGCCACCAGCTGGTTGTCGGGTGACGATGAGTCGTAGCCGATGGTGAACGTCCGCTGGCTGGCCGGCAGCGTCTTCGCCAGCGTGGCCAGGACCGAGGGCCGGTACGGAATCGCCTGGGTCGCGAAGCCGGCCTGCATCATGTGCGCCGGATAGGCCTGGCTGGCGATCGTGGCCCGGCCGGTGAACACCTCGGTGTAGATGCTCTGCACGTTGACCGCCTCCAGCAGGGCCGTCCGGTGCGCCGCGGAGGTCAGGAAGCCGGCCGCCGGGTTGACGTAGAGGAAGTCGGAGTTGAGCGTGGGCAGCGAGTAGCTCCTGATCGAGGCATCCTTCAGGTAGGAGCGGACCGCCGACTCGGGCAGGTCATGCATGATCGCGGCCAGCGAGCCCTTGCCGAACTCGAGCTGCTGCGTCGCGGAGTCGGTGATGACCGGCAGGTTCACGGTGGTGAAGTACGGCTTGGCGCCCCAGTACCTTCCGAACGCCTTGAGCTGGTAAATAGAGCCGACCCTGGCCTCGGTGAGCTGGTAGGGACCCGTGCCCAGGTCGTGGGTGCGCAGGTAGGTCTGGTCGTGGTCGCTGCCCGCGTGCGCGGCGAGGCCGGCCGGGCTCATCATCCGCGGCCCGTACGCGGAGGCAAGGTAGGCGGGGAAATTGGGATTCGGGTTCTTCAGCGTGATCGTCACCTGGTACGAGCCCTGCGTGGTGACCGAGGCGACCTCGCCTGGCATGTACGACGGCCCCTGCCCGACCGCGAGATCCCGGGCGAACGACGGTGCCACCGCCGCGGAAGTGAACGGGGTCCCGTCGTGGAACAGCACGCCGTGCCGGAGCGCGAGGGTGAAGACCTTGTCGTTCCTGGACGCCTTCCAGCTGGTGGCCAGGTCGGGGAGGATCGTCGGCGTCGCCGTGCCGCCCTCGTACTGCAGCAGGCCCTGGTAGACGTTGTCCTGCAGGACGATGCCCTGCCCGGCGTAGTAAACCGCCGGGTCGGTCGCGCCGTTGCCGGGGTCCTGGAGGAAGCTGAGGTTGAGCGTGCGGCTCTTCGGCGGTGTGTTCGGCTGGGTGGTGCTGCTGCCGGACGAGCCGCAGGCGGCGAGGCCGAGGACGGCCAGCGCGGCCGCGGCCAGGGCCGCCGCTGTGGTGCGGGTTCGGATCATCGGGTGGCTCCAGTTCCGGTCAGGGCGCGCCCGGCCGCCAGGGCCGTGAACGCGTCGATGATTTCCTGCGTGGTGCGGCGTGCTCCCGCCTGCAGGTACTCCATGGCATCGAGCGAGGCCAGGTGCCGCGCCTCGGTCGAGCCGCCGACGCAGTCCTCGACCACCCGGACGTAGTAGTCCCGCTGGTGGGCGTCGGCGAAGGTGTAGTGGACGCAGACGTCGGTCAGCCCGCCGATGAGGACGAGCGTGCTGACCGACAGCCCCCGCAGCAGCAACTCGAACTCCGTCCCGATGAACCCCGAGTACCGCCGCTTGACGATGTGGTACTCGCCTTCGGCGGGCCGCAGGCTCGGCCAGAGCTCGGTAGCGGAGTCGCCGTCGACGCAGTGCACATCCTCGGTGCCGTCGAGCTCGCGCCCGAAGTCGACGCCGCTGCGCCGGTGCACCTCCTGGAAGAAGATCACCGGGACGTGCGCGGCGCGGGCGGCGGTCACCAGGCGCTCGGCGCGGGCGATCCGGACCAGCGCTCCGGGCATGTGCGGGATGCCGGACTCGGCGCCCGGTGCGGCGGACCCGCGCTGGATGTCCACAACGATCAGCGCCGGATCACCGACGAACAGGGGTTGCTGTGCCATGGTTTCTCCTCCCTAGGCGCTGATCCTCGGATCCGCGACGGCCTGCAAGATGTCCACGATCGTGTTGACCGCGACGTAGACCACGCCGAGCAGCAGGGTGACCCCGGCTATCGCCGGGAAGTCGGCGGCCGGGATGCTCTGGGCCATGTACTGGCCGATGCCGGGCCAGGCGAAAACCTGCTCCACGACCAGCACCCCGGAGAACATGAGGCCCACCTGCAGGCCGGTCATGGACAGCGCGGCGCCGGCGCAGTTGCGCAGCACGTGGCGGAGCACGATGCGGCGTTCGGACAGGCCCTTGGCCCGCGCCGTCCGCACGTAGTCACTGCGCATCCCGCTGATCAGGCTGGACCGCAGGACCCGGCCGATCGAGACGGCGGGGACCGCCGCGACGGCCAGGGCCGGCATCAGCAGGTGGCGCAGCGCGTCCAGGGTCACCGCCGGGCGCCCGGCGATCAGCCCGTCGATGGTCAGGAAGCCGGTGGGGCCAGCCGGCGCGTCGGCGTAGCTCGTCCGCCCGGTCGCGGGCAGCCAGCCCAGGCGCTGGTAGAAGACCAGGATCCCGGCGATGGCCAGCAGGAAGGCGGGCACCGACGCGCCGGCGATGAGCGCCAGCCGGAGCAGGCCCGCACCGGGCCAGCGCAGGGTGCTGCCGATGGCCAGCAGGGCGGCCAGGATCAGCGCGAACAGCAGCGCACAGACGCTCAGCTCGGCGGTGGCCGGAACGAACGACGCCAGGTCGGTGCCGACCGGGCGGCGGGTGCGGTAGGACATCCCGAAGTCGCCGCGCGGCAGGCCGGCCAGGTAGCTCACGTACTGGTTCACCAGCGGCCGGTCCAGTCCCAGCTTGCGGCGCTCGGCGAGGATCTGGCCGCCCGAGGCCTGGGCGCCGAGCATCGCGTGCACCGGGTCGACCGGGGACACCTTCTGCAGGACGAACATGCCCGCGGTCAGGGCCGCGATGATGACCGCCGCCGCCGCCAGCCGCTTGACGATGAGCCTGATCATGATGCCGCTCCGTCCTACCGGTCGCTCAGCAGGTTCCGCAGCCCGTCGCCGGCGAGGTTGCCGGCCAGGGCGAGCAGCATCACGGCGATCCCCGGCATCACCGGGATCCACCACTGCTGCAGCAGGTACGGCAGGTTCCTGGCGGTATCGGCGCCCAGCTCCGGCGCCGGCTGCGGCTGGCCGAGCCCGAGGAACGACAAGGCCGCCAGGGTGAGCACCAGGTTGCCCACGTCGAGGCTGGCGGTCACGATGGCCGCGGGGACGACGCCGGGCAGCAGGTGCCGCAGCGCGATCCGCAGCCGGCCGGCGCCCGCCAGCCGGGCCGCCTCCACGTGCGGGCGGGCCGCGAGCGAGCGCACCTCCCCGCGGACGATCCGGGCGTAGAACGGCCACCACACGATCGCGACCGCGATCAGCGTGTGCACGAAGCCGGGGCCGAGCGCCGCCACCACCGCGATGGCAAGCACCGGCGCGGGCAGCGCCAGGAAGCCGTCGGTGACCCGCATCAAGATGGCGTCGGCCACCCCGCCGCGCATGCCCGCGACCAGGCCGATCAGGCCGCCGATGAGCAGGCCCGAGGCGATCACGGCCAGGGCCGCGAACCAGCTCGACTGCCAGCCGATCAGCACCCGGGACACGATGTCCCGGCCGATGCTGTCGGTGCCGAGCAGGAAGCCGCCGGAACCGGGCGGCAGCTGGGGCAGGCCCGCCGGCTGGATCGGATCGTGCGGGGCCAGCAGCGGCGCCAGCAGCGCGATCAGGGTCACCGGGACGAGCAGGCCGGCCGCGGCCCAGTCGAGCCGCCGGCCGCCGCCGGCCGGCAGGATCCGGCGCCGGCCGGTCCCCCGGGTTCCTGGGACCGGGGTCAGGTACGGTTCCGCGACGGCCATGGTCAGGTCACCTCCGAACGGATGCACGCGACCAGCCGCTCCGCATCGTCCGCGAGCCGCGCCGGGTGCGGGAGCCGCGCCAGGCGCGGGATCAGGACCGGGTCGGCGCACGCCGGCTCGGCGATCGGGCACCTCGGGTGGAACGCGCAGCCCGGCGGCGGGTCCAGCGGGCTGGCCGCCTCGCCCGGCGCGGCCAGGAGCGGCGCGCCGAGCTCGGGAACGGCGCTCACCAGGGCCTTGGTGTACGGATGGCGGGGCTGGGCCACGATCTGGGCGGCCGCGCCGAGTTCGACGATCCGGCCGAGGTACATCACCGCGATCCGGTCGGCGACCACGCGCGCGACCGACAGGTCGTGCGTCACGAACAGCACGGCCATCCCGAGCTCGCGCCGCAGCCGGCCGATGAGGTTGAGCACGCCGGCCGCGAGCGACACGTCCAGGGCGCTGGTCGGCTCGTCGCAGAGCAGCACCTCCGGCGGGATCACCGTGGCCCGGGCCAGGGCCACCCGCTGGCGCTGGCCGCCGGACAACTGGCCCGCCCGGGCCGAGGCCACCTCCGCCGGCAGCCCCACGTGCCCCAGCGCGGCGGCCACCCGCTGGCGCCGCTCCGCCGCGCTGTGGCCGGCGCCGCGCAGGCGTTCGGCGATCAAGGTCCCCACGCTCAGCCAGGGCGTCAGGGAGGCTCCGGCGTCCTGGAACACCATCTGGGGCCGGGCCCCCGGGCCCAGGGCCAGCTGGCCGGCATCGGCACGCTCCAGGCCGGCGATGATGCGCAGCAGCGTGGTCTTGCCCGATCCGCTCTCCCCCACGATCGCGACCGCCTCGCCCTCCGCCACCTCCAGGTCCACGCCGCCCAGCGCGGTCAGCAGCGCCCGGCGCCGGCCGGCCGAGACCCGGAAGGTCTTGCGGAGCTCGGCCACCCGGGCCGCGGCCGGGCCGCCGGGCGCCGGGGCCGCGGGCAGGTCCGCCTCCTGCGGGTGCTCCACGGCGGCCGTCTCGGCGGCGGCCGTCTCGGCGGCGGCCGCGAGCACCTCGGCGGGAGCCCGGATGCAGGCGCTGAGGTGGCCCGCGGCCACCGGCACCGGGTCGGGCAGGCGGGTCAGGCACTCGGCGGTGGCCAGCGCGCAGCGCGGCGCGAAGGCGCATCCCGGCGGCGGGTCGGCGGGGTCAGGCACCTCGCCGGGCAGGGTGGCCAGGGTGCGCAGGCGCGGCGCGGTCAGGGACAGCCGGGCCCGGGTCAGCGCCAGGCTGTACGGGTGGGCCGCGGACCGCAGCACCGTCCCGGCCGGCCCGAGCTCGGCCAGCCGGCCCGCGTACATGACCGCCACCCGGTCCGCGACCTGCGCGGCCACGCCCAGGTCGTGGGTGATCAGCAGGACGCTGCAGCCGATCTCGTCCCGCAGCGACCGCAGCAGCCCGAGCACCTGCGCCTGCACCATGACGTCCAGGGCGGTGGTGGGCTCGTCGGCGATGACCAGCGCCGGGTGGCCGGCCACCGCCATGGCGATCATCACCCGCTGCCGCAGCCCGCCGGACAGCTCGTGCGGGTAGCTGGCCATCCTGCGCCCGGCGTCGGGAATGCCCACCGCCCGCAGCAGCCGCACCGCCTCCTCATCCGAACCGGCCGCCTCGGCCACCTGCCGGCCGACCCGCATCGTCGGATTGAGCGAGGTCATCGGATCCTGGAACACGGCCCCGAGATGCTCGCGCCGGACCCGGCGGTGCAGGACGGCCGGACCGCCGAGCATGTCGTGGCCGCGGACCAGCACCCGGCCCGACACCTGCGGGCGCGGATCGGCGGGGAGCAGCCCGAGCAGCGACAGGCCGAGCACGCTCTTGCCCGATCCCGACTCCCCGACCAGCCCGAGGATCTCGCCCGCGCGGATCTGGAGGCTGATGCCGCGCAGCGCGTGAATGTCCCGCTTGCCGCGCCGGAACGTCACCCGGAGCTGATCGATTTCCGCCACCTTGGCCGGCTCCAGGGATGGCTCAGGAGCCGCCTCGCCGGACGGCGCGAAGGGAGCCGGAGGCGTGGTCACAACGTGGCCTCCCGGGCGGGCTTGGCGGGCAGGTGCCCGGCCCGGACCAGGCAGCCCAGCGTGTCGCAGATGACCCGGGTGGCGATGAGCGCGGTGATCTCGGCGTTGTCATAGGGCGGCGAGCATTCCACGACCTCGAGCCCGGCCAGCGGGCGTTCGGCGATGAGCTGGATGAACTTCAGGACCTCGCGGGGCAGGAAGCCGCCCGGCTCCGGCCAGCCGGTACCCGGCACGAACGCGGCGTCCAGGCAGTCGACGTCGAAGCTCAGCCAGACCGCCGCCGCCCCGTTCCAGGCCACCTCGAGCGCGCGGGCCGCCGCGGCCTCGATGCCCATCTCGACGCAGTCGGTGACCGTCATGATCGTGGTCTTGCGCTCCCCGCCCACCCGCACCCCGGGGCGCGGCGCCTGCCAGCCGCCGATGCCGATCTGGACCAGGTTCTCCGGCGGCACGTTCGGCAGGTTGGTGGCGTGGAACCAGGGGGTGGTGTGCATCCGCTCGTCGAGATCGGTTTCCTGGGTGTCCACGTGCCGGTCGAAGTGGATGATCCCGAGCTTGCCGTCCAGGTGCTCCGCCACGGCCCGGGTGGTCGGGTACCCGATCGAGTGGTCTCCGCCGAGCACGACGGGGAAGGCGCCCGAGCGGTAGACGTGCCCGACCGCCTTGGTGATCTGGTCGAACGTCTTCTCGATGTTCGCCGGGATGGTGAACACGTCGCCGAGGTCGCCGATCGTGATCGACTCCCGGAGGTCGACCCCGAGCTCGAAGCTGTACGGGCCGTACAGGGCGGAGATGCGGCGGATGCCCTGCGGCCCGAACCGGGTGCCCGGCCGGTAGGTGGTGCCCCCGTCGAAGGGGGCGCCCAGGATCGCGACGTCGTAGTCGCCGCAGGTCCGCACGTCCTCGACGAACGGCGCCTTGAGGAACGTGTTGATCCCGGCGAAGTGCGGCAGTTCGCCCCGGGAGAAGGTCGGGATCCGCCGGTCGGCGATCGAGTCGGCGCCCGGCAGGCCGAGTTCGAGCCCGCGCGCCACCTCCTGCTCCCACCGGGCCGACGGCAGCCGGGCCTCGGCCGCCACGGCGTAACGGGCCTCGGGACCGTACCTGCCGTGCAGGCCGTCGGCGGAGAAGTCGGCAGGCAGATGGCGGTGCGGTGGTTCTCGGCCGGGCTGATCGGTCACGCGCGCTCCGGATGACGGGGCCCGGCCGGAGGCAGCCGAGCACGGCTAACCTCCCGGGCTTTTGTCCCGCCGTGGAACGGGCGCATCGGGCACGCCCGCCTCGCCTCTCGGTCCAGGCTCGCCGCCCCAGCCCTGGGCGGTTGGGGCGGCGACGGAACCCTAGGCGCGCCTCACCATCGGTGAGTCATGACCCATGCAACGCCCCGCACATGACGCCGGACGGCTCGGTGTGTATCCACCGCGTTAACTTAGGGGGCCAGCCGGAACGGGGGATACCGGTCGGTGACGAGGGTGAACGCATAGGCGGTCACCCGGACGTTCCAGCGGAACACCCCCTCGACGAAAACGAACAGCCCCCTGGGGTAGCGGCCGCTGAACACGATGGCGAACCAGGCCGCGACGACCATCGCGAGCGCGGCGAGGTCCAGGAAGAAGAGCACCACGTAGTGCGGGATCGCCAGCAGCCACTTCACCAGCGGCAGCCACCGGTTCAGGTCACGGGCGGCATCCGGGTAAAAGTAGTCAAGGCGCACCGACTGGTGCTCGTCGGTGGACGGGTACCTGTCGTCCATCAAGGCCAGGTAGACGCCGGCCCGGTTGGTGAATCGCTGCAGCTCGAGGTTCCAGTCGAACCACCACCTGGGGTACTTCTGCCGGAACAGGATCATCAGCAGCGGGCCGAGGAAAAGCAGCCCGCCGGCGCCTGTGGGTATGGCCGTCAATCCGCCGGCGTGAGATGAGTTCGTCACCTGCCAGCCTTCGCCGGACACGGTGCCGAGCACGATCGCGATGGGGATCACCACGAAGATGCGCAGGGCCGTGCTCAGCCGATTGAGCGGCCGGTCGGGATAGTCGACAGAGAACTGAACCGGGTAATCCATTACGCCCCCTAATGAGTGTTAACGGGTCCGCCGTCCGGGGAACGATCGCCGCGCACTCCAGGTTCAGCCGCACAGCCGGCCGATTTCGCGGAAGATCATGACCAGGGCGGGAACCGGGGCGTGATGTGATCAGGATTCCTGTGGAAAAACCATCAGGAATCCTGTACATGACCGCGCGGGACCAACGCCCGCAGGGCGCCCATCGTGGACGCGGGTGCCGGCTCCCGGCGGGGGGCTGGCACACCGGCGTGCTGTGTGCCAGCCCCGCGGTCGGCCGGCAGGCTACATGCTGCCGCCCGCGCTGGCGCCGGCGATGCCGAGCTGAGTGAGCAGTTCCGCCTGGTCGAAGTACAGGTGGAAGCTGGTGATCTTGCCTTCCTCGAATTCGTAGATGCCGCTGAAGAACGCGTCGAGCGTCCGGCCGGTCGCGGCGATCTCGCCGGCCGGCCCGCGGAGCGTGCCGGTGTGCGTGCCGACGAAGCGGCCCTCGTGCACGCCGCCCCGGTCGTCGGCGTGGATGGCGATGACCTCCAGCCGGTTGTCCGGGAAGGCCTCGTTCCAGGTACTCCAGATCGCGTCGGCGGCTTCCTGCCCGGTCAGCCGCACTCCGCCCGGCGCCTGCAGTTCCAGCCGGTGCAGGTCCGCAGCCGCCATCCAGCCCTCGCGGTCCCTGGCGTTCCACAGCTCGATGTCGTGCTCGATGAGGCTCCGGGTGTCGCCATCGCGCACGGACGAGAACACCAGCTTGTACTCCTCCACCGAGCGGACCTGGAGGTGGGTCACCGCGGCGGCGTCAGCGCGCAGCCTGGCGGTGGCCGAGCGGCTGGCGGCCAGGGCGGCCATGTCGTCCCACGCGGTGATCACGATGCAGCGCCCGGTGGCCCGGTCGGTCATCATGTGGGCGCTGCACAGGCCGGGCATGGCCGTGAGGGCCGGCACGGCGGTGTTCCTGAATGTCTCTATCACCGCGTCTATGCTGGCGGGAGCGCAGTCGAGGCGGCTAAGCCGCACGCCGGCTCCGCGCTGCGGGCGGCTCCGGCGGACGAAGGCGGGCACCTCGTAGTGCTCGACCGTCACGGTGCCGCCGACGAGCTCGGTCACCTCCTTGCGTGCGACCTGCACGGCCTGCTCGCTGGCGGTCATGGCGTCGAGCGTGTCCCAGTACGACGCGACCACGCAGACGCCCAGGTCGGCGTTGGTGAGGAAGGCCAGCCCCCGGTTACCGTGCTGGGCCTCCACGTCCGGCCGCACGGTTTCCTCGAGATAGCGGGTCGCCTCGTCCAGGCGGGCCGGATCTCCGGCCAGCATGTTCATCCGTACATGCATAAGCTTGTCCTTTCCGCATTTCCTTGCGGTCAGGTATTCGCGCCCGCCGGCGAACAAGCCACGGCCTGCATTCGCGCGTCGCCGGCGATCTAACCGCGGCTGCGTGATCGGTGCGGTCGTCCGCAGCGCGGCACTCGTGAGCGTGCTACCCGGCCGGACCGTCTGTCATTTCCCTCTCTGGCTCGGGCCGCGGAGTGCGCCTAGCGATTCGAGTCAAGCACTACCGGGCCGGCACTACAAGATCATCTTCTATTCAAGATGTGCATGCGTTACCTGAATGGAGCACAGTTTCCGCATTAGAATCGAATTCAAGAACCAGGGCGGCCAGCTGACCGTGGGGCTGTGCCGGGTGAGGCCTCGTTACACCGCGCCGACAAGGCATTCCTTGGCGGCGCCGCCGCGGCGCTCGATCGTATCGACTACTTCGACGGCGAGACCGCCGAGCCGCACGCCGACCCGACGGATTTCGTGCTCGACAGCCGACCGGGTGC
>WNGL01004210.1_pt1 | contig 17310 bp, 10 predicted proteins | sample 5400591 | NCBI WGS metagenome assembly WNGL01 (sample SAMN13153377, study PRJNA577476) | soil metagenome | isolation source: 80 cm soil or saprolite under Garry oak tree replicate 1 | place: USA:California | collected 2016-06-15 | reverse complement strand
ATTGGGGAAATGTGTCTGTGAGTTTAGCAGGTCCAATCGTGCAGGGACAGGCACAGCTCTCGGATCTGGGCTGGGATGTGCGAGTGCTCGATGGGCTTGATCATATCCAGGCCATGCAGGCAAAACAGGTGGTGCCAATCCTGCGTTCGTGGTTGGCTACCAAATTGGGATCATAACCGACCGTCGTGGAACAATCCCGTTGAGTTGAGCCTAACGGGATTGTTCCACGACGGTCTCGGAAGGCAGGACTAATGATCGGTATCTCCGATTCATCTGTCGCTCTCCCGCGTCTCTTCACAATTTGTTTCCTCAACGCCTGCGAGGGCGTGGAGAGATGGCTCTGATCGCCCACTACCTCAAACGAGAGGCGCGTGCTTGCTGCTCTTGAAGAGCAGGTACATTTTGCCCGTCGCCGCGGGCGGCACATTACGAGATGATCGATTTTGTCGCGGTGTTGCTCAGCTATGCGATCAGTGGTGAGCGCACCCTCGAAGCGTTCTATGAGCGAGTGCCTCCTTTCGCTCACACATTCATGGCCCTGTTCGGACGGGAGCGCCTGCCTCACCGCTCAACACTCAGTCGCTTTCTCGCGGCCCTGGATCAAGCTCAAGCTCGAAGCATGACGTACGTTGTTTCTCGAAGATCTCTCGGCTCGCCCGCTGGAAAAATCGGAGAAGCCAGGCGGGTTGTGGGATCGACAAGGAAACCATTGGGTGGTGTTCGATGTCGATGGCACAGGGGCCTCCTGCTCGCCAACGAGCTGTACCTTGCACGCCTGATCGCCCGCCAGCACAACGCCGGTTGAGCGAGGTCTGCGCTCCTGGCTCTACAGGACGCAAGCGGGGGGAAGTGGTCAGGACCCGGACCACCGTGCTCCAGGCACATACGCACCAGTGGGTCGGCACGTACGCAGGAGCAGGCAACGGCGACTACAGAGGAGAACTGCGGCAGGCGGTGAAGGCGAAAAGTCGGGTACGTGAAAGCTCAATCTCTTTCTCTGAGTCAGGCAGTAGTACGCCTGGACGGTCAATACGGCAATGGAGCCATTGTGGCGGATTTGGCTGGACACACGTCACGTGATGCGGGGCAAGGATTACGATCTCCTCGATATGCAAGGAGTCCAGACCCGCTTGACGCAGCCCCCAGACCGTGCCTCCGAGCCATCCCGAAACGGGAACGTGTCGAGCCCTCTTTGACTTCCCTGATCTCTCTCTTTCGCCCATCGGGCCACGCACACGGGTCATCGTCGCCACACATCCAGCAACTGAGACCGAGGCGAAGATCGGCATCACACGTGGCAAGGTGGTCTACGAGCTGTTTTCACTCCCCCCATTTGGTCCCATCCTGTATACTGAAAACAAAGCGAACACCCATCCCCTTCGCTTCCCTGGCAACATCCCCTCATCTCATCTCCACTCGTGAGATATGAAAGTCGCAGGTTTTCACATGGCAACCCCATCTGCCCAAGCCAGACAAGCCGTTCGCCATCTCAACACAGGCTTCCAACTACTCAACCACATTGTCAAAGAGGAAAGCAAACTTATCATGCAACTCAAAAGAGAAAAAGCCCTCAAACGCCGAAATTCAATCCTTGCTAACATGGTCAAGATCATGCGCGAGCAAGGCGCCAGCGACCAATCCATCCGCCAAGCCCTCCCCGGACTTGACCAGTTCGTCAAGTTCGCCACCAGAAAGGGCCCCGTTTCCCCCTCGCACAAGCCGGATGAAGATGCTCCGGCTCCTCCTCCCGACGAAGAACCACTCGGTTTACTCCTCTCTCAAGTCGAAACTCAAGAGGTTCATTGGTTATGGGACAAACATCTCCCCCTGGGCAAAATCACCCTCCTCGACGGCGACCCCGGCATGGGCAAATCTCTGCTCGCCCTCAATCTTGCCGCCCGTGTCTCTTCAGGACTCCCCATGCCCGATGGGACACCCGGCCAACAGGGAGGCGTTATCTTGATCGCCCCCGAAGATGGCGCCGCCGATACGCTCAAACCCCGCCTGGAAGCCGCAGGAGGCGACCCTTCCCGCGTCCTGCTGCTCAACACCGTCCAAAGCCTCGATGCCAAAAAGATGCAGGTCGTCGACCGTCCCTTCTCCCTCTCCCAGGATCTGGAACTCTTGGAACAAGCCATCAAGCAAACCAACGCCCTCCTGGTCGTCCTGGACCCTCTCATGGCCGTTCTGGGGCATAATGTTGACTCCTCCCGTGACCAGGATATCCGCGCCGTCTTCACTCCCCTGGCCCAACTGGCCGAGCGCACCGGCTGTGCCATCCTCCTTATCCGCCACCTCAAGAAAGGTTCCTCGCACAATGCTCTCTATCGCGGTGCTGGCTCCATCGGCATCATCGCCGCTGCCCGCACCGGCCTGCTCGTCGCCCAGGACCCTTATGATGAGCACAAGCGCATCCTCGCCACCACCAAAAACAACCTCAGCCAGAAAGCTCCTCACCTGAGCTATCAGATCGGGGAAAACGAGTCGGGTATCCCCTCTATCCAGTGGCTCGAAGAAAACACCCACCCTCTCTGCACCCTGCTCAATGCTGGCACAAACCTCTCTCGAGAACGACAGCAGCTTCTCCAGGCTCTCAAAGATGCCGACGCTCCTCTGGGCCCACAAGAACTTGCCGAACTGACAGGCCAAAGATATACCTCGGTACGTCTCACCCTCAGTCGGATGCACGCCGGTGGCGAAATCATCCGACCCTCTCGCGGCAAGTATACCACCCTTCATCACCCCTCCCTTCTCCAAAAAAGCAAGGATATGCAAACCACAGAGACATCTGACACAAGTGAGACAACTGATACAACTGAGACAAGTGATACATTGGATACAACTGACACAATCCTGCCCGATCGCACGAACGTCAGAACCCGTCACCCTCATTCGCCGTTAGATCGCTGGTGCAATGTGAGGCAGGCAGATATGCAACTGAGAGACAATGCCGTTGCGTCCTGGCGATCACGTGCTGGCCTTGAGTGGACCGAGGGCCCATTGCCTTCATTGAGCGCAGGCAGTCCCAGAGCCAGTTGGCGATACTCTCCTGTCCCGACAGCTACCTCGCTCTCACGGGTAGGGTTTTTGGACAGTGCAGACACCACCTCGCCGATGTTCCATTCGACAGGATGGGGGCGGGAACAGCCGTGGGTAATATGGGTGACGCCCAAGTTTTTACCGCTCGGCAAGAGGTTTTCCACAGATGGCAGACTGCCAGGGCCTACTATCCTGTCTGCTCGTGCATCCAGACACGCATACTTGCTGCTCCACGATTGCACCAGAGATAGTAAGGAATGGCCGTGAGCGTTGCAGGATAGATCCCAGGCGGGTGTGGACGATATAACAAATTGTCCCAACCAGAGGTATCGAGCGCCATCGCATCAGCACCTATCACCACAGCACCTCCAAGCATCTCTTCATCATAATGAGACTGCAAATCTGATGAACGCGGAAGAACAAGTCGATGAAGAGGAACGTTATTATCAATGCTCTCAAGGCAGTACACCAGAGGACCACGCTGTAAAGCCACCAGTCCGACATCGGCTGCTATCTCTGGATAGGCATACATACGCACCAGAGGCATGGGGAGCTGAAGTGAGATGTGGTCAGAATGTCTCCATTCTCGTTCTATTCTCGCATATCCGTTTTCGTTTACGGTATGTAGATCAAGAGGCTCACCATTCACTTTGAGCGTTGCTTCAGCGCACCAGCCAGGAAGACGCAATCTCAGTGCGAATGTCGTTGGTTCTTCCACTTCTACAGTGAGAGTGACTTGCTCATTCCAGGGATATCTAGTTTCCTGTTTGAGCATGACCTCTTGTCCTTGTATATGGATGTACGCAACGCCTTGTACATATAAATGAACTGCAATTTCGTGCTCATTCTGTGAGTAGATATATTGTCCAAGTGATGCGAGGAGGCGTGTGATGTTTGGAGGGCAACAGGCACAGCTGAACCATTCCTGGCGCGAGAGGTCTCCTTGATTTGCCAGAGGGTTCACATAGAAAAATGTTGTTCCCTCTTGCGAGATACTGCTGAGTACCCCATTATAGAGTGCTCGTTCCATAATATCTGCATACTGCGCATCGCATTCCAGTTGCAGCATCCGCTGACACCAGAAGACCAGTCCCACGGCAGCACATGTCTCGGCATAGGCGGTATCATTGGGCAGGTCATAATCAGACGAAAAGCCTTCGTTATACATTGAGGAGCCAATACCCCCAGTGATAAACATGCGTTTCGTGTACAGATGATGCCAAAGACGTTTACATGTTTTGAGGAGTGTCTCATCCTCCGTTTCATAGGCAAGGTCAGCCATGGCACTATAGAGATACATCGCCCGTACAGCGTGTCCGACCGCCTCTGTTTGCTCTCGCACGGGCTTATGTGCCTGATGATACTCTAATCCTAACCTGTGCAAATCTGGCGCTGGTTCCGTATCAAAGTAGCAGGGAGATTGTCCTCGTTCATCGATAAAATATTGGCTGAGACGCAAGTAACGCGGGTTGCCTGTGGCACGATAGAGTCTGACTAAAGCCAGTTCTATCTCCTCATGGCCGCAGTAGCCGCGTTTCTTTCCCGCTTCAGTGCCAAAAACAGTATCAATATAATCAGCATAGCGACGGACGACATCGAGGAGCGTAGATTTGCCGGTTGCTTGGAAGTGAGCCACTCCTGCCTCAATCATATGTCCTGCACAATAGAGTTCGTGCCCGTGGCGGAGATTCGTCCACCTCTTATCTGGCTCAACGACAGTATAATGTGGGTTGAGATACCCATCCGGCTGTTGTGCAGAAGCGATAAGCGCAATTACTTCATCCAGCAATGCATCAAGCATTGGATCAGGATGTGTCGCTAAGCTATAGCTCGCTGCTTCTATCCATTTGGCAACATCGGAGTCCCAAAATTGATGCGGCACTTTCTCTTGCCCAAGCTTCCAATCGAGTTTATATGCATCAATACGTCCGGTTTCCTTACACATGCGATAGATATGTGGAATAGTCTTTTCTCGATTAACCTGTAAGCGTGGTGCCCAAAATACATCCTCTATTGTTACCTTAGAAAATGGTACAGGCTCAAAGACAGTATTCTTCATGTGTATACTTCCTCCTCTTTCGCGTGCTGAAGTCACCGTCACCCCTATCGTAGCAGCTTTAGAACAATGATGCTACTTTTAGGGTAGCTATTCATGAGTACTACAAAGCTTGCAAGATAAGCTCGAACCAAGTACAGTAGAAGTATAATAGCAGAAGATGTCGTTTGACAGGTTAAAGAGCGCAGATGAGAACGTGCGAGGTCTCGCGTATGGTTGGGGCCCTTGTGGCCGCCCGTGGGGCTGGGAACCCTGTCTGGGGGACAGGTAACGGCAAGATATGGCGCAGATCGACCAAGGGAACGGCGGCCACAAGGGCCAAGACATTTCAAAGAAGACGTGTTGCCAGTCAAACGAAGCCGATGCAGCCGTGTCATCCTGAGTGCAGCGAAGGATCTCTCGCCCGACAGAGATCCTTCGCTGCACTCAGGATGACACAGCGGGATGGTCTCTTAGTTGAAATGTATTAGCCACAAGGGCCCCGCCCGGCGGAGTGTATGAATTTGTCGTAGGCAAGCAGGCAAAGAAGGAGAGGAGATTACCTTATGTTTCTAGGTGATAGATATCAGTTACAAGACCCGCCAGGTCGTGATGGCATGTTCCTCGTTTATCACGGTCGAGATATCCAAATGGATCGCGACGTGGTTATTAAAGTGCTACGTGAGGTCTACAGTACCGATCCGAAGTTTGTCACCCGTTTCCAGCGCGAGGCGAAAGCGGCATCGTCACTCCGGCACCCCAATATTGTAGAGGTCTATGACTATGGGCAGACCGATGGCATGTATTATATCGTCATGGAGCTCGTCGAGGGAACCGACCTGCGCCGCTATTTACGCTCGCGCGGGATGCTGGCTGTGGATCGCGCCATCATCATTGCTCACGATGTCGCTCTGGGATTGGGAGTGGCGCACCGGCGAGGCATCGTTCACCGCGACGTGAAACCACAAAATGTCCTGGTTGGCCGTCACGGTACCATCAAGCTCACCGACTTCGGGATTGCCAGCGTCTATAAAAATATCAACGCTGAACGTCTCACCACCAACGGCATGACCCTGGGTACCGTTCAATACTATGCTCCCGAACAGGCTCAAGGCGAGATCGTCAGCCCTGCCGCTGATGTGTATGCACTGGGCATCGTTATGTACGAGATGCTCACAGGACGCACGCCGTTTGACGGGGATACGCCAGCAGCCGTGGCAATGCAGCACATGCAGGATGCACCCATTCCTCCCAGCCAGTATAATCCCAACATTCCTCCGTCTCTGGAGGAGATTATTCTGCGTTGCCTGGAGAAAGTCCCAGAGATGCGCTATCGCGATGGCTGGCAACTGGCACATGCCCTGGAAATGCTGGGCGAAGTATAAATGAAGGTACCGCCGAAATCTAGGGCGTTCAGAACCGAGTGGCAGGCAGCACTGAACACCGTCAGCCTGCTCTTGAGTGTTCTTTTGTCGCCCGCTTGCCTACAACTAATTTATACACCTCAAGGGCGCCGCCGGGTGTATGAATTTGTTGTAGGCAAGCAGGCAAAGAAGGAGAGGAGATTACCGTATGCTTCTAGGTGGTAGATATCAGTTACAAGACCCGATAGGTCGTGGTGGGATGGCCACGATTTATCGTGGTCAGGATTTGCGGATGGAGCGTGTGGTTGCCATCAAAGTGCTCCGTGAGGTCTACAGTACCGATCCCAAGTTTGTCACATGTTTCCAGCGCGGGGCGAAAGCGGCATCGTCACTCCAGCACCCCAACATTGTCCAGGTTTATGACTACGGGCAGACCGATGGCAAGTATTATATCGTCATGGAATTGGTAGAGGGCACTGACTTGCGTCGCTATCTGCGTTCTCGTGGGATACTTGATGTTGAGCGGGCTGTCATCATCGCACATGATGTCGCACTTGGGCTGGGTGCGGCTCATCGTCGTGGTATCGTGCATAGGGGTGTCAGTTCACAGCATGTGCTGGTGGGTCGTGATGGTTCAATTAAGCTCACCGCCTTCAGCATGACGCTCTTCGGCATCGTACAATACTACGCGCCAGAGCAGGCCCAAGACGAGATTGTCACTCCTGCTACTGATGTCTATGTCCTGGGCATTGTGATGTATGAGATGCTCACAGGCCGCACTCCTTTCGATGGAGATACGCCCGTCGCCGTCGCTATGCAGCATATCCAGGACTTACCTGTACCACCCAGCCAGTATAATCCCAACATTCCTCCGTCTCTGGAGGAGATTATTCTGCGTTGCATGAAGAAAGTGCCAGAGATGCGCTATCGCGATGGTTCGCAACTGGCACATGCCCTGGAAATACTGGGCCAAGCATAAAAGAATGCGCCCCTACAGATAACCTGCGAGGACAGAGAACTCTTATAGAGAAGGACATATCATGGCACAAAGCAACCACGAGCGCGTTGGCAAAGCGTTAGAAATACTCAACACCGGCCTCAAACCCTTTGTTGAGCGGGAGATGCTGGCAAAGCACGGCACACGCTGGCAGTATGAAGCGGTACGCTCACTGCGCGATCAGCACTTTTCCGACGACGGAGAGAATGTTCACCTGGACACCCAGGGGCTGCTGCTGATTCTGTGGGATCAGTGGTACGAGGTCTTCAAGAACGTGCTGGGTCATAGCGAACGCGCACTGGTGAGCGAGCTGCGTGAGACGCGCAACCGGTGGGCGCACCAGCAAGCCTTCAGCACCGATGATGCCTATCGTGCCCTTGATAGTATCCAACGTTTGCTGACTGCCGTTTCGGCAGCTCAGCAGGCCAGCGAAATTGAACGGCAAAAGCAAGAGTTGTTGCGCTTGCGCTTCGAGGAACAGGCCCGCAATGAGACGCGCAAGGTGGCGACCGCCCCCATTGAAGGCAAGCCCTCTACAGGTTTGCGTCCCTGGCGCGAGATCATCACGCCGCAGCCCGATGTGGCCTCCGGTCGCTACCAGCTTGCCGAGTTTGCCGCCGATCTGGGTCAGGTGCATCGTGGGGCAGGCTCCGACGAATACCGCATTCCTCGCGACTTCTTCCAGCGTACCTATCTGACGCATGGCTTAAAACGCTTGCTGATCAATGCGCTGCAACGCCTGAATGGGAACGCAGGCGACCCCATTGTTGATCTGCAGACCAACTTCGGTGGCGGCAAAACGCACTCGCTGCTGGCCCTCTATCACCTCTTTTCCGGCGTACCTGTTTCCGATCTGATCGGCATCGAACCGGTCTTGCAAGAGGCCGCTAGCCCTCGTCCTCCCCAGACGCAACGGGCCGTCCTTGTGGGCTACGAACTCTCTCCCGCTCAGCCGCGTACCAAACCTGATGGCTGTGTGATTCATACCCTGTGGGGAGAGCTGGCATGGCAACTGCTGGGCAAGGATGGTTTCGCCATGGTAGCCGAGGCCGATCGCCAGGGTGTCAGCCCCGGCTCCGAGGTACTGCGTGAACTCTTTGCCGCCGCCTCACCCTGCCTCATTCTTATCGACGAATGGGTGGTCTATGCACGTCAACTCTACAGTGTCTCTGGTCTCCCCGGCGGCTCCTTCGACGCCAATTTGAGCTTTGCCCAATCACTGACCGAAGCTGCCAAAGCCGCCCCTCAAACACTGGTCGTCGCCACTATTCCGGCTTCCGATACTGAAACTGGCGGCGAAGGTGGGCGCGAAGCGGCGGTACGCTTGAAAAATATCTTTGGACGTGTCGAGTCTCCCTGGCGACCCGCCGATACGGAGGAGGGCTTTGAGATTGTGCGCAGGCGGCTCTTCCAGCCTATCTCCCAACCCGCCCTCTTTACCGCACGCGATACCGTCGTCAAAATCTTCATGGATCTCTACCGTGGCCAGTCCCAGGAGTTTCCCTCCAACTGCCGTGAGGCCGAATACGAACGCCGCCTCAAAGCCGCCTACCCTATTCACCCCGAACTCTTTGATCGGCTCTACACCGATTGGTCGAGCATTGAAAAGTTCCAGCGCACGCGTGGTGTGCTACGCCTGATGGCCTCTGTCGTTCATGCCCTCTGGGAGCGCCAGGATGCCAGCCTGTTCATTCTGCCCGCCACCGTCCCCATCGATGATCGCTTCGTGCAGACTGAACTGATGCACTATCTAGAGAATAGCTGGATGCCCGTGGTCGAGAAGGATGTCGATGGCCCGTACTCACTTTCGCTCCGACTTGACCGCGAGAATGCCAATCTGGGCCGTTACTCCACCTGTCGGCGCGTGGCCCGCACCATCTTTGTCGGTTCGGCCCCCAATCCGCTCAATCCCAACAAGGGTCTCACCGAGGGACAGATTAAGCTCGGTTGCGTTCAGCCAGGTGAGAGCATAGCCACCTTCGGTGATGCCTTGCGCCGCCTCTCCGATCAATCCACCCATCTCTACCTGGACGGTCAACGCTACTGGTACACGACCCAACCCAGCGTCACACGTCTTGCTCAAGATCGTGCCACCCAACTGGACGAAGACAAGGTTCTCGAAGAGATCGAGAAACGCCTGCGACCAGAGCAGAGCAGTCGTGGCGACTTTGCCCGCGTGCATATCTGCCCCAATAGCAGTGGCGATATCGCCGACGATGATCGCTCCATCCGGCTAGTTCTCCTCAAGCCCCATCTCACCCATGCCCTACGTGACGCCAACAGCCAGGCCAGAGCAGTCTCCAAAGAGATGCTCGACCAGCGCGGCAATACGCGTCGTAACTACCGCAACACCCTCGTCTTCCTGGCCGCCGACCGCAACCGTCTGGAAGACCTCAAACAGGGCGTGCGCCAGTACCTCGCCTGGGACTCGATCAACCAGGAAAGCGAGATACTCAACCTCGATGCCTTCCAACGCAATCAGGCCAAAACCAAGCGTGAGGAGGCCAATAAGAGCGTCGAGGCCCGTATTCCCGAAACCTACACCTGGCTGCTCATCCCCGACCAACCCAACCCCAGAATACCTGACGAGCTACAAGAACTGAAGCTGCAACCTCAACCGCAAAGTTCGCTAACCGCCAACGTCAGTCGTCGTCTCAAAACGGAAGAGATGCTGATCACCCACTACGCTGGCACGCTCTTACGCGGCGAAATGGATCGCATCCCCCTCTGGCGCGACAGCCACGTCACCATCAAAGAACTGGCCGATTACTTCGCTCGTTACGTCTACTTGCCGCGCCTCAAGAACAGCGACGTCCTGCTAGCCGCCATCGGTGAAGGCGTACAGGCCATGTGGTGGGAGCGCGAGACCTTTGCCTATGCCGAGAGCTACGATGCGGATCGCAAGCGTTATCTCGGCCTCAAAGCAGGTCAGCAGGTGCAAGTCACGGTCAGCACGAGCAGCGTACTGGTCAAACCGGAGGTCGCCGCGGCCCAGATCGCCGCCGATGAAGCCCACGCAGCCGCTCAAAAGGCTGCCGTCTCGCAGGCAAGTGCAGCCACCGCTATGACCTACGCGGAGCTCCGCGTAAAGCCCAATCCAATCGTCATTGAGTGTCAGGGAACAGCCGTGGTGGAACCAACCACAGCATTGCCCACACCCATGCCTGTCTCTCCAACACCAGAGTCCCAATTTCACCGCTTCCACGGTTCTGTCAAAATTAATCCACGCATGATGGCAGGCGAAGCAGGTAAAATCATGGAAGAGATCGTCAAGCACCTGACCACCCTCTACGAAGCTAACGTGCAAGTCACCCTCGAAATTCAGGCTAATATACCAGGTGGAGTAACAGATGATATCGTGAGGACGGTGACGGAGAATTGTAGGACGCTGAAATTTGAGAGTGCGGAGTTTGAGGAGGAGTAGGCAAATGAGCCTAAACCTTTCAGAGAAACAGACAACCAACGCCAGGAAAACTGCATGTTACAGAATACAAGGCATGCTACCCTCATGGTTGCTCGCATGGGAGATCTACCCCATCATACTAATAGCAAGTTTTCTCCGCCTTTACAGACTCGATACCACACCCTTCTCCGGTGACCAGGGTATGCTCTTCCGCATGGCCTATGACGCTGTGCATCACGGCCTTATCCCGGCCACTAGTAACGGTTCTTCAATCTATACCATGCATCCACCACTAACTGTCTTCCTCCTCATGTTACCAGTGCTTTTCAGTGCTAATCCGTTATGGGCTGCCGTCATAACAGCACTATTCAATGTTATAGCTATTCTTCTAACATACCTCTTTACTCGTCGCTACTTTGGACGCCTTGCTGCAACCATCGCCGCTCTACTTTATGCAACTGCTCAGATAACTATCATCTTCGCTCGCTTTATCTGGCAGCCGACCCTGCTGGCCCCATTCACACTACTTTTTCTGTTCGCCCTCTTCGACGGCGTCGTAGAGCGGCGTAAGGGATGGCTCTTTCCCGCTCTCGTCCTGCTCGGCATCATGTACCAGTTGCATGAACTCACCCTTCTCTTAGCGGTACCACTCTTCGTTGCCCTTCTTCTGGCACCCAGGACTATACGCATGCGCGATCTTTTTCTGGCTCTCGTCTTCCTTCTGCTTATCTTTGCCCCGTACCTGGTCTGGGAAGCAAACACGAAGTTTGCTGATATACATACCGCTCTTGGCCTGGCAAAGGCACACGCTCACATTGATACCAAAGCGCTCACATTTTATCAACGCTTCCTCAATTCCTATTATTATGACGATCGCTTCCTCGGCTCTTCTTACTATGATCCAACAGGGAGTGCCTCCTCGCTAGTGTTCAAGTTCCTGCCACTACTCACCTTGTCGCATCAAATCCTGATATTTCTCCTGTCATGCGGCTTCGCATTAGCAGGAGCGTGCGTGTTACGCTTCCGTAGCACGATAAGCCCTACCCCCATCCCAGGGCGAGAACAAGCCGTCGCCCCTCCTATGATAGGAACGAAGCAACTCGGCACGGCCATTCGTGGTAGAGCCGGTGGCTTGTTCTCGCCCAGCACGTTCTTTGCCCGGCTCCACTTCTGGTGGACCAGCCTGTCTGCTGATCCTTTCAGATGCGGCCTCGTAGTACTGCTGGTATGGCAAATCGTGCCGGTGTTAATCCTCTCACGCCATACTGCCCCGGTCCATCAACACTACTTGCTCCTGGTCATCCCAGGCCCATTCATCCTGATAGGATTTTGTATAGCTCGCTTGAGTTCCTGGTTTCTGCAGCGGGAACACGCACACTTCTGGCGAGGAATGCGTTACGCAACGTATGCTGTAACAGTCCTTCTTCTTAGCGTACAGCTGCTGGGGAGTACAGCCTCGCTCATCGATACAGTCAATGGAATAAACAATCATATATTCGGCTACAATGAGCTTGGCTTTCTCCAGCATGCGCTCCAAGAAGCTGACCAGGTAGCGCAACAACGCCACCTCAACAGAGTATATATCACCATGTCCAGCTACGATGATACATTAATAGCAGAGCCTTTCCTTGCCGAGCAGATGAGTACACCAACCACCCTCTTCGACTCCACAAGCTGCCTGGTACTCCCCTCTCCTAGCGCTGGCCCTGCCGTCCTGCTTATGAGGTCAACCGACAAAGTAGTATCTGCCCTTCTCAGCCATTTCGCTACTATCACCCTGGTCGACCAACCTCCTCTCCTTGGTACTTCCCCCTTCCAACTCTACATCGTTACGCCCAGTGTACATAGTGGACGCAGTGGGCAACCAGCTCCTGCCCAGAACGGATTTGTGAACCATTTGCAACTCCTTGCTCCTCAAGCACAAACACTGAGCCTCGGCACCTCACCTTTCCTGGTAACACCCTGGACCCTGCTGCACGATGAGCAACTGCGCCTTCGTACTACCTATACCTATATTATGCGAGCAAAGCCTAACTTCCCCGAGGCCAGAAGTATACGCAGCGACTGCACGCTTACATCCTTTCGTGCTGGCGATCAGGTAGTCACTACTTTCCGTTTACCTCAAGGAGGCGCAATACCTTCATCGTTTAACATCACTTCACAATTTCTCGTGACGTCACCCTATACCATTTCCCTCGGGCCGCTACATTTTGAAACCGCCAAAACGCAAGGCATACCAGTGGCACTACAGAGTGTGGATGGGCGTGATGCTATTACTATTTCTAATCAGTACAAATCATTCTCCTGCGGCTTCAACACGTTCTGCTACTTGCACGAGAGCCGCTTGATGCATGCGAGCGCGAATCGAGGGAGCCTGCGCTCGGCGTGTGGTGGCAATAGTAGCGCGACCCACCAGGCGGATGAAGCCGATGAGCAGAAGCCAGTTGATTGCACCCGTCACAATCAGGAAGACGAGGTTTGACAGACCAAGCCCACTCACTGCGAGATAGATCAGGCCGGTGAGCAGGATATTTCCCAAGGTGGCCGGGATGAGAATGAGCCAGGCAAATTGCATCAGTTGATCGGCACGCAGGCGAGGCAGCGTCCCCCGAATCCAGATGAAGATCACACAGAGCAGATAGACCTTGCTCACAAAGTAGATCAGTCCCAGGATGTTCCCAAGCAGTTGCCAACCAAATGCCATACCAGGGGCCGTCAAGAAACCTACGCCAGGGCCAGACCAGCCGCCAAGGAACAATGAGGTCGTAATAGCCGAGACGATGGTCATATTCCCGTATTCCCCCAGAAAGAACATGGCCCAGCGTCCACCGCTGTATTCGGTGAGAAAGCCGGCCACCAGTTCCGATTCGGCCTCTGGAAGATCGAAGGGAGAGCGGTTCGTCTCCGCAAGGCCGCAGGTGTAGTAGATGAGGAGCATCAAGGGCTGCACCAGGATGAACCAGGCCCACGGTGTAAACCCCTTGAAGATGAAGTCCAGGATGCCAATGCCGGTATCGCTCCAGCTGTTCTGGAAGGTCATGATCTCTTTGATAGAGAGCGTGCCAATGCTCACACTTCCGGGATTGCCTGCTGAACCGGCCAGGACGCTGGTCAGCATCACCACGCCGACGAGAGCCAGCACCAGTGGTAATTCGTAGGAGATCATTTGCGCGGCAGCCCGCAGACCACCCATGAGCGCGTATTTGTTGTTCGATCCCCAGCCCGCCATGATCACGCCTATCACGTCGAGTGAACTCATCGCTACGAGGTAGACAATACCTGTTGCCAAGGCTGTCCCCGGCAAGCCAATAAAGGGCGAGAAGGGCAGCACGGCGAAAGAGGCAATCATTGGCGCGATAAAAGCTGACGGTGCGAGCAAGAAGACCATTTTATCCGTCTGAGCAGGATGAACATCTTCTTTCGTGAGTAGTTTGCCGATATCGGCGAGTAACTGCAAGCTTCCATGGGGACCGACGTGTAACGGACCCTTGCGATCTTGCATCCATGCCATGACCTTGCGCTCCAAGTAGTTGATAATGGCTGCACTCGTGATAGGAAACAAAAAGGCAAAGAGAAATGTCACGAGGAACTGCAAAAACACCGTTGAGAAAAGCCAGTGGGAGAGCTGGCTTCCGATATCGTCAGCGAATACGATTGTGCTCTGCATGAGATAGCTCCAATTCTCGCAGCGTGGCATGCGAACCGCCAAAGGTCTGTATATGAAGATAGCATGAGATAATATTAGTATACCACTTTAGCAGTTATTGGAGGGTATTTCCTAAGAGCGCATTTCTTAACCATACGAAAACAAAGGATACATTCGATACAAAGGATACAATTATCCCAAACAACGCATCTGATCCTTTAACCCTCCCTCCCTTGTACATACTCAACCTCTTGTGTCATTTGACAAGTAAAAAGGCACCTCCACACATTTGGTGATATACTGAGGAGCAGGTGATCGATATTCCGATTTGATGATAACGCTATGAAAGGATGAGCTATTGGCATCATTGACTACTCATCTCATTCTTGCTCCTGAAACTGCCATTGACCTCCAAATGCATACCATATACAGTGATGGCGTATGGACTCCTGAGCAATTGATCGACTACTTGGTAAGTGAACGGTTTGGCTTGGTAGCTATAACCGATCATGATCGTGTGGATACCGCCGCCTCGCTGCAACATCTTGCAGTGGAAAAGCAGCTACCCGTGCTCACGGCAGTGGAAATGAGTACATCGTGGAACGGTGAGGCGACTGACGTTCTCTGCTATGGGTTTGATCCAGAAAAGAACGAGTTGAATGACTTAGCACAAGATGTTTGGCGCCGCCAGCGAGAGAACACCAGGGAAGTCTATGAGAACCTACGCCGCAAAGGATATACCTTTCCTCACCAGCAAGAGGGTGAAGGAGAGCCGCAGCAATCCCATGAACTGACGGCACTCTTAGAAAAACCTAGCTCGCAGCAACCCCATGAACTGATGGCACTCTTAGAAAAACAGGGCTATAGAACAGGAGGAACATCTTTGGGGCAAGTGATAACTGATGCCGGTTTCTTTTTTGCCACCAACGACATTGCTGCTGTCGTTGATGCTGCCCATCGCAGTGGAGGCGTGTGTCTCATCGCCCATCCTGGACGGGGAGGAGAATTCACCCGCTATGATGTCTCCTTGCTCGATCAGCTCCGCCAAGAAGTTCCCATCGACGGCTTGGAGGTCTATTATCCCGCTCATACGCCAGAACAGATTGCCATGTATCTGGAGTATGCCCACAAGCACCGCTTACTTACCAGCTCAGGTTCAGACTCCCATGGCCCAGCTCACAAACCAATCAAATACCAGGCAAAACTCAGCCGAAGCCTCCTGGAACGCCTTGGTATCCAGATCAAGTAGAAGACTTCTCTCTGTCATGCTCTCTTTGAGTAAAAAACAACATACTTGACAATAGGAACTCTCTAATATATACTCACTTCCATAAAGTAAGTATGGACAGGAAGGAGAACCAGAAGCATTGAGGCTCTCCTTCCAAACAGAAATTGGCTATTTTATTTACAGGGAGGTAATGACATGACAACGCAGAATGAACCGCAAGCCGCAACCCAAAGTCGCTGGCAGTTTGACCCTTTTCACACGCAAGTTGAGTTCGCCGCCAAGCATCTAGGCATGATGACGGTGCGCGGTCTCTTTCTCGAGGTAAGTGCGACCGGCAATATCTACCCCGACAACCCCGAAGCATCATCGGTTGAAATCACCATCCAGACGGCAAGTATCCGCACCCACAACGAGAATCGGGACAACGACCTGCGGTCATCGAATTTTCTGGAAGTCGACAAGTATCCGACGATTCACTTCAAAAGCACCAAGATCGAACCGGCCGGACAGGATCGCTACACCATGACCGGCGACCTGACCATCAAGGGCAACACCCGGCCGGTGACGCTTGCCGTGGTGAAGTACGGGGAATTCAATGACCCCATGATGGGCCACCGCATCGGCTACAGCGCCGAGGGCCGGATCAACAGGAAAGACTTCGGCCTGACCTTCAACATGATGCTCGATGGCAAGTTCATCGTCAGCGAGGAGGTCCAGATCATGCTCGAGGGCGAGTTCGTCGAGAAAAAGCAAGAGTAAACTGCGTAGTAGAGGAACGAACGATGTCGAAGCTGCAAGTGATCGTCGGGAGTACACGTGAGAACCGGAATGCTGATCTGGTAGTTCCCTGGGTGATTGACCGGGCCGTACGGCGCGAGGCTTTCGAGGTCGAGGTACTCGACCTGCGCGACTGGCCCCTTCCCATCTTCGCCGAACACATCGGCACCCTCGGCAACTTCATCGATCCCCCATACTCGGCACCGATCGTCAAGCAATGGAATAAGAAGATCGCCGAAGCGGACGCCTACCTCTTCATCACGCCGGAGTACAACCACAGCATTCCTGCCGTACTCAAGAACGCGATCGATAGCGTGTTCACGAGTTTCGCGTTCCGCAACAAGCCAGCAGCGTTCGTCGGCTACAGCATCGGCATCGCCGCTGGCACGCGGGCGGTCGAGCACCTGGCCCTGGTTGCCATCGAGGTCGAGTTAGTGCCACTGCGCAACACGGTGCTGATCCCCAAGGTCCAGCAGGCCTTTGCCAACGGGGAGCCCGTGAATCCCGAGACCGAGGTCGCCCTGAGCATCCTGCTCGACGATCTGGCCTGGTGGGCCAGCGTGCTGAAACAGGCACGCGCAGGTGGGCAACTCCCACCTGCGTCGGTCCGTCGTCGGCAGCGGCAGCCACCCGCTCTGTAATACACGGTTAGAGCGGATGTCAAATTTCATCCCTAACTTGCACAACGTAGCTCTTGCTGGCTGTGGGCATTGGGTGCAGCAGGAGCGTGCAACTGAAGTCAACGAGACAATGATCGCGTTCCTACAGAAGCTATAGGTTGACACTCCCCCGCTTACAGGAAAATATAAGCAAGCCCCTTG
>WNGL01004208.1_pt1 | contig 17314 bp, 20 predicted proteins | sample 5400591 | NCBI WGS metagenome assembly WNGL01 (sample SAMN13153377, study PRJNA577476) | soil metagenome | isolation source: 80 cm soil or saprolite under Garry oak tree replicate 1 | place: USA:California | collected 2016-06-15 | reverse complement strand
GGGATCCCGATGCCCAGGCCGTAGACGAACGCCAGGAACGCTCCACGGCCCGCCGAGCCGGTGGTCACCGCCAGGGTGAGCACCGCGGTCAGCGTCGGCCCGATGCACGGCGTCCAGCCCAGCCCGAACAGCACCCCCAGCAGCGGCGCCCCGGCCAGCCCCGCGCGCGGGCGGAACGAGGGACGCAGCACCCGGCCCGCCAGCGGGAGCCGGTCGAACGCCCCGGCGAACAGCAGGCCCAGCAGGATCGTCAGGCCGCCGAGCACCTGGATCAGGCGGTGCTGGTGGGCCAGCAGCACCTCGCCCAGGCCGCCGAACGCCGCTCCGTAGCTCGCGAACAGCGCCGAGAACCCGAGCACGAACAGCGCGGTCCCCGCGAGCGCCCGGCTGCGCGCCTGGGGAGCGGACCGCGCGGAGCTGACCTGCCCGGTTGTGCCGGCCGGAGCCACGGTCGCGGCGGTCCTGATGGCCGCGGCTGATGAGAGATCGCGGCCGGGAGCAACGGTGGCGACCTGCTCGCCAGATCGCGCTCTCCCGGCTGCCGGGCCCTCGGCATCGGCGCCGGACATGCCGGTCACGTACGACAGGTAGCCGGGGATGAGCGGCAGGCAGCACGGTGAGATAAACGTGATCGCGCCCGCCGCCGCGGCTACCGGCACCGCCAGGATCAGCGGGCCGTTGAGCATCAGATGCCCGACACCACCGCTCATCGCGCCTCCCGTCCGCCGGTACCACAACCTATCCTCCTTAGGTCATCAGGACGCCGCCGGGTGTGCGTGGCGCCCGCCGTTATGCACGCTCCTGCCGCCCCGGGCGACCGCCAGACCTTCGCACGCCGGCGGATCACGAAACAGTCCAGGCTGCGGGCGCAGAGCGCGCATGAATTCGGTCCCGCAGCCAGACGCGATGACCTATCCTCCTTAGGTGGCTAAGCGATGGAGAGGATAGAGAGTGTCCAAGGCCGAAAGAAACAGGCAGCGGGCGCGTGAGCGCATCGCGCAGGCGCGAGCCCTGGAAGCGCAGCGCAAGCGACGCCGCACCTGGATGACCTGGATCGGCGTGACCGCGGCGGCCGCGATCGTGGTGGCGGCCATCGTCCTCGTCGCCACCAGGAGCAGCGGCGGAACGTCCGGCGGCAAACCGGAACTGAAGCTCGCCTCCCTGAGCACCCTGGGAACGCTCAAGCCCGCTCCCGGCCCCGGCCCTGCCGGGCCGGAGGGCGTCCCGATTCCCGCCGCACCGCCCCTGGCCAGCCTCGCGTCTGCCGCCACCGGCCAGCCTGTTGACGGCATCAAATGCCAGACGAACGAGCAGACTATCTTCCACATCCACGCCCACCTCACGATCCTGGTGAACGGGTCGCCGCGTCAGGTCCCAGCCAGCATCGGGATTCCCGGAACCGGCAGCGCAGTCTGCTTCTACTGGCTGCACACCCACGTACCTGACGGCGTCATCCACATCGAGTCCCCGGTGCAGCGCACCTACACCCTGGGTGAGTTCTTCGACGAATGGGGCCAGCCGCTCAGCCCGCACTAGGTCGGCCCGGCCCGAGGCAGGGTCGTAGCCATCTACAACGGCCAGCGGTATGAGGGCAACCCCCGCAACATCCCGCTAAACAAGCACGCCCAGATCCAGCTGGAGGTCGGCACCCCACTGACAGCCCAGCAGACGATCACCTTCCCCGGCACCCTGTAGCGTCCCGCGGCACGATGGGCCAGGCCGAAGAACCCAGACTCTCCTGTCAGCCGCCGACGCGGACCGCGACTGCCGTCACCGCAGCGGCAGTCAGCGACGCCACCGCGGCCGGGCCAGCGAGAAGCCATCGCCCTCGCGTTCGCCGGGCGGCACCAAGGCTGATCTGCGCGGCCTGGGCAAGCGCTCCAGCGGAAACCGCGAGAAGCAGCGGTTCTGCAGCGGCGGGCAGTTCGGTGCCGCTGATCGCCACAGCCCCGGCGATCGGACTCTGGCACATCGCAACCAGCCAGAGGGTCAGGCGCCTCCGGGACTGCCCAGCGAGCAGCGCCCCGACAGCCATGCCTCGGCCAGCGCATGAACAACCAGCGCCGTGGTGACCGCCAGCGACGCGGCCACCGCCAGCGCCGAGCCCTGAAGGAACCGGTGCGCGGCCAGCGCGGCAGCGCTGCCGGCCGCGCCGAACTGCCGCGTGTCCGAGTCGCACGCGGAGCCGCGGCGGGCCGCGACACCGGCCAGCGCAAAGGAGACGAGAGGAGTAGCAGCAACGGCCAGCGCCCGGTGTCACGAGCCTGAGACCAGGGGTCAGGTGCAGCAGCGCAATCACCAGCAGCGCACCCGCGGCTGCGCAGAGCCACATCTCATAGCGGGCCGAGTGCCTCTGGCTAGGTCCGGCTGGCTCCAGGGTCCATGAGCGCGAGGAGCGCGGCGGCGAGGAGCTCATCGGGGATATCGCCGGGCTCGGTCAGCTCGTCCATGGCCAGGCCGTTGACGAGGGCGGTGACCAGGACGGCGAGCTGCGCAGGCGGAATGGCGGGCTGGAGTTGGTGTGCTGCGATGCGGTTGGCGAGAGCGCTGGCCAGGGTGGCCTTGAAGCTCTGCCGCCCGGCAGCGAAGCGCTGGCGGAACTCAGCGTTGCGCGCGGCATAGGTCACGAACTCGAACAGCAGCAGGCGCCACTCGCGGCCGCGATTGAGCGTGCCGATGACGTGGCGCACCTCGACCTCGAATGAGTGCCCGGGCTCTGCACTGCCGGAGCGGCCGGCTGCTCTTTCCACATCACGGATCAGCTCGCTCCGCCAGTCATCGAGGAGGGCCAAGAAGAGGTCCTCCTTGTTCGCGAAGTTGTAGTACACCGCGCCATTGGACAGGCCCGCCTGGTCGGCGATCTCCCCGATCGTCGCACCGTGGTAGCCGCGTCGGGCGAAGACCTTGCGCGCGGCCTGAAGGATGCGCCGACGGTTGGCCTGGCGCTTGTCCTCGCGGGTCAGTCTCCTGCGGGGCATGTGCTGAGGATGTCATGACCGTGCTCAACCTGGGCGGCAGGCCAGGCCCGGCGCACTGTTCAGCGGCCACGGCTGCGGCGTTCGGTGCTCTGCGCATCTCCTTGTGGCTGTCCCGGGCGTTCCGGTATCGTCGATTTCCGAGAGACTGCTCGATTTAGAGTCATCACTCCGGAACACCCTGGCGGAAGCGGGAACGACATGGCCATCAGCGGGCCGGCGCTCGCCGTCGGCTGGCGCCACGCCGGATTCCACCGAGCCGGGCGCCGGGCGGGCGGGGACAGGGCCTAAGGTGCAGAGCGCCGAGGTCCTCGTGATCGGCGGCGGCCAGGCAGGACTCGCCGCTGGCTACTACCTTTCCCAGGCCCGGATCCCGTTCCTGATACTGGACGCCGAGGCACGCACCGGCGATTCGTGGCGCCGGCGCTGGGACTCCCTGGAGCTGTTCTCGGCCGCCCGCTACAGCGCGCTGCCCGGCCTGCCGTTTCCCGGCCACCCCGAGCATTTCCCTGGCAAGGACAGGGTTGCGGACTACCTCGAGGACTATGCCCGAACCTTCGGACTGCCGATCCGGCACCACAGCCGGCTGACTTCGCTGGACCGCGTCGATGGCGGCTATCTAGCTGCCACTGACACGGGCGAGTACCAGGCCGCGCAGGTGATCATCTCGCCCGGCGCCTACCAGCGGCCCTGGATGCCGCCGCTGTCGGAGAAACTCGGCAGCTCGGTAACCCAGCTGCACAGCGCCGACTACCGCAGCCCCGGCGAGCTAACCGCCCGCGAGGTGCTCGTCGTCGGCGCGGCCAACTCGGGCGCCCAGATCGCAGAGGACCTCGCCGCCACCCACCGCGTGTACCTGTCCCAGGGCGCGAGGATCCCGCGCCTGCCACGCCGGCTGCTCGGTCACAGCGTGCACTTCTACGGCGACCACCTGGGCCTCATCGCCGCGCCACTGGACAGCAGCTGGCGCGGCCGCACCCAGCGAGGCGACCTGCTGATCGGCACAAGCCTCCGCCAGCTCAAGCGGCGCCATGGCGTCGACCTGCGCCCGCGCACCACCGGAGCCAGCGAGCATGCCGTCAGCTTCGCCGACGGAAGCGACCTCGACGTCCAGACGGTCATCTGGGCAACCGGCTACCGCTCCGACTACTCCTGGATCGGCGCCCCCGTCCTGGACGCAAATGGCGCGCCACTCCACCAACGCGGCGTCACGACCATCCCAGGCCTCTACTTCCTTGGCCTGAAGAACCAGTACTCCCGCGGCTCATCGCTGATCGGCTGGATCAAGCACGACGCCGCCTACATCGTCGGCCACGTCCGCCAAGCATGCGATGACCTCGCCTAGCAGGCAGGCCAAGCCCTCGCCAGACAGGAGATGAACCATGATGACCGGCACCCTGGGAATCCTGATGTGGGTCATGATGGGCGCAATGGCCGCGGGGTTTCTCGCCGGCGGCCTCGCCTGGATGCGGCGCCGCCTCAAACGGCCCCGCTGATCACAACCCTCCCGCGGACCAGCAGCCAATCGGAAGTATGCCGTCAACGCAGGCGCCACCGCCCCGCCAGCCGGCCGAACTGCAACTAAACATCAGACCAGAAGCCCGACCCAGCTGACCCGGCAGGTCCGCCGACTGCCCGGCGAGACGTCGGAGCGGCTGAGTGACCGCTACGAGCTTGCGGTTTGTCACACGCGAGGTTTGCGAGATTCAGCCCTGCCTGTATAGTACAGGTGTGACTGTATCGACGGCGGTGGACCTCGCGACTCTCGCCAGGATCGGGACGACTCTGGCGGATCCGACCCGCCGCCCGGTGCTGGTGCACCTGATCGATATTCCTGGCTATCCGGCCGAGATGGCCAACAGCGACGGCACCAGCCGTGCCAACTTGTCGAACTACCTGACGTGCCTGCGCGAATGCGGGCTGGTGACCGCCACAGCAGAAGGGCGCAGTGTCTGTTACGAGCTGGCTGACCAGCGATTGGCTGATGGCCTGCGCATCTTAGCCAGTCTTGACCTGCCAGGGACCTGCTCATGACGGCCCGCCTTCGGAGGTACTGATGTCCCGCGTGCAGTTGTCCATCAATGTCTCTGACTTCGACGCTGCTGTGGCGTTCTACTCCCGCCTGTTCGGGACTGACCCGGCCAAGCTGCGCCCCGGATACGCCAACTTCGCGATCGACGACCCGCCGCTGAAGCTGGTCCTGAACTCGCCGGGCAACGGCGCGGGCGGCACGATCAACCACCTGGGTGTTGAGGTGGACTCCACCGCCGAGGTCAGCCGCGCCGGGGACCGGCTGGCTGCCGGCGGCCTGACCACCGAGCCCGAGCCGGGCGCGGTGTGCTGCTATGCCCGCCAGGACAAGGTCTGGGTTCACGATCCCGACCGGGTGCCGTGGGAGTACTACACCGTCCTGGAGCACCTCGAGACGCCATGATCCCGCTGGCGCCACGCCTGCGCCACACTCGCGATGTACCAGCACCGGCCATTCCCGGATCGGCCGAGTGGCTTAGCCTGGCCCGCTTGGCCCGTGTCCTGTCCTGGGCCACGCTCGTCTGGCTCGGCATCGAGGCCGGTGTCGCGATCGGCGCGGCCGTGGCCGCCGGGTCCGTGGCCCTGCTCGGCTTCGGGCTGGACAGCGGGATCGAAGCACTGGCCAGCATCATCGTCGTCTGGCGGTTCACCGGAAACCGGCTGCTGGGTGCCAGCGCCGAGCGCCGCGCCCAGCAGCTCGTCGCGGTTAGCTTCTATCTGCTCGCCCCTTACATCGCCGCCGAGGCCATCTGGGGCCTTCTCAACCGGGACCATCCGGAGACGAGCATCACGGGCCTGGTGCTCACCGCCGGAACCGCCATGCTCGAACCCGGCCTCGGGCTCGCCAAGCGGCGCATCGGCACCCGGCTCAACTCTGCTGCCACCGCCGGAGAAGGCACACAGAACCTCCTGTGCGCCTACCTCGCCATCGCAGTGTTCGCCGGACTGCTGGCCAATACCCTCTTCGGCGCATGGTGGCTCGACGGCACAGTCGCGCTGGTCATCGCGGGATGGGCGATCATCGAAGGGCGACGGGCATGGCAAGGCCGATCATGCGGATGCGCCAGCCAACCGCGTCACCCTGCTGACTAGCCGACAGTGACACCTCCCATCAATGCGCTGCCCGCGATTGCTGATGCGACTGCTAGCCGACTGACAACGCGGGAGACAGAATCGTAGTCGTGAAACAACCCGACCACCCGGGTCAGCTGCCCAATGACGTAAGCGACGATGGCGTCTTCAATGTCGTTGTTGAGGGTTACGACTCGGTGTACCCGGCGGTTGCAGCGAGTCACACCTTCCGGCAACTGTGGGCCGAGCACGCTTGCGGAGGCGCCTTCCCGCCCGAGTTCGCCCACATCAGCTTCCTGACTTTCGACGAGCTTCAGGCCATGGCAGATCACCTGACCCTCGGCAAGGACTCAGTGCTCGCGGACCTCGCATGCGGGGCCGGCGGCCCGGGGCTTTGGGTGGCAACGCAGGCTGATGCGACGCTCATCGGCATCGACCCGTCATCGACTGGACTCGCAGAAGCGCGCAAGCGCGCCACGTGGGCGGGCTTCGCACACCGAACCCGATATCAGCTAGGCACGTTCGCGACGACCAATCTCGCCGACAGCGCCGCCGACGCCGCGCTAAGCGTCGACGCTATCCAGTACGCACCCGACAAGGGTCACGTTTTCGCAGAGGCCCACCGCATCCTGCGCCCCGGCGGACGACTGGCGTTCTCTGCGTTCGAGGTGGCCCCCGAGCGGGTCAACGGGCTGCCGGTCCTCGGGCTGGACCCAGTGCCCGACTACGCCCCGTCGCTCGAGGAGGCCGGATTTTCGATCGACTGGTACCAGGAATCAGCCGGCTGGTCCGAGCGAGTCCGCGCCCACGTTCGGCGCTGTCGTAGAGTCGATGGCGACACTTACCGAGGAGATGGGCCAGAGAGCGAGCGCCTCCCTGGGCCTGGAGGCGGCGGTGACCTTGCAGGCCCGGCCCTACCGGCGTCGGGTCATTGTCGCTGCTCATCGCCTCGACCGCTGAGACTATCCGCTTCGACGATCGTCGAGCAGTCCTCGGTCGAGGTGGTCCAAGTAGCCGGAGTTCCTCCTCGAACATCGGGCGCAATTCCTAGGCCGCCACGTCCACGAGGCTCGGCTGACAGACATCATCAAGAGGCGGTTCGATGGAGCATCTGACAAGCGTTCAGGAACCTTGCTGGTCAGAGGTCCAGCCACGCGCCGCTCATTTGCACAGAACATGGGCCAGCCCGGCCGGCCCGCAAGCCGGGGCGGACAGCTGAGGAGCTTGAGATGGCGCTGTACCTGATCGCCTTCAACGACGAGTGGGCGCCCGACCTCACGCTGGAGCTGCGGGAGAGGGGCACGTCCGGGGGGGCCCTGATCGAGGAGATGACGGCCGCCGGTGTCTTCGTCTTCAGTGGCGGCGGTCTGGACGCGTCGACCGTGGTGTGCAGCGTCGAGCCGGGCGGCGGCTCGCCCATCTTCAGCGACGGGCCGTACGTCGAGACCAAGGAGCACCTCGGCGGTTTCACGGTCGTCGATGTGGCCGACGATGCCGCGGCGCGGTACTGGGCTGGCCGGGTCGCGATGGCGGTCGGCTGGCCGCAGGAGGTGCACCGCTTCCCGCATCGCCTGGGTGAGGACTGACACGCAGCCCGAATCCCTGTCCTGATCGGGATGTTCTGGTCGCCCTGGCCCAGCGGGCGGCGATGGCGAGTGCGGCTGACCTCACCCGCCGCTGTCCACTGTGCGCACCATGGAGTAGCCGGAAGGCGCTCCCTGGCACGTGCTGCACTCTGGACGGAGCGACGCACGCTCATGCAGCGGCGTGCGTCCCCGGCCCGTCATGTGATCGACAGGGCTTCTAGACCTGTCGCACCTGAGCTGGCGGACATGTGCCGCGAATCTGCTGGCGGATCACAGCAGCCGGTAAGGGCCATCTCGGCGACGGCGCAGTGCCATCAGGTGCGCGGCACTTGACCGGATGCCATCGCGCGACGGTGGCCTTCGAGCCGCCAGTGCTCGATGAGGCCGGGCTCCGCGCCGGCGAGGATGCGCAACTCGGCCTGCATCGGGCCGCGGCCGGGTATCAAGTCGCGGTTTGCCTCAGCGAACCCAGACATATGCCGCCCTCTTGGGCTAGCAGGTCAGGTCTGTGCCCAGCCCTGGCGCAGCTCGGCGACAGCAGCGTCCCGAACTCGATCGGAGAGCTCGCCCGTGGCTGTGGACCTGCGTACCACGGCGCTGATCTGCGCGAGGATGATGTTGTCCGGTGTTATCCGAGCCATGAGCTCATCATAGAACGTGTGTTCGATCCGTCTAGGCCATCCGCCGACCGGGCGCGTGCCCGCTGGCGACCTCCAGTCCGCGGCCAGCGGGCCCGATGGGCCAGTTCTGTTCTTCCTGCCGCCGGTCATCGGAGCGTGCCGCAGGGTCGGCGGCTGCGCCGCCGCTGTCTGCCCCAGGCGCCTGGCATGCGGGGTGTCGGCGCGCCGGGCGGATACTGCCCGGCATGGCGAGATTTGAGGACCAGGACCTGACGGGTGCCGAGTTCCGCGAGTGCGATCTGAGTCGCGCCCGGCTGATCGGGGTGGTGATGCAGGACGCGGTGATCGACGGGCTGGTCAGCAACCTGGTGGTCAACGGAGTCGAGGTGACGTCGTACGTCGAGGCCGAGCTTGACCGCCGGCATCCCGTGCGGCTGCTGATCCGCTCCGCCGCTCCGGCCGGCTTGCGGCAGGCCGTGCGGCAGCTGCGGGCCGGCTGGGCGGCAACGGCCGGGCGTCTGCGCGGGATGCCGGCGGGTTCGGAGCACCAGCGCATCGGCGGCGAATGGTCGGCGGTCCAGACCTTGCGCCACCTGGTGTTCGTGCACGACTCCTGGTTCCGCCGCTGCTGCCTGGGGTCGACCGAACCGTTCACCCCGATCGGGCTGGCGTCGGAGTTCGTCCCTGACCAGCAGGAGCAGGGCCTGGACCGGGTGGCGGCCCCCGGGCTCGACGAGGTGCTGGCCGTGCGCGAGGCGCAGGGCGCCGAACTGGAGCGCTGGCTGTCAGCCGTGACGGCCGGTCAGCTCTCGGCGCCCGCGCCAGTACCGGCGGGCCGGGGCTGGCCACCGTACGCCAAGGGCAAGTCGGTGCTCGAGTGCGTGCACGTGGTGCTGAACGAGGAGTGGGCGCATCACGGCTTCTGCCAGCGCGACCTCGACCTGCTCGCAGGGTCACCCCCGCCAGGCGGCGCGGCGACACAGGAACCCTAACCGGACCCTTCCAGAAGCGGGCCAGGCACGCTCAGCAGCTCCCCGGTCTCCGCGCCGGCGGGACTCCCTCTGGGCTGCATTGTCCGGGAGACCGTGTCCGCCCTGGATACCCCATCCCGTGGGCGGGATACGGAAGATCAAGTCACCGACCCTGGTCATACGGCGCGATCGAATCCGGCTCGATTTCCGGTACTACAGCGCTCCGACCGAATCGGAGCGCGCGCCGATTCCGAATGGGCGGCCTTATGTTGTCGGTGCAGATTGACCATTTCGGCGCCGGGCTCGGGTTGCCGGCTGGCGCCGGTGCTGGAAGGGGACCTGGCGTAGCCCGGTGTCGGCGAGGGGGATGGCGGGGTGTCAACGGGGCGGCGATCTGGCGCGTCTAAGGATGGGGCCTGCCCGGAAGCTGGCGGGCCAGGGCAGGGATCTGGTGATTGTCATGAATGTCGGCCAGTCAAGGCGCATGCTCGCCGCCATGGCCGCAGCCGCGCTGGCCGCGTTAGCTGCGGTGCCGGCTGCCCCGGCCGGCGCGGCCGCCGGGGCCAAGCGTGCGGCGGCGGGCGCGCAATTGTGGGTGGCGCGTTACAACGGCCAGGCGAATGGCGGCGATTTCGCCTACTCGATGGCGGTGAGCCCTGGCGGCGGCAGCGTGTTCGTGACCGGGGGAAGCGATGGCGGCCCGGCGACTGGCGATGATTATGCGACTGCGGCTTACAGCGCTGCTACCGGCGGGCAGCTGTGGGTCAGCCGCTACAGCGGTGCCGGGGACCACGCCGACGTCGCGCGCTCGGTGGCGGTGAGCCCGGGCGGGAGCAGGGTGTTCGTGACTGGGGAGAGCCACGGCCGGGGGACTGGTGAGGATTATGCGACCCTGGCCTATAGCGCTGCCACCGGCAGGCAGCTGTGGGTCAGCCGGTACAACGGCCCCGCGAACAAGTTCGACGCCGCCTCGGCGGTGGCGGTGAGCCCGGCCGGGACCAGGGTGTACGTAACCGGGACCAGCCCCGGCCGGGGGACCAACAGGGACTTGGCAACGGCGGCCCACAGCGCTGCCACCGGCAGGCAGCTGTGGGTCAACCGCTACACCAGCCCCTTCACCAGCCCGGGGCTCGACTTCGCCGCCGCCGCCGCGGTGGCGGTGAGCCCGGCCGGGACCACCGTATTTGTCACCGCGGAAAGCTGGGCCGGCAGTTCTGGCCGCATCTACGTGACCGTCGCCTACAGCGCCGCCACCGGCAGGCGGCTGTGGGTCAGCCGCTACCACGGCCCGCGGAGAACGCCCAACGAAGCCCCCGCCTCGCTGGCGGTGAGCCCGGGCGGGACCAGGGTGTTCGTGACCGGGTACAGCCTCGGCCGGCTGAGCAGCGGTGACTACGCCACGGTCGCCTACAGCGCCGCCACCGGGAAGCAGCTGTGGGTCAGCCGCTACAACGGCCCCGCGAACAGGTACGACGCAGCCTCGTCGGTGGCGGTGAGCCCGCGCGGAGGAAGGGTTTACGTGACCGGGACCAGCCGCCGCCTGACGCTTCGCACCGCCGATGCGACGATCGCCTACAGCGCAGCCACCGGCAAGCAGCTGTGGGTCAGCCGCTACAACGGCCCCGCGGACGGCAGCAGCGGCGCTTCCGCAGTGGCGGTGAGCCCGGCCGGGACGACGGTGTACGTAACCGGGGGCACAGCCGGGCCGACCGGCGCTGACTACGCCACGGTCGCCTACGGCGCCGCCGCCGGCACGCAGCTGTGGGCCAGCCGCTACAACGGCCCCGCGAACGAGTCCGACGGAGCCTGCTGCCTGGCTGTGAGCCCCGACGGGACGACGGTGCTCGTGACCGGGCAGAGCGACGGCCTGACAACCAGTGCCGACTACGCCACCGTTACCTACCGCGGCTGAGGCCGCCGCTCCGGGGCAGCGCACGCCAAGGCGCACCGCCCGCCCAGGCAGACAGCCGGTGGATCGGCGGGTTCGGCGGACACGCAGGCCTCGGTCCTGGTGCCTCCGGCACTCGGACGTCGGCCGGCCCGGCATACAGCCCGCCTTGAGACGGCCGGGCCTACGGCTTGGCCGCGCCGAACTTCCAATTCAGGTCATCACACGCCGCCACACTTGCGCGACGGACGGTCACTCAGATCGAGCCGAATGAGTGTCGGTGGCGTGACTGCCTGGCCAGGGCAAGTGCTGTGCGCTCGTTGGCCGGGTGAGCGGATCGGCTCAGGGAGCTCTTTGCAGGCGGCGGTCCAGCTGCGGATGAGTCATTTCTGCGCCCGCGAGCGTGCGGGCCAGGCGCCCCGCCAGCTTGTTGCCAGTCAGCGGAGGCCCGGCCCGGAGGCGACCGCGGCGGTGTTCTCGGGGTATTCAGGGCTGTCAGGTCAAGGGCGGCTGGAAAGAGCAGCTTGCCGGTGGGTTCTGCTGCATGCGGGCCGTGGTTGCCGGCCAGATCGCTTGGGTGCTCGGCGGGGGCGGGGCGGTCTAGTATCGGTCACCGCGATGCGGCTGCAAGAGGGGCGGGCGTGATGAGGGCTGTCGTCCAGGACAGGTTCGGTCCGCCGGACGTCCTGCGGCTGGCCGATACTGGCCTGCCGGATGCCGGGGACCGCGATGTGCTGGTCCGGGTGCACGCTGCGGCGGTCAATCCGGCCGACTGGCACATCCTGCGGGGCGACCCGCTGATCGCGCGGCTGATGGGCGTGGGGCTGACCAGGCCTAAGGCGCGGGTGGCCGGAACTGACGTGGCGGGCGTGGTCGAAAAGGCCGGCGCTGACGTGCGGCAGCTGCGGGCTGGCGACGCGGTGCTCGGGTTCGGCCGGGGCGCGTTCGCGGAGTACGCCTGCGCCGCGGCGGACAAGGTGGTGCCCAAGCCGGAGGGCCTGACCTTCGAGCAGGCGGCCCCGGTCCCGATCGCGGCGACGACAGCGCTGCGCGGGATCGTGGAGGCGGCCAGGTCCGGGCTGGCCAGCAGGTGCTCGTCAACGGGGTCGGCGGCGGGGTGGGCACCTATGCCGTCCAGATCGCGGCGGCCCTGGGCGCCGAGGTCACCGGCGTGTGCGGCGCCCGCAACGCCGAACTGGTCACCTCGCTCGGCGCGGCGCACGTCATCGACTACGCCAGCGAGGACTTCGCCGACGGGAGGACCCGGTACGACGTGATCCTGGACAACGTCGGCAACCTCCCGCTGGCCCGGCTGCGCCGGGCGCTTACTCCGCGGGGGACCCTGGTGCTCAACGGCGGAGGCTCGCCCGGCCACGTGTTCGGGCCGGTCGCCGGGATCCTGCGGGCAGTCGCAGTCAACCCGGTCGTCTCGCAGCGGCTGCGCCCGCTCCCGTCCCGGCAGAACCGGGAAGAGCTGCTGGCCGTGACCAGACTGATCGAGGACGGCAAGGTCACGCCCGTCGTCGACCGGACCTACTCCCTGGCCGAGGCGGCACAGGCAGTGCGAACCGTCGAGCAGGGCCACGCGCGCGGCAAGCTCGTCATCACCGTGGCATAAGACCGGCAGACCCACCAGGCTCAACAACGCGACATGGCACAGCCCGGCCCGCGGCGAGAGTGTCAACAGATCAGCCAGTCCTTTCCTCGGCCGCTTGGAGCTCCTCGCTACCCGGCTCGCCGTGGCCTCGAGGGTCGCGCATCATGTCGCCGAGGACCTGGCGAACCTCGTTGAGAAGTGCTGAGGTACAGGTCGCGGCTGCGAGATGATCCACTTGCATTAAGAGCGAAGATACCCGAAGAAGCTAAAGCAAGATGCTGCAATGAGAAACAGCGAGAGGCTACTGAATCTACAGAACGAGCGCAGAAATTCGACATGAGGGCGCCCTGGCAAGTGCAGCGAAACAGCGATGTGCTCCAGCCAGCGCTCCATTTCGTTCACGGAGGAAATCGCGCGTACGTAAATCAGCGAGACCCCGATGCTGATGGCGCCGAGGAAAAGCAGTAGAAGCGGCAAATATCTGCGCTGGCTGCCGTTGAGGTGAGCGAGGAAGTATGCAAAGCTCACGCCGGACGCCGTATAGTACCATATTGCAACTTTCCATACTAAGTCAATATAGTGCCGATACAAATCACAAAGACAATGTATTTCCGCCACAGCGTGTTGCCATCATCAATCACTTCATCTCCGACCGCCCATCCGCTTGAGTCATGCGACGGCAGCTCGGATGCCTTCTGCGGAGAGTTCTTCGCGAGCAAGAATCGCGTGCGTGGCATAGCCGGTCGCGCCTTAGAAAGAAGTGGCATTCTCCGTCCATTCCGCAGCTGAGTGCCGTCCATCTCCCCATAACCGGCAGAATTCTGACGCGCGACGACCGCGGGGATGAGCCGCAAGCCTAGCCACCGCTACGGCGGTCTTCAGGTGCACGCTCCGGTGCCAGGTGCGTCAATGACGAATGTGATCCCATCCTGGTAGCTTTGTTGACCGGATGAGTCCTTTACCGTGACTGTCAGTTGGTGGCTGCCGATGCTGAGATCGGATGGTGACAGTATCTGGCCCTGCTGGAAGTAGTAGGCGACTTGCCACCCAAATCGCGCGGGGTCCGAGAAGCGTTTGATCGCTGTGCGAGTCGTCGCTAGGACACCGCCGTCAAGGTCGAAGCTGACGTTCAGTCCGTCCATGATGCGCTCCGCGTCGTCCTGCTTGAACGAGGCGCCGCCGCCTTCGATGTCAGCAACCAGGATCACGTGCCAGTCTTCGGCGCAGAAATGAGCGCCGTCCCATTCTGACCCTGCGAAGGGCCGGATCGAGCCGTGGAAAGGATCAGACGGCGCGCCCTGGGCAGCCCGGTCGTGTTGCAGGATCACTAGCCCACCGCCGCCGAACGCTTCCAGTACAGCTTGGACGTCGCCGCGAGTGATGCGATGCGGCTGAGAAGCTTTTTCCATGGGAATCCCCTGTCGCGAGTGCGCTCAGGCAGGCACGCAATGGTTACCTGACCTTTGACCAGGCGTCTTGCACAATTATCGGTCGCCGCGGGATCGGCAGGCCATACGGAATTTGCCGTATGCTCGTGGGTGCGGCGGTGGGGGTTGTGTGGATCTGGCGCGTGTTCTGCAGGCCGCATGCGCGCTGCGGGAAGCGCGTGGCGGCGAGGACTTCGTGCTGTCCGCGCCTGAAGTGGTGGATGGGCTGGTGCGGGTTCTTCCCGCCACTGATATCAGCTTCATCGACCTCGATCTGCACGCGCGGCGGTCGCAGGGATCGGCGCTGTTGCAGCTCGGGCAGCGCAACGGCGTCTCCGACGAGGTGTTCTGGGAACACTTCTGGGACACCAAGATTGCCTGCTACACCGAGCGGGTTGGGCGGTTGCGCGGCGAGGTCATGACCACCGGGGACTTCTACAGCGACCGCCAGTGGCATTCGACGGGCATGTATACCGACTTCCAGCACCTCCGGGGGTATGAGAGGGCCATGTGCATGCCGCTCGCGGGCCCTCCGGGTATCGCCCGCCGGCTGGTGTTCTTCCGGGAGCCCGGCCCCCCGTTCCGGGAAGATGAGCGCGATGCAGCAAGAGTGCTGCAGCCGCACATCACCGACGCGCTGCGCTACCAGGGCCGTCATCGGGCGGCCCGACTGCTTACCGTGCGCCAGGCCGAACTGCTCTACCTGGTCGCCGCTGGCCACGACAACATCGCGATCGCCCGCCTGCTTCGCCTAGCGCCAGCCACCGTGAGCAAACACCTCGAGAACATATACGCCAGGCTCGAAGTCACCAGCCGCACAGCCGCCGTCGCTAAAGCCTGCCCTGACGTCACATGGCGCTAGAAGGCTCTAAGAGGTGGCGCCGGATCGCCGAATCGGAACGCGACACATATGGCTTCCGCCCTGGCGCGGATGCGCAAATATTGCCCGGTTCGGCGTGTCGGCTATCTGGCAGGGTGGCTGGCTAGAAATCGGCGAGCTGGGCGGTGAGGATCTCCGCCTTGCCGTGGGGGTCGTCGACCACGGTGGGCCGGCACGCGAACTGCACCGCAGCGTAGTAGCTGGTCGGCACGCCGTCCTCGTCCGGGCCGCCTGCCCTGGCCCGCCAGTACGTCGGAATGTAGGCGTAGTCGCCGGTCACGGCCAGCCGGACCTCGGCAGCTGCCTCCAGGTGCGGCCAGACCGGGTTGGGCCGGGCAAGGTGCATGAGCAGCTCATCGTCGGCGACGGTGAAGTGCAGGGGCAGCACCAGCGGGGCCCGGGCCGGGTCGAGATTGTTAACCGCGAGCATCCCGAACCTGTCGGTGGCTGCCAGCCAGTCCTGCAACTCGGCACTGCCGGTCGCGGCGTCCCACGGGTGGATCAGCATGTCAGTCCCCTTCATCAGGCGCCGGGCCCGCGGCGATCAGGCGGCGGGCGGCCCGGACGCCCGGTCCGGGCCGGGCCAGGCGGGCGAGAAGGTCGTCGGCGGCGGCGTGCAGCGCCTGGCCGGTTACCGGGTCGAGGGCGTCGAGGATGAACAGCGCCGTGCTGGTGTCCTCGCGCAGCTGGGTGCGGCGGGCCTGGCGCCAGTTCCAGCGCCGGCAGGTCACCCCGGCGTCATCGCACCACACCACCTCGCCGGGCTCGGGGTGCCCGGTCACCGCGACGCCGTCAGCCACCGTGTCGAAGGCCTCGTCGCCGGCAGCGCGGATCAGCCGCGGCGGGCCGGTGTAGCGGGTCAGGTCCTCCCCGCCGAGCGGGATCTGGTGCAGCACCGAGACCGCGTTGTAGCAATCGGTGAGCCGGTTCACCCGCGGCAGCCCGGACGCTGCCCGGCGCAGCAGCGCCTCCAGGCTGTTGCGGGTGCGCTGCGGCTTGGCCCCGAACGCCCGGTAGGCCTGCCGCCACGCCGCCACGTGCGGGAGCTCCTCCGCTGGCCCGCATCGCAGCGCCTCGCGGGCGGCAGCCTCCGCCGCCACCAGCAGCGCGTCACTGGCCTGGTCGCCCGGGCCCGGGACGATCCCGTCGACGGCCAGGAGCAGGACCCGATAGTCCGGGCGGAGCGCGAACACTGCGGCATCGGCACAGGCGCCGGCGAGGAACTCCCGGACCATGCCCGCCTCAGGCACCGGTAGCCTCCGATCGTGCTCCCGGCCCCACGCCCGGCTCGAACACGGTCAGGGCGAACCGCGCCACGTGCGGGCCGGCGTTGGCGTACTCGTGGGGCAGGTCACCGGCGAACGACGCCGAGTCTCCCGTGGTGAGTACCTCGGCGTGCTCGCCTGCCCTGACCTCAACCTGGCCGTCCAGGACCAGGAGCAGCTCGCGGGTTCCCGCCGCGTGCGCCTCGCTGGAGTGGCTCTCGCCCGGCCCGAGCGTCCAGTCCCACAGCTCGGTGATGTCCGGCGGCTCGGTGCCGGCCACGAGAACGGCCTGCCCGCCGAGCTGGCCCCGCCACAGCACCGGGGCGCTGCCGGCGCGGGTGACCCGCAGCCCGGGCGAGCGGTCCATATCGACCAGCGCGGGCAGCCCGATGCCGAGTGTGTCACTGATGCGCAGCAGCGTCGCGATGCTCGGGTTAGCCGAGCCCTGCTCGATGCTGACCAGCATCCTGCGGCTGACGCCAGACCGCGCGGCCAGCTGGTCCAGCGTCCAGCCCCGGCTGTTCCGTCCCTGCCGGACCCGGCCGCCGATGGCCCGGGCGACGCTGTCCGCCCCGGCTCGCGCCCCCATTTCTGACTGCCTCATGTAGAGCATTATACTGCACTATCTAGAGACGGGAGAACCCATGCCACCTGACCAGCCGGCCACACCCGCCGGCCTGCACCCGGAATCAGCGGTCATCTGCGCCGGGCGCCCTGGCCACACGGCCAGCGAGCCGCTGAACGTTCCGATCGTGCTGGCGTCCAACTTCCATGCCGGCGGCACCGAGGAGGACCGCCGCGCCTATTCGCGCACGGACGCCACGCCGACCTGGGAGGCCCTGGAGGCAGCCGTGGGCCAGGTGGAGGGCGGCCACGCCGTGGCGTTCTCCTCCGGCATGGCCGCGGTCGCCGCGGTGCTCGACCTCGTGCCCGCCGGCGGCCGCATCGTTGCCCCGGCAGACTGCTACTTCGGGGTCGGCGAGCTGCTCGCCGACGGCCGCCA
>WNGL01005019.1_pt1 | contig 17315 bp, 16 predicted proteins | sample 5400591 | NCBI WGS metagenome assembly WNGL01 (sample SAMN13153377, study PRJNA577476) | soil metagenome | isolation source: 80 cm soil or saprolite under Garry oak tree replicate 1 | place: USA:California | collected 2016-06-15 | reverse complement strand
GCCCGTTTGGCCGTCGCGTTTCTCGCGGTCGCCAGCGGCGCAACGGTTTGCGCGGCGCTCCTCAACTTGCAGTTCGACGCCGACCGCAAGCTCACGCGCGAGTTCCGCACTCTCGGCGCAAACGTGGTTGTTTCGCCCGGGGCCCCCCCGGGCGCGAATCCTGGAGAGCCTTCGCTGATGAGCGAGCAGGTGCTGGATCAAATCGCGGCAATCTCCGCGCCGCCGGGCACTGTCGCCGCGCCCTATCTCTATATCGCGGGACGTGCAGCGGCATCTCCCAATTCAGAACCGAAAACCGTAATTGTTGCCGGAACGCGCCTCAGCGAAATGTCGAGCCTCGCGCCGTTCTGGAAAATAGACACGATGGAATTGCCGGAGCCGGACCCGAATAAGGGCTGTCTCGTTGGCAAGAGCGTTGCTCAACAACTGGGCCTTTCGCTCGGCAGTGCGCTTGAACTGAGCTACGGAGGCACGCACGCGCAACTGCGAGTCAGCGGTATCGTCACCGCGGGCGGACCCGACGACAACCAACTGTTCGTGGATTTGCCGGTGGCGCAGCGCCTTGCCGGGCTCGATGGACGCGTCAGCCTCGTGCAACTCAGCGTTCCCGGGACACCGGCTGCGATTGATCAATTCACAAGTCGCGTCGCGGCGCAGTTACCCGGAGTGACCGTCCGCCCGATTCGCCAGCTCGCCGAAGGCGAAGGCCGTTTATTCTCCCGCATCAAGGGGCTGCTGCTTGCCACCGTCATTCTCATTCTCGTGCTGACGGCGCTCTGCGTGCTGGCCACCATGGCGGCGCTCGCCATGGATCGGCGGCTCGACGTCGGCTTGATGAAAGCCCTGGGCGGCTCGATGCGCCAGGTGCTGCGCCTGTTTCTTCTCGAAGCGGGTTCGCTGGGTCTCGCCGGAGGGCTCGTCGGCTGCGGCGCAGGCCTTCTCCTTTCGGAGTGGGTCGGCCGGCGCGTGTTTGGCGCCGGCGTCACGCCGCGCCTGGAAGTTCTGCCTATCACGCTGGCCTTGATGGTCGGCGTCTCTTTGGCCGGAGCGTTTCCGTTGCGCTTGCTCGCGCGCGTCAAGCCGGCCGTAATTTTCCGGGGTGAAGCATGAGCCCGCTCGTCCAGGTCGAAAACCTCGTCAAGCAGTTCGGCAAACTCCGCGCGCTCGATGGCCTCAGCCTGACCGTGGAAGCGGGCGAGTGGATTGCCGTCATGGGTCCCTCCGGCTCGGGGAAGACCACGCTCATCAACATTCTTGGAGGTCTCGACTCGCCCACCTCCGGCAGCGTTCTCATGGATGGCGCCGACCTCGCGGGCCTCGGCGAATCCGAATTGGTGCGCTACCGCGCCGAAAAAGTCGGCTTCGTCTTCCAGCAGTTCCATCTCGTGCCGTACCTCACCGCGCTCGAAAACGTGATGCTCGCGCAGTACTTCCACAGCATTACCGACGAAGAGCAGGCCGCCGCGGCGCTTCGCCGCGTGGGCCTCGCCGACCGCCTCGAACATCTTCCCGCGCAGCTTTCCGGCGGCGAACAGCAGCGCGTGGCCATTGCCCGCGCGCTGATCAATCAGCCGAAACTCATCCTCGCCGACGAGCCCACCGGCAATCTCGATGAAGCCAACGAACAGATCGTCCTCAACATTTTCCGCGAGCTGCACTCCGCCGGACACACCATCGTCATGGTGACGCACGCGCCGGCCATCGCGCGCCTGGCCGACCGCCGCATCGAGCTGGCCCACGGGCGCCTCGAGCAGATCACCGCAGTCTCCGCCGAAGAAGAGGAGCGCTTCGATCATTTGCTCGAGCAAATCTGGATTTGCGGCGAAGAGGGCACCGAAGCGCGCGTCGAGCGCATCCGCACCCTCGGCTCGGTGGACCCGGTGCGCACGCTCGGCCGTATGGCCGATCTGCACCTGGTGGAAGTCCGCGGCAGCGACGTCCGCCTCACCGAACACGGCGGCGGACGCGCCCGCGACGTTATCCGGCGTCACCGCCTCGCCGAGCGCCTCTTCACTGATACCTTTGCCATTCCCGATTCCGAGGCGCATTCCCAGGCCTGCAAGTTCGAACACATCATCAGCCCGGAGCTTGACCAGAAGATTTGCACGTTTCTGAATCATCCCAAGACGTGTCCGCACGGCAATCCCATTCCCCCGGGCGATTGCTGCGTCAAGAACACGGAATAGACGCCTCTGGTATGCGTTGTGTAGCGCCGGCCTTTAGGCCGGCACTTCTTGTCTCGTGGGTGCGCTGGCCCTTAAACCGGCATCTTCGTTGATTTCGTGGCGGCATTCTTGATGTGGCATAGTATTGCGGAGAAAAGTATTGCGGAGAAAAGAAAAAATAGGACTCATCCCGAATGCCCATCCCCATTGACACGCGCAAGAAGCCTTCGAGCGTAAAGGTCCACGTCACCTCCGGCGCCGGCGTGGACATTGTCTGGTCCGACGGCCACTCGAGCCACTTCGATTTCGCCTACTTGCGCGACCTCTGCCCCTGCGCGCTGTGCAACGACGAGCGCAGTAAGAAAGACGCCCTGGCCGGAACCATGGGCTCCGCCGCGGTCCTGCCCATGTTCAAGCCCAAGGCTCGCGCGCAATCCGCCGAGGCCGTCGGAAATTACGCCGTCCAGATTAAGTATTCCGACGGCCACTCCACCGGCATCTACAGCTTCGATTATCTCCGCACCATCTGTCCCTGCCCCGACTGCGCCCGCGAATTCCGCTCCCCGGAAGAGTAATGCTTATGCCTCTGCGCCCTCCGCGCCTCTGCGTTTAGTTCACCGGCGCGTACCTCATAGATGTCATCCCGAGCAAAAGGCGACGAGCACTCTTTGCGAGTCCCGACGCGGCCGGGACGAGCGTCCTTCGTGAGTTCCGACCCGGTCGGAAGGGATCTGCTGTTTCATTCCTCGCGTCGCGCGGGTGAATGGGGATCTCTCCGAGTTCTTCTCACTTCCTCCGTATGTAAATCACCTTTTCAATCCTCGCGCACACCGTCCCAGCCGCGTCCGCCAGCTCCACCGTGTACACGCGGTCCACCGACCGTTGCGTCTCGAGGCTCGCGCGGATCGCCGCCAGTTCCGAGTCCGGAATCACGAACCGCGCCCGCAGAGTCTCCCGGCCCGGCTTCTTGAACTGGATGCTCGCGGCCTTGTCCCACACCACGAATTCCGGCCCCAGCCGGCGGATCAGCATAATCATGTAAATCGGGTCCACCGCTCCATAAAGGCTCCCGCCGAAAATCGTCCCCACGTAATTCCGCGTCCTCCGCGAAAGCGGCAACTCGATGCGGATCTCGCTCCAGTCCGGAGCGACGTACCTCAGCCGCGCGCCCGTCCCGCGATAGCACGCGAAACGGTTGAACGACCAGCACCGCAGCTTGTTGGCAATGGCCTCGCGCAGTCCCATCGTGTCCGAAACACTTTACCCCATCCGCATCGCGACCCACGGCACCATCTTCCGCGTGCTTGCTCCAAAGGAGCGTCTCTCATACTCACGTCAAATTCATCGTAAGGCCGAAAAAAGCACTCAGGAATCAGCAGAATGATGGATATCGTGCTTCCGAACATCGAAAAGCCTTCAGTCCTAGTCGAGTGTGGCGTCTTTGCGACTACAGCCCGGGAACTATCGGAGAAAGCCAGTTTCTCATCACCTCGAGGGTGTAAGAAAAACCTTGACTACTTCACAAGCGGGCGCACAATTCAGTAAGCGAATGGGTTTGGGGGCCACTCTAATGGGACACCATATGCGTCAGCTTTCAATTCGTAGGCTGCTTCGGTGGCTTGGGATGCAGTACCTCGTACTGGGCCTAGCCACAATGGCCTCAGCTCAAGGTCCATACTCACCCCAATGTCAGAAGATCGCCGATCAGATCAAGGGGCTGGAAGACGAGAAACAATCGATTGCCAGCGATCTTGGCGAAGGCAAAGTACCGGGAAAGGCAGCGGCGGTCGCCCAGATAAACAAATTACAAAGTCAGATCAGCGCGCTGAAAGGGCAGCTAAGCAATTGTGTCAAGGAGCACCCATACGTCGTTCCTCCTAAGCAAAACCCGTGCGCGGACCTCGGTGACAATGTCCAGAAGCTGAAGAACGCCCTAGCAAAAGAGACCCAAGCTGCGGTTGCGGCCGAACAGGGCGATTTGCAGCACGCGGCTGGGTCTGAGAAACCGGCAATCGTCGCACAGATCAAGAGAGAGAGGGCGGAGGTCATCAAGAACAGCCCGCTGGTGCCGAAGATCGCGGACGCACAGAAGAAGTACAACAAGTGCGTTATCGATAATGGCGGCAAGCTGGAATTAAATGCCATCTTCAGCGGTAGGGCGACCATGACCACGAGTAACGACAAGGCGCCCGGACCGTTCACGAAATCGGTGTCCATCGGGGTTGACATCGGAGCTTGGGTCCCAGGCAATCTCCGCATCGTTCATATCACCAGCTTTGACCCAATTTCGGTGACCTACGATACTCATTCTCCGGCGGGCACCGTGACCACGACAGTGAGCTTGATCGGCGGCTCGGGCAATTTCGATGAGAAGAGCGGAAACCTGACGTTGGATTTGTCCCTGTTTTTTCATCATTCGTATCAGGGCCCCGGCGCCGGCGACTCGCGACTCGATCTCCTACTGCAGACTACATCGCCACTCGACGTGCAGGGACATATCGCGGTCTCCGGCTCTAGTCAGTTTAAAGACGGATTTCTGGATATGGACACAGGCTCCTTAACCGTGGACGGGCACATCTCGCCTCGGCCGTAGCCCGTCAAGTCAAAGGCGAGGCGCAATTAGCCCTTGACAACCGCTAGTCATTTGTGATATACGTACTTTTTTCGTTATCGCCAGGCGCCGCCTTGCCCAGAACCCGCAGCGGCGGGTGAAGGGTAGCCGCACTAAGAGCCGCTAGAGAACGCCGCGAAGGCTTCCTCGAACGTTTCTTGCAAGGGGTCGAAAAGGAACAAATGCACGTTCAGCTTCTTCTTGCTTCTGACGGTGGAAGGCACGGGCCACGACTCACGGATCACAAATCACCGGTTACTTTGACTAAGCTCTTTAGTTTCACACTCTTATCAAAAAACGCGTCTGCAAACCATTTAGAATCACACTCTTGCAAAAACAAAGGACTTAAAGTCCCCTGTTTTCACACTCTTACAAAAAAAGGGGTGGGGGAGGGGTCCGGAATTTCGTGTTTCGATTTTCGAGTTTCGAGTCCCAACTTTCGACTCTCAACTGTCAACCGACGATCCGGCCAGGATGGTCGCCCTGAGCGAGCAGCGCGAGCCGAAGGATCACTCTGGGGATGTAACTGCTTTAGGCTCACATATATCCGCAAAAACGAGCCTGCAAACCCTTATGGCTCACATATTTACAAAACAAAGGACTTAAAACCCTTTCGAATCACATATTTGCAAAAAAGGATGGGGGGGAGGGGGTCCTATCGGGTTTCGAATTTCGCATTTCGAATTTCGATTCTCGAGTAACTGTCGCCCGTCAACTCACCAGTCACCAACCACTAGTCACGAGTCACGCCACTGAGGTATCATGAGACGTATTTTGACCATGAACCGATCTTCCAAACGCGAGGGCCAATTGAATAAGCCTGCAAGCAACGGCAAAATGCTCCTCCGGGTCAGGCCGCGCGGCTTTTGCGCCGGCGTGGTGCGCGCCGTGGACATTGTCGAGCTGGCGCTCGAAGCCTACGGCTCGCCGGTCTACGTCCACCACGAGATTGTGCACAACCGCTATGTCGTGGACCAACTGCGCCAGCGTGGCGCCATCTTTGTCGAGACGCTCGAAGAGGTCCCCATCGGCGCGGTGCTGGTGTTCAGCGCCCACGGCGTTCCGCCGACGGTGCGCGACGTCGCCAAGACCCGCTCTCTCCGCGTCATTGACGCTACCTGCCCCCTCGTGACCAAAGTCCACCTCGAAGCGCTGCGCTTTGCTCGCGAGAAGCGCACCATCATCCTCATCGGCCACAGGGACCATCAGGAAATTGTCGGCACTTCGGGCGAAGCGCCGGAACGGACCATCGTCGTGGATTCGGTCGAGGCCGTGGACCGCCTCCAGGTGGACGACCCCGACAAGCTGGCCTTCTTGACGCAGACCACGCTGAGCCTTTACGACACGCAGGAGATTGTCGCCCGGCTTCGCCAGAAATTTCCGAACATTGTCGGGCCGGCCAGCGACGACATCTGCTACGCGACGCAGAACCGCCAGGAAGCCGTCGAGCAGCTTGCCAAAGACGTGGATTTGATCCTGGTTGTCGGCTCTCCCAACAGTTCGAATTCCAACCGCTTGGTGGAAGTCGCCAAGCGCTCGGGCGTCGAGGCACGGCTGATTGATGAAGCGCGCGATGTTGACCCGACTTGGCTTGAAGGCGTCCGGCGCGTCGGCTTGACGGCCGGCGCCTCGGCCCCGGAAGTGCTTGTCGAGCAGGTGAGCGAGCGTCTGGCGAGTTTCGGCTACACCGATCAGCGCGACCTGGATTTGATTCGCGAAGATGTGCGGTTTACGCTGCCGCCGGAGCTGGCCACTATCGCTCCGGCCCGGCACGGTTGATAGAGATAGGGCAGGCCCGCAGTTTTCTGTCCTGCGGGCTCTGAAGGAAAAAAAGGAGCAACCTTGGCGGTCAAAATTGTCCGTCAGGAGAAGAAGATTGCCCTGATCGGCGCGCCTTCCAGCGCAGCGGCGTTCGCGCCGGGACACGAACGCGCTCCTGCGGCTCTTCGCGCCGCCGGCTTGGCCGAGCGGCTCACCGCCGCCGGATTCGAAGTCACCGACATGGGCGATTGCGCGCCGCGGGCCTTTGCCGACGACGACGATCACCCGCGCGCGCGCAACTTGGCCGCGATTGTCGCCGGATTGAACGACCTGCGTCCCCGCGTGGAGCTCGGCGTCAAGTCGGGCGCGCTGGTTGTCGTGTTGGGCGGAGAATGCGTTCAGGCGCTCGCCACCCTCGCCGGCGCGCGGCGCTACTACAGACACGTCGCGCTGTTGTGGATGGACCGTCACGCGGATTTGAATACGCCCGGGACCACTCCTTCGGGCCGCTTGGACGGAATGGCTGTGGCCCACATTGTCGGACGCGGCGCCGCGGAGTTGGTGCGCTTCTGGGGAGAGCCTCCGCTTGTCCGTGAGCCCGACGTAACACTGTTCGGCGTCGAGGAACTCGATCCGCCCGAGCTGGAGTTCTTAAAGCGCTCGCCCATGCGGCGGTACTTGGCGGCCGATGTGCAACGCTTGGGCGCGGCGGTTGCCGCGCAGCAGGCGCTCGAGCACCTCCACGCCGGCGCGCATGAATTTGTGCTGCACTTCGATGTGGATACCATCGCGCAGGAGGATTTTTCCGCCGTGGATGTTCCGGGTTCGGGAGGGTTGCGCATCGGCGACGTGCGCGATGCGTTGAGCGTGTTTGCGCGGCGGAAAAACCTCGCTGTGATGGAAATCACCGAGTACAACCCGGACAAAGATCCCGGCGGAAGCGGCGCAAAAGTTTTGGTGGATTTGCTGGTAACGGCGCTGGCCGGCAGGCTCGAAGCACAGGCCGCTCCCCCGATGGAATCAGCCGGCGAAGCCGCCCCGGCCGCGCCCTCCGCGCCGGAAAAATCGGAAGGCGCCAGTTCTTCAGGTACTTCGTGATTCTCTCCCATTTTCTTTGCGGCCTCGGCATGGCAGACTCATTTCATGGCTGAGCTGCTCCCTCCGGCGACTTTCGGAGAACAAAAAAATCCATCCCCGAAAAGACTCGCGCGCGCATTCCTGATTTCGCTGTCGGCATTTTCCTGTTCGCTGGCGGGATGCGCAATCCATATCAATCCTGCATGGAAGCCGCCAAAACCGTCGGGAGCGCCGCAAAAGGTGGAAGTATTCTATGTGACGGATCGCAAAGAGGCCGGCCAGCCGCAGACCTCCAAGGAAAAGCGCGCCACACGGCAATCGGAATTTGCACCCGACCGAGCCCTCGAAGGCGAAGTGTCCTTTGGATTGCTGACCGCGTGTGTTCCGGGCAATCACCAAATCGGAGAATATCTTCACGCGGCGCCAAAATTTGGCTGCGGGGAGATTCCCGGAGTTACTCCGGGAGCAATCTCCCAGGAGCGCGACGAGTTCTTTCGGGCCATTGCCGCGCGGCTCGAACCGATGCAGCGGAAACAGATATTTGTGTTCGTGCATGGATATGATTTCGAGTTTGACGAAGCCGCGCTGTGGACAGCCCAATTAAAGGCGGACTTGGGCTTTTCGGGTGTGGCCATTTTCTATAGCTGGCCTTCGCTCGCCAGCAGGCTGCGGTATTCGGCGGATGAGAACAACGCGGAATGGAGCACATCGCATCTGGAGAGGTTTCTGGAAGAACTGGCCGCGCGGGCGCCGGGAAGCGCGGTCCACTTGATTGCGCACAGCCTGGGATGCCGCGCTTTGCTGCGCGCGCTGGAGGGCATTGCCAAGGCGAAGTCGGAAGCGCCGGTGCGCTTGTTTGCGCAGATTATCTTTGCCGCGCCGGACGTGGATGGCGACGTGTTCCGGCAACTTGCGCCCGCTGCGGTGCAGTTGAGCGAGCGCGTGACGCTTTACACTTCGGCGCAGGATCGCGCGCTGGGAACCTCGGGACACTTGCATGGATACCCGCGCGCCGGCGACGCGGAATATGACTTGGTGCTTCTCCCGGGCGTGGATACGATTGACGCCACAGCGGTGTCCGCGAGCCGCCTGCACCACGACTATTTCCTGGATCGGCGGGAAATGCTCTCGGACATTTTCCAGTTGCTGGAGAACGGGACGCTGCCGCAATCGAGGTTTGCCCTTCGGCGCATGGAGGTAAAGGAAGGAGTGTACTGGCGGATTGCGCCGTAGCGAGGCAAGGGGGACGCGCGGCTATTGCGGCTGGCGCTTGCGCCAATAACGGGCCAGGCCGAGCCAGCTCAGGCCGAGGCCGCCGGTGTCGGCGTAGTTGTAGGTTTCCTCTTCGGAGAGGCGGGATCGCATGTCCTTGGAGGCGCGGTCAACAAATTGCTTCGAGCGCGCGTCGTCATCGTCGCCGTTCTGGAGCGATTCATGGACCAACTCGGCCCACCATTCGAGGCGCGTCATGTGTTCGCTGAGATGGCTGGGGGGATCGCCGGCAAAACCGAAATGGGTGACGAATAGCATGTCCGGTTGGAGGGAGCGAATCAGCGCGACGCTCACTTGCCACGTCTCCAGGTCAATATCGGGAGGCGGGGTGACGGGCATCACGAAGGGCCGGCCGGCGATGCGGATGCCGGCCGTATCGCCGACGAAAGCGATGCCGCGCGCCCCGTCAATGTAGCTCACGTGATGCGAGGCATGCCCCGGCGTGTAGAGCACATTGAGATCACGGCTGCCGAGGGAAAGTTTTTCCCCGCCCTTGAGGACGCGGAGATTCCCCGCCGGAACAGGAACGAATTCTCCGTACAACTTGTGCATGGCATCGCCGTAGAGGCGTCCCGCGCTGCTGAGAAGCTTTGCGGGGTCCGCCATGTGCAGCGCACCCTTTTCATGAACGTGTACGGCCAGGCGCGGATTTTCGCGCACCAGCGTGCCCGTGGCGCCGGCGTGATCGAAATGGATGTGCGTGAGGAGAATCGCGTCGAGATCGCCGACGGAAACCCCTTGCGCGGCGAGGCCGGCGCGCAACGCCGGCAGCGTGGACTCAGGGCCGGGGTCTATCACGGCCAGTGCGGAGGGGCTGCGCAACAGACAAGCAGCGATGGCCTGCGCGCGGCCGAGAAAATTTACGTCAATCGGGATTGTGTCCGCGCCAAAATCTTTCATGTGCAAACCGCCATCATCCGTCGGGGAGAAGCGAACTGGTGCGGCTGGTCGGAGTCGAACCGACAACGGGGAAAATCCCCAGCGGATTTTAAGCCCGCCGCGTATGCCAATTTCGCCACAGCCGCACCGCGCCACGCGGCAACCACAGCTTACCACGCCTGGGAAGCCCGTTCAGAGCTGCTTTTGGAGAGACTCCGCAACCGCGGATTGCAGCGCGGAGCCGAGCTTGGCGCCCTGCGCGGTGAGATAGAATACATCAATCGCTTTCTGTCCCTCGGTGTCAATCAAGGCGACTTCGATGTTGCAGCCGAGCGCGGCGAGAGCCGAACCAATCCGGTAAAGCAGGCCGGGGCGATCCTGCGCAATGATTTCGAGCAGCGTGCTGTGGGAAGAGCAGGAGTCGTCAAAGCGCACCTGGGTCGGGACGCGAACTTTGGGCGGACGCTGACGGCCGGGAGCAATGCGGCCGCGCAACAGCGGCTCGAGCGGCTGCCTGGCGGAAACCACGTCCGCGAGACTCTGGCGGAAACGATGAACTTCGGAGGGATTGAGCTCCAGCGTGTGGTGGAGATCCTCGAAGTGAAACGTGTCGAGAATAATGCCCGCAGCATTGCCGAAAGCGTCGGCCTTGACGATGTTCATGCCCCACGCCGCCAACGCGCCGGCAATCGTGGCGAACAGCGCCGGGCGGTCGGAAGTGATGAGCGTCAGCTCGAAGAAGCGGCGATGATGCTCCAGCTGGACCTGCACCGGGCTTCGCGCCAGGCCGAGGGAAAGCGAATAGTGGGCGGCGATTTTTTCCGGTGTGTGGGTGGCGAGATAGCGCTGCGGGAAGCCCTCGAGGAAGGATTCGATTGACCCAGGCGAGGGCTTACCCGTGAGATGCGCGAGGATGCCTTCGACCGATGCGGTTTCCGCGCGGGCGTGGACGCGCTCGCGGTCGAGGCTGCGGCTGAGGTGATTGGACGTCGCCGCATAGAGCTGCCAGAGCATCTCGGCTTTCCAGGGAGTCAGAGCCTCGGGATTGACGGCCTGAATGTCGGCGAAGGTGAGAAGGGTGAGGAAGGCCAGGCGTTCCGGGGTGCGGACTTTTTCCGCGAAGGCGTGAATGGTTTCGCGGTCGAAGATATCCCGGCGAAGCAGCGTGGCGGACATGTCGAGATGGCGGGAGATCAGGAAGCGAACGTCTTCCCGCTCCGTCTCATCGAGTCCCAGGCGGGCAAAGGCCTGCTCGACGGCGTGGAGGCTGCCTTCGATGTGATTGTCAAACGGAAGACCTTTGCCGATGTCGTGGTAGAGGAGAGCAAGCAGGAGAAGCTCCGGACGCTCGAGCTGGGAAAAAATCTCGGCGAAACGCCGCTCCCATTCGCTTTCGGGGCGCCGGAGCCGCTGGAGATTTTCAATGGTGCGGAGAGAGTGCTCGTCCACGGTATAACGGTGGTAGAAATCGCGGACGACGAGCGCGTCAATGGCGCGAAACTCGGGAAAGAGGCGCACCAGCAAGCCCAGCCGGTGCATGGCGCGCAACGCGGCGGCAGGAAACGGCGCCCCGAGAATTTCGCAGATGGCCGGCCACAGCGCGGCGGAATGCCAATCGGCGTCGCTTTGGGACTGGAGAATCTCCGCCACCTGACGCTCGGCCTCGCGGCTCAGCAGCAGATCCTCACGAGCAAGAAAGAGGAACAGGCCGAGCAAGGCAGCGGGATCGCGAAGCGTGGAGACCTGCCGCAGGTGGACGCGGCCGCGGAGAACCGTGCAGCCAGGGTGCACGAAGCGCGATCGCCACTGCGCGAGGCGTTCCGCCAGCGAAGGGCGCGCCGCGAGCGACTCATCCAGCAGACGAAGAACCAGGCGGTTGAGGGTGCGCGCGTGCCGGAAATAGACGCGCATCCACTCCGCGGGGCCTTCGCCGGCCGCGGCGGCGTAGCCGATGCGGCGGGCGGCGGCTGCCGCCTGGAGTTCGTAGGTAAGGACGTTGTCGTCGCGGCCGTTATGAAAATGAAGAAAACAGCGCGCGGCAGAGAGAAAATCGAGGGCGGCGTCGCACGACGCGCGGAGTTCCGGCGGGGGGAGCTGTTCGAGCGGATTCACGGCGCCGCTGAGGCGCAGCAGCCAGCAAGCGGCGTCGAAATCACGGAGACCGCCGGGAGATTCTTTGAGGTTGGGCTCGAGATGAAAAATGGTGTTGCCGTGCTGGGCATGGCGCCGGACGGTCAGATCGGAAAGCGTTTGAATGAGCACGCGGCGGGAGCGGCGCAGCGCCCGGGGAAGGCCGGCGGTTTGCAGGCGCGCGAACAATTCGGAGTCGCCATTTAGAAAGCGGGAGTCCAGCAGCGAAAAATGGAACTCGACATTTTCCGGCTGGACGACGGCGCATTCCCCGAGCGTACGAACCGCCGGGCTGACGCGGAAATGCAAATCCCAGAGCGTGCGGGCGAGCTCGGCAATGGCGGGCTTGCCGGCGGCCTCCGCGGCTTCATTTTCGAAGAGGAAGAGGAGGTCAATATCCGAACAGGGGAAAAGCATGCGGCGGCCATAACCGCCGGTTGCCGCGACGCATCGTTTCGCGGGCGGAACGGCGGAGAAACAATGTTGCACAAGCTGAGCGATGACGCTGTCGGCGAGCCGGCAGCGCCGGTCCAGCGCGGCGCGCCCGTCGCCGGTGGCCTCAAACGCCCGGCGCATGTTCGCGGTTTCTTCTGCGCAGAATTGGGCGAGATCAGGAAGAGAAACGATGGCAGACATGCGAAACCGTTCCGCCCCGGGGGCCGCGCGGAATTCTAGAGCGCGCTCTCGCCGCGTTCGTCGTTGCGGATGCGGATGGCTTCCTCGACGCGGGAGAGAAAAATCTTGCCGTCGCCGATTTTTCCGGTCTTCGCGGATTTCAAAATCGTTTCGACGGCGGATGTCACCAGATGGTCGGGCAAGACCATCTCGAGTTTGATCTTGGGGAGCAAGTCCACGGTATATTCGCGGCCGCGATACACCTCGGTGTGCCCTTTCTGGCGGCCGTGCCCGCGCACTTCGGAGACGGTCATGCCCTCCACGCCGATTTCGCGCAGGGCGTCTTTCACGGATTCAAATCGCGACGGCTGAATGATGGCTTCGAGTTTGGTCATGGCAAATTATCCTTCGCCCCGCGCGCAGGAGCGGAAGAGATCACCCCGGCAGCGATGGTCAGCTCTCGAGATTGTAGGCCTCTTCGCCGTGCTGGGTGACGTCCAGCCCCTCGATCTCGTGCTCTTCAGGGACGCGCAGGCCGACGACCGCATCCACGACCTTTAGAATAACGAGCGTGCCCACGATGGCCAGTCCCCAGGCGATGAGCACCGCGACCAGTTGATTCCCAAGCTGGCCTGCGTTGCCGTCCAGCAGCCCGACGGCGCGGGCGTTTCCTTGCGCATCCTTGAAAATCGGGTTGATGGCGCGAAGGGCGAAAACCCCCGTCAGCAGCGCGCCAATCGTTCCGCCGGCGCCGTGAACGCCGAACGCGTCCAGGGAATCGTCGTAGCCAAAGCGGGACTTCACGCGCGTGACCATCAGGTAGCAGCCGACTCCGGCGGTGAATCCAATCGCCAGCGCGGACATGGGGCCGACAAAACCCGCGGCGGGGGTAATGGCCACGAGTCCGGCGACGGCTCCCGAGATGGCGCCCAGCGCGCTGGGTTTTCCGTTGCGCAGCCATTCCGCCAAGAGCCAGCCCACCACGGCCGCGGCGGCGCTAAAATGCGTGGCGACAAACGCGCTGGTCGCCAGGCTTCCGGAAGCCAGCGCGCTTCCGGCGTTGAAGCCGAACCACCCGACCCACAACAAACACGCGCCGATGAAACTCAGAACGACGCTGTGCGGCGGCATGGGGACTTTCGGATAGCCCAGGCGCTTGCCGAGATAAAGGGCGCAAACCAGCGCAGAGACTCCGGAGCTGATGTGCACGACCGTGCCTCCCGCGAAATCAAGCGTGGGGAAGGCGCCGCCGAGGGAGGCGTTGAGCAGGCCGCCTTTGCCCCACACCATGTGCGCGAGCGGCGCATACACGATAACGAACCACAGTGTCATGAAAAGCACCGCAGCGCTGAACTTCAGGCGCTCGGCGAAGGCGCCGGTGATGAGCGCGGGAGTGATGATGGCGAACATCAACTGATAAACCATGAAGGTGAGTTGCGGAATCGTAGCGGCGTAGTCGGCATCGGGGGCTGCGCCGACGCCGCGCAGAAACGCGTGGCCCAATCCGCCGAGGAAGCGGCTGCCTTCGCCGAAGCACAGGCTATAGCCGAACAGCGCCCAGAGAACGGTGATGACCGCCATCAGGGCGAAGCTCTGCATCATCGTGCCCAGAACATTTTTGCGGCGGACCAGGCCGCCGTAAAAAAGCGCGAGGCCGGGGCCGGTCATGAGCAGCACGAGCGCGGCGCTGACCAGCATCCAGGAGTTGTCGGCGGAAGACTGCGCGGCGGCGACGCGCTGGTCCAAGGCGGCAATTTTTTCGGGCACGGAAGACTGGCCGAATGCGAGGGAACACGCGAGAAGGATAATCCCAAGACTTACAAGAACAGCGGCGGCGCGCGGACGGCGCATCGTCAACTCCCTTATCTTGGGCTCGCTCAGACGGGGAACGCTCAAAGCGCAGGCTGTATTATACAAAGCGCGGCCGCGCACGCTAGGGAAAAATACGGCGGAATCAGACCGCATCCGAGCCATCAGCCCTGCAAGAACGCGGTTGTCTCTCTCAGAAACAATTCCAACTGGTCGTGGTGCACCCAGTGTCCCGAGTCCGGCACCTTCACCACGCGGCAATTCCGTATGGCCTTCAGCCGCGGGTCCGCTTCCGGGAAGGGAGCGAGACTTTCGAGGCCCCAGAATAGCAGCGCGGGAGAAGAGATCCGGCCGTACAACTCGGCGATATCCGGGATGTGGTGGCCATAGGGGGAGACCGCCCGCGCGTAATTGTCAAACTTCCACACCAGCGAGCCATCCGCGTCCCAATTCGTGCCGTGCAGGGTGAGGTGGCGCGCGACTTCCCCGGAGAGGTGCGGATTTTTTTCCTTCATGCGCGCCATGGCGGCGTCGAGGCTGGGATAGCTGCGCTGCTCGCGTTTTTCGAGGCCGCGCACCGCTTCGATCCAATAGCGGATGCGTTCCGATGCGGGACCGTGGATGCGGTGTTTTTCCGGAAAACCCAGCCCTTCGATCGAGACCGCTTTGCGGACGCGGTCCGGGTACACACCGGCATAGTGCAGGACGATGACTCCGCCCAGGGAGTGGCCGATCAGACGGACCGGAAAATCACGAATGATGTCGAGCAGGACCGACAAATCGAGGACGTGTTCGGCGATGCTGTAGAGCGCCCCCGGGGCCCACGCGCTGTTGCCGTGCCCGCGCAAATCGAGCGCGTAGACGTGATAGTGCTCGCGCAGGGAACGAGCCACCCAATCCCAGTTCCGGGCATGATCCAGCCCGCCGTGGACCAGCACCAGCGCCGGCTTCGCGTCCTGACCGTAGTCCCAGAACTGCAGCTTCAAGCGGTCCGAATAGAAGAAGTGCGAGATCGGTTCCATTTTAGACTGGCGGATTATATCAACGATTCTTGCAGGAAGGGTGAAGCCACGTGCGTCCCGGCGAACAGGTGAGAAGCCTCTGCTCAATCGCCCAGGTCGCGTGTTTCTGTCCACATCGTGTGTCCGGCCCCACAAGTCCAGAGGTTCCCTCACCACGCTAAGTCTTTCTGATTCAATTACATAGCTTGTGGCCTCGGGCTTGCGATTGAGCTCGCCTAGAGGCGACCATGAAGCGGCACATCGGCTGCTGATCGCCGTCGCCGAGTCGAAGGCGCAAAGCAAGGCGCCCGCGGCGCCACCACAGAAGCCCGAAACCAAGACTGTCGAGCGCCGCATCGTCGTCAGCATCCCAGACCGCAAACTGGCCGTGATCGAAGACGGCACGGCGGTGAAGATTTACCGCGTGGCCGTGGGGGCCAAGGACAGCGCCAGCCCGGCGGGCGAATTCAAAATTATCAACCGCATTTCGCAGCCGACCTATTACGCTCCGGGCGTGGTGATTCCCGCGGGCGAAGACAATCCGCTGGGCCCGCGATGGATTGGCCTGAGCCTCAGCCATTTTGGAATTCACGGCACCAACCAGCCGCGCTCGATCGGGCGTCGCGCCTCGCATGGCTGCATACGGATGCGCAATGCCGATGTGGAAGAACTCTTCGAGAGGGTTCAAGTGGGAGACACGGTCGTTCTGGCCGTCGAACGCACGGAAGAGGTTGCGCGGATCTTTGGCGGCGCACCGGCCGTGGTGCTGACGGCAGTGGCGCGCGCCGCGTCCGCCAGGGAGCCCATGGCGGAAGCGAGCGGAGACGGCGGCCCGGAGCAGAAGGCAACATCGAGTGGTCAGCAGCAGTAACCAACGCGAAACCCGGCCGCGCAAGGAGCAGGAGAAAGACATGGACGAAATGATGGCAGCGGTTCTGACGATAGCGATGCTGACGTTCTCGGTGTTCCTGGCCCTGGTAATCGAGTGGCTGTGCCTGGAGGGGGCGTTCCGACTGATATCGGGTGCGCCGTCGCGCGCGCCGGCGCAGTCCAGTGAATTAAAAGCGCGCCGCCCTGGTTCGCGGGCGCCAGCCCTGTGGCGCTGATCACGTAGTGGAACTGGCCGGCAAGAAAATCAGTCCGGCCGAAAAGGAGAAGACAAGATGCTGTTCTTGAGGTTCTTGCTGATCGCAATCGGCGTGGGATTGTTCGGCAGCGCATCTGGGGTCATCGCGTACGACATTTATCTGGCGGCGCAGCTTCGGCGATTGCTGGGCCGCAAAGCGCAGGAAGGCGGAAGTGAGGCCGGGGAGAAAGCGCCGCGCCCTTTAGCTCCGGTCCGGTGGAAACTGGCGCAGCGGCTGGCCGTGCTGGCGGTCGCACCGTTCCCGCTCCGGCTGAGCAACGTGAGAATACCCTGGGCCGCAGCACGAGCGCGAGCGCGCGCCAACTAAATCGTGACGAGTTCCGCTAGCCAAAAACCCCTGCGGGTGGCCCGCTTGGGAATCGAAACAGACGAAGGAGACCGCCGCCTCCGAAATCGAATTCGAATCCCGAGCGAAGCCACCCGGCTAGCGGTCTTGCTTGAGAGCGCCGATCCTCGGCCAGCAAACCTTGAGGACTGAGGATCGGCGGAATCCGGTCAGTTATTCTTGGGGTATTTGGGCCGCGGCGGAATGCCCGGATATTTCTTCAACGCTTCCTTGGTAAGCTCGATGGCCTTTTCGAGCTGCGGATCGTGTCCGGCGACCACCAGATCCGGCCGCTGATCCACATCGTAATCCGGATCCACGCCGTGATTTTCGACAATCCACTCACCGCCGTTGTCGGTGGACCAGAACGCGAACTCGGGCGCTGTGACAAACCCGCCATCGCGCAGCGGGATTCCGCGCGAGATGCCGACCAGGCCGCCCCAGGTGCGCTTGCCGACTATCGGACCAATCTTCTCGCGGCGGAAGAACCACGGGAAGGCGTCTCCGCCGGAGCCGGCCAGCT
>WNGL01004202.1_pt1 | contig 17324 bp, 14 predicted proteins | sample 5400591 | NCBI WGS metagenome assembly WNGL01 (sample SAMN13153377, study PRJNA577476) | soil metagenome | isolation source: 80 cm soil or saprolite under Garry oak tree replicate 1 | place: USA:California | collected 2016-06-15 | reverse complement strand
CCCAATGAGGCGCTGCAAGCTGCGGCGCAGGCCGCCGGTCTCGCCATGGGGTCGCACGAGGTACGCATCTATGGGCGCTGTACACCCTGCCAGGAAAGGAACAAAGCATGAGTACTAATCAAAAAGATGAACCAACCATACAACCGTCAACAACCGGCACAACATCAAATGTAGGGGCGCAATTCATTGCGCCCACCTCGGGCGCTCTCGATAGCGCAACAAAACAGGAACTTATCGCGGCCTTGCGGCAAAACTGGCAGCGTGAGATGGAGGGTGTGCGCACCTATCGCGACCTCGCGCAGCGTGAGCGGGACACGGCGCGCCGTAATATCCTGACGAAGATGGCCGATGCCGAACAACGCCACGCGCAGAAGTGGGAACAGAAACTGGCCGAGCTAGGCGTGGAACCACCTCAGGAGCAGCGTTCGCTAAAGATGCGTTTTCAGGGCTGGCTGCGCCGCCAGTTGGGAACGGATGCCGCCCTGCGCCAGCTTGAGGGCGAAGAAGATAAAGACATTGCGCGTTACGAGGCGCAGGCCCGCAGCATCAACGATGTCGAAGCTCAGACCATGCTGCGCGAAGTGAGGCGCGAGGAAGAGAGTCATGGGCGCGTCATTCGCGAGATCATCGGCCCCATTGGCCCGCAGGGTATGCTCGACGTCATGCTGCGGCGCGAACGCTGGCACAAGCGCGGCGGAGGCTGGCTGGGTGATGCCATCTACGGCGCGAATGATGGACTGGGCGCAGTCTTCGGCATCGTCAGCGGTGTAGCGGGCTATACGGGAGGCGCGGCCAGCAACCTGGTGCTCATCAGTGGCCTGGCGGGCATGCTGGCCAGCGCCCTTTCGATGGGATCGGGCGCCTTCCTGGCAACCAAAAGCGAACGCGAAGTCTACCAGGCGGAGATTGGGCGCGAGAAACGCGAGATCGAGGAAGACCCGGAGGAGGAGCAGGAAGAACTGGCCCTCTTCTATCAATTGAAAGGCTTCACCGAGGACGAATCCAGAATGCTCGCCTCGCGCCTGGCGGAAAAGCCGGAGCAATTCCTGCGCACCCTGGCGCACGAAGAACTGGGATTATCCGAGGACAGCTTCCCCAATCCCTGGGTGGCCGCGGTCTCGGCCACGATTTCAACTGCGCTGGGCGCGTTTATACCCATCATCCCGTTCTTCTTCCTCTCGGGCATCACCGCTATCATCGTCGCGGCTTTTATCAGCCTGGTGGCCCATTTCGCCGTGGGCGCGGCCAAAACACTGGTAACCGGTCGTTCCTGGTTCAATAGCGGCATGGAGATGACCGTCGTCGGCGGCATTGAAGCCGTGATTACCTATGTATTAGGGGCCGCGTTCAAAGCGGTATAAAATGAAAATGGCGGTGATTGCCAGGGCAGGCCCTGGCAATCACCGCCATTTTCATTTTTCTTCTTTCTCCACGTGCCCGCCCGTCATCAAAATGCCCAGTTGTTCCTCGGTAGCATCGGGCGAGACGATATCCACGATCTTGCCCTCGTAGATCACCGCGATCCGGTCGGAAAGCGAGCGAATCTCTTCCAGCTCGGCGGAGATCAGCAACACAGCTTTACCCGCGTCGCGCTGCTCGATCAGGCGGCGATGAATAAATTCGATGGCGCCGATATCGACGCCGCGCGTCGGCTGTGCCGCGATGAGGGCCATCGGGTTCGCTGAAAACTCGCGCGCGATAATGACCTTTTGCTGGTTCCCGCCCGAGAGCGAACGCGCCGGGGCATCGATGGAAGAGGTACGTATATCGAACTCTTTCACCAATCGCTTTGCCCAGTTCACAATGCGGCGCAGCAGCAGCACTAATCCATTCCACGAGAATTGTGGCCAGCGTTGCCTTCCTAAGATCAGGTTGTCTTCGATGGTATCGGTCAGGACAAGGCCACTGCCGCGGCGATCCTCCGGAATGTGCGCCACCCCGTAGGTGCGTTCTTCGCGCGCGTTCAACGTTGTCAGGTCTATTGTTTTGCCCGCCACGCCATCTTTCACGGGTGTGATGGTCATTTTCCCGCTCGTAATCTTGCGCATCCCCGTCAGTGCCTCGATGAGTTCAGATTGACCGTTGCCCTCTACACCCGCGATACCCAGGATTTCCCCCGCGTGTACATCCAAACTCACACCGTGTAGTGCCTCTAAGCCGCGGTCCGAATCTACATGCAAGTCCTCGACGTGCAGCACTACCGGGCCAGGGTGTGCGGGCGTCTTGTTGACGCGCAGCAGCACCTCGCGGCCAACCATCAGACGCGCGATCTCGGCCTGGTTCGTCTCGCGAGTGACCAGTTCGCCCGCGTTCTTGCCGCGCCGCAGCACTGTGATGGTATCGGTCAATTCCAGCACTTCGCGCAGCTTATGCGTGATAAAGATAATCGTCTTGCCCTGCTCTACCAGGCCGCGCAGAACTCGAAACAGTTCAAAGGTTTCCTGCGGCGTGAGGACGCCGGTCGGTTCATCCATGATCAGGATCTCGGCGGCGCGGTACAGCGTTTTGAGGATCTCGACCCGCTGCTGAAGTCCCACCGAGAGTTTTTCAACGCGCGTGTCAGGATCAATGGGCAGGCCATACTGCTTGCTCAATTTGAGAATCGCCTCGCGCGCCGCATTCACGTCATAGACCGAGCGAACGGTGCCCGGCTCATGTCCCAACACGATATTCTCAGCTACCGTCAGCGGAGGAATGAGCATAAAGTGTTGATGCACCATGCCAATTTTCAGGCGAATGGCATCACGCGGCCCGCTTATATGCACAAGTTGCCCATTGATATATATCTCGCCGCTATCGGGGTGAATAAGACCATAGAGAATATTCATCAGCGTCGTTTTGCCTGCGCCATTCTCTCCAACCAGCGCGTGAATCTCTCCTTTGCGCACCTTGAGGTCGACATGATCATTGGCAACGATGCCGGGCCAGCTTTTCGTGATGCCGCGCATCTCCACAGCATATGGAGTGGACAGCTCCTCGGTTGGAACCACCGCTGTACTTTCCTGCATAGACATTGCTCCTCTACCATAACTCTCTATAACTTATTCTGATCCTGGCTCATAGGGAATGCCATCTGCAGCAGGTGGAGTCGTACGGCCCACCAGGCCTACCAACGCGATCAACGTGAACACGTAAGGCAAGGTATTGAGCAGACTACCCAGATTCAAATCTTGTAGAGCGTAGCTGAGTCCATTGCCCAATCCGAATATGAGGCAGGCAATTGCGGCTCCTGTAGGGGTATATTTGCCGAAAATCACAGCTGCCAGGGCGATAAACCCTCTGCCGTTGGTCATACCATCAAGGAAGATGCCTGAAACGCCCAGCGCCAGGTACGCTCCTGCCAGCCCTGAGAGCAGCCCGCTGCTGATGACACACATATAACGCAGGAAGCGCACATTCACACCGGCAGTATCCGCCGCCTGTGGATGCTCACCTACTGCCCGGATGCGCAAGCCGATGTTTGTGCGGAAAAGCAGGAATTGCGTGCCGAAGAGAATGAGCAAGGCAAGGTAAAAGATGACGTTTTGCTGGAAGAGAGCAAGCCCCAGGAAAGGAATACTGGCGAGCGGCCCCCAGGGAAACGTGGGCAGGCGTAGGTTGCCCGGTAGAGATGGAACTCCCTGGCCTGAGGGAGTGAGAATAAATACCAGGTAACTCGTCAGACCGAGCGCGATGATATTAATTGCAATGCCGCTTATGATCTGATTGGCCTTAAAATTGATAGAGATAAGTGCGTGGATGAGAGCCATCAATCCCCCGGCAAGCATTGCCCCCAGAACGCCGAGTATAACGCTGAGAAAATCGGGTAAACCTATATTATGCATCGCCAGTGTTATCATCACGCTGGCGAATGCGCCCGTCAGCATCATCCCTTCCATAGCTATATTGACGACGCCGCTGCGCTCGGAAATAACCCCACCAAGCGCGGGAAGGATGAGCAATCCGGCAAATTGCAAGGTGGCATACCACGTGTTGCTGGAGATCAGCCCTTTAAATAGTACTTGAAAGAACACAGTCATTCCTCCTTATCAAGGTCAGATATTTCTACCTTGCTCTGCGCATCCCCATTGCCATTTTCAGTCACGTCAATGCCTGGGGTGACACTGGCAGTGGGTACAAGGGTTGGTCTGCGGCTCCATTGCACCCAGCCGGGCATGGCGCGTCGGAGGACAGGTAAAAACTCGGCAGCGATAAAAAACAGCACCAGGGCCTCGATGATGAGCACAAGATTAGGGTCTATGTGGGCAATTGCTTGCATGTCAGTTGTACCAGACCGCAATCCGCCGAAAAAGAGCGAGCTGATCAGTACACCTATCGCGGTTGTGCGACCCAGCAGCGCCACAGCAATGGCATCAAATCCTGTGGTACTCTGGCTGAAACCGGTGAGGGATAACGTTATTTCCTGTCCCATCAGGGAGACAGCCCCGGCCAGTCCGGAGAAAGCGCCGGCAATTGCCATCACCAGAAAAGTATTTCGTTTGATCGGAATACCTGCATAGTGTGCTGCTTTAGGGTTCTGTCCAATCACACGGATCTCATAACCAAAGGTAGTGCGCGAGGTGATGAACCAGTAGATCACTATAGCGATGAGAGCAAAGAGGATACTGATATCCACTCTATATAAGAAAGGATTCAGCTGTGTCCCAAAAAACTGGTTGATATAGTTCACCACCGGGGGTAATGTGGCATTGTCGGGAAGCGCGTTCGTCTCCCCCACCCCTAACGGAGCAGTGAACCGGGGACTACTAATCAGATAATCGGTTACGTAGAATGCAATCCAGTTAAGCATGATGGTGGTGACAACTTCGTGTGCGCCCCGCCAGGCCTTGAGGAAACCCACGATCCCCCCCCAGACTGCTCCTGCCAGGATGCTGGCAAGCAGCATAGTCGGAACCAATAACCAGCTCGGCCACGAAGTATACGTAAGGCCGATGATATCTGCCGTCATTGCTCCCACTGCCAATTGACCCGCAGCGCCGATATTAAAGAGTCCGGCGCGGAAAGCAATCGCTACTGAAAGGCTGGTAAAAATGAGTGGGGTAACCACCACCAGGGTGTTTGAAATCTTGATGGAACTCCCAAATGAACCGGTAAAGAGGGTGGTGTAGGCGTTGTAGATATTTCTAAAAGGATCGACGGTTTTATCAGGCCAGGTAATCAGGATAACAATGGCTCCTGCTATGAGTGCGAACAGCACCGCAAGAATAGGACCTCCCAGCGCGGCCCCCACTTTGCGCGTCCATTGGGCGAGCGATGACGCTGCAGAACGCTGCTCCTTCGTCTCAGGTTGCTTTAGTGGTACAGCCATGTAGACTTCCTCCTCTATGAGGGGATGGTTTCGCGACAACGTTTTTAGCCAGGAAACTGTTCCTTTATCATAACATTAGAAAACAGAAGAAACAAGCATTAAAACTTTGACTTCCGGGGCGATAATACAAGGAAAGTCCATGTCTCTACAACATGGACTTTCGCAAGTCAGATGAAGCTATACCTCACCTGCTCTGTTGTTCTTCCTTCCCAACGCTATGAAACACCAGGTTATGCAGGGATCATGGCGGGTGGAGTCAGCGCACCGGACATAATCATGTTGGAGAAGTCCATCGCTTTCGCCACAGCATCGGCAGGAACAGCAGAGCTTGGTGGAGCGAAGCCAACGCCCATATGCGCGAGATCGAAGGTCATCGGACTTGAAACAAAGCTCTTATAGCCGCCAGTCTCAGCCAGCATGACGATGGTGTACGCGGCAGTATCAATACGTTTGATCGCACTGGTGATAACACTGGGGCGCACTGCACCGGTCGAGTCCTTGCTCTGGTCTACATCAACGCCAATACTGTAGACGTTATGCTTTGTAGCAGCATCCAGAACGCCTATTCCGCAGCCGCCTGCAACCTGGAAGAGGATGTCGGCGTTATTATCAGCGATTTGCTTATTAGCGATAGCTGCACACGGCGTCGGGTCGGTAAAGTTCATCGAGTAGCCGACCACGAAGTTAACGCTCGGATCAACCATCTTCGCGCAGTACTTGTACCCGGCGATGTAGCGAACAACCGGTGGGATGGCAAAGCCGCCGACCGCGCTAATGGTGTTATGACCGAGCAGCTTCGGCGCCTTAGACTTGCCGTCAACTTCCATCTGACCGGCAATCGCACCGACCAGGCAGCCCGCCTGTTGCTCTTTGAAGAACAACGGGGCCACATTGGGAAGGTTCACGCAGTCGCCGCCGGACGTTTTTGTAGCGCAGCCGTCAATCAGGGCAAACATCTTGTTGGGGAACTGCTGGGCAACCTGGTACACCGGAACCTCCATCAGGAAGCCCACGCCAATCACCAGGTCTGCCTGGTTCGCGGCTGAGGTGAGGTTTTGAATGTAGAGGGAATTACTAATCGATGTCGTCTGAATGACTACCTTGGGGAAACCATACTGTTGCTGGGCTTTTAAGTAGCCCGCGTAAGAAAACTGGTTAAACCCGCCGTCGTTCAAGCCGCCAACATCAGTCACCAGTGCCGCTGTAGCAGCGGGTTTTGTTGTGCCTGCCGTGGTGCCTGTAGTGGGCGTGTTCCCACCACCGGAGGTGCCTCCACATGCCGCGAATAACATGGCAATCACCATGAGGAATGCCGAGAGGCGGGCGTGGCCGCTCATTCTTCGCATGTACGCTTCCTTTCTTTTCTCTCCTGGAAAATACACTTTCTCCTATCGTCCTGCCTGACACGCAGTGTAGAGACCACCCTCTCCGGGGGAGAGGTGATCGTCTCGTTGGCAGGACGGATAGGTACCAAGGAACACGAGTAGCTCATGAAAGCTAAGAAGTGGAGCGTCATCCAGCAATCGCCCAAAATAGAAGAATACCTGACAGGGCAAAGGGCGAAAGGAAATCAACTTCAACTCAAGTATATCATGAACAACACCAACAGGAACGCTATTCCATACAGTGGAATAGCTCGAATGCAAACATCTCCTGTTATGCATACATACGTATGGAAGAGGTGAATTCTCACAGGTTATTGCAGAGATTTGAGGTTAGTAGGAACATGCTCCGCTTCCAGGGCGACCCCAGGGTTGCCCACTACGCATCAACCGAAGCCAGAAAGCAAGGCCATAGGGCCGGATGATCCGTAGGGGCGAGGGTGGACGATGAGGGGTTGGGAGGGCCTTTATGGTCGCCCGCGTCCTGTTCATCTGGCTTCCATCTTGGGGAAACACGATCACCCCCTCTCTCCCCGACACTTTTTGAAGACACCTTGCCCCTGATGCCCACCAGGGGCATCACTACATCTCAACCAACCCCCTCGCCCCCATCCCTGAGCGTGTCTCCTGCTGGGGATGGGGGTGGATGGGCCAGGCCAAATGTAGTGATGCCCCTGGTGGGCATCAGGCGCTGTGAGCCGCTGCTTCCCGGCTTAGGTCGATACCTATTGGGCGACCGCCAGGGTCGCCCTGGTTCGTCTACACGCGAATCTCATCGAGCATCGAGAGATTGACAAAGAGGTCGCAGCTCTGGCGCAGCGTCGCGGACATCGACTCGTCGAAAGCGGCTACTTCGACACGTACGCCGTGATCAGAGCAGTAGTCCAGCAACGGCATAAAGTCGCTATCGCCGCTCACCAGCACAATGCAGTCAACGGCCTTGCCATCCACGAGCCGCACGACATCCATACAGAGATCCAGGTCCATATCCGCCTTTTTTGCGCCGCTGGCGAAGGTTTTATAGTTCTTGGTAGTGATACGATAACCCAGACCTTTCACCGCCTGCAAGAACATCTGGTCGTCGCCGGGCTGCGGACTGGTGGGACAGTAAGCATGCGCCCGCACAAGGCGGCGATTGCCGCGCAGGAAATCAAGCAGTTTGCCAAAATCGATGGTCATACGCAGGGTACGTGCAGAGTAGAGCAGATTGGCCACGTCCACAAAGACGCCTACGCGCTCGGTCGATGGGAACGGCGGAAGCGCAACCGAAATGTTCGTTGGCGCCTGGTTGGCGTGCCGTAATTCGGCAATCATACGGTCGCTCTGCGTTTGAATAGCCTGCGCAATTACATTGGCGAGGTGATTGATTGATCCTGGCGAGACGACAGGCTCACCGGTGCGTACCGCAGGGTAGATTGGGGTTCGCTGCGCCTCGTTTCCGTTACGGATGGGGCGCACTGTCCGCGATGGAGTCGAGCCGGAGCTGCCGCGCGCAGGTGATGGCTCCGGCCCCATGAATGGCCCTTTCACATCGTTCCCCTGATTCATCTGGCTGACGGTAAAGCCCGACTGAATCGTGTACGGAGAGGTAGGTACAACCACACCGCGCCCGGGTGTGGTTGGCGCGCCCGGCGCCAAAGGCGAGGCAGGTGATGGTCCCGCGGCAGCCGGTTGCTCGGGCGTAGTTGGCTTCGTTGGCGTTGCGGGAAGTGACGGTGCCGCTCCATTGGCGCGGCGGCGGCGGCGGCGGCGTGAGCTGGCCGCCTGCAACTCCGAGTATTCCAGCGGCGGCAGGTCTTCCACCGGCATCTCAGACCCAACTGGAACTTCTGGTTCCACAACTGGTGCGGCTTCTTCAATCGCAGGAGTGGCAGCCACGACGGGAGTAGCAGGAGCAGCGGGCTGCGTCTTTGCGCGTTGCCGCTCTTGCCCATGACGGCGGCGGCGATCCTGCGTCTGGCCAGAGGTTGGCTGGCCCTCGTTCTCGGTTGTTGCAGCAGAACTGCCTGTCGAGGCCGCAGGGCGGGCGGATTGCTGTTCCGCTGCCTTGTTGTCCGAACGACTAAGCTCAGATGCGGCAGCATCATTGGCAGGACGGATAGGTGCCGAGGTCTCCTCTGTACGCGCCGGGAAGGAGGGAGAAGCGGCAACCGGCGCTGCTTTCGTCGGGGTAATACTCGCTGCTGGTATCTGTGAAGTTTGAGGGGCAGGTCGATCAAAACGATAGCGGCGTGCCGGACGTGGTTGTTCTTGCTGCTCCGTCTGCTCTGCTTCTGGCGCTGGTTCGTCGAATCGAACAGCTTCTGTCGTTGCCGGCTCCACGACACCTGCGTTGGCTTGCTCTGCCGGTGTCTCCTGAGCAGCGCGAGCGGCATTTTGCCCTGTAAACGTCTCGCGCTGTCGCCCACCTCCATGCCTGGGCATACGAATACGTGTAGGAGGACGCAGCAATGGCGAAACAGGACGTTCCGCCGGTTTGGCGGGAGCAATACTCTGTGTCTCTTCCTGTTGTGTAGGGGCCTGATTTATCGCGCCCTTTGCTCCCTCCTCCTTTACTCCTTCTTCCGTTTGTTCCTCTGCTGTAGGGGCTTGATTTATCGAGCCCACATTAGCAGAGAAAGGTTCAGCGAGGGGCTGCTGGAATTCTTGCGCGGGCCCCCCCAGGCGTTCCTCGGCCTGGCGAAATTCCTCAATATAAGAGGAAAAAGAGCGCAGAGATTCTTCCGGCATTAACGTTTCAGAAACCGCCGTCTCTACCGTTATTTCAGGTATCGCAATGTCAGGCGTGTAAGCCTCCGGGGTCTGTAAAGGCGGTGCCTCGGTTTCTTGAGTAGGTGGTGCAAGTTCTGTTTCATCAGAAGTTGCGGGAGTCGTTCCTTGCAGACTGCCTGACTGCGAAGCAGTAGCACGCAGTGCGTTGGCAGGCTGGCTATCAAAAGGTTCGCCATTCGTTCCTTGCAGACTGTCTGACTGCGAAGCAGACGATTCCTCTACGACACTCACTTGAGTGTCGTTATTCTCCGGTTGAATAGGTTGTGTTGTCACTAAGATCTCCAGTCTCAGTAGGGATACTTCCTGGCATTCGCATGAATGCATTAGAAGCTAGGGACCGGAGCGTAGGCGAAGCTATTATTATACGCCATATGCCAATCGTCTTACTCTAAAACAACGGGTGTTCGGGAGAATGCAGCAGACAAATCTCGTCTATGTGAATTGCGCACCTGGCGCGTGTTGCATTCGCTTTCCGATCCGCGTTGTCAATGGGTAGAACTTGTAGGGACACAATTCATCGCATCCTTACCCGTATCTTTTTCTCGGACAGGCTTTTTTTACGCTGTATCTACGACCCGGTCCGGCCCTGATCTACTTGTCTACGCCGTTTTCATTACATCTCGTTGCATCCTGCCTGAGCGAAGCCAACACGTACTGTGTTGCCAGGATGGCTAGTGAGGTTCCTGTTGTACGCTTCCACTGAACGGCGGAACAATGGTATGCACAGGAAGAATAGAAGGTTCGATTTGCTCAACTTGTTCCTCTGCCGTAGAGGCCCGATTTATCGCGCCCGCGTTGGCAGAGGTTTCAACCCCTTCGCTTGTTTCAATCGGCTCAGGTCGATTATGGGTACTGCTCGAATTCGACTGGCTCGATGCCACAGCCTGCATTTGCCGCGTGACGCGCCAGATATGGACGATACGCTCTACAGCAGTTACGTTTGAAAAAAATGCCAGTAGCAGTATTGCCCAGATAACAGTACCGGTGATTAGTCCGATAGCCAGTATAACGACACGCTCTGGGCGAGCCAGCAGCCCGGTTTTAAGTTCTAACCCCAATCCCTCGGCGCGCGCTTTTGTATAACTCACCATCAATGAACCGACTACAGCTATGTAAATCAGGCTAATCATCCAGGATTGCTCATATGGAAACGGCCAGAGGCTCTCCCAAGTTGTAGCTTTTAAGGTATACCAGAGCAACCCGAACAGGATAATACTTTCTGAATAGCGGTCAAGCGTCGAGTCGAAGAAAGCGCCAAAAGTCGTGGCGGCATTCTGCGCGCGGGCCAACGCCCCATCGAACATGTCAAAAATTCCAGCAAACAACACCAGCAGGCCACCAACGAACAAAAACCCTTGAGCGATTACTCCTGCCGTCACAATACTGAGCAGCAACCCCAATACGGTCAAGGTATTCGGAGTGATACCGAGTCGAGCCAGCGGTCGCATTATCAATGTGACAAACTGCTTGACCCGTCGCTGTATGCGTCTGCTAACCATGCCCTATTGTATCATACTTTCTACTCATTAGACTAGTGGGGGGGTCATATATATGTATGCGCTACGCGACGCTTTGACGACGCAGTGCGCGGCGTCTGTTAATGCGATGACTTGCCAATCGCAGGTAATCATTCATACGCCAGAGTCTTCCGCCCGGCGCGCTCCGCCCAACTTCTATCGCCGCCCGCACATCCTGGGCCGTGCAGCCCTCAAACCACGTACAACCACTTCCAATCGCGTTCAACGTATGTGCATCACTATTGCCCAGTTCAGGCCAGCCGTATACCTCACGATTGGCGCTCATAGCAACGCGGTTCGCATAAATGCCGCAGAAGCTCGCGTTCCACGTCTCAATCCCGTCAAGCCACACATCATTCGTCGCAGAGATGCGATCAAGTACCTCGCGCTGGCAGCTATGACGGAAGATGCGGTTCAATGGATGCGCGACGATAGCCAGTCCGCCCTGCTCATGTATCAGGTCGATGCTGCGCTCCATACTCAACCCTGGCGCAATACGTTTTTCGATGAAGAGCGCCAGGAGATGACCCTCGCGGGTGCTGATTTCCTCACCTACAATAAAATCAAACCGGTACTCACCTCTTGCCCATAAATCGCGCGCGCGCAACGCCCCCTCGATCACATCATGATCGGTAATCGCAATTACCGCCAGGTTGGTATTGCGCTGCGTATGCTGCAAAATCTCCTCGATCGTCCCAATCCCATCACTATAGGCGCTATGCATATGCAGATCAGCCCTGCCTAACTTCCCATAGAAATGCGCCTGGCGCATCGTCATCTGGCGGCGTTTCTTCAGCATCGCTGTCCCCATGCTCGCGTTCTGCGTAATATCAATCGTCTCGTGCTGTTTACTTCTACTCATATTTTCTTACTGTTGACATCCTTCTAGTTTGCTAGAGTTTTGTAAGGGCAAAAACTTTATTGCATCGCATTGTACAAACGGTGCTTCATTTACCCATCGGCGGATGAAACCCCCTTTGCCATAGCTCACCCTACTCTGCCTCTATCAGCGCCTCGCCCGACGGCAGCGATGCGAGCGCGAAAGCAGGGTCGAGAAGACTCTCCAGGCCCCTGATGCAGAGCTGAAAACGATCAGCATTCAGAGAACAATACACCTGCCGCCCCACACGGCGCGTTGAAATCACACCCGCGCGGCGCAGCTTGCGCAGGTGCCATGAAACCAGGGGTTGGCTGATGCCCAGGAGATCGGTCAGATCGGTTACAGTGATTTCTGGCTGTCGCACCAGGTGATACACAATCGTCATACGTGCCACACCGGCTAACGCCTTCAAGATCGTTTTAAGTTCGTACCAGTCGTCCATTGTTGCTCGCGGTTGATTTTCTCATAAACGAACCTTTATATAAAGGTCTGTTTATATAATACCGCATGCGCTCCAAAAATGCAAGCTGATGCAGGCGTCCAGGGAAAAATGTGCTAGTGCAGGTTCAAGAGGTTAGTCCATTTTTGGGGGTGTATACGCCATACCCATATACTTTTCCTGGTTCAATTGTTGCAGGTGCTTCGTGGGAAGATGGATAGGGAGAAGTGGGCTGCCAGGGAGTCGAACCCTGAACCTTGAAGTTAAGAGCTTCCTGCTCTGCCATTGAGCTAGCAGCCCAGTAGGAACGTGGGTATAAAATACCATATGAATGAAATTGAGTCAAGTGTGATAGCACAGTTTTCTAAAGCTCGTAGTCCTTTGCCCAGCGCACTAACTTCTCCTGATTGTTCTTTGAGGCAGTAAGCCGTAACGTGGCTTGTGATGCACCTACGTCATCAATCGGGATAAAGTAGACCTTATTTAAGTCTTCAACATAGACGGCGAAGTATTCACACTGTCCTTTGTAGCTTCGCCATCCTTTATGCTTTACCGTGTAGTTCATACTGCTGGCTGTAGCAAACTTGATAATAGACTGATCTTCGTTCAACCACCCAGTCTTGACCTGCACGCGCCAGAACTTTCCATCAGCGTCCTCGATGACCAGATCGTATCGATGCAATTGGCCGTAGGGCATGAGCACTCCATAGCCACATTGTAAGAGTCGAGTAACGACTGCTGACTCACTTATATCTCCCGTCTTTTGGGTGTGACGTCTCGGACTAATCGGCCTCATAACCTATACATCCTTCCATCTACAAAGCTGAACTTGACCGGAATAGTATCATAGTCGTCAAGAGCTAGTGTGACTCCAATTTTATGATATAGTGTCTATATGGAAGAGAGCATAACACCACAAATTACGCCAGAAGATGCAAAAAGAGTTCAACTGCAATTTCTCACTCAGTTGCACGAGGCCGTGCCGCGCACAGCGCCAGATCATCTTACTGGCCTTCCGGCAATTCATTGGTCAGAGTATGGCGTCTCTTCAGATCAACAACCTATACCCCTGGATCCCCCGGCCAACTGGATGCCATTTATGCCACTGCCGATCGCGGATGTAGTCGTATTCACCTGGACAAAAGCCGAGTGGGCCGCGCTGAATCAAGTCTTTTGTAGTTATACACAACCCATGACTTTAGATGATGTGGCTCATGGGGAATGGATGAAACCCTGGACGTTCTATGCCCGCAACTACTATACCATTCAGCAAGACATGGTAAATGTCGTCAAGGCGAGCCAGGGAGGGGCACCCTCTCTTACCAATCAAGCGTGGGGGAGTTTCAGAATGGTACAACTTGCCGGGCAAAGAGTCCTGCTTCTCAAATCCGATATGCACCTGGCACAGGATGGACGAAGCCTGCCGCTTCGTCAGTTTGTGGCGCAAATTTGTCAGGAAGCGCAACCGGCGTACGTGCTTTCCGTCGGGACGGCGGGAGGAGTACGAAGCGAAGATGCTCTGGGGTGTGCATTAATTACGAATGCAGCCTACTTTTATTTGCTCGAGGATTTCAAAAATGCCGAGTTTAACCGCACCACTGTTACATCTTCCTGGCAGCCAGCGACGGGGCTTCTTCCTACAGCGCAAAGGCTGGTAATTCAAGTCCCCGGCTATACTGTGCTTCCTCTCAGTCCGCACTATCCACCCGGCGCAAGCATTACACCGAATGCTCCCGCCTCATCCATAAAAGTGGTCACCCCACAGCCAATCATCACCACAGATAGTTTCATGTTCGGAACCACCACCAATGGATTGGAGCAATTTGGCTGCATTATAGAGATGGACGATGCAGTCGTTGGTATGGCGTGCGACCAGCATAACACTCCTTTTGGTTTTATTCGTAACGTTTCTGATCCCGTCATAAACGGCCTTCTGCCTCCAGCAATTCAAACGAGTTGGGCTGGCTATATCTACCAACAGCTTGGCTTATACACCAGTTTTAATAGTGCTCTTGCAGCGTGGGCAGTCATCGCCGCCAACAGTTAAACTATAGCGTCCAACTTGCCTCGTGTGTAGGGACAATGGGCGGTGTAGGGCAGATGCGGGGGCCTGGTGCTTGTCCTCAGCGTCTATACGCCTACCTCGTGTGTAGGGACAATGGGTAGTGTGAGGCAGATGCGGGGGCCTGGTGCTTGTCCTCGGTGTCTATACGCCTTACCGGAGAGGACAAGCACCAGGCCCCCACCCATCCGCTCAGCCGCCCATTGTCCCTACGCCAACCCCAACAATTGCTCCTCGATCCTTCGCTTGAGCAAATGGAGTTCTCTCTTATCTATTCCTGCTTCTACAAACGAAACGCTACTTGAAAATGCTCAACGGCAGATACGCAGACACAATCCAGTTGGGCGCGTCCACGATCTCGCTGATCTTCAAATCCACCGCCGCGCCGCACAGGCAATACGCCTGCTCGCGCGTCATAGAGTAATTGGCTACCAGGTGATCGATCATATAACGGATGGCCGTCTGCGCGTCTTTGTAAACATCAGGCCCGTGCGCAGTCGTCACATAGTATCCACCCTCGTCGGCCACGGTCAGCTTCTTACCGGGAGGCGTGATGAAGCGCAGTTCGGGAATATTCGCGCCTTTCTGCAAAGAAAAAGTCAGCGTCACGCTCATCATCGTCTCGATGCCCGTACCGTTGACCTCCCCATCTCCCTGCGCCGAATGGCAATCGCCGCAAGAGAACAAGGCACCGGGTACCAGCACCGGGAAAAACGCCCTCGATCCCGGTGTGAGATGACGAATATCAATGTTGCCCGCGTTTTCGCGCGGCGGGATCGTATTAAATCGTCCCGCTTCACGTGGAGCAACGCCCATCACGCCGCAGAACGGCTCGTAAGGGATGCGAATATCGGGCCGGAACTCGCAATCCTCCCCCACTTTATAGAGGTGCAAGTACGGCTCGGTAAAGTCCTCAGCAAGCAGCCCGAAACCCGGAAGCACCGCGTTCCAGCCCCAGCCCTTGTGCTTAATACTCACGATATCCACCACCAGCGCGTCGCCGGGTTCCGCGCCTTCCACATATACAGGGCCGGTAAGCGGGTGAATGAGATCGAAGTTCAGGTTTCTCACCGCTTCAGACGTGGAGTCCGGGCCAACCTGTCTGGCTGAAGCTTCAAGTGTCTCAAATACTACGGTGTCGCCGGGGGCAATGCGAATACGCGGGGAAAGCGTATTGTCCCAAAAAGCATGCGGTTGGGTGTCATCGAGATGATGGGTTGCCATGTGCTTACTCCTTCTCCTTTCGTCTTGCCTGACTGTAGGGGCCCGATTTATCGCGCCCGGGTTGGCAAGACGCATAAGTGCCAATCAGCGAAATCGCGCTAAACAGAACGGTATTTTCTCATTGTATCCTGTATTCTGCTCTGGGTCAAAGCAAAAACTCCCTCTGGCTCCCTTTTTCTCCTGCTTGTTCGTTGTACTGTTAGATCGGACTATGCTTGAGATTCACAGAGACCAGTAACAGAGCGACTTTACGCAAAAATAAGCCGATCGAGGGACACAGAGGAGGACACTCTATGCAACTACATACACAGGGAACACCGGATAATGCATTCCTACACAACAAGCGCATTGCCCGCGCATGGAAGCTTTGCATTTTCGCGCTACTTCTTCTCGCCGCAATGACACTATCTATCTCACGAGCGCCACTGGCCCATGCGGGTGGCAGCGCAGCAATTATTCACTGGGACTCCAGCATGATTTATGCAGGTCAGAATAACGGCTTCCCCTGGGGCCCTGTCGGCGAAAATACCATCGTGCACGGAGCGAACTTTTCGCCCAATCTCAATCTTCACCTTGTCGTTACGCCAGGGAATAGCAATCACAATGCCGGCCTCTGTCAACAGCCCAACGTCACCGTCCAGGTTGGGATGGTAACAACCGACGCCTCGGGCGGCTTTACCCAGCATTTCTCCTGGCCCGCCTCCGCCGGGCAGGTAAACCAGGGCTATAGTATTTGCGCTTTGAGCGCCTCGGATAACAGTATTGCAAGCAGCCAGGATGATGGCCCCTTTACCGTACTCACATCCAGCCCTCCCGTCATCGATCTTTCAACCACTACTGTAACCACGGGCGGCACCGTCACCATGATTGGACATAACTGGGTTCCACCGCAGCCGGTCTCCGTCAACATCGCTGGCTGCGCCGCCTGTGAGCCTGGAAATACCGAAGTAACCAACGTCAGTACCAACTCCACAGGCTTAAACGATGGGTCATTTAGTGTCTCCGTCACTATACCCGCGAACACAAAGCCCGGAAACTATATCGTCGATGCGCTGACCCAAAGTGGCCTTGAAGCATACTACACGACAGGGGTGAAGCACCTGACGATCACTGCTGTCACCGTTGCCCCGACGCCCTCGCCCACTCCTTCGCCGTCCCTGACGCCTTCTCCATCGGCAACTACCGCAGCTTCACCAACCGCCGTACCATCGGCAACTGCAACCAGCAGCACAACAAATACGAGCGCGGGATCAGGAAGCGGTTCATCCGGTAACAATGGTAATACAAGTCATGGCCCTTTGATTATGGCGCTCGTCGTCCTTGCGCTGGTTCTTTTTATCATCGCGGGCGGAATTATCTTTCTGCTGATGCGACGTTCTTCAGGCAAGCGGTCAACAGACCATGACATGCAGCCGGTACAGCATGGACAATTTGGACAATATGGTCAAATGGGTAGTTCCCCAGGAAACTATGGTCAACCCATGTCACCTCCAGGCTATGGTCAATCGATGCCAGGAAATGTCCCGCCCCAGTTTGACCAGCCCATGCAGCAGGCCGGGAATTACCCACCTCGGTACGATCACGAATCGCCTACCCAGGCGAATACCAGCTTTGGCCGGGGCATGCCTGCACCTGCTTGCATGAATTGTGGCAGGCCCTTGATGCCAAACGCGCCTGCCTGTAATTCCTGTGGCATGCCCACGGGCGTGAGATAATCATTTGATGCGAAAGACCTGCTTG
>WNGL01004201.1_pt1 | contig 17327 bp, 13 predicted proteins | sample 5400591 | NCBI WGS metagenome assembly WNGL01 (sample SAMN13153377, study PRJNA577476) | soil metagenome | isolation source: 80 cm soil or saprolite under Garry oak tree replicate 1 | place: USA:California | collected 2016-06-15 | reverse complement strand
CTCCTTCGATGATCGGCCCGCGTCCGCATCCCTCAAGACGCGCGCGCGCAAATCCATCGAGTACGCTCGGGCCATCGTCACCTCCTCGGCGACAGGAGTACCATGGCCGCGTACTGGGTACAAGTGAAAAACGCTCTAGTTACGCTGGATCACCGCGTGCAAAGGCCCTGCGAGTCCATTCATTTTGCTTTCTTAGTAGGACCCATCGGCGCGACAGAATTCGTCGGCAGAGATTTGAATCTTCCGTTCGGTTCGCCATTCCTTGAGACACCGCTGACGGACCTCCGAGACTTACCTGTTCGATGCCATCGCGTACCCCTCGGTCCCCAGTTTGCTGTACACATCGTTGCGACAGCGCTACCGGTCGGGCTGAATCTGCCGTAGCTTTTACAACCGGTCGTTGACTCTCTAAGGTCACTCAGGCGATCGGCGATCGCGCGAGACGAGGAACCCGTTGATCGGATCAGCCAGCGTCGATTCGGCAGCTGCACGCGCCAGGAGTTAAGCCGCACTCAACGCCATGGAGGAATCGTGGACGCGCAGGGAACGCGGGCGCAAAAGCGCCGTCGTTGTTGACGAAAATGGTGGAGGCGCCGGGAGCGGCGCACTCTTGTGCGACGCGCCTCTATGAACAGCAGGCCGCGAGACGTTAGAGGCGCCGGGAACGGCGTGCCAACTGATTGAATCAGTTGGACTAAGGTGGTGGAGGCGCCGGGAGTTGCACCCGGGTCCGAAAATATATCCCCGTAAGAATCTACATGCGTAGCCGTTTCTGATGTGTCGCACCCGACGTGAAGAATCGGCGAGAACCGCCGGGCGCCAGCCCCGCAAAATCTCGCGGCGCCCGTCCGGGACGACCGGGCACCGCCAGCCTGCTAAAATGACATCCGTTCCTCACCCGCAGGCTGGTGAGGGCGGACGCTCACAGGTGTTTACGCTGCGAGAGCGAGCTGCGTATCCGCAGTTAGGTTGTTTTCCATCTGATTAACGAGGGTGATGGTCCTCGGCACGCATCCTACGGAACCGTATCTCCGTCGAATCTGGTTCGCCCCCTTCTGATTGACTCTTCCCTATTGTACGACGTCTGGCAAGCTCAACCCAAACCCGGACCTCACACCAATCAGCGAACGTGGATCGGCATCGAGGCGAGCAGGACGCCGTTACCAGTGGTCACGTCGAATCGAAGCTCTCCGGCGGCAGCCGGAACGAAATCGAAGTCGTAGGTTTCGCCGTTGCCCATTTGAATCTCCGACGGCCCATCAACGGCCTGGTCGCCGGGGAGATCTCTTCCATCTTTGGCCACGCCGCGCCACGTGAGAGGGCTCGAGCCCTGCAGGATGCGCATCCGCATGCTCGGCCGCGCGATATGGAGATTGATGATCCGCAGGCGATAGTGTTCGCCGGCCCGCATCTCAGTGGCCGGAGGCGTCGGCGACCCGTTGACCAGCACCACGTCCGCGTCCGCATTCTGCCTCGGGACAGACACCATGAAGATCAGATCGTGCCGCGGATCGTGGGCCGATGGCGAGTCCACCACGAGGAGCGCTCCATAGAGCCCGGCCTGTTGCTGACGCACTTCGTCGATGTGCGTATGGTAGATGAACATGCCCGAGCGCGGCGGCGTGAAATGCGCCTCGAACGACGCGCCCGGCGCAATCGCGGGCGCGATGTGCGTGCCTTCGCCCGCGAACCCCGCGACGCCGTCGTAGTAGCTCTCGAGCTCGATGCAGTGCCAGTGGACGGCGGTGGGTTCCTGAAGCTCGTTCGCCACCGTGATCGCGACCGGCTCGCCGCGTCTGAGCAGAATCGTCGGTCCGGGCAGCTGCATCCGCGCCGCGCCGGCGTGACCATCCTCTTCCAGCGCATACGCAAACGCGGGCTCCGTCTCCGTACCGCCCGCGTCGATCCGCGCGATCAGACGAAGATGCCGCTGCTTCTCGTCCGGCTGCGAGATCCTGTCGGTCGCCGCACCGGTGACCGTAATCCCCATGACCGGCCCGGCCATCATCTCGAGCGCGTGATTCTCGACATGGCGATGCACGTCCGCGCGTGGTGACGGACTTCCGTCGACGGTGCCGCCATAGAGAAGATGCGCGTTGTCATGACAGTGAAACAGCCAGTTGCCGGGTCTCGTGGGCTTCCACGTGAGCGTGAACGTGCGGCCCGAGGCCAGCCGCTCGGTCACGACCATGTGCGGCGACGACGTCACGGAGAACACCGTGTCGTTGCGTTCGTCGCCGCGGCTGTCAACGTTGAAATAAAAGCCGTGCAGGTGCATCGGATGCACGGCATTGCCCGCGTTGATGATCCGCAGGTGCACGGTATCGCCGACGCGATACGTGAGCCGTTCCGTGTGAGGCCACGACAAGCCGTTGATCACGATCCGCCCGACGTTGGCCGGCGGCGCGCTGTTCCAGAGCCCGATCACGAGGACGCGATCGTTGTGGGGATTCCGTCCGGGTGGATCGACGATGAGGGCGCCCGAGAGTTGCGACTCGACGCCCGAGCGATCGGGCAGCGCGGTTGCGGCGGTGCTGGCCGCCCAGTAGTAATACGTCCCCACACACGGCCGGCGAGAAAGGTCACCTCCCGGCTTTCACCTGCCGGAACGACCAGCGGATTCAAGTCCGTGCCTTTCCCGGGCCTCGAGTACAAGCCGTGCAGCGCAAGCGAGTCGTCCAATCGGTTTCGCAGAAGAAGATGGATGACCGTTCCTTCCGGCACACGGACGACCGGTCCGGGGATTTGAAGCGGCTGACCTTCAGCCGCGAACGCCTTGACGGTGACACATGGCTGACTGTCGCCGTCCGGATACCAGTCGCCGGTGCGCGTCTCGAGACGCACCGTCAGCGTTCCGTTCGCGAGCGTGCCGGCCGCAACGCGATTATCGTTCACCGCGATACGTTCGCCCGCACCGGCCGCTGAAGCCCCGGCGAACGAAGCGCTGATCACGCCGAGCCAGAGTGCGACAGCGCGTGCGAGCCGCGGGCGGAGGTTGAGGTTCAAGATCATCATGCTGCGAGTTCTAACATGCTTCTTCACAAGCGATTCGAATATATTCGCTGCCGATAAGCGGATCGCATTGCCGTCCTTCGCGAACCTCGAACCTCGAACCTCGAACCTCGAACCTCGAACCTCGAACCTCGAACCTCGATTAAGATTGATCCACTTTGAAGGTCCGCGCGCTGCTGGCGGCGTCGGTCGCCGCGCTGTCTCTCCTCTCTATCGGCCTCCCGGCTCAACAGAACGCCGCGCCCCCCTACACCGTGGTCACGCGCGACGCGCGCCGCGGGCTAGCCGTGCGAACGATCAACGGCCAGGAGATGTTCGCGCTCGATGACCTCGCGCGGCTGTTCAACCTGACCGTCAAGGAAGACGCGCTCGCCGGCGGCCTCACAGTGACGGCCGGCACCCAGACGATCGTCCTCTCGCCGCAGCAGCCGCTCGCGTCGGTGGCCGGCCGCATGGTCTCGCTGCCCGCCGCGCCCGTGCGCGACGGCCGCACGTGGTACGTGCCGGTCGATTTCGTGAGCCGCGCGCTCGTACCTGTCTCCCCGGCGAAACTCGAGCTGCGCAAGCCCTCGCGGCTGATCATCGCGGGCGACGTCCGGCTGCCGCGTGTCGCGGCCCGCGTCGAGGCGCTCGGATCGCTGACGCGCGTCACGATCGACGTGGCGCCGTCGACGCCACACACGGTCACGCAGGACGGCTCGCGCCTGATGGTTCGCTTCGATGCGGACGGCCTGGATCTCGGCGAGCTGCGGCCGGCGACGACGACCGACACGCTCCAGAACATCCGCGCGAACGACGCGCCGCAGACGATCACGCTGGATCTCGGTCCCCGATTCGCGTCGTTTCGTGCCGCCGATCAGCCCGCCCCCGGCGGCGCCACTCGCATCGTCATCGACCTGAACACGCAAGCCGAAGCGGCGTCAGCCGGTACACCGGCGCAGCCGCCGTCCGCCCCCTCGGCGGAGACGCCGCCGCTGCTCGATCTGCCGCAGGCGGGCGGTCTCCGCACGATCGTCATCGATCCCGGCCACGGCGGGGACGACGCGGGCGCGAAGGGCGCGCAGGGGACGATCGAGAAGACGATCACGCTGGGCGTCGCACGGCGGCTGAAAGCCGCGCTCGAAGCGCGCCTGGGCGTGCGCGTGCTGCTCACGCGCGACGGCGACCAGACCGTCGCGGCCGATCAGCGCGCGGCGCTCGCGAACAACAACAAGGCGGACCTGTTCATCAGCCTCCACGCGAATGCCTCGATCCGTCCTGCCGTGTCCGGCGCGGAAGTGTTCTACCTGGATCTCTCCGGATATGGAGACGACGCCCAGAAGGCATCGCGCGGAACGGCGGAGGCGCTGCCGGTCGTCGGCGGAGGCAGCCGCGACATCGAGATCATTCCATGGGAACTGGCGCAGTCGCGCCATATCGGTCAGTCGGCGGCGTTCGCGCGTGCGGTCGAGAGCGCGCTCCGCGAGCGCGTGCCGATGAATGCGCGAGCGCTGCAGCAAGCGCCGATGCGTGTTCTCGTCGGTGTGAACATGCCCGCCGTGCTCGTGGAGCTCGGCTTTCTCACGAACGCAGCGCAGGAACAGCAGCTTGCGGGCGATCAGTTCCAGAACACCCTGGTCCAGTCGCTCGTGGAGGGAATCGTCCGGTACCGCGTGGCCGGTGCGGTACCGCCGGGAGCGCCCACGCGATGATCGCCAGGGGAACCGTCCTTCGCAGCGGGCTCGTCGTGCTGGCGATCGCGGGCGCGTGGGTGCTTTTCATCGCGCTGCCGAATCGGTACGGCGGGAGGCGCGAGGCGTCCGCCACGGCGGCCGCGCCGGTTCCGGTTCAAACGGCGTCGGCCGGCGCCGTGCGCCGAATTACGGCCACGCTGTATTTCGTGGGCGACGACGGGATGGGGCTCGTGCCGGTGCAGCGCGAAGTGCCGTTCGGGGCGAGCGTCGCCGAGCAGGCGCGCGCGATCATCGAGGCGCAGCTCGCGCCGGCGCCGCCGCTCATCTCGGCGCTCCCGCCGGACACGAAGCTGCGCGACGTGTTCCTCACCGACCGCGGCGACGCGTTCGTGAATCTCTCCGTCGAGGCTGCGACCACGCATCCGGGCGGATCGCTCGAGGAGCTCTTCGCCGTCTACACGATCGTCAACGCGCTCACGGTGAATCTGCCGGCCGTGATGCGGGTCCAGATCCTCGTGGACGGCAAGGAAGTCGACACACTGGCAGGCCACGTGGACCTGCGGCATCCGCTCGCCAAGAGCCTTGATTGGGTTGTGGTTCATGACACGCACTGACGGACGTTCTCCTTCGCAGCTTCGCCCGACGATCCTCACGCCCGGTTATCTCGCGCACGCTGAAGGATCCGTGCTCATCGAGGTCGGCCGGACGCGCGTCATCTGTACGGCGAGCGTCGAGGACCGCGTCCCGCCGTTCCTGCGCAACTCGGGCAAAGGCTGGGTGACGGCGGAATACGGCATGCTGCCGCGCGCGACGTCCACGCGGACCCAGCGCGAGGCCAGCGCCGGCAAGGTCGGCGGGCGCACGCAGGAGATCCAGCGCCTGATCGGCCGATCGCTGCGCTCGATCACGCGGCTCGCGGACCTCGGCGAGCGGACCATCTGGATCGACTGCGACGTCATCCAGGCCGACGGCGGCACGCGCACCGCCTCGATCACCGGCGGCTTCGTCGCGCTCGTCCTTGCGCTGCAGCGGATGCGCGAGCTCGCGATCCTGCGCGACATCCCGATCGTCGATTACGTGGCCGCGACGAGCGTGGGGATCGTCGACGGCTCCGCCCTGCTCGATCTCGCCTACGACGAAGACTCGAAGGCGGAAGTGGACATGAACTTCGTCAAGACCGGCGACGGCCGCTTCATCGAGCTCCAGGGCACGGCCGAGGGCCTGCCCTTCGACCGCCGCGCGCTCGATGCGCTCATGGAGCTCGCCGACGATGGCATCAAGCAGCTCATCGCGATCCAGAAGACGATCGTTGGCGAGTTCCTGAAAAAGTGACGAGCGACGGCTTCATCACAAAGACCACTAAGGGAGCCGTAGGCCGTGACATGCGTACTCTCCTCATAGCGACAACCAATCCTGGAAAGATCCGCGAAATCCTCGGCATCCTCGACGGCGTCCCGATTGAGCTCGTCACGCTGGAGCGGTTTCCGGACATCCTCGAACCCGACGAAACCGGCGCCACCTTCGCGGAGAACGCGCGGCTGAAGGCGCTCTATTACTCTGAAAAGACGGGCGTCCCGGCCGTCGCGGACGATTCTGGTCTCGAGATCGCCGCCCTCGACAACGCGCCTGGCATCCACTCGGCGCGCTGGCACGGGGCCGACTATCCACCGAAGTTCGCGGCGATTTACCAGGAGTTGGCAGCACGGCGCCTGAAGACGAGTGCCGCGCGGTTCGTCGCCTGCGTCGCGGTCGCGGCAGAGGGGCGCGTACTTTTTGAATCGGTGGGCATCGTCGAAGGAGAAATCGCCCCTGAGCCCCAGGGGCGGCACGGGTTCGGCTACGACCCCATCTTCTACTACCCGCCCTATGGCTGCACCCTGGGGGAAGTCGAGGGTGAGAAAAAAGCAGCAGTCAGCCACCGCGGCCAGGCGTTTCGGCAGCTGCGCGAATGGATCGTCCAGCATTCCAACCTTCGCTGACCAGCATGCATCTAACCGAGCATGAAGCACCTACTTCTTGCGGGCTGCCTGGGCCTGATGACGATGACCGGGCCCGCGCAGCAGAATCCCACCATTGAAGGTACCTGGCGCGCGGACGCCAGCAATTACTGGACGCGCGCGAACAGCGAGCGCTGGATCTCTTTGCAGCTCCAGTACGACGACAGCAACACCGGCATCGGCGTGCCGGAACACGAACTGCCCGCGCTGGCCGACGCGCGCGGCGACGGGCCGTTACGCTTCACGCTCCGACGCGACGCCGGCAGCTTCGACTTCACCGGCCGCATGTCATACGGCCGCGCGAGCGGCGACTTTCGCTTCACGCCGGATCCCGCCTTCGCACCCGCGATGGCGCGGCTTGGCGTCGGGACTCTCTCGAACGAGGAGGTCTGGCGGTTCGCGATCCACGACGTCAGCCGCGACTACGTCGGCGCGTTCAGATCCGCGGGGTATCAGCTCGCGGCAGCCGATCTGCTGAAATCACGCATCCACGGTGCGACCCCCGAGTTCGCGCAGGCAGTGAAACAGCAGGGTCTCGGCAAGCTCGACATCGACGAACTCGTGAAGATGCGGATTCACGGCGTCACGCCGGAGTTCATCAAGGCGATGCGCGACGCCGGCTACAAGGATCTGCCCGTCGACGAGTTGGTGAAACTCCGGATTCACGGCGTGTCGCCGGATTTCATCAAGTCGTTCGCCGACCTCGGGTACAAGAATCTGGCGCTCGAGGATCTGGTCAACATGCGCATCCATGGCGTGTCGCCCGAGATGGTCAAGGAGCTGAACGCGCTCGGCTACAAGGACCTGGCGATCAGCGATCTCGTCAAGATGCGCATCCATGGCGTGACGCCGGAGTTCATCAAGCAGATGCGCGATGCCGGCTACGGCGGCGTGAAGGTCGACAAGCTCGTCGAGTTCCGCATCCACGGCGTGGATGCGGAGTTCGTCCGCAGCGCGAAGGCCCACGGCTTCGCCAATCTCTCGGCCGACGACCTGGTGGATCTCAGCATCCACGCAAGGCGGTGGCTCAAGAGTGAATAGGAAGCAGGAGGCGGGAGGCAGGAGACAGTAGGCAGGTCAGTTCTCAGCGAAAGCTCTCCAAACTGGAAACTGGAAACTGGAAACTGGAAACTGCTAACTGTTTACCACGTCGAATAGCCCGCGCAGCTGCGGATCAGCAGAATCAAGAGCACGGTGCCGGCGATCGAGATAGCGATCGAACCTGCGCACCCGAAGCGGTTCGAAAAGAAGACGAACACTCACTCCACCCGCAGCGCGCCGGCAGGATCGGCGCGGAGACATGCCAGCGAGCCGAGATCAGTTATCCTGTACTGGTAGTTGACAACGTCGCGGTCGTCCGCACCGAACCCAAAGAAATCCATTGCGGTCACGCGATCGAGCACCTGCAGGGCGGGCTCGTCGTCGCAATAGTTCGCCCGGATGTCGGGGGGAAAGCCGGCCTCGTAGTGAATCGGCTCGCCCAGCGCCGCGATCGCCGCGATGGCACGCGACAAGCGGAACGTCTCGACGCGATCCCACGCGATGTAGCCGGCGATTGCGACCACGATCGCCGTCAGCGCGACACGCTGAAATCGTCGCAACTATGACCTCCGCCTCGACCCTCGACCCTCGAACCTCGGCACTCGACCCTCGAGCTACTTAATCTGCTGAAGCTGTTTGAAATGATGGATGTCGTGCCCCGCGAGCTGCGCGGCGACCCATTCGGGCGTCAGGTCGCCGTACTCGGGATGCTTGAACGTGCGCTGCTGCTGGGCGGGATTCATGGCCTTGAACATGGCGACGTCGAGACGGCGGACCGCGGTGTAAGCGTCGAGCGCGGTCGCCGCGTCGGCATTATCGTCGAGGCCGATCCAGTCGTCCTGATTGAACGGCTGTGCGACGTAGCTGTCCTGCGACGCCGCGAACCGCACGCGCACCGAGAGCGCGAGCTCGGTCTGAGCGAGATGGATGATGACGCGGCGCGCGCTCCACTTGCCGGGTGCATAGCTGCGCTCCCACCGCTCGGCGGGCCACTTCTCGACCAGCGCACGAATCGTTTGCGGCGTCTCCGCGAGCACCTCGAGCGGATTGCGCGGTCCCAAATCGTCAGCGTACGGATTCTTTGGCATTTGGAAGCCAGATTACCAGATTGCCCACCTGGAACTTGAACGAGCGATACTGGACCTTGTCCTGGCCGAAGTAGCCGGAACCAATATGAGGATTGGGAATAGCCCATGTGGAACTATTCGCGGTTGAGGTCCGTCCACTTATGAAGCCAGCCCGCCTTCCGGAGGCCCCCGTGCGCCTTGTCCGCCCCTTCCTGGTCACGTGCCTGCTCGCCCTCTGCCCGTTTGCCGGACGCGCCCAGACTCAGCCCGCCGCGCCGACCGATCTCGATCGCTTCATGGCGACGGCGCTGCAGCGGCGCGACATCGACCGCAAGACGCTGACTGACTACGTGCTCGATGAAATGGAAGTGTTCGAGGTGCTCGGCCCCGGCCGCGTGCCGATCGCCCGTTCCCGCCGCGAATTCACGTGGTACGTGCGCGACGGCATCCACATCCGCAGTCCGTTGAAAGTCGACGGCGCGCCCGTACCCGAGTCGGATCGCCGCGCGTACGAAGACCACTGGATGCACAGCGAACTGAACCGGCGCAAGGCGCGCACGACGCGCGACGAGACGCGCGCCCAGGAGGGAAAGCCACCGGCGATGAGCGCGCCGTCGGTCAACGAACCGCGCTTCGTGTCCGAGTCGTACTTCATGGACTTCAAGTTCGAGCCCGGGAACTATTACCTCGCCGCCAAGGAGCCGCTCGACGGTCACGATGTGCTGAAGATCGACTACCTGCCCACGAAGCTGTTCGACGAGGAAGGGAAGGAGTCGAAGGAGCCTGCGAAGGACGCGAAGGCGCCTGCGAAGGAATCGAAGGGGGAGAAGAAGGAGCGCGAGCAGGACGAAGCGATCGATCGCAAGATGGACAAGACCTCGCAAGTGACGCTGTGGGTCGATCCCGTGACGCATCAGATCGTCAAGTACACGTTCGACAATGTCTGGCTCGACTTCCTGCCGGGCGGCTGGATCGTGAGAATCGACGACCTTCGCGCGTCGATGCAGATGGGACAGCCCTTTCCGGGCGTGTGGCTTCCGCACAACGTCTCGATCCACGCGGGTCTGACGGCGGCGGTCGGGTCGTTAGAGCTGCAATACCGCCGCGAGTTCTCGAACTATCGCAAGGCGGACGTCACGTCGAAGATCACTGTGCCCAAGGGTGGCCGATGATTCCTGCGCTGGTTTTCATCTGCGCAGGACACCTTCTCAGAGCGGACGCTTCAGCTCGGCCGAATGCGGGTCCCGAAAGGCCCGGCCTGCAAGTCACCGGGCAGGCGCCGGCCGAGAAAGTCGCCGAGATTCGGGTCCACGGCAACGCCACGATTCCCGATGCGATCGTCATTCAGCTCGCGGGGATCAGCGTCGGATCCACGCTCGGGCCGTCGGATCTGACCGCCATCGAGAAGCGTCTTCGCGACAGCGGCCGGTTCGACGCCGTGCAGGTCCGAAAGCGGTACCGCACGCTGGCGATGGATGACGTCGCGCTGGTGCTGCTCGTCCACGAACGTCCGGGCGTCTCGCCCAGCGGCCAGCCGCCGAGCGTCCTTCGCCAGCTGCGTTCGCGGTTGATGTTCTTTCCCATCATTTATTACGACGACGGCTACGGCTGGACGTACGGCGCGCGGACGACGGTGGTGGATCTCATGGGCAAGGGCACACACGTGATGGTGCCGCTGTCGTGGGGGGCCAACAAGCGCGCCGCGATCGAAGCGGACCGTACGTTCAAGTCGGGGCCGCTGACCCGCATCACGGGGACGGTCGGCATCGCCCAGCACGTGAACCCCTTCTTCGTCGTCGAGGATCGCCGCACGCAGCTGAAGGGACGCGTCGAGCGGCGGTTGTTCGACATGCTGACATTCGGGGGCGAGCTGGCCCGGACGCAAGTGCACTTCGGTCAGGTTCGCGATCAGCTCTGGACGACCACCGCGGATGCGACGCTCGACACGCGCCGCGACCCGACGTATCCATCGAACGCGGTGCTGGCCGGCGTTGTCTGGACGCGGCTCAATTCGATCGGCGCGTCATCGTTCACGGCGGCCGGCGGCAGCGTCGACCGGTACACGTTCGACGCACGGGGGTACAAGCGCCTCTTTCACCAGAACGTGCTGGCGGTTCGCGCGCAGTACGACACCGCGTCCGCCCTGCTGCCGCAGTACGAACAACCTCTGCTCGAGGGATCCACGTTGCGCGGCACGCGCGCGGGATCGTTTGCCGGCGACAAGCGTTTGATCTGGTCGACCGAGCTGCGCGTGCCAGTCTCGTCGCCGCTCGAAATGGGCCGCCTCGGGCTGGACGCGTTCCTCGACGGCGGCGCGACTGCACGCTATGGCGAGCGGATCGCCGATCAGAAGCAGCACCGCGGAGTAGGCGCCGGCGTCTGGCTCATCTTCACGGTGATCCAATTGAACTTCGACGTCGCGCATCCGCTCGACGGCAGGGGCGTGCGCTTTCACTTCGGGACGGGGTTTACGTTCTAAGGGTTTTGATATCCTGCGCCGCGCATGGCCACGACCGACGCAGGGATCGATTCCGCCAACCAGCGCAACGCCGTTCTCGCGGGCTTTCTCGGCTGGACGCTCGACGCGTTCGACTTCTTCATCCTCACCCTGCTCTACGACGATCTCGCGCAGGCGTTCTTTCCCGGAATGGCGATCGAGTCCAGCCGCCCGCGGATCGTCCTGGCCGTCACGCTGACGCTCGCGATGCGCCCCGTGGGCGCGATTGTGTTCGGGCTCATGGCGGATCGGTTTGGCCGCCGGCTGCCGCTGATGCTCAACGTGATCTTCTATGCGGCGATCTCGGTCGCGTGCGGTTTCGCGCACAGTTACCGCACGTTCATCGCGCTGCGGATGCTCTTCGGTATCGGCATGGGCGGCGAATGGGGCGTCGGCGCCTCGCTCGCGCTGGAATCCGCGGCGCCGCGCCTGCGGGGCCTGCTCTCCGGCCTGCTGCAGGAAGGCTACGCGATCGGCAACCTGCTGGCGGCGCTCGCCTTCCGCACGGTGTATCCCTGGGCGAACGCGCACTATCCCGGCAACGGCTGGCGCGTGATGTTCTTCCTGGGCGGGATCCCCGCGCTCCTGTCCCTGTTCATCCGCGCCCGCGTGAAGGAGTCGGCCGCGTGGCACGAGCATCGGACCGACTGGACGACCTATCGGCGCGCGATCGCGCAAAACAGCCGGCGGTTCTTCTACCTGGTCCTGCTGATGACGATGATGAACTTCATGTCGCACGGAACGCAGGACATGTATCCGACGCTGCTGAAGACCTTCGGCTACGGGAAGGCGCGGATCGCGGACATCACGATGCTGTCGATGATCGGCGCCGTCATCGGCGGGCTCGTCTTCGGCTACTACTCCGATCGCTCGGGCCGGCGCCGCGCGATGATCGTGGCGTCGAGCTGCGGGCTCGTCGTTCTGCCGATGTGGATTGCGGGATTCAGCCCGCTGACCACGATCGTCGGCGTCTTCCTGATGCAGTTCTTCGTGCAGGGCGCGTGGGGTGTCATTCCCGCGCACATCAACGAGCTTTCGCCAGGCACGCTGCGCGGCTTCTTTCCGGGCTTCGCGTATCAACTCGGCGTGCTGTGCGCGTGCAGCATCCCGTACGTCGAATCGGCGGTCGGCGAAGTGTTCACCTACCGCGAGTCGATGGGGCTCTTGATGACGGCGGTCTTCATCGCCGCCGTCATCGTCATCTGGCGTGGACCCGAGGCGCACGGCAAGAGTTTCAGGAAGATCCAGTAGCGCAGGGCTGAAGGCCTGCGCTACGACAACGACGCTGCATCAGCGGGCCGGCTTGGGTTCCAACTCCAGCACGACGATCGTGTCGATCGGATCGATGCCGTCACGCGGAACCGTCAGGACGACCCCAAAGTCTCCGGACTTGAAATCCACCGTGCGTCCGCCAATGAGCCGCGCGGAGCGCACCGCGGACGGCATCGCCGGCAGCAGCAGCGACGGATCCGGCGAGTCGAGCACGTGCACGTAAACCCGATTGCCCTTGCGAGTGGTCACCCCCCAGGGGTGCGGCGCGATCGGGCCGCCCCGCGTGCCATAGATCGATTCGCCATTCTTGGCGGTCCAGGCGCCGACCTCACGCAGCCGCGTGATGAACTCCGGCTGGATCCGGCCGTTCGGCATCGGGCCGACGTTGAGCAGGAAGTTCGCGTTCGATCCCGCGGCGCGAACGAGATATCGAATCAGATCGGCCGTGGACTTGTACCGGCGATCGGTGAGGTTGAACCCCCACGCGCCGTTCATCGTCTCGCACGTCTCGAGCGGCAGCTGGCCGATCTCGGAACCCTGGTTGAAGCCCTGGCTGCGGCCGCCCGGCAGATCCTTCTCGAACATCTGAAAGTCTTCTCCGGGATTCGGACGGCGATGATGGTTCGAGCCGATGAGCGCCGCCGGCTGGAGCTGGTGGATCAATGAGTACGTGCGATCCAGCTGCCAATCCGCGTCCGGCTTGTCCCACCAGCCGTCGAACCAGATGCCAGCGATATCTCCGTAATTGGTGAGGAGCTCGCGCAGCTGCGCGTTCATGTAATCGAGATAACGCGGCCAGCTGCCTTGTGCGGGCCGCCCCGCGTCCTGACCGGTCCCTCCGCGCGGAAAATAATCGGGATTGTGCCAGTCGAGCTGTGAGTAATAGAAGAACAGCTTGAGCCCCTGCCGCCGGCACTCTTCGGCGAGCGCCTTGAGTGGATCTTTCTTGTACGGCGTGCGCGCGACGATGGTGTAGTCCGACACCTTGGAATCGAACATGGCGAACCCATCGTGGTGCTTGCTCGTGATCGTGATGTATTTCATCCCGGCGGCCTTCGCCAGGTTCACCCATTCGCCCGCGTCGAACTCGGTCGGGTCGAAGAACGCCGGGAGCTTCTCGTAGTCCGAGATGGGGATCTTTCTGTTGTTCATCACCCACTCGCCGTCGCCCAGCACGCTGTAGACGCCCCAGTGGATGAACATGCCGAAGCGCGCGTCCTGGAACCACTCGCGCGCGGCGAGATTGGCGGACGTCGGTTCATAGCCGGCCTGCGCGACGAGCGGAATCGAGAGCGCGAGTGCGATGAGCGGACTGGCGATCCTTTTCATGCGCGTGAGCGTATCAAATTCCTGTTTTCCGCTTACAATCCGTTGCGGATGGGGTCCAGGCCGGGCCCAACTCCCCTCAAAACGGCGATCCGCGGGCCCGATCCATCACGTTGAACGAGGAGTGATTCGATGCGCTCGATGCCAGGCGTTGTGCTGATTGCAATGGTGTGCGGCGCTGCGACCGGAGCAGCCTCCCGGCCGGAGCCGACCGCCGAGGAGCTCGTCGCCAAGAATACCGAGGCCAAGGGCGGCCTTGCGAAGATCAAGGCGATCAAGACGCTGCGCATGACGGGCCGGCTGCAGCAGGGCGCGTTCGCCGCGGAAGTCGGCCAGGAGGCCAAAGCCCCCAATCAACTGCGCGTCACGTTCACGATCCAGAACATGACGCAGATCCAGGCCTACGACGGATCGAGCGGCTGGCAGATCTCGCCGTTCGGCGGGCGCAAGGATCCAGAGTTGCTCGGCGAAGACGATCTCCGCGATCTCATGGAGCAGGCCGACTTCTACGGGCCCCTCATCGACTACCGCGAGAAGGGCAACAGCATCGAGTATCTCGGTCAGGAGGTCGTGGACGGCGACGCTGCGTACCGGCTGAAGGTCACGTTGAAGAACGGTGACGTCCTGTACTTCGATCTCGATCCCGACACCTATCTGGAGATCCGCGTCGAGACGCAGCAATTCATCCGCGGGTCGGTGCGCGAACGGGTCTCCGCTCTTGGATCCTACAAGCTGGTCAACGGCGTGTACTTTCCGTTCTCGATCGAGACCGGCCCGAAGCGCGACCCGAGCGCGAGCGCGAAGATCTCGTTCGACCAGATCGTCGCGAACGTCGAGATCCCCGATTCCGACTTCAGGATGAAACAATGACTGTTCACCTCTCGCGCCGGACGCTCACCTGCGGCGCAGTCCTGCTGCTGGCTGGTGGAACCGCGGCGGCGCAGCAGCCGAGCGCCCAACGTCCGGCCCGCTTCGATGCGGGCGCGATCTCGGGACTGCCGGCCCGGAACATTGGTTCGGCTGAAATGAGCGGACGAATCGCCGCAGTGACGGCCACCGACGACAACGGCAGACTCACCGTCATCGTGGGCGCCGCCAGTGGCGGCATCTGGAAGTCGCTCGACGGCGGCACGACCTTCAAGCCCGTCTTCGACACGCAGACCGTACAGTCCATCGGCGCCGTGACGATCGATCCCACGAATCCCAAAACCGTCTGGGCAGGCAGCGGCGAGAGCTGGACGCGGAACAGCGTGTCGATTGGCGACGGGATCTACAAATCCACCGATGGCGGCGAGAACTGGACGAATGTCGGCCTGAAGGATACCGAACGCATCGCGAAGATCCTCGTCGATCCGCGCAACGGCAACGCCGTGCTGGCGTGCGCCACCGGTCATTTGTGGAACGACAGCAGCGCCGGCGGGGTGTACAAGACGGCCGATGGCGGCAAGACGTGGCGCAAGGTGCTGCCGGGCGGCAATCCCTCGACCGGCTGCGCGATGATCGGATCCAGCGCTCAGGACCCATCCACGATCTACGCGGCGATGTGGGATTTCCGGCGTCAGGCGTGGACGTTCCGATCCGGTGGACCAGGAAGTGGCCTGTTCAAGTCGACCGATGGTGGCGATCACTGGAGCGAGCTCACCACGAGCAACGCGGCTGGCCTCCCGGAGAAGCCGTACGGGCGCATTGCGTTGGCCGTGGCGCCGTCGAAGCCGCAGACCGTCTACGCGATGATCGAGTCGGCCAAGAGCGCGTTCTTCCGATCAGACGACGGCGGGCAGCATTGGACGCGACTCGACGCGAGCCAGTACATGGTCTGGCGACCCTTCTATTTCGGGAATCTGATCGTCGATCCCCGGAACGCCGACAAGGTCTTCAAGGTGGACGGGCCGCTGCTCCTGAGCGTCAACGGCGGCAAGAGCTTCAGCACCGTCGCGGGATCCGCCCACGGCGACTTCCACGACGTCTGGATCGATCCGAACAATCCCAACATCATTTTCACGAGCGATGATGGCGGACTCTGGCGCAGCCTGGACGGCGGAAACCGCTGGGAGCACATGAAGAATCTGCCCGTTTCGCAGTTCTATCACGTGAGCGTCGACAACGCGGACCCGTACCACGTCTATGGCGGGCTGCAGGACAACAGCTCGTGGGTCGGCGATTCGTCGTATCCCGGCGGCATCACCAACGAACGGTGGGAGAACATGTTTGGGGGTGACGGTTTCTGGATGTGGCAGGACCCGTCGGATGCGGATTACATCTACGCCGAGGCCCAGGGCGGCGAAATCGGACGCGTCAATCGCCTCACGCATCAGGTGCGCGCGATCAAACCGTACGCGCGGTACGGTGAAAAGAAGCTGCGCTTCAACTGGAACACGCCCATTCAAGTGAGCCCGACGGACAAGAACACCCTGTATCTGGGGTCGCAATACCTGTATCGGTCGCGCGACAAAGGACAATCGTGGACCCGCATCTCGCCAGACCTGACGACCAACGATCCGGAGAAACAGAAGCAGGAGGAGTCCGGCGGCGTCACGATCGACAACTCCGCGGCGGAAATGAACACCACCGTCTATGCGATCAGCGAGTCGCCGCGAAACGCGCAGATCGTCTGGGTCGGCACCGACGACGGCAACGTGCAGGTGACGCGGGATGGCGGCAACACATGGACGAACGTGGCGGGCAATGTGTCCGGTCCGGGCGGCGCGCCGATCGTCTCGTGGGTCGAGGCCGGCCGGTACGAGGATGGCGTCGCGTATGCCGCCTTCGATCGCCACATGTCGGGCGACATGATGCCGTACGCCTACCGGACGACGGACTTCGGGCGCACCTGGCGATCGCTCGTGCCGGCGGACAGCGGCATCCGCGGCTATGCGCACGTGATCAAGGAGGACCCCGTCGATCGCAATCTGTTGTTCCTCGGCACCGAGTTCGGTCTGTGGATCAGCATTGATGGGGGCGAGCACTGGGCGCAGTACAAGGGCGCCGGCCTTCCTGCCGTGGCCGTCCGCGATCTGGTCGTGCATCCGCGAACATCCGACCTGGTGCTGGCGACGCACGGCCGCGGCATCTGGATCATCGACGACATCTCGCCATGGCGCGCGCTGACGCCGGCGGTGATGGAACAGACGGCCGGATTCCTCCCGATGCCACACGCGCTTGAATACCTTCAAGGATTCGGCGGATGGGCTGACGGCGACAACTCGTACAGCGGCCCGAACCGGCCGGACGAAGCGTCGATCCCGTACTATCAGAAGACGCGTCACATCTTCGGCGATCTGAAGATCGAGATTCTCGATGCGAATGGTGCGCTCGTCGATACGGTCGCCAGCAGCAAGCATCGAGGCGTGAACCGCGCCATGTGGTCCATGCGCCTGAGACCGCCACACGTGCCGCCCGCCGCCGCGACGGTCGGGGGCGCCGTGATCGGACCGCGCGTCTT
>WNGL01004198.1_pt1 | contig 17334 bp, 13 predicted proteins | sample 5400591 | NCBI WGS metagenome assembly WNGL01 (sample SAMN13153377, study PRJNA577476) | soil metagenome | isolation source: 80 cm soil or saprolite under Garry oak tree replicate 1 | place: USA:California | collected 2016-06-15 | reverse complement strand
CTAAAGTAATGCATTAAGTTTCTTCCCTTTCGTCGGGAACTTTGGCGCAAGTAGTAGGAACACTGCCCAGATAGAACAGCATGGGTCTGACGAGAGGCTGTCGAGCACGCTTGTAAGGTCCTGATTTCGTGACTATAGTCACTGCATTGGAGTGCGCTGCTTCCAATCGAGCGACGATAATTTCCAGTGTGTGTTCGCAAACTGATTTCGAGGTGATTCGTGGCTTCAGCTAACCCGGCGTGGCGCTCCTCAGCCTTGCGCCCCACGCTGTTGAGATTGATCGTGTTTTCCGGTGCCCTAGCCTTTTGCTTCTTTGCATTTTCGGGGCGGCGAGCGCCGGTTATCCTCACCTATCCCCCCAGTCCCGTTGCGCGGCTGGCCATTGATCCCGCAGGCGATATGTGCACCTGGTGGGGAGACAGCGGGCCGGACGTCTTGGCTGATCCCCAGAACGATAGCAGCACGATCACCGAAGGACAGCTTCCTCCAGTTCGTTACGTGATCGATCCCTATCCAACCTTCAACGGCATCGTCCTGGATACGCGCGGCAATCGCGTTCTTATGAGTGACGAGAACCGCAAGAGCGTCCTCACCTACGAGCGTTCGGCCGGCGGCAACTCATCGGCTGTGACATCGCCCATGTGGCGGATTATCGGCCCGCAAACCGAGGTCGGTTTCATTGCGGGGGTCGAAGTTGACCCGGAGCGCCGGGAAATCTATGCCGTGAATAATGACGTCGAGGATCGCATCGCGGTTTTCGATTACGATGCGAATGGCAATCTCAAGCCCAAGCGTCATTTATACGTCCCCCACCAAAGCTGGGGAATTTCCCTGAATGGCTCGCGTGGAGAAATGGTCATCTCGGTTCAGCAGCTCAGCATGCTCGCCGTATACCGCCGCGACGCCAACGGCATGGATGCGCCGCTCCGCATCATCAAGGGATCTCATGCGAATCTGGCGGACCCTCACGGGGTGCGCTGGGATGCAGGTCATCACGAGATTATTGTGGCAAGCCACGGCAATTCGACGGAGATCGCGCCCTATACGGCTTACGACGCGCAGCAGACATCGGCTCGCGAGGAGAATATCCTGGGCGGACAATTTGTCCCGCCTTCCATCAACGTCTTCGATGAAACGGCCAGCGGCGATGCAAAGCCCGTCCGCACGATTCAGGGGCCAAATACAAAGCTGAACTGGCCCATGGGAATTGATCTCGATGCCATGCACGACGAAATCGCCGTCGCCAACAATGGCGACAACTCCGTTCTCGTATTTCGCCGCACGGCGCAGGGCAACGTCGCTCCGGTGCGCGTGATTCGCGGCGCTAAAACGGGCCTTTCCAGCCCCATGGGCGTAGCCATTGATCCTGAGCACAACGAACTGTGGGTGGCGAACTACGGAGACCACACGGCGCTGGTTTTTGCGCGCGATGCTGCTGGCGATATCGCGCCCAAGCGAATCATCCGCAACGCCCCTGCGGGTACGCCAACCGGTGGGTTCGGTAATCCCTATGCCGTAGCGTATGACTCCAAGCGCGATCAACTCTTGGTTCCGAATTGAGTGAGCCAGCCGCGCATCGCGGTGTTTGCCAGGTCGGCAAACGGCAATTCAAATCCAGTGAGGATTATCGCCGGGCAGTCTACGCGCTTGAGCCGAACCATGCATGGAATCGCTTACGACGTGACGCATGACGAAGTAGTGGTCCCGGTCGCACTCGCCGATGCCGTTCTGGTGTTCCGCGGCGGCGCCGATGGGTCGGAGGCGCCCATTCGCGTCATCCAGGGAACGAAGACGCAGATGATCCGGCCGCATACCGTTACCGTGGATGAGCAGAACAACGAAATTATCGTCGGGGATTCCAGCGGGCGCAGCATCCTGGTTTTCGATCGGAATGCGAACGGAAACGTGCCGCCCAAGCGCATCATTCAAGGTCCTCGCACCGGCTTGTTGTTCGTTGTCGGCGTCGCCGTCGACCCGATTCACGACCGTCTCATTGCGGCCAGCGCCGCAAGCGTGCCCGGTAGAAAGACGGGCCTGTTTATTTTCGGGCGGACCGATCAAGGCGATGTGGCTCCGCGAGCAGTGATCGCCGGCCCCAAGACGGGAATCGTGCGGCCCTGGCAGCTTGCCGCCGATGCGCAGCAAGGCAAGATTTTCGTCGCTGCAATCAACAATGAGAGCCATCCACCCTACGAATTGGAAAAACCCAGGGCCGACTTGCCTCATGATGTCCAGTTGCCATCGCCCTGGAACAGCGGCGCTCTCGGATTTATCGGCGTTTGGGATATAAACGACGACGGAGATGTGCCGCCGCGCGCGATGATCAAAGGGGACAACACGTTTTTGGTTCATCCCGGTGGAGTGGCCATTGATCCCAAGGACGGCGAAGTTTTCGCCACCGATAGCATTCGCAATGGATTATTCAGTTTCCTGGCGCCGAATCTTTTTCCGGAGCGTCCCCGATCCCAATCAACCTTGGGAAACGGAACGACTCGGACGGCGCGATAGGAATTTGCAAGCACATCCCATTTTCTTAAGGGAGCGAACGTATGATGAATTTCCGGCGCGGGATTGCAAACGCGGCGCGTCAATTTTCTATGCTCAGGTCTAATGCCAACAAAGGGGTGGATCTCACACGAACCGCGGCGATCTGGTTGGGCACGCCTTCCCTTGTGCTCTGCGCCGTTCTGCTGTTCTCCCAATCCAAGCCGAGTTCTCAACCGCAGTCATCTACTTCGGCCTCACCGAACACATTGACGGACGCGCAAATGTCCAAGATGAGCTCGGATGAGCTCGCCCACTACGTCTTCGAGCACCACGGCTGCAATAATTGTCATACGCTGGGCGCTAGCGGGAAGCTCGGTTTCACGGAACGTGGCAAGCAGGTGGGCAAGGGATTTGAAGGGTGCATCTCTCTGCTCACCTCGATGAACGTAATCGCCCAGGTGCAATCAGTGGATCGCACGGCGGAGGAAAAACAGAAGGCCGCCCGGTTTAAGGAGTTCGGTTGCACCACCTGCCATCAGATCACGCCGGGGAAACTGGGACTCACAAGTTACGGGACCAAGCTCAAATCTCTGCACCTGGCCTGCACCGATGTTGAGAAGATCCTGGCCCAGCAGCGCTGATTCTATTTGGCCGCGGCCCTCGATAGAACATCCTCATCCATCGGCTCCAGCTTCATAATCGAAGCGCCGTGGTTGTTGCCCACCCAAAATGTTACGGGCGTGGTTGAATTGTCCACGAAGACACGCCGAATGTTGGTCTGCTGCGGCAGCAGATATTCCGTGACCTCTCCATTGTTGGGGTTAAGCCGGATAATGCGGTCGGTAAACATCGAGCCCGTCCAGACGTCGCCGTTCTTGTCCGCCACCGCCTGGTAGGGCGCGCTCCACGGAGTGGGAACCTTCCATTCCTGGATCTTCTCCGTCTTGGGATCGAACATCGCCACGGCATTTGCGCCGTATTCGGCAAACCACAAACGGTCCTGCGCGTCGACCATACCTCGGCGCGGCCGGGAATCTCGCGTTGGCGTGGGATAAACCTTGAACTCTTTCGTCTTCGCATTGATCCGGCCGATATTGTCAGCCGCGAAATCGAGCAGATAGAGATCGTTTTCATGGTTCGCCGGGATGCCGTACGCATTGATGTTGCGGCCCGCGCCGGGTATCGCAAACGTGCCCAGGTTCTCGTATGTGCCTGTCTTGAGATCCAGCCGCAGGATGGAATGGTCGTCCTGATTGTTCGTCCAAACCTTGCCGTCCACATAGGAATAAGTCGGCATCACCATCGATTCCTGGGTGTGATCTTTTTGCAGTTCCTTGGGGAGCGGGAATGCCTCAACTTTTTCCGTCTTCCTGTCGAATTTCGCGATCCCTCCCTGATACATCATGGCCAGCCACGGATTTTCATCTTTATCGAGCTGCAGCTCGAGCGAACCCTTCGGAAATCCCTGTTTCAGTAAGGGAATGGGATATTCCGTCGCCTGGCCGGTTTTTGGGTCGAGCTTTCCCACGAATTCGTCGGCGAAATCCGAATACCACACTGTGCCGCCCGAGTCGACCACCACGTCGTGTGGCTGGGCCACCTTCCGCGGCAGATCATATTCCGTGATGATGACGCGCGTGGCCTTCGCCTTGGGCCGCGGCAGCGTCTTGAGCGAATAGTCCCACCTCTCGGTCGAACTCAAATTCGTCGTGGCCAGCCAGTCGGCGATAGGCTGAAGATTGCCTCGAGGACCCCCGCCCCGCGCGCCGCCCGCCAGCAGTTGCGGATGCGCCGGAGTGCTGCCCTGGGAGTAAAGGCTCATGCGCTGGATGACCTGCATGAATTCATCGGCAGTGTGAGTGGATCGCGCGATGCGTTCGAGAGTGTGGCAGCCCGTGCAGTCGAGGAGAAACCTCTTCTGCGCGTCGGTGCCCGGCATGCTCGTGAGCCACTCCGCGTTGTTCAACTGTGCGGCAAGATTCTTTGCCGGGCGGAGCTTGATATCCGCTGTCGCGCTGGTCCCTGGCGTCACTTCCACGGTCTTGGGGCCATCCATCTCGTACCCGACGGCGCGGATTTTAAGCGAATACTGCCCCGGCCCCAGCTTCGAACTCGGAAAGCTATAGCGGCCGCTACCGTCGGTGAATACGTCTATGGTGATCGTGGAGCCGTCTTTTTTGGCGCCGACCACCACACCTTCCATTGCCCCTTCCTTCTCCGAGCTCACTTGCCCGGTCAAGGCGATGCCAGAGGAATTTGCCGCCTTGATCAAACGTGGCGCAGACAAAAATGTGCCGAGTACCACGATCGCGATGCCGGCCAAAAGCGCTGTCTTGGACATAAGATCTCACCTCGAAATTCCGTTTGCCTGTTCCAGAATTTCTGTTTTGACCTCTCGATTGACACTAAAGTATCACCTAAGGCCTTCGGCAAACAATGTCGGGGATTCCCGGTTTGTGAGTCAGAGTCGTTGAACCTGGCAGACACGTGTACCAAAATGAAGCAAGCACGCCAAAGCGTCCATAAATGAACCCCATTTTCCTGAAGTCATTTCTCACGCCATTGGAAGCAGAAGCCCTGCTCGCTTCCGTTCAGTGTTTGCCTTGGACGCGCGGTCAGTTCCGGGGCCGCCCTGTTCCCCGAGAGGAAGTCTGGATAGGCCCCTACGCCTACAAGTTTTCGGGCCGTACGCTCGAGCCCGCCGGCTGGACAGCGGAAATCGCAGCAATCAGGGGCAAGATTCAGGCGCAGTACGGCGGCGATTACAATAGCGTGCTGCTCAATCGGTACGCGAATGCTCAGGATAGCGTCTCCTGGCATTCCGATGATGAGCCGGAGATGGATTCAGCGCACCCCATCGCATCGCTTAGCCTGGGGGCTTCGCGCGCATTCTTAGTCCGCCCGATTGCCAGCAAGCACGCTGTGCAGACCTACGTCCTTACTTCTGAAAGTCTGCTCGTGATGCCCGCTGGATTCCAACAGAAATACCAGCACTGCGTGCCAAAATCGAAGATAGCGTGTGGCACTCGCGTTAATCTGACGTTTCGCCGAATGAAGTTAGCAGAGGACTAAGGCTTCTAGCCGCGCAGCGCGGCGATTAGGCAGAATCCGTCGCGGCTTTGGCGGCGGGTCGAGCAAAAGTAAGCTCCAGTAATCTCTGCCGAAGCGCCTCGCCGGCATCCGTAAAAACTTCATTGCAGGTGTGACGCAGGCGCTGCTCGGCCGCGCGAACAATCGTTTCCAGGAGTTCACTTGATTCCTGGCTGAATTTGCCGATCGTTTCTTGCAGGGATAAACGGGAAACTTGCTCGAGCCGCATCTCGTGAGCCTGGATGGCCTGATCGCCCAGTTGAGAGATCACCTCGCTCAATCTGTTTTCCTGGGACAGCGTTTCCGCGCGAACTGCCTCGAGAATGGAGTTTGCCTCGTTCCGCAGATTCTCGCCGGCTCTGTTCAGCGTCGCCTGTACATCCTCCGCAAAGGCGGCGCCCAGCCGCGATGTGAGCTGTTCCCCTTCCGCATCCATGGCGGCGCGGATCTCTTGGCGCTGCGTTTCGATAAATGCCGAGATTTGCCCGCTCGCGGCCTCCACCTTGGCCGAGAATTCTCGAAGTTCAGTCTCGGCTTTTTCTCTGACGTCATCGGAAGCCGCGTTCAGCCCTTTTTCCAGCGCGGCCTGCATGCGTATCTGGGCTTTCTTCTCGCACCATTCCGAAACCTTGAAGAGAGAGCCAAAGGTAGTATAGGTCGTGTCCGTAGCTTTATCCTCGAGCTGGGCGATCCACTTGGCCGCAACCGCCCGGCCAGATTCCTCCATCTGCCGCTCCGAATTGGCGATCAACTCCTGTATGAAGTTCTGCATTCGCCCTGAGGCGCCTTCCAGGGCGTGCTCCGAAATCCTGCCGAGGTTTTCCTGCGTGCTTCGCAGTGATTCTTGAGCCGCTGTAATGGCCGCGTCGATATTTCTTAGTGTCTCGTTGGTGCGATCCAGGCGGCTGCTCAGCTCGCCTTTGAGCTCACTTGAAAACCGGTCGATCTCGCGGCCTGTTGCTTCCTGGGCGATGCGCACTTGTTCGCCCCATGCGATGATCGCCTCTTCGGCGCGTCGCGTCATTTCCTGGCTGGCGGTTTCCAATATGGCAGCAGCGCGGGATTCGAGATTCTGTTCTGCGGCTTGCGTTACCCGATCGAATTTCGAGAGTTGCTCATTCAGACGCTCATCGGCAGCCTGCAACTGCCGCAACGATTCGTGCAGCCGGTCGTTTTGCTCGTCGAGATACTGGCGCAGCCCGCTGAGCTTGAGGTCGATTTCGCCGGTGGCTTGTGCGAGCCTGGCCGTTTGATCGTTGATGCGCTGTTCGGCATCCTCGAGTCGCAAGAGCGCCCGCTGGGAGCGCTCGTCTTGCTCATTCAGCGAGTCACGTAGAACGTTAAGCGTGTTTTCTGCCTGGGAAGTCTCTTCAGTGAGGGCTTGGCCCATTCCGGCGACCCGCGAAGCGACTTCCTTTTCCATGGCCTCGGAATCGCGTCTCAAACGCGAGGCAGTTTCTGCCCCCACGGCCCTCAAGGAGCGTTCCATTTCTTTTCGCCACTCATTGCGGAGGGCGGCCAACTCACCTTCTATGCGTTCCTTGCGAAAAATGATCATGATTGCGTCAGGACTCCAGGGAAGTATGGCTGCAACCTTGCCGAGGAGAAATGTACCACAGCCTGGCCTGGAGATAGATTTTCTTAGCACCTCGAGCGAAAAGTTTTCTGGGGTAAAGTACTCGGCGTACTATATCCATTTGAAAGTTGTCGTGCCCCATATCGGCGACGTATCCGCGTTATGGTTGCGGCCTGCCGATGCGCGCTGGGCGCTGGTACTGGCGCATGGCGCCGGCGCCGGAATGAATCATCCGTTTCTGGGTAAGCTTGCCCATGAACTGGCTGGCGCCCAGGTGGCCACGTTCCGATATCAATTCCCTTACATGGAGCAGCGGCGCCGCGTCCCAGACCCGCCAGCCGTGCTCCAGTCCGTCGTTCGAGCGGCAGTGCGTATGGCCGGCGAGACCGCGCCTGATCTCCCAATGCTCGCGGGAGGCAAGTCCATGGGAGGGCGCATGACTTCGCAGGCCGCGGCGGAACATCGTTCCGAATTGGCGCCTGAATTGGAAAAAGTCCAGGGCTTGGTCTTTTTGGGTTTTCCGCTGCATCCGCCCGGCCGTCCGGGCACAAAGCGCGCGGAACATCTCGCTCAGGTCAGGACACCCATGCTCTTCCTGCAAGGCACACGCGATCAATTCGCCGATTTGAAGCTACTGCGCCCCATCTGTGCGAACCTCGGCCCCCGGGCAACTTTGCACGAAATCGGAACAGCCGACCATTCGTTTCACCTGTTGAAGAGTTCGGGGAAGACCGATGCAGAGGTAATGCATGAATTGGCGCAATCCGTCCGCGCGTGGGCAGAAACTCTTTCGTGCAGCGCCTCTCCGCAGGCCCGCGAATAGCGGCAGCCTACCGGCTGGCGCGCTTGCCGCGCTTCTTATCCTCGATAATGGCCTGTGCCGCGGCTAGCCGCGCAATCGGCACGCGGAATGGCGAAGCGCTCACGTAGTCCATCCCCACGCGATAACAGAACTTCACGCTCTCGGTATCGCCGCCGTGCTCGCCGCAAATTCCGACCTCCAGGTGCGGACGGGTACGCCTGCCTCGCTGGATGGCCCACTCCACCATCATGCCGACGCCGGCGAGGTCGAGAGTCTGAAAGGGGTCGGTGCTGAAAATGGCCGCTTTCTCTTCGTCCAGATACTCAGGCAGAAAGCGGCCGGCATCATCGCGTGAAAGCCCCATTACCGTTTGCGTAAGGTCATTGGTGCCAAAGCTGAAAAATTCAGCCTCCTCCGCGAGTTCATCGGCAAGCAGCGCGGCTCGCGGCAATTCGATCATCGTGCCCACCAGATAATGGAGCTTTATGCCGGCCTTTTGGATAAGGTTGTCGGCGATGCGCCGCGTCTCATCCACGAGGATCTTTAGCTCTTTTTTATCCAGAGTGAGCGCGTGCATGATCTCCGGAATGACCTTGATTCCCTCCTTGCGGCATTCCAATGCCGCCTCGATGATCGCCCCCACTTGCATATCCAAAATTTCCGGGTAGGTGATCAGCAGCCGGCAGCCGCGGTGGCCCAGCATGGGATTCGATTCGCTGAGCTGCTCCACGCGGCGAGCCACCAGCTCGGGCGGCAGGCCGATCTTCTGCGCCAGCTCTTTCTGCTTCTCCGCATCATGGGGCACGAATTCGTGCAGCGGCGGATCGATTAACCTGATCGTCACCGGATAACCGTCCATCGCGCGGAAGATTCCGATGAAGTCGCCGCGCTGAAACGGCCGAAGCCGGTCGAGCGCCCTCTGCCGCGCCTCGCGGCTGTCGGCAATGATCATCTCTTGAATCGCAAGCTGCCGGTCCGCGCTGCGTTCGGGGTGCTCAAAATCCTTGAAGAACATATGTTCGGTGCGGCAGAGCCCGATTCCCGTCGCGCCCATTTCGCGAGCCTTGCGCGCATCCTGCGCCGTATCGGCATTGGCGCGAACCCCCAGTTTGCGAATTTCGTCAGCCCACTTGAGGATCGTGTGGTAATGCTTGGGCATTTCTGGCGAAGCGAGCGGCACCTGGCCTGCATAAACCGTGCCGTCACTGCCATCCAAGGTGATCCAATCGCCTTGATGAATCACGCGGCCGTTCGACGACATCTGCTTGGCGGCATAGTCAATAAACAGCTTTTCGCAGCCGACGATGCAGCACTTGCCCCAGCCGCGCGCCACAACGGCCGCGTGGCTGGTCTTGCCGCCCGTAGCGGTGAGCACGCCCTGCGCCACGGCCATGCCCCCTACGTCTTCCGGACTCGTCTCCCGCCGAACCAGCACGACTCTTTCGCCCCTCTTGGCCCATTCCTCAGCCTCGTGCGCCAAGAAAACGGCTCGGCCCACGGCGGCTCCTGGGACGGCGTTGATGCCCGTGCAGATTTTGCGCTGAACCAAGTCGTGCCGCGGCACCGAAGGCGCAATCACCGGATAAAACAGCCGGTCGATATCCTGCGCCTGGATTCGCTCCAGAGCTTCCTCGCGCTTGATCAAGCCCTCGTGCACCATATCTGCGGCGATGCGGAACACGGCGGCCGGGGCCCGCTTCCCGGCGCGCGTTTGCAGCATATAAAGCTTCCCGTCCTCGACGGTAAACTCCATATCCTGCATATCGCGATAGTGCTTCTCCAGCACCTGCCGAGCGCGCTCCAGTTGTTTATAGACTTTCGGCATCCGCCGCTCGAGTTCCCGCAGCGGCACGGGGGTGCGTATGCCCGCCACGACGTCTTCACCCTGCGCATTCGGAAGGAAATCGCCGTAAAAACTCTTTTCGCCGGTAGAAGGATCTCGCGTGAAGCATACTCCCGTTCCGGAGTTGTCGCCGGTATTGCCAAAGACCATTTGCACGACACTCACGGCAGTTCCCAAAAGGCCCGTGATGTGTTCCACGCGGCGATAGGTGACCGCTTTTTCGGCCATCCAGGATTCAAAAACCGCCCCGATGGCGCCCCACAGTTGCTCCATGGGATCTTCGGGAAAAGGCTGGCCGCGCTTCGCTTTGAAATAGTCTTTATATTCCGCGACCAACTTCTGCCAATTCTCCGCCGCCACTTGCGTGTCGTCTTTGGCTTTCAGCCGCTCTTTCAACACCCGCAGCCGCCCCTCCAGTTCTTCTTTGGGCAGACCGGTGACCACCGTGGCATACATCTGCACGAAGCGCCGATAGGCGTCCCACGCGAAGCGAGCATTATTAGTTCGCCGGGCCAAGCCCTCCACGGTCTGATCGTTCAGGCCCAGATTCAAAATCGTTTCCATCATCCCCGGCATGGAACGCGCCGAACCGGAGCGCGCGCTCAACAGCAGCGGGTCCCGCGCATCGCCAAATTTCTTGCCAACTGCGCGCTCGAGCCGTGACAGATTCTTTCCCACTTCGGAGCGGAGCTGCGGCCGGTGCTTGTGATCGTGGCTCAGGTAGTAATCACAGCATTCCGTGCTGATGGTAAAGCCGGCGGGAACAGGAAGACCGATGCGGGTCATCTCGGCGAGCCCGGCCCCCTTGCCGCCGAGAATCTCTTTCATATCGCCGGTGCCTTCCGCCTTGCCCTGGCCAAAAAAGTAAACGTATTTCACGTCGTGTTTCACCCTCCGAGCTTATTTACGTCCGCTCCGTTGATGCGCAGAGTAGCAACCGCGGTTCATCGGCCCCGGATCCCATCAATGGAGACTGCGTTTCGCTCGCGATGAACCAACAAGTAGTAATAGAGGAAGGCGTAGATCAATTGGAGTCCAGCGACATTCCAGTCCTGCGCGAGATTCGTACCGAAAACCAACGCGGTCAAAACCAGCGCGCCCGCAATTAGCGCGAATCGCGTCCACAAACCGAAGAACAGCAGCAGACCCAGTCCGGTCTCAACCGGCGGCAGCACCCAGGCGAACGCGGGAAGCAGGCTCGTTGGGACGGCGGGAGTTTTCTCGAAATAGTGACTCAAATAGGCCAGGAATGCGGCGTGCCCCGCCAAAAGGCGGCTTACGCCGTGCAGCATGACATTCGCCCCGAAGGAAAGACGTAAGATCGTGTAAGCCCAAACCGCATCCGTAAATCGGCCGCGAGGAGCGACACGGTTCGTCGTCCCTGTTTCAAACGACTTGGTAGCTGCATAATCAGCCATTAGGCCTCCGCACTGAAACCCCAATCGACTGGAAAATCGATCCGTAGACGCCAAAGGGCGCCGACGCCGCGCGCACTAACCCAATGCGGCCCGGTATTATACACGTAACACATACTCACTTTGCGTGAACCGCTAATCAGGAGAGTTCGCTTCCGCCAGAACGCCGCTTGTATTTGTTCCTTGATTTCCACCCATTTGAGCGCCTATCGTATGCGCCGCGAGGTGCCTCATGTCAGCTCATCGGGGAATTGCCACCGTTGCGAGCGCTCTGATGCTCTCTTTCCTCATCCTCAGCGCGATGGAACCGGAGTTTTTCCTTCTGCACTTCTATGAGTCGCTGATGTATCTGGCGATTGTCCTGATGCTGTTCTATTTTCAAGATAAATGGGCCTACATGCTCGGCATGGTGGCTCCTGCCGTGTGGCTGATCCTCGCGTATGGTGTCGGGTTGTTGGGCGGAGCAATGCGCCAGGTTTCCAAGCTGATGCGGGCGCAACGGCCTACTAGTGAGGTAAGCGTGATGGTTGTCATCCTCACTATACTCGCTGTGTTACTGATCTCCTTCTGTGCTTATCGCTGGAAGCGGCAATACGCCGGCCTCGGTAGGGGGCGAACTACATTTCTGGTGAGCCTGGCCATTGTCATTGCCTACAATGCGATTCTGGTGGTGTGGTTCTGGCGATCGATCCCACAGGCGCTTTCCGCCGGGTAACTCCTGAGAAGTCGCGGTGTAGCCGGACTTTCCATTTCAGGTCCCCCTGTTGGTGTTTAGCATACGCTCAGCGCCCTCTTGTTGGTGCGAGTTACATCCCACCCCTGGACTCTCAGTCTCGTTGCTATTGCGGCCACGTGGCTGCGGGGTCGAGGTTCACAATAGGTTGCGAACCCGCAGTCGGAACCATGGGGCGTATATACGCTCGGCCCGCGGTTTTGTGACACGAATAGCAGTCCTCCAGCAAGTTCTTGTACTCCGGGGCAAATCGCTTGCTGTCTTTCATGGCGATAATGGTCTTCAGCTTGGTCAAGCTGCCCGTGTCAATGCCGTCAAAGATATTTTTCATATCCACGGGATTGCCGTCGGCTCCCTTCGGAGAGGGATTCAGGCGCACTTCCCATCCCAAGCGGTTGCGCATCTCGCCCAGATAGTAGTTAGCCAGCGGCCAATTTTTCTTATCGCCCGCAAACCAAAGATTGGCGGCGAACATGGCCACGTCAACCATCGGATGAGAAAATGGCGGTGTAATATCTTTCAGGTGGGCCACGTCCGCCATCGTCGGAGGAGCGGCTTGCGGATTGTTCTGTTGCGCTACCGCGGCGGGGTGCTCCCAAGCCGAAACGAAAAGACCACCCAGGATTGCGCCCAAGACCAACAAGGCCGAGCCGCGGAACCAATTAGCTGGTGCCATGCCGAAATTCTCCTTCCATTTTGGGATAGGAAACCGAGCCTGCCAGCACGACGCGCCGGTCATTATAGCCCCAGAAAATTATCCCAATCGCGATCTATTAGGTCCTCGTATCATGGGCCGCGACCGTCGGCGAGAAGCTCTCAGGGCAGGCCGTTCCGGCCAGGAGCAAATGCGCCCCCCTGAACGGCGCCTTGTTCGAAGCAGTATACTTCCCATCTTATTCGAACGTTTTGGCAGGCCGCGCGCCCCGGATGCTAGTTCGAATGGTAAACAAGTAAATAAGCCGTTGACATCCTTTTACCTTTAGGGTAACATCTCCCATGCTTTCGCTCTCCTGCGCAATTCCCTGCGTCGATCGGCTAGCTCTGCGGTCATCCCGAGTCCGCCTCCGCGCGCAAAAGTCGAGGTCTGCGGCGAAAAGGCTACCCGCAGGATGCGCTTTTCGCCCGTCAAAAAGTCGAGCTTTTGCGTGTCCACCGAGCCGGACTAAGGATCGGCAGTTTCCTTTTGTCGTCGTTTCCATGGTGGCGAAGCGTCCCCGCCGGGCCACGTCATCACTTGGTCTCTCACCGGGTCTGTCGCGCACAAACCTAGCCCCTTGCAGTTCCTCAGCAGAGCCGCTTTCGGCCTTTAGCCCAACAAACCAGCACTTGTGCAAATCCTCCCGGGCTAAGGCCATTGGAATGCGCACTTACCAACCAGCCGCTCACAATCCCTTTAGAATGAACACTTACACAAAAATGGGGAGGGGGTGGCTCATCCTCTGCCATACTTTCCGTTTTGAAACCCTCGCTTCAGACCGGGTGCGATAATGGTTTCCTTTTCGGCTGCGACGGCATCTTTCTGCAAAGCTTGCGGCGAAGGAGGCGGTATGGGCAGAGCTAGGCGAAGAACCTTCCTGCCGCTATTAGCGGCACTGGCGTTAGTACCGTCTGCATGGGCACAGAACGCTACCATTCGCCTCTCCGCCGACCTACGCGAAGCTCCCCGCCGCATCTTCCATGCGCGCTTGGAGATGCCTGTTAAGCCGGGGCCATTAACTCTGCTCTACCCCAAGTGGATACCCGGGGAGCATGCGCCGGATGGTCCCATTGCGGACCTCGTCGGTTTGAAGCTCACGGCCAACGGCAAGACCCTCCCCTGGCGCCGCGATGATCTCGATATGTATATGTTTCACATCGAGGTGCCCAGCGGGGCGAGTGTCCTCGAAGCCAGCTACGATTATTTGTCGCCGGCCGGCGGCGAAGGTTTCTCCGCCGGCCCTTCGGCGGATCAAATGCTGAGCGTGCTGGAATGGAATCTGCTTGTGCTCTATCCCTCTGGAGTACCCACCGATTCGCTCACCTATCAAGCTAGCCTGCGCCTTCCCCAAGGCTGGAAATTCGCCAGCTCTTTGACCGTAGCGAAGCAGGATGCCGATGAGATTCTGTTTGCGCCGGTTTCCCTGAACGCGCTGGTGGATTCGCCGGTGCTTGCCGGACAGAATTTCCGGTCCATAGCTCTCGCACCCGAGGTTCAGCCTCCGCACCGCTTGAATATTGCGGCCGATAGCGTCGCTGCGCTGGCCATATCCGATGAAGAGATTGCGGCCTATAGCCGCCTGGTGCGCGAGGCCGGTGCTCTTTTCGGCGCCCGTCATTACGATCACTACGATTTTCTCGTTTCGCTGACCAACTATTTTTACCCCAATGGCCTCGAGCATCACCAATCGAGCGACGAGCGGATGGCCGAGCGAACGTTCATCAACAGCGATCAAGAGGAAAACTCGAATTCCCTGCTAGCCCATGAATTCACGCACTCCTGGAACGGCAAATATCGCCGGCCCGCCGGCCTGGCAACGCCCGATTTCCAGCAGCCCATGAAAGACGATCTCTTATGGATTTATGAAGGGCTGACGCAATACATCGGCGAAACCCTGTCCGCCCGCTCCGGATTGCGGACGCAAGATGATTACCGGGAGGCGCTGGCCCGCGTCGCTGCCTATCTCGATTGGCCCGGACGCTCCTGGCGCTCTCTGGAAGACACGGCCGTCGCCGCGCAGCTACTTTATAATGCCTCTCGCAACTGGCAGGCGTGGAGACGCAGCGTTGATTTCTACGATGAAGACTGGCTCATCTGGCTCGATGCAGACATCCTGATTCGCCAGCAATCGCACGGAGAGAAATCCCTCGATGATTTCTGCCGGCGATTTTATGGACCTCCCGCCTCGAGTCCCAAAGTTGTGCCCTACACTCTCGATGATATCGTCGCCGCTCTCAATGCAACCCTCCCCTACGATTGGCGTGGTTTTTTCAACTCTCGCGTCTACGAAATCAATCCGCACCCTCCTCTCGGAGGAATTGAGCGCGGTGGCTGGCAGCTGATCTATAACGATGAGGAGAACGCGGTCACCCGCGTGCGCGAGAGCGTCGGCGAGGCGCTAGATCTCAGCTTTTCGCTCGGCATCGTCGTTCAAATTACCGGCGGAGAAGAAAATGGACGATTGGCGGACGTTATACCCGGAATGCCGGCGGCGGATGCAGGGCTCGCTCCGGGGATGCGCCTTCTTTCCGTTAACGCCCGCGGATTCACGCCCGGCGCGCTCCATGAGGCCATTGCCGAAACCAAGGGCACAACCAAGCCGATCGTCATTACAGCCGATAACGGCGGGTTTGTGCTCACCTATAATGTCCAATATCATGGCGGCGAGCGCTATCCACATCTGGTGAGAAATACCGCCCAGCCGGATTTATTGAGCGATACGCTGAGACCGCTCACCTCGCGCGGAAACGCCCGTGAAAATGCCCTTGAAAACACCCTTGAAAACAGAAGATAGCCGCCGTTTGGACGAGCAGCGGCGTAACGTGCAGTGAGGTCAAAATGAGACATCTGCTGAGAACCTGCTTTTTGTTTGCCTGTTCAATGCTGACCATCGCTCCTCTTTGCGCGCAGCAAAAACGCCCTCTTACTTTTGACGACCTCATCTCCGTGGAAAGAATCAGCGAGCCGATGATTTCGCCCGACGGGCTCTGGGTCACCTATACCGTCGCGAAACCGGACCTTACCGCCAACCGCCTAACGCGAAATATCTGGATCGTGAGCACGAGTGGGGCTTCTGAGCCGAGGCAATTAACCCGTGGCGGCTCGGATTCGCGGCCCCGCTGGTCGCCCGATAGCAAGCGGCTGGCATTTGTATCCAGCCGCATGGGCACGGAGCAGATTTACTTGCTCTCGTTGAGCGCTGGCGAAGGAGATCCCCTCACGGCGCTTTCAACCGGAGCGGAAAATGAACAATGGTCGCCCGATGGCCAGTGGATCGCATTCACCTCGGCGGTGTATCCGGATTGTCACGACGATGCCTGCAACCATCAGCGCGATGAAGCGCGAGAGAAGAATCCAGTAAAGGCGCGCAGCTATGACCATCTTCTGTTTCGTCACTGGAATCATTGGAGTGATGGCAAGCGCAGTCATGTATTCGTGATCGCCGCTTCGGGAGGAGCGCCACGCGATCTTATTTCTGGCGCGGATTATGACGTGCCGCCAGACGAGAGAGGTGACGCCGCGGATATCGCCTTTTCTCCCGATTCCAAGGAGATTTGCTTCACGGCCGTTACGGCCCGGCCTGAGGCCACCAGCACCAACGGCGATCTTTTCACCGTATCGCTTACCGGCGGCGAGCCTCGGAGAATCACTACCAATCCTGGCTTCGACGGCCGTCCTGTCTATTCGCCCGATGGACATTCCATCGCCTATCACGCGCAATTTGTAGCCGGTTATGAAAGCGATCGCTGGCGCCTGATGCTTTACGATCGCGCGACACAGAAGGTCTCCAATCTCACGGAAAATTTCGATCGTAGTGTGCAGGAACCGCTCTGGTCGGCCGATGGCCGCCGAATCTATTTTGTCGCTGAAGATCAGGCCGAACAGCCTGTCTATGCGGTCGATGTCCCGGTCGGCGCGCCCCGTCCGATCACACCGGCCAGCTACAATTCCGAAATCAGCGTGAGCGCCGATGGGAAGGCGCTCGCTTTCGCCCGCTCGAGTCTGACCATGCCTGCCGAAGTCTTCGCCGCCAGTACTGACGGAGCGCAAGCCCGCCAACTCACCCATCACAATGCCGGACTGCTCTCTAAAGTGGAGATGAGCCCACCCGAGCCGTTCTGGTTCGAGGGAGCGGATGGCGCGCGTGTCGAGGGATTGCTCATCCGCCCGCCTGGTTTTGACGCCTCGAAGAAGTATCCCCTGCTTCTGCTTGTGCACGGGGGCCCGCAGGGAGCGTGGACCGACGACTGGGGCTACCGCTGGAATGAAGAGCTCTTCGCTTCCCCAGGTTATGTCGCTGTGATGATCAATCCTCGCGGCTCGACGGGCTATGGGCAAAAGTTCGTTGACGACATCAGGGACGATTGGGGCGGAAAGGTCTACGACGATCTGATGAAGGGCACGGACTACGCGCTCGCCCATTACCCATTTATAGACGCCAGCCGCAGCGCCGCCGCAGGAGGCTCATACGGCGGCTACATGATGGACTGGTTCGCTACGCACACCGGGCGCTTCAAGGCGCTCATCAGCCATGCCGGCCCTTACGATAATGTGGGCATGTATGGTGGAACCGAGGAGCTCTGGTTCGTGGAGCACGACCTGGCGGGAACGCCCTGGTCGAATCCTGAAAGCTACCGCAAATGGTCCCCCAGCACCTACGCCGCGGCCCTCGGCAAATTCAAGACGCCTAC
>WNGL01009685.1_pt1 | contig 17346 bp, 12 predicted proteins | sample 5400591 | NCBI WGS metagenome assembly WNGL01 (sample SAMN13153377, study PRJNA577476) | soil metagenome | isolation source: 80 cm soil or saprolite under Garry oak tree replicate 1 | place: USA:California | collected 2016-06-15 | reverse complement strand
TGCGAAAGGGCAGTCCGCGCCAGATGGGCGGGCGGCCATATTTTGCGGCTGGTTACAAGTTTTTCATGCTGTTTTCATGGTTCTAACGTGCCTTTTCCCGAATGCGGTGCAGCACGCGTTGGTGGCTAGGCCCGGGGAAGGCTTAGAGATTGCGCAGCACCTCGGCCGGCTTGCGGCCGAGCGCGCCGAAGGTGCCAGCGAGCCCGATCGCCACGGTGACCGCTAGCGCCGCGGCGGCCGTTTCAATGGCGGCGGCCGCCACCCATTCGAAGGGAAATTCCATGATGCCAGTCACGACAAAATAGGCGGCGAGCGTGCCGGCGCCGACCGCGAAAATTGCCGTGGCCAGCCCGATCAGGAGGTATTCGAGCGCATAGGCCGCGGTCAGCCGCCCCCGCGTCGCGCCAAAGGTTTTCAGGATCACGGCGTCATAGATGCGGAAGCGCTGGCTGGCGGCGAGCGCGCCGCCAAGCACCAAGGCTGCGGCGACGAGCGTAATCGCGCTCGCACCCCGCAGCGCCAGTACGAGTTTGCCGACCAGCATATCCACCGCGTCGAGCGCGTCCCTCACCCGATATCGCTGTGCGGCGCGCCGTCGAAAATGCCGGGCGAGAAGACCAGCACGAAATTGATGCCGAGGTTCTCCCAATCGACCGCGCGCAGATTGGCGATCCGCGCCGTGACGTTGCGGCCAAGCACGTTGACGGTGATCGTGTCGCCGATCTGCAGGTCGAGATCGCGCGCGGTTCTCGCTTCAAGCGAGACGAGCGGCTCGCCCGAATAGGAGGCGCTCCACCATTGACCGTCGACGATTCGCGAACCGGGCGGGACCGCACGCGCATAGGTGATGCCGCGGTCGCCGCGCAGCACCCAGCGCGAACGGTCGGGAGGCTTGAGCTCGTCGGCATTGACGCCTTTTGCCGCAACGATACGCCCGCGCAGCATCGGCACTCGTTCGAGTTTTGCGCCCGGCGCCTGTTGGCCGATGAAAGCATCGAAGCGATCCGCCGGCGCCGCCGGAATGTCTAGGAAAAAGAACGACGGCGCCTTGTCCGGCAGCGCGGCGGCAAATTCGCGATGCAGATTGCCGTCGATCTCCACCACGGTCACCAGGATCGCGAGCCCAAGGCCGAGCGACAGCATCACGCTCGGCGTCAATGCGCCGGCGCGATGCATATTGGCGATCGCCAGCCGCAGCACAGTCGATTTCTGCCGCGGCGCATGCCGCGCAATCCACATGACGAGCGCCGCGGTCAGTCGCAGCAGCAAGAACACCGCTGCGGCAGCGGCGAGGAAAAATGCCGCGATGCGCCGATCGTAGGTGGTGAAGACGGCAAGCGCCGCAAGCATCGCAACGATCAAAGCGCTGGCGGCGATGTAGCGTGTACGCGGCCACGTCCGCTCGCCGGCGACCTGATCGCGGAACAACATTGATACCGAGACGTCGTGGGCGCGGCCAAGCGGCCACAGTGAAAAAGCCAGCGCGGTGAGCAAACCGTAAAGCACCGCCAGCGCCAGCACGTCCGGATGTAGCGCCGGGGCGACGGGCAGTGGAATGACGGCGCCAAACAAATGAGCAATCAGGAAAGGCAGCGCCGCCCCCGCGGCGGCGCCTATGATCGCGGCGAACAATGCGACTGCGAGTATCTCGGTGCAATAGACGCCGAAGATGCGGCTGCCGGTTGCGCCGAGCGCTTTTAAGGTCGCGATGCTCTCGCGGTTGCGCGCCAAATGACTGGCGACCGCATTGGCGACGCCGACGCCGCCGACCAGCAGCGTCGCCAGCCCGACTAGCGTCAAGAATTGCGAGAAGCGCTCGACATTGCGTTCGAGCTGCGGCGAGGCTTTGCCGCGGCTGCGGATCTCCCACCCGGCGTCGGGAAATTCAGCTTGCGCCTGTTGGTCGAGCGCCGCCACTGCGCCATCGCTCGACCGGGACTCTGGTAATCGCAGCCGATATTGCCATCGCACCAGACTGCCGGGTTGCAGGAGGCCGGTTGCGCGCAGCGCCGGCTCACTGATCAAGAGGCGCGGACCAAGGCTAATACCGCCCGCGAGTTTGTCCGGTTCGCCGGTGAGCGCGGTGCGGAGCTCGAATTGCGCATTGCCTACTGTTATGCGGTCGCCGATTTTCAAGCCGAGCCGCGCCAATAGCAGCGGATCCGCTGCGGCGCCGAACGCGCCGTCGCTTTGCGCAAGCAATGCGGTGCGCGGCAGTGCGGGATCGGTCGTCACCGCGCCGAACAGCGGATAATGATCGTCGACGGCTTTGATTTCGACCGAAGTGGCCGGAAGGCCGGTGGCGGTCGCGGCTGCCGGGCGGCTCGTCAGCGGCCGCGCCATCGCCCGCAAGGTTGCAGCAGCGGAAACCGTACCATGCGCGTTGAGGAACGCGCGCTCGGTGTCGTCCGCTTCACGTTGAATGAACGAAAAGGCGAGATCGCCGCCAAGGATTACGCGGCCCGCCTTGGCGATGCCCTCATTGAGGCTCGCCGCCACCGAGCCGACGCCGGCAATCGCCAAGACGCCGAGCGCGATGCAGGCGATGAAAACGCCAAAGCCGCGCAAGCCGCCCCGCAGATCGCGCCAGGCGAATCGCACTGCAAATCCGGTTGGGCGTCCGCCTGCGCCGGATAGGGCCAGTGCCGATCGCGCGTTGGGGGCCACAGTCATTCGACTTTACTCGCCACGCTTGCGGGGTTCTCGATGTGACCCGAACGCATATGCAGCACGCGACTGCAGCGCGCGGCGAGCGCGGAATCGTGGGTAACCAGAACAAGCGTGGTGCCGCGCTCGGCCTGGCCGCGGAATAGAAGTTCGATGATGTCGCGTCCGGTCGCCTCGTCGAGATTACCGGTCGGTTCGTCGGCGACGATGATGGCGGGATCGGGCGCCAAGGCGCGGGCGAGCGCGACGCGCTGTTGCTCGCCGCCGGACAGTTCGGCCGGATAGTGCTGGGCGCGTTGCGCCAGACCGACCGCGGCGAGTTCGCGTTCGGCGATGGCGTCGGCATCGCGAATGCCGGCAAGTTCGAGCGGTACTGCGACATTCTCCAGTGCTGTCATGGTCGGGATCAGATGGAAGGCCTGAAAGACGATGCCGATGTTCTTGCCGCGAAAGCGGGCAAGCCGGTCCTCGTCCAGGCCGAGCAGATCCTGCCCGGCAACCACGACCGAGCCGGAATCCGGCCGCTCCAGTCCGGTCATCACCATGAGGAGCGTGGACTTGCCCGAGCCCGACGGGCCGAGTAAGGCAACGGCCTCGCCACGACCTATATGAAGACCGATGTCTTTTAGGATATGGACGCGCGCGGCGCCGCGGCCGAGCGCAAGGTTGACCCCGCCGAGCGTTACGGCTTCGCCGGCTAACAGATACCCGGAAATGTCGTTCATCCCTGCGACCGGTTCAGCTCACTTGGCATGTCGGTTGGCATGCGTGCGCTCATATGGGTGGCGGCAGGCTTTCTACCAAATCACCGTGCTTTGTAGTCTCTTGTTCTTCGCCGCGACAACGGCGCAAACGGCGCATGGCGAGACGCCGATCCATGTCGTTGCGCTGGGTGATTCCCTGACCGCCGCCTATGGACTTCCCGCCAAAGACGGCTTTGTGCCGCGCTTGGAGGCGGCGCTGGCGGCGGACGGCGTCAGCGTTGTGATCGCCAATGCCGGCGTTTCTGGCGACACCGCTTCCGGCGGACTTGCGCGACTGGATTGGTCGCTGCCGCCGGGCACCGATGCGGTGATTGTCGAACTCGGCGCCAATGACATGCTGCGCGGCATCGATCCGCAAGTCACGCGCGACGCACTCGATGCCATTTTGGCTCGATTGGCACAGCGTCACATCTCTGTCTTGTTGTGCGGCATGAGGGCTGCGCCGAACCTGGGTGCCGACTATGGTCGCGCCTTCGAGCGTATCTATCCCGAACTCGCGGCAAAATATGGCGTGCCGCTCTACCCGTTCTTTCTCGATGGCGTTGCCGCCGATCGGACGCTGACTCTGCCAGATGGGCTGCATCCGAATGCGGCGGGCGTCGGCGTCATCGTTCGCGGGATTTTGCCGAAAGCCGAGGAACTCATTGCCCGCGTTCGGGCGCAAAAACAGTCCTGATGGGTTGCGCACACGCGGCGATCCGCCCATTCTCAGTGTGTTGCGAATCGCCGGGCGGCAAAGTCGGCGCAACCGCCGCAGGCGGCCCGAGCCCTCGTTGCCGCCTGTGCGGAGGTTGTCATGCCCCGCTTGTTCACCGGAGTTGAAGTCCCGCCCTCGATCGGCCAGTCGCTTGCCATGATGCGCGGCGGCCTGCCTGGAGCGCGCTGGATCGACCCGGAGAATTATCATCTCACGCTGCGCTTTATCGGCGACATCGATGACGCATTGGCGCGCGAGATCGCTGGCGTACTCGGACGTGCTCATCGTAGCGCCTTTGATCTCCGCCTTGACGGGCTGACCTCGTTCGGCGGCCGCAAACCGCGGGCCGTGGTCGCAGCCGTGGCGCCGGTCGCGCCGTTGATGGAGTTGCAAGCTGAGCACGATCGGCTCCTGCAACGCCTTGGGCTCGAGCCCGAGGGACGCAAATATACGCCGCACGTGACGCTGGCGCGCTTGCGCGATTCATCGAACCGGCAAGTAGCCGAATACCTGGCGGCGCGCGGCCATTATCGTTCCTCCTCGTTCGAAGTCTCGCGTTTCGTTCTGTTCTCGTCGCGCGCCTCGATCGGCGGCGGGCCTTATGTGGTCGAGGAAGCTTACCCGCTGTCCGACCAGGAGCTGCGGCGCACGCAACGCGTCGGCTGAGACCGGGAACGATTTGCTTGTCTGCTGGCGCCGCCCAGAGCGCAATCGATCCAGATGGAAACGATTACCGTTCTGGATTTTGGTGGAGCATGGTCTTTTCGGAAAACCGGTTCCCACTTTTCCGGATCATGCTCTAAGCTCGCAGCATGCGCGATTGCAGATCGAGCATGGCGGTGGCGAAGCCGTGACTGTCGGACATCATTTCACGGATCAACGACAGTGGCGTCGGGCGCGACGATTCGACCTCGCCGACGACACTTTCGAAATCGAAGGAAAGCTCCGCGTCGAATTTTCGCGCGAGCTGCTGCATGCGCCGGTTGTCGGCTAGGCACGCCATATGCAGATGCCGAAAGCCGCGGTTGCGGGCGGCGAGCAACGTGCGGCGAAGCAATGCCGAACCCACTCCGTAACTCTGCCACGCCTTTTCGACGCTGATCGCGGCCTCGGCCTCGCGCGGAAAACCCGCGCCGAGCGGACGCAGCTCCGCCGCGCCGCGTATTGTATCGCCGACGAAGAAGCCATGCACAACCGTATCTAAGCCGGTCGTGAGATCGACGTATTTGCTAATGAACTGATCGGAGACGCCGCCTGAAAACCGGTTGCGCCGGCTTTGCGGGTCAAGACGCAACAAATGCTCGCGGTATTTGGCCGATTCTCCGATCCACAATTTGCGGACCACGCCACCTTCGGGAAGGACTTCCTTCATTGGGTCTCCTGACGTTGTCGTCGACGTCGTCGACAAGACCCTCCTTTATTCGCTTCCTCCCTGAAAGCGCGCGAGCGCAGCGAATGATTCGTGCGCTCGCGAATCACATCATCATGTTGTGCGTCGTCGGTAATTTGGCAAGGCGAAGGATTGAGCAGCATGCCCATATTCCGTATACGCATGGCTCCAGACACGTTTGCGACCGTTTGTTGACGAAGCGAAGACTTGCGCTTGGCATCTCGTCGGCAACGGCGCTGATGCGGCCCGTCTTCGACCAAGCAGTCCCGCCACTTTTCACCCAAAGCGTTGATCACGATCCGCAGCGCAAACGCCAATCTGATGGCTGAACTCTGATGGCGAGCTCCGTCGCAACGCATTACGCCGCCAATGTCGCCGCCGGCCGCATCGAGCGCGACGATGCTCAGCTCGTCATTGTTGAAAAAATGACGGAGCTCGAAGCGCGTATCGCCGAATATCGCCTGGCGCGAAAATCTTCGGCGTTAGGTTGGCTGTTCGCGAGCCGCGAGCGGGCGCTGCCGCCGATCAAAGGTATCTACATCTACGGCGACGTCGGGCGCGGCAAGACGATGCTGATGGATCTGTTTTTCGAAAGCAGCCCCGTGGCGCGAAAGCGCCGCGCACATTTCCACGAATTCATGCTCGATGTGCACGAACGCATTCACGCGATCCGGCAGAAGATGAAGTTCGGCGAACATGCCGACGACGATCCGCTCAAGCTCGTCGCCGAGGAACTGGAGGCGGAGGCCTGGCTGTTGTGCTTCGACGAATTTCACGTCACTGACATCGCCGACGCCATGATCCTTGGCCGACTTTTTGCGCAACTCTTCGAACGCGGCATCGTCATGGTAGCGACGGCAAATGTGCCGCCCGACGAGCTTTACAAGGATGGGCTCAACCGAGCCTTGTTCTTGCCGTTTATCGATATGCTGAACGCGCGCATGGACGTCGTTCAGCTCAATGCCCGCACCGATTTCCGCTTAGAAAAGCTCGCCGGGCAGCCGGTCTGGTATGCACCGGACGATGCGGCGGCCGATACGTCGCTCGATCAAGCCTGGCGGCGGCTTACCGGCGGCGGCGAGCGCGGCGGCGCGTTGGAATTGGCCTTAAAAGGGCGCTCGGTCCATGTGCCGCGCGCCTTTATGGGCGTGGCGCGGTTTTCATTCCACGATCTATGCGAGCAGCCGCTCGCTGCCGCAGACTATCTGAGGATCGCCCGTGAGTTTCACACCGTCATTCTCGACCACGTTCCAGCGATGACCTACGACGACCGCAATGCTGCGAAACGCTTTATCATCTTGATCGACACATTTTACGATATGAACGTGAAGCTGATTGCGTCTGCCGCCGCCGCGCCTGACGTGCTCTACCGTGCCGACGAAGGTTTTGAAGCGCGCGAATTCAATCGCACGGCGTCGCGCCTGATCGAGATGCGATCGCAATCTTATTTGGCGCGCCCGCATGGCGCGGGGCACGACCGACTATCGGGTTCGTCGAGCGGGATTGTCGAGACTTAGGGTGGGGAAGGATCCCCGGCCCGATCGAGTGATTGCTCTATCCAGTGAAATTCCCAAGCAGCATCGCCGCGACCACCGCGCTCATCAGGGCCGTCGCCGCCCAGCCGCCGATCATGAGCAGGCGCGAGGCGGCAAACGCGCCCATGATTTTCCGGTTGGCGACAACGAGCATCATTCCGGCCATCAGCGGCACGGCAACGACACCGTTGACCACCGCACTCCAGAACAGCATCCGAATGGGATTGAGCGGGGTTAAAGCAGCGATCAGGCCGGCGATCGTCGCCGCAGCGACGATCAAATAAAAACCCGGCGCACTCCGCGCCGGTAATTCGAGGCTGCCGCGCCAGCCAAAACTCTCCGCGACGGCATAGGCCGCCGAGCCTGCCAGCACCGGCACCGCAAGGAGCCCCGTGCCTATAATCCCGGCGGAGAACAGGAAAAATGCAAGCGGGCCGGCAAGCGGGCGCAGTGCCTCGGCAGCCTGTTCTGCGGTGTTGATTTCCGTGATGCCATGGGCGTGCAAAGTCGCACCGGTCGTAACGATAATGAAAAAGCCGATGAGATTGGAATAGACCATGCCGGTCACGGTATCGAGCCGGATGCGCGAGGCATCGCGCCGGGCGAGACGTTTCCGCGTCAGCGATGCAACGCTGGCACTCGCATTGGCGTGCAGCTTGCGCTCTTCCGCTTCGAGCGAGGCCTGCCAGAAAAACATATACGGACTGATTGTCGTGCCGAAGATTGCCACCAGCATAAGCGTGAGATCGCGATCCCAGGATAAATGCGGGATGAAGGTAGCGACCAAGACCTGGTCCCATTCGACATGGACGCTGAACGCGGCTGCTACGTAAGCAAAAAGAACTAGCGTCAGAATTTTCAGGTATTGCGAATAGCGGTGATAAGGCACCAGGATCTCGGCGGTGAGACAGCCGATCCCGAACAACGCGACATAGACCAGCACCGGTCCGCCGGCGACGAGCCGTAAGGCATCGCCCATCGCCGCGATGTCGGCCGCGATATTGATCGTGTTGGCAATGAGCAGCAGCCCGACCATGAGGTAAAGCGCGGCGGTGGGCAGCGCCTTGCGCAGATTCGCCGCGAGCCCTTTACCGGTCACTGCGCCGATGCGGGCGGTAACCATTTGGATTGCGATCATGAACGGCGTCGTTAAGAACATCGTCCAGCTCATCGCATAGCCGAACTGCGCGCCGCCTTGCGAATAGGTTGCGATGCCGCTCGGATCATCGTCGGCAGCCCCGGTCACCAGCCCCGGTCCAAACATGCGGAAGCGGCGCCGCCCCGACCCGATCTTTGATCCGTTATGGTTGGAAATACTCATCATCATCTTCGTCGTTGACAGGGCCCGCAGCGCAAAGGCATCGCCCAACTCGTCAATAGTGAGCAAAGCGCTTTCGTTCCCGCCTCGCCGGCATCCCACACTTGAACGGCCCACCCGAAACCGCTAATGACGCCGGGCCCAGCCTTTCTAGCAATCAAGGACATTTGTTGATGTCGCGAAACAAGATCGCATTGATAGGTTCGGGTCAAATTGGCGGCACGCTGGCTCACCTCATCGGGCTCAAGGAGCTCGGCGACGTCGTCTTGTTCGACGTGGCCGAAGGCGTGCCGCAGGGCAAGGCGCTCGATCTCGTCCAGTCTTCGCCGGTCGAAGGCTTCGACGCCCGCTTTTCCGGCACCAATTCTTATGAAGCGATCGAGGGCGCCGCGGTGTGCATCGTCACCGCCGGCGTGCCGCGCAAGCCCGGCATGAGCCGCGACGATCTGCTCGGGATCAATCTGAAAGTGATGGAGCAGGTCGGCGCCGGGATCAAAAAGTATGCGCCGAATGCCTTCGTCATCTGCATCACGAACCCGCTGGACGCGATGGTCTGGGCGCTGCAAAAGTGCTGCGGCCTGCCGAAGACCATGGTCATCGGCATGGCTGGCGTGCTCGATTCGGCGCGCTTTCGTTATTTCCTGGCCGATGAATTCAACGTCTCGGTCGAGGACGTCACGGCTTTTGTGCTGGGCGGCCACGGCGACAGCATGGTGCCGCTGGTGCGCTATTCCGCGGTTGCCGGCATACCGCTGCCCGATCTGGTGAAATTGGGTTGGACCACGCAGGCGCGGATCGAAGAGATTGTCGAACGGACGCGCAACGGCGGCGGCGAGATCGTCAGCCTGCTGCGTACCGGGTCGGCCTTTTACGCGCCGGCCTCTTCGGCGATTGCCATGGCGGAGAGTTATCTGCGCGACAAGAAACGAGTGTTGCCGGCCGCCGCCTGGCTCAACGGCGAATACGATCTGAAGGATATTTATGTCGGCGTGCCAGTCGTGATCGGCAGCAAGGGGGTTGAGCGGATCGTCGAAATTGAACTCAACAGCGCCGAGCGCACGATGTTCGAAAAATCGGCGCAGGCGGTGCAGACTCTTGTCGATGCCTGTAGGAAAATCGCGCCCGATCTGGGAAAATAAATTCGCCTTTCCCGGGCGCAGCGCAGCATAAGGTGGTGCGCTGCAGACCTGGGACGTTCGAACTAAGGTTCCGATCGGCAGTGCATGGTTAGTCGCTGCATCGCGTCTGGACCGCGCAGGAACAAAATGAACATCCACGAATATCAGGCCAAGGCGATATTGCGTGAATACGGCGTGCCGGTGCCGCATGGGATCGCGGCGTTCACCGCGTCGGATGCGGAAAAAGCCGCCAACGAACTGGGCGGCCCGGTCTGGGTAGTCAAGGCGCAAATCCATGCCGGTGGCCGCGGCAAAGCTGGCGGCGTCAAAGTCGTCAAATCGGTTGCCGAAGCCAAGCGTGAAGCCGAACGGCTGCTCGGTTCGGTTCTGGTCACGCATCAGACCGGACCGCAAGGCCGACAGGTGCGCCGCGTCTATATCGAGGAAGGCTCGGCGATCGACCGGGAATATTACCTCTCGGCGCTGGTCGATCGCTCGACCTCGCGCATCGCCTTTGTCGCTTCCACGGAGGGCGGCATGGATATCGAAGAGGTTGCGCACAAGACACCGGACAAGATCGTGAGCTTCTCCGTCGATCCGACGACCGGCTTCATGCTGCATCACGCTCGCTATGTGGCGCATGTCTTCGGCTTCAGCCGCGAGCTGACCAAACAAGCCGAAGACATGTTGCCGAGGCTCTACCACGCGTTCGTGGCGAAAGACATGAGCCTGCTCGAGATCAATCCGCTGGTCGTGACCAAAACGGGTCAGCTGATTTGTCTCGACGCCAAGATCGCCTTCGATGACAACGCGCTTTATCGCCACGCCGATGTCACGGCTCTGCGCGATCTTAACGAGGAGGACGAAAAAGAAATTGAAGCATCACGCCACGATTTGAACTATGTCGCGCTTGACGGCACCATCGGCTGCATGGTCAACGGCGCCGGGCTGGCCATGGCGACCATGGACATCATCAAGCTGTATGGCGAGACGCCAGCCAATTTTTTGGACGTCGGCGGCAGCGCGACCAAGGAGAAGGTCGCCGCCGCTTTCAAGATCATCACCTCGGATCACAATGTGAAGGGGATTTTGGTCAATATTTTCGGCGGCATCATGAAATGCGACGTGATCGCCGAGGGCGTCGTCGCGGCGGTGAAGGAGGTCGGCTTGCGCGTGCCGCTGGTGGTGCGGCTCGAAGGCACCAATGTCGAACTCGGCAAGAAGATCATCAGCGAATCCAATCTCAACGTTACTTCAGCCGATGACCTCGACGACGCCGCGCAGAAAATCGTCGCTGCGGTGAAACGGGCGGCGCAAGCCTCAGGCTGAGATCATGTCCATACTGATCGACAAAAATACCAAGGTGATCTGCCAGGGCTTGACCGGCAAGAACGGCACGTTCCATTCCGAGCAGGCGATCGCCTACGGAACGAAGATGGTTGGCGGCACCTCGCCGGGCAAAGGCGGCTCGATGCATCTCGGCCTGCCGGTATTCGACACCGTCGCCGAGGCGCGCGACAAGACCGGCTGCGATGCCAGCGTCATCTATGTGCCGCCGCCGGGCGCCGCGGATGCAATCTGTGAGGCGATTGCCGCCGAAGTCCCGCTCATCATCTGCATCACCGAAGGAATTCCGGTCCTCGATATGGTGAAGGTCAAGCGGGCGCTGTGCGGTTCGCGATCGCGCCTGATCGGCCCCAACTGTCCGGGCGTGATGACCGCGGGCCAATGCAAGATCGGCATCATGCCAGCCAATATTTTTCAGCCGGGCAAAGTCGGCATCGTGTCGCGTTCCGGCACGCTGACTTACGAGGCCGTGTTTCAGACGACGCAAGTCGGCCTCGGCCAGACGACCGCGGTCGGCATCGGCGGCGATCCGGTGAAAGGCACGGATTTCATCGAGATTCTGGAAATGTTTCTTGGCGACAAAAATAGCGAAGCAATCATCATGATCGGCGAGATTGGCGGGTCATCCGAAGAAGATGCCGCGCAATTCCTCAAAGCGGCGGCAAGGGCGACGCCGAATCCAAAATCGCGGCGATGGAAGAAGCCGGCATCAAGGTCGCGCCATCGCCGGCACGGCTCGGCAGGACGCTGGCCGAAGTACTCAAAGGCAAACATTAGCGTGTCCAGTCGGGATGTTTCGACCGGCCGTCTAGAAAATAGCGAATAATAGTTCACTTCTTCGTCTTTTGCCGGCTGCATCGAGCGACTAAATAGAGCTAGAAGGGAAAACCTGCCCAGTCGGCACTAGAGCCGCCTTCGGCCCGGTCCGGTCCCTGTTCCATTTGCGTTTCAATTCCCAGCCCCGCCGGGATTGCTTGAAGGTCGCTCATGTCTCGCCAGGACGCGAATGCTGCTTTCGCCCGCACATCTTTTCTATACGGCGGCAATGCCGGCTATATCGAAAATCTCTATGCCCGCTACGAGCGCGACCCGAAAGCCGTCGATGCGGCTTGGCAATCCTTCTTCCAGAGCCTGAAAGACGAGCGTGCTGACGTCGAGCGAAATGCGCACGGTCCATCGTGGCGCCGGCCGGATTGGCCGCCGCCGGAACGAAACGACCTGATCGGTGCGCTTGATGGCGATTGGCAACAAGCCGGCGCGGCAATCGGCGGCAAGCTGCAGGAACAGGCGCAGGCACGCGGCCTCGAGGTCACTGCGGCGGAGGTCGAGCGCGCCACCCGCGATTCAATCCGGGCGTTGATGCTGATCCGCGCCTATCGGGCGCGCGGCCATTTCCACGCCAATCTCGATCCGCTCGGGCTTGAAGCGCCGAAGAACGAGGAAGAGCTCGATCCGCGCTCTTACGGTTTCGGCGAGGGCGATCTCGATCGCCGCATTTTCCTCGACAACGTGCTCGGGCTCGAATTCGGCACCGTACGCGAGATCGTTAGCATTCTGCGCCGAACCTATTGTCAGACGCTCGGCGTCGAATTCCTCCACATCTCCAGCGCCGCGCAGAAGAGCTGGATCCAGGAACGCATCGAAGGCCCGGACAAGGAGATTACGTTCACGCGTGAAGGCAAACGCGCCATCCTCAATAAACTGGTCGAAGCCGAAGGCTTCGAGAAATTCTGCGATGTAAAGTTCACCGGAACCAAGCGCTTCGGGTTGGACGGCGGCGAAGCCATGATTCCGGCGCTCGAGCAGATCATCAAGCGCGGCGGCGCGCTCGGCGTGCGCGAAATCGTGGTCGGCATGCCGCACCGCGGCCGGCTCAACGTGTTGGCGCAGGTCATGGCCAAGCCGCACCGCGCCATCTTTCATGAATTCAAAGGCGGCTCAATAACGCCGGATGCGGTCGAAGGCTCGGGCGACGTGAAATACCATCTCGGCGCTTCCTCGGACCGCGAATTCGACAACAACAGTGTGCATCTGTCGCTAACCGCCAACCCGTCGCATCTCGAAATTGTCGATCCGGTGGTGCTTGGCAAAGTGCGCGCCAAGCAGGACCACCTCGGCGCCACGCCGGACGATCGTACCATGGTGATGCCGCTACTGATCCACGGCGATGCTTCGTTCGCGGGACAGGGCGTGATTGCGGAATGCTTCGGGCTCTCCGGGCTGCGCGGTCACCGCACTGGCGGCTCGCTGCATTTCATCGTCAACAATCAGATCGGCTTTACCACCAATCCGCGGTATTCCCGCTCGTCGCCGTATCCGTCCGATGTCGCCAAGATGATCGAGGCGCCGATTTTCCACGTCAACGGCGACGATCCCGAAGCGGTGGTTTTTGCGGCCAAGATCTCGACCGAGTTCCGGCAAAAATTCCAGAAGCCGGTGGTCATCGACATGTTCTGCTATCGGCGCCACGGCCATAACGAAGGCGACGAGCCCTCGTTCACGCAGCCGTTGATGTACAAGGCCATCGCCGCCCATCCGACGACGCTCGAGGTCTACAGCAAAAAACTGATCGACGAAGGCGTCGTCAGCGCCGGCGAGGTCGACAAGATGAGGACTGATTGGCGAGCTCACCTCGACGCCGAGCTCGACGCCGCCCTGGGCTATCGCGCCAATAAGGCCGACTGGCTCGATGGCCGCTGGTCCGGCTACACGATCGCCAGCAACGTCGACGATCCGCGCCGCGGTAAAACCGGCGTCGAGATCGCAACGCTCAAGGACATCGGGCGCAAGATCACGACGCTGCCGCCCGACTTCCATTTGCATAAGACGCTGCAACGGTTCCTCGACAATCGGCGCAAGTCGATCGAGACCGGCGCCGGCATCGACTGGTCGACCGCGGAGGCGCTCGCCTTCTGTTCGCTGTTGCTTGACGGCCATCGCGTGCGGCTGTCGGGGCAGGACACCGAACGCGGCACGTTCTCGCAGCGCCACTCGGTGCTGATCGATCAGGAGACCGAACAGCGTTGCACTCCATTCAATAATCTCGGTGAGGGCCAGGCGCGTTTCGAAGTGATCAATTCGATGCTGTCGGAAGAAGCCGTACTCGGCTTCGAATACGGCTATTCGCTCGCCGAGCCGAATGCGCTGACGCTGTGGGAGGCGCAATTCGGCGATTTCGCCAATGGCGCCCAAGTCGTGATCGATCAGTTCATCTCGTCGGGCGAACGCAAATGGCTGCGCATGTCGGGATTAGTCTGCCTGTTGCCGCACGGCTACGAGGGTCAGGGGCCCGAGCATTCGTCGGCCCGGCTTGAGCGGTTTCTCTCGATGTGCGCCGAGGACAATATGCAGGTGGCGAACTGCACGACGCCGGCGAACTATTTCCATATCCTGCGCCGCCAGCTCAAGCGCGATTTCCGCAAACCCTTGATCCTGATGACGCCGAAATCGCTGCTGCGCCACAAGCGCGCGGTGTCGCAGCTCGAGGAGATGGGGCCCAGCAAATCGTTTCACCGGCTGTTGTGGGACGACGCGCAGCTGCACCCAGATGAAAAAATCAAGCTCGTAGCCGACGACAAGATTCGTCGCGTCATCCTCTGTTCCGGCAAGGTCTATTACGATCTATACGAGGAGCGGGAGCGGCGCGGCATCGACGACATTTATCTGCTGCGCATTGAGCAACTTTATCCGTTCCCGACCAAAGCATTGATGACGGAGTTGTCGCGCTTCAAAGCCGCCGAGATCGTTTGGTGCCAGGAGGAGCCGCGCAACATGGGCGGCTGGGTCTTCGTCGATATCTTCCTGGAATGGGTGCTCAATCAGATCGGCGCCAAGCATCGGCGCGCCCGCTATGCCGGACGGCCCGCTGCCGCCTCGCCCGCGGTCGGGCAGATGTCTGCTCACCTCGCGCAGCTCGGCAAATTTCTGGACGAGGCGCTGGCGTAACGAAACGCGGACGCATCTTTTAATCGGTGCTTGCGCGAAGAGGGACTAGCCCATGGCTGACATACGCGTACCGGCGCTCGGCGAATCGGTGACCGAGGCGACGATCGGCAAATGGTTCAAGAAGCCGGGCGATGCGGTCGCGGTCGATGAGCCGCTGGTCGAGCTTGAAACCGACAAGGTGACGATCGAAGTGCCAGCGCCGGCGGCAGGCGTCCTCGGCGAAATTTCTGCTAAAGACGGCGATACGGTCGCAGTCGGCGCTCTGCTCGGCGAAATCAAGGAAGGCGCTGCCGCGGCAGCCAAAGCCGTGCCGGCGCCAAGCGCGGCAAAACCATCGGCCGCGGCGGTGTCGGCGCCGCCGGCGGCGCAAACCGCTGCGCCAAAGCCGGCTGCCGCCGCCGCAGTCAAATCGTCAGATGCGCCGTCCGATGCGCCGCTCGCACCGTCGGTGCGCAAGCTCGCCGCCGAATCCGGGGTCGATGCCGCAAATCTCGCTGGCACCGGCAAGGACGGCCGCGTCACCAAGGGCGACATGCTCGCGGCGATCGAGCGCGCCGCGGCGCAGCCGACGCCGGTCGCGGCCACAGCGGCTGCGGTGCAGCTGCGCGCCTCAACGCCACCGGACGATGCGGCGCGTGAGGAGCGCGTGCGCATGACGCGGCTTCGTCAAACCATCGCCCGCCGCTTGAAGGACGCTCAGAACACCGCCGCCATGCTCACGACCTTCAACGAGGTCGACATGGGTCACGTCATGGCGCTGCGCACGCAATACCGCGATCTGTTCGAGAAGAAACACGGCGTGAAGCTTGGCTTCATGGGATTTTTCGTGCGCGCCTGTGTCCAGGCGCTCAAGGAAATTCCGGCGGTGAATGCCGAGATCGACGGCGCCGATATCGTCTACAAGAATTATTATCATATCGGCATCGCGGTCGGCACCGAACGCGGTCTGGTCGTGCCGGTGGTGCGCGATTGCGACGTCAAATCGCTCGCCGAGATCGAGAAGGCGATCGCCGATTTCGGCCACCGCGCGCGCGATGGCGCGCTCAAGATCGAGGAGATGCAGGGCGGCACGTTCACGATCACCAATGGCGGCATCTACGGTTCCTTGATGTCGACGCCGATCCTCAACGCGCCGCAATCCGGCATTCTCGGCATGCACAAGATTGCCGAGCGGCCGATGGTGGTCGCCGGCAAGATCGAGGTGCGGCCGATGATGTATCTCGCTTTGTCCTACGATCATCGGCTGGTCGACGGCCGCGAAGCCGTCACCTTCCTGGTCCGCGTGAAGGAGTGCCTGGAGGATCCGGCCCGATTAGTGCTGGATTTGTGATTCCGTCATGCCCGGCCTTGTGCCGAGTATCCACGTCTTAGCTCACCGAAGAAGACGTGGATGGCCGGGTCAAGCCCGGCCATGACGATTGAGAGTAGGAGTTTTAATGCCTTACGATCTCATCGTCATCGGCTCTGGCCCCGGCGGCTATGTTTGCGCCATCCGCGCGGCGCAACTTGGCATGAAAACCGCGGTCGTCGAGAAGCGCGCTACGTTCGGCGGCACCTGTCTCAATATCGGCTGCATTCCGTCGAAAGCGATGCTCAACGCGTCGGAGCTTTATGATGAGGCGTCGCACAAGTTCGCCGAAATGGGCATCAAGGTCGGCAAGCCGGCGATCGATCTGGCCACCATGCTGAAATACAAGCAGCAGGCCGTCGACAGCAACGTCAAAGGCGTCGATTATCTGTTCCGCAAAAACAAGATCGAGGCCTTCCACGGCGCTGCGCGCATCACCGCCCCCGGCAAAGTCGAAGTGAAAAATGCCGACGGCAAGGCGCAGCTTCTGGAAACCAAGGCGATCGTCATCGCCACCGGTTCCGATGTGGCGCGGCTAAACGGCATCGACATCGACGAGAAGCGCATCGTGTCCTCGACCGGCGCGCTTGAATTAGCCACCGTGCCGAAAAAGCTCCTCATCGTCGGCGCCGGCATCATCGGGCTTGAGCTCGGCTCGGTGTGGCGTCGCCTTGGCGCCGACGTGACGATCGTCGAATTCCTCGATCAAATCCTGCCGGGCATCGACATCGAGGTCGGCAAGCAATTCCATCGCATCGTGCAAAAACAGGGCATCGCGGTGCGGCTGTCGTCCAAAGTCGTCGCGGTCGACGCCTCGGGCAAGACGCTCAAGGTCAAAGTGGAGCCGGCTACGGGCGGCGGCGCGGCGGAGATGCTCGAGGCCGATATCGTGCTGGTCGCGATCGGGCGCGCGCCCTACACCGACGGCCTCGGCCTCGAAACAGTCGGCGTGAAAAAAGACAATCGCGGCCGCGTCGTTGTCGATTCGCGGTTCCGCACCAATGTCGACGGCATCTATGCTATCGGCGATGTGATTGCCGGTCCGATGCTGGCGCACAAGGCCGAAGACGAGGGCATCGCCGTTGCCGAAATTCTGGCCGGCCAGGCCGGCCACGTGAATTACGACGTCATTCCCAACGTCGTTTACACTTTTCCGGAAATCGCTTGCGTCGGCAAAAGCGAGGAGGAGCTGAAAGTGGCCGGCATTGCTTACAATG